>OGSY01000123.1_pt1 | contig 60383 bp, 74 predicted proteins | sample 1574281 | NCBI WGS metagenome assembly OGSY01 (sample SAMN03295855, study PRJEB24534) | human gut metagenome | isolation source: fecal sample 5 from infant 8 | host: Homo sapiens | place: USA: Pittsburgh, PA | collected 2014-07
ATTTTACTTTTTAAAATTGCCGCTTCTTTATATTTTTTCGACTTCTCATTTGCTTTTACCATATAAAAATTTTTTCTAACGATGAAAAGGAAAATTATTTTATTCTCATTATCACTTTTCTATTCTCATTTTTGAAATCATTTTTGTCCGTTCTGACTCTTTTCAGGTCAAAATGAGTAATTTCCGGGGGTTTCATCCGATACACTATTTGAATTGCAATATATGTTTTGTATTTTATTTCATATTTATGTATATTTTCTTTATTTATTTTTCTCTATATTTTATTTCGGTATCCCCGAAAGTCCGATAAACAGGTTAATTTCAGGTTTGTATTTTTGCCCCGTCAAAAAATATAATGTATCATGATGTATCCTTGCCTTTCCTGTCTATTCTGAATGGAATTGCTTTTTCTCCATTTATCTCATTTTTTCTTTTTTCTCCTTTAGACTCCTTTGATTTCCTCATAGAAAAAAATATTTTATTTTTTTGATTTTTGGTCTTGTACTTCTTGTCTTTCTATGTTATATTTCAGTCAACAAAAGATTCGCGCCCTGCATAATTGTCAGTTGAGCAGCGAAACACTTTCTCAAGTGTACGGTTTTCTTTTTTCCCTGTTTCTTTCACCATAACGAAAGCAAATAGGGTTTGCGTATGCTTTGAGGCATCAGAGCATTCCGGTGAAAACCCGGACAACTATTCCCCCATTCCGGTTTATTTCGGAAATTGGTAAAGAAAGAAGGGAACGGCCTTGTCTGATAACAGAAAAATGGGAGTGGTACAACTTACCACCGTCACTGCCATCAATATGATGGGCTCAGGAATTATTCTTCTTCCTGCAAAACTTGCCGAAATCGGTACTGTTTCAATTTTTTCATGGATTCTGGCTTCTATAGGTGCCACCATCCTCGCCTATGCTTTTGCCAAATGCGGCATGCACAGCAGAAAAGTAGGCGGCATGGGCGGCTATGCAGAATACCGCTTCGGGAAAGTCGGAAATTTTATTTCCAATTATTCCTATTCGATTTCTTTGATTATTGCTAATGTAGCTATTGCGACCGGTGTCGTAAGTTATGTTTCTTACGTCTTCGGTTTTGATTTATCTCCGATTCAGGTTTGCCTGGCTACCATCCTCACGCTTTGTGCAGCTGCAACCATCAGTCTGGTCGGACCGAAAAAATTCGGGAGATTCACCACGTTGGGCGTCCTCTGTGTCTGCCTTCCCGTGGCCGGCCTGATTGTCTTCGGTACAGGTCATTTCAACCTTGCCACCTATCAGGCTGCCTGGAATCCTTCCGACGCTCCCTTTTATATCACCATGCGTGATTCCATTGCAGTGATTCTTTGGGCTTTTCTCGGTCTGGAAACTGCGTGTGCCAATTCCGAAACTGTAGAAAATCCTGAAAAGAACGTGCCTATCGCCGTTATGGCAGGTACACTGCTTGCCGGAGTATGCTATACCACATCTACGGCTCTGATCGGCGGCATTGTTCCCCATGCCGAGCTTGCCAGTGCAGGAGCACCTTTCGGTCTGGCTTACTCCATGATGTTTGGCGAAACGGTAGGACATCTCGTTTCCTGCATGCTCATCATCTCCTGCTTTGTCTCTCTTACGGCTTGGCAGTTTACTGTTTCTGAAGTGGTCAGAGAAGCTTCTACCATCGGTCTTTTCCCCGGGTTCTTGAAAAAAGTCAATCAATTCAGTGCTCCTTATGTAGCCATCGGCACTTTGGTTATTATCCAGACACTGATGACACTTTCCACAATCAGCCCCACCCTTTTGAAGCAGTTCAACATTCTGATTAATCTGGCTGTTATGATTAATCTTGTTCCCTATCTGCTTTCCATGGCAGCTGTACCGGATTTGCAAAAAGCGGAAGGTATTTCTCCCGCCAAAGCAAAATTCACAAACATGGCCGCCATTATCGGCGGTATATACAGTGTGTATGCTGTATACGGCTGCGGTTGGGAGATTATACTCTACGGGACGTTGGCGAATGTACTCGGCCTTTGTATCTATGGAATTAAGAATGCAAGATTCCATACATCCTCTCTCCAAACGTACCCGCCCAAAAAATGAACAAATGAAAACGACTCCTTTTGGGGAGTCGTTTTTAATTTCACTACTGTTTCTTTAGTAATTTATTTTCTATTTCTTTTTTCGCCCGGCTCATGAAGAGGAGAATGTCTTTTTCATTTTGTTCCTGTCCGGTGCACTCGGAAAATAAAATGATTTTCCGTCCTTTTGTTTGTTTCATGATTTCATACAGCCGGTACTCGATATGGTTTTTATTTTTCCCTGCAAGCTCTTTTCTTCCCGGTCCCGTCATGAGACAGCCCTCTGTCAGTACAGCTGCTTCTTCTACTGTAGGAAGAGATTCTCCGGCATGCCAGCTGAAAATCTGGGCAGGATATTTTCTGAGGAGCGGAAACATGATATTTTCACCGGGAACATGAAGAACATTGCACCATCCCGGGGAAGCGGACAAAACGGCGAGATCATAAGGTCTGCCGTATTCTTTATATATCTCTTCTTCCGTGACCGCATAGGAGGCTTCGCCTGCTACAAAAAAGATACCGTCTGCTCCCATTTCTATGACTCGCCGGACAAATGCACAGGTAGATTCCGTAACGGTTTCCAAAACCTGTTTTGCTTCTTTTCCGTATCCGTCTTTTATATATTCTTTAAAAGCGGGAAACAGACGGGCCGCTGTTGTTAAGGGACTGAAAATCACATAAACGACAGGTACTTTCCCTTTTGTTTTTTTCAACAGACATCTTAAATAATCCTGTTCTTCCGCCGGTGCCCCCTGATTCATTGACGGAGATTTTATTTCCTCCCCGTCTGCCGGTTCCGGGCCGGAAAAGAAATCTCGTCCGCCGCAAAAATCTTTGATGTACGTATCACTGTGCATGGCAATAAGCAAATCCGGATTATACATCTGCAACATGTTCTCCATGAAATCTGCATGTTCCGGAGGAGTCATTTCCTTCTCCGGAGAAATCCAAAGCGTATAGGGAATCGTATCTGCCGCCGATCCATGAATAGCTGCTTCTATTCTTTCCTTTTTTGTCATCGTTTCCGTTCTTTTCTTTTTCATGTCCTCTCCTTTACCACGCCGCTACTGTCCCGTCTGCTCTGGGTTCTGTCGCTCCTGCAAGAATTCCGTTTTCATCCCTGCAGATAATCTCCCCTCTTCCAAAGGCCTGTAAATCGCTGTTGACTTCGATTTCATGCCCTTTTTTCCGCAGTCTTTCTATTACTTCGGGAGAAAACGCTGCTTCCACTTCAAATTTTTTTCCGCCTATCCACTGCCAGCGGGGTGCATCTAAGGATTCCTGCGGATTTTTATCAAAATCTATCATATGGGTAATCACTTGCAAGTGTCCCTGGGGCTGCATGAACCCTCCCATGACACCGAACGGTCCTATCGCTCTTCCGCCTTTTGTCAAAAAGCCGGGAATAATCGTGTGGTACGTCCGCTTTCTCGGTGCCAGATAATTATCATGTCCTTCATCAAGGCTGAAATTGGCTCCCCTGTCCTGCAAGGCAATTCCTGTTCCGGGAATCACGATGCCGCTGCCGAAATGATAATAATTACTTTGGATGTATGAAACCATATTTCCTTCTCCGTCAGCCGTACAAAGGTATACCGTACCGCCTGTAAAAGGATTCCCCGCTTCCGGAAACTTCGCCGTATTTCCGATTTCCAGACTCCGCTTAGCCCCATACGTCTTGCTCAACAAGTCTTTGACAGAAACCTTCATACAGGAGGGATCGGTAATATACTTTTGCCCGTCTGCATAAGCCAGCTTCATCGCTTCCATTTGAAAGTGCAATGTCTCCGCATTATCTCTTGTATCAAAATGGAAATTTTCCAATATATTCAATGCCATTAACGGCACAATTCCATGTCCGTTAGGCGGAAGTTCCCATACATCGTAACCGCGGTACGACACGGAAACGGGATCTGTCCATTCCGGTTTCCAGTCCCGCAAATCTTCCCTGCTCAAAAATCCTCCCGTTTCATCAGAAAAACGGACGATTTTTTCTGCCAATTCTCCCTCATAAAAATCCCTGACCCCCGTTTTAGCCAGTGTTTCCAATGTCTTTTTGTGATTGGGCAATGTGCAGATATCACCGGGACGGGGTATATTTCCATTTTTTGTAAAGGTCGTAAACCAACCCTGAAAAGCGGGATCGTTTTTATATATTTTCAGCCGCTCAAATTCCTGCTTCCACTCTCCCGCCACAAAGTTCGATACGGGATACCCTTCTTCAGCATAAGAAATCGCCGGCTCAAAAAGCGCCAGATAAGGAAGTTTGCCGAAACGACGCGACAATTCATACCATGCTTGCGGCGCGCCGGGAACAGTCACGGGAATCCACCCCCGCAAGGGCATTTCTTTGTATCCCCGCTCTTTTACCGTTCTGCCGCTCAGTTTTTCGGGTGACCAACCCGATGCATTCAGACCGTACATCTTATTCTTTATCCAAACAATCGCAAAAGCATCACTTCCGATACCGTTTGAGACCGGCTCGACCACAGTCAGGCAAATGGCGGATGCGACCGCCGCATCGACAGCATTTCCACCTGCTTTCAGTATGTCCAGTCCCGCCTGTGCCGCTAAATGGGACGCCGTACAAACCATGCCGCGTGATCCGTATACTAAACTCCGCCTTGAAGGATAGGAATATTTCTGTTTGTAAGAATGAAAATCAAACATAGCCCCTCCTGTTTTTTCTTTATTATACTAAACAAACCTACCTTATGAATATACTTTGCGGCAATATAAAAGCTCTCCGGAGAGAGCTCTTTTTACATATTCGCTTTTTTCCAGTCGTCTTTGAATTTCCTGATGCCCTGGTCCGTCAGCGGATGCTTCATCGCATCAAGAAGTACCTGATAAGGAACTGTCGCAATATCCGCCCCGGCCAATGCACACTCCACGATATGGCGGGGTTTCCTGATAGATGCGGCAATAATTTTTGTCTCTATTTCGTGTAATTTAAAAATTTTTGAAATCGTAGAAATCAATTCCACGCCGTCCCAACCGATATCGTCTATGCGGCCTACAAAAGGACTTACATAAGACGCTCCCGCCCGGGCTGCCAGGAGTGCCTGATTGGCAGAAAATACAAGTGTCACATTGGTACGGATTCCCAGCTTTTTTAATCCTTTGACCGCCTTCATTCCCTCCGGCGTCATCGGAATTTTTACCACCACCCGCGGAGCGAGTGCTGCGAGAATTCTTCCCTCTTCAATCATGTCATCCGCTTTATCGGACAAAACCTCGGCTGAAACAGGTCCATCCACAATCCCTGCGATTTCCTGAATTACGGAATGAAAATCCTTTCCTTCCTTTGCAACCAGGGACGGATTTGTCGTAACGCCCGAGATAAAACCGAGCTCATTTGCTTCTTTGATGGCTTCTATATCTGCCGTATCTATAAAAAATTCCATAGTTCCTTCATCCCTCATTTTATAAGAAATTTCAGTTTATTCGTTTCCACAGATTTCGTTGTACCATGAAACACGAAAAGTGTCAAACTTCTTCTCTTTTTCCCGAAACGGGCAGTATTTCTTTTATGTATGAAAATTTTATTTTAATCTGTTATTTTCATAAAATAAAACTTATTTAATCAATTTTATTTTCTTTTTCTCGTTTGTTTTCTATCAGTTTTTTTATTCATAGTTTTATATGCAAAACTTTTTTAATTATTGAATAATAATAGAGTGAAGAGTATAATTTATGCAACAACAGGTATTTACCTAAGGAGGCTTTATGAGACTCACACTTCTCGCGCTGACGTACTTTCAAAAAACGGCGGAAATGCAGCATCTTACCCATGCCGCACAGGCACTTCATATATCGCAGCCCTCTCTTTCCCATACTATAAAAATGTTGGAACTGGAATTGGGTGTCCCTCTTTTTCGCAGAGCCGGCAGAAATATCGTACTGACAAAATACGGTGAAATTTTGCTGAGCCATACCAACCGGATTATGCGGGAACTCAAGAGTGCCCAAAAGGAACTGGAAGATGCCAAAGAAGCCCAGGATATGACTGTGACGATTTCTATTTTTGCAGCATCTATGATTATCCCTGCTTTTCTTACGGAATTTAAGAAAGAATATCCGCAAATCCGCTTTGAAATTATCCAACAGCGTGACCAGGCAGACCGTCGTCATCACGGACATGTCGATTTATATCTTTCGAGCAGTATCAATCCGATTGACAACGATCACTCGGCCACCCTTCTGCGGGAAGATATCATGCTTGCCATGCCCGACACCCATCCGCTGGCCGATAAAAAATCCGTAAACCTTGAAGACTTTGAAAAATCAGATTTTATTTCGCTCCAGCAAGGTGCGGTTCTCCGGAGCATCACCGACTTTTACTGCCAGATGGCGGGATTCACGCCCCATGTCATTTTGGAAAGTGACAACCCCGGCACAGTCCGCGAATTTATCAAAGCCGGTCTGGGCGTTTCTTTCGCCCCCAGCATTACCTGGCACGGTGTCGGCGGTGACAAGGTCTCACTCGTTCCCATTGCATCCCCGAATTGCCAGCGTTACATCGGTCTTACCTGGGAGAAAGGACACACTTTATCTGCCCCCGCCGAAAGTGTAAAACAGTATTTCATTAAAAATTTTGCCGGATTTGCAAAAAAGTTTGCTGCCGGTAAAAAATAAAACACTCCGCTCACTTACATAAAGGAAACCTCTATGAAAAAATTCCTGTCTCTTATTTTAGCCGTATTTCTTTCCTTCTTTCTCCTTGCCGCATGCGGCACGAATCAGAAGCCTCACACAACGCCCTCAGCGGGTGCGGCTTATTCCTCCGAAAAAGAAGACGGCGGAATTACCGTCAAAAAAGACGGCACCTATACGGATAAAAATCATGTCGCCGCTTATATTCACAAATATAAAACGCTTCCCTCAAATTACATTACAAAAAAAGAAGCTCGAAAACTGGGTTGGAAAGAAGAAGGCACCCTTGACCGCGTAGCCCCGGGAAAAAGTATCGGCGGTGACCGTTTCGGAAACTACGAAAAACTTCTCCCCGAAAAAAACGGCCGTACGTGGAAAGAATGTGACATTGACTATGTAAAAGGAAACAGAAATGCCAAGCGTATCTGCTATTCCGATGACGGCCTGATTTACTACTCCCCGTCCCATTATAAAGACTTCGAACGATTATACTAAAAGAGGCTCCCATGGAAATCAAACTTGCTCTCCCTTATTTTAAAACAAAAGAAAAGGCTCATATCTACCTGAAGCAGGTTCTCCGTCTGCCTTCTTATTACGGAAATAATCTGGACGCTCTCTATGATTGCCTTACCGATATTCATGAGGAACAGACAATCATTATTCCGAAAGAAATCATGAATCCCCCGTATTTGGGAACTTACGGAAAACAAATGCTCCGGGTTTTCGAGGACGCGGCAAAAGAGAATCCGCATTTACAAATTTTTATCAAATAAACAGAAGACATTATAGAAAGTAAAAGCAAATACCGGTCATCCGAAACGGAAAACCGGTATTTTATTTTGCCCGGTTCGGTGTCAGAAAATATATTCCTTATTATTTACCTGCGCATACCGCTTTAGTTATATGGGGTTCCGCTACCGTGATATGATATCCCCGGCATTTATTTCTTATCTTTAAGCAAGTCTGATACTTTTATATAGCGTCCTTAACTTTCTTTTTCTGCATACTAAACAATTTCGGATTATTATGGTATTATCATCTTAGAGTAATATTTTTTGAATTATTTTTTATTTTAATTTTAATTTTTATTTCTTAATAGGTATTTATGAAAACACAGTCAAAATCAAATTTAATGGAAGCCTCGCTTTGGTTTACAATCATCTCGTTTTTACTGGTTGTAAGCATGATTGTTTCCGTCCGTTTCGGTTCCGTCTATATACCGGCAGCCGATTTGATTTCCGAAGTCATCTCCTTTGTACGGGACGGACATACGGCAGATACATCGTCATCTTTGATTCTTTGGCAAATCCGTATTCCCCGCACCATTTTTGCGGCACTTTGCGGAATGGGTCTTTCTCTTTGCGGTCTTGTTCTCCAGACCATGACAAGAAACGATCTGGCCGATCCTTATGTCCTCGGCGTATCTTCCGGTGCCAGTACAGGCGCCGTCATTGCCATCATCTGGGGCTGGTTCTCTTTCATGGGTGACTACAATATTTCTTCCGGCGCTTTTATCGGTGCTGCTGTTTCCACGCTAATAGTGACTGTTTGTGCAGGAAAAAGCTCAAGCCCTGTCCGGCTGATTCTTGTCGGGATGGGTGTTTCCGCTTTATTTTCTTCCCTCACAATGATGATTATTTACGGAGCAAAGCATGAAGCACAAGTGCGGAGTGCCATGTTCTGGCTTTTGGGAAGCCTTTCCGGTATGCAATGGGGCGATTTGTCTTCCATTACCATTCCGGTTTTTCTTATGGCCTTTTTCCTCTGGCTCATACGAAGCGACCTCGATCTGATGCTTCTCGGTGAAGGCGAAGCGGAATATCTGGGTCTGAACAGAAAACGACTTCAACTTTTGGTCGTTATCATATCTTCCCTCGTCGTTGCTTTCCTTGTTTCGAAAGCGGGCATTATCGGATTTGCCGGATTGATCACCCCGCATCTCGCCAGAGCGGTAGCAGGTCCCACGCACGGTAAACTCGTTATCTTCTCATCTCTTATCGGTGCCTTGGTCATGGTTTGGGCCGATGTCCTTTCCCGTGCAATGTTTGCACCTGAAGAAATTCCGATAGGCGTTCTTACCTCCATTGTCGGAGCTCCTATATTCCTTTGGATTGTCACCCATCGTTACGGAGAACAATCATGATTACTGTAGAAAATTTATCCTATCAAATCGGCGAAAAAGAAATTTTGAAAAATCTTTCTTTTTCTGTAGAAGAAGGCAGCATGACTTGCATTGTCGGTCCCAACGGCTGCGGAAAATCAACTCTTCTTTCCCATATATCACGCCGTCTGCCCAGCAGAAATTCCGTTTTCTATAAAGGCAAGGCCGTCGAATATATTCCCCGCAGAGAATATGCAAAAGAAGTGGCCGTTATGGTCCAGCAGGGTTTCGGCATTGTCGGTGAACTGAAAGCCGAAGATGTCGTGCTTGCAGGACGCTATCCTTTTAAAAAACGTTTTGCCGATTACTCGGCGGAAGATCATGAAATCGTTGAAAAAGTCATGGAAGAAACGGGGGCTATGCCTCTTTACGGCCGGGAAATCAAGCATATGTCAGGCGGCGAAAAACAACGTCTTCTGATTGCCAAGGCTTTTGCGCAAAATCCCGAGCTTCTTCTCATGGATGAACCGACCAATCATTTGGACGTGAAATATAAACTGGCTCTGATGGAACATCTGAAACGGTTCCACGCACACGGAACGGTCATCATCGTACTCCATGATTTATCTCTGGCGGCCAGGTATTGTGATCATGCCATCATTATGAAAGCCGGTGAAATCATCGACCAAGGATTGACGGAAAATGTTCTCACTTCCGAAAAGATGAGCCGCCTTTTTGAAGTACCTTTTTACCATGCTGTCCATGAGGAAAAGCGTTTCCTCTATTGTTAAATCATATGTGGGCAATATTTATGTCTAAAGGAGGACAAAATGAAAAAAAGTTTTAAACCCTTATTGACCGCACTTGTCATCACCATGACCTCAGGAATCATTTTATCCGGTTGCGGTACCGGCACGGCACCTAAGAAAGAAAATGCTTCTTCTACTGTCAGCTGGGTAGAAACTCTGGATGGCAAAAAAGTAGACATGAAAGTCACACAGGCTCCTAAAAAAGCCGTATCCATGTCTTTTGCAACAACAGAAATGATGCTTGCTTTAGGACTCCAGGATCAAATGGCGGGAACCGCATTCAAAGAAGAAGATATTTACAAGCCTTTGGCTGAAGCATATTCAAAAGTTCCCGTTCTGGCTGAAAAATGGCCGTCTTACGAAAAACTGATGTCCGTACATCCTGATTTTGTAACTGGCTGGGAAGTACCGTTTACAAAAAGAGGCATTCCTGCCGAAAAAATTATAGCAGCAGGCATTCCGATTTTCGTTCCGGATTCCATGCAGGATACCAATGCCACCTTGGAAACCAACTTCAATGATATGTTGGAATACGGAAAAATCTTCCATAAAGAAGACAATGCTAAGAAATGGGTAGACAGCCAGAAGAAGAAACTGGAAGCAGTCCAGTCCAAATTAAAGAATCTGCCGGAAGTAACCGCTTTCGTATTTGACTCTGAAGACGGAGATCCTTTCACCGTATTTGAAGGCTACACCACCAATATTCTCAAACTTATCGGCGTAAAGAATGTAATGTCCGGCCAGAATGTAGACAAGACATGGGCAAAAACCAGCTGGGAATCCTTTGTTCAGGCTAATCCCGATTACATCATCATCGTTGATTACTCCACCAGCGACCGGAATGACGGTGACTTTGAAAAGAAAGTAGAAAAGCTGAAAAACAACCCGCAACTTGCCGGCGTAAAAGCTATCAAAGAAAATCATTTCATCCGTGTCCGCCTCTCTGAAATCACCCCGGGTGTCAGAACTGTCGATGCTCTCGAACGTCTTGCTAAAGAAATGCATCCTGACATGAAATAAAAGATAAAACATAACGATTCCGGTTTCACGGTGTGACGTAAAGGAGCTCTATTGTGAAAAATCACTTAAAGAAATCTATAACACTGTTTCTGGCTGCTGCAAGTATCGGACTCGTACTTACAGGATGTAATCCTGCAGCCAAGCCGACCGAGAAAGCAAGCGGTACCACTTGGACAGAAACTATCGATGGCAAAAAAATAGATATGAAAGTATCCGCCCCGCCGAAACGGGCCGTCACCATGTCATTTGCACCCACCGAAATGCTTCTCACCATCGGAGCGGAGAAACAAATGGCAGGCACCTCATTCAAAGAAGAAGAACTCTATGAACCGATTGCCGAAGCCTACAAAAGAGTTCCCGTTCTGGCTGAAAAATGGCCGTCGTACGAAAAATTTATGTCCGTCAAGCCGGACTTTGTCATCGGTTGGGAAGTCGATTTCAGTAAACGTGCCATTCCCGCTGAAAAAATCATTTCCGCCGGTGTTCCCATTTTCATTCCCGACTCCATGCAGGATACCAATGCAACTTTGGAAACCAATTTCAATGATATGTTGGAACTCGGTAAAATATTCGGTTTGGAAGACAACGCTCGGAAATGGGTGGACATCCAGAAGAAGAAACTGGGCACCATCCAGGACAAAATCAAAGATATCCCTCATGTCAGAGTTTTCGTCTTTGATTCTGAAGACGATGCTCCTTTCACCGTTTTTGAAGGATATACCACCAATGTTTTGAAACTCATCGGTGCCGACAATGTTATGGCTGGTCAGGGCGTTGACAAAACCTGGGCCAAAACAAGTTGGGAATCTTTCGTTCAAGCGAACCCGGACTATGTTATCATTGTCGACTACACTGCCAGCGACAGAACGGATGATGACTTTGCCAATAAAGTGGAAAGACTGAAAAATAATCCCCAGCTTTCCTCCGTAACAGCGATTAAAGAAAATCATTTCCTTCGTGTCCGTCTTGCAGAAATTACCCCCGGCGTGAGAACCGTGGACGCTTTGGAACGGCTTGTTAAAGAAATTCATCCGGATATGAAATAAGAAGTTTGAATCCCGTAAAAACAGCTGCCTGTTAAAAGGGCGGCTGTTTTTGTGTCCCGGATTTCCGTAACGGCAATTCTTTATTTTTCAGACCTGTCATTTCTTATCTGAAGAATTTTTTGAAAAACCCAAGAAAAACACTGTATAAAGTAAAAATTCATGATATGATTAACATGATATCAGCAATAGGAGTTTATTATGTCTGAAAATCCGAATTTTGAAGAAACCTCGTTATTCGATTTTGTAAATCCGGAAGAAAAGAAAGAGACAAAGAAAAAAGCACCTCTTCCTGCCGCTTCGGTTAAAGAAAAAAAAGAAGTATCTGACACATCAAAAAACGAAGAACCGAAACAACCCGTACTGCCCGGCACTCCTTCCGGAAGGGATGTATCTGCGGATATAAAAGGCCCTTCCGGGTTGTGGAAAGAAAAATTCTGGGAGTATAATATCACGAAACCCTCGCAAGCCATCAAAGATGATATGAAAGAACAAATGCTTGCCGAAGGTTTTTCAAAAAGAGAAGCCAACCGTGTTTTCAAAGGACTGTTCTTTAAAGAAAAAGTATTCAACACCAAAGTACAGGCTGTCGAATTCTTAAAATCCCTTCCTACCACCTATGCGGTGAAGTACAAAATCGGAATCGAGCCGTCCCCGCAAATGATTTCTTTGCAGAAACGCCTTGCCGATAAAGAGCGGCTGCTTAAAGAGTATAAAGAAAATCAGGAAACGAAGCGATTTACCGCCGATTTCATTTCCTGCCCGCACTGCCACTCTAAAATTAACCGTACGTACATCACGCCGCCGCTTTGTCCCCTTTGCCAAGGCGATATGAGGCCGGAAACGGTCATCAAACGTCTGACTTCATTGGAAAAATCCGTTTCTGATTTGAAAACCCGCTATGAGCGGACGGCAAGAAAATACAATTCAAAATTCACGGGCGGTGAAAAATGGATCATCCGCACCATCAATCCTTTTACTGCCGATGACAATTAAAAAAAGACAGTAGCAAATCCGATTTCTTTTGCTACTGTCTTTTTCATTTACCAATTCCGGAATTTCGCAGGAGGATCATAAAGCCCGCCAGACCAATCCACAAGGTCCTTCATATTTTTCGCGGCTAAAAGCTCTCTTGTTGCCCTGCCTTTATCAATCCCCAAGTCTTCAGGAAGCTTGACAATGCCCGCCTTTCTGAGCTTTCTTGTTTCTTCCGGATCTTCAAGCTTGCCGACTTCCGTATTTCCTGCTACCGCCCGGATGGCCTGCATCCGTTCTTCCATATTCGCACATTTATGGAGATAAGCAATCCCCACTTCCGATACGATATGTGTCAGGTCATCTGAATAAATCATGACCGGTTCTAAATCAAGACCTGCATTTTTCTTCAACCGGATAGCATCCAACTCCTCGACAAAACCGGGGAAGCCTTTTTCTGAAACGGTCGTAATCACCTGGACAACTAATTTCTTCCCGCGGTTGCACTCTCCCGTGAGTTCCATACGATTCGATACTTCATTGCCGCACCGGAACCAAGCTTGCGTTACATGGCGGCGGCCCTTGGCATCACATCCCATATTCGGAGCACCGCCGAAACCGGCCACATTATTCTTTGTCGCTGTCGAAGAATTTCCGTAACGGTCAATCTGCATGGTTGAGCCGATAAACATATCTGCCGCATAATGACCGGCCGCTTGGGCAAAAGCACGATTTGAACGCATCGTTCCGTCAGGGCCTATAGGGAAAATATCAGGCCTTGCTTTGATATAGTTTTCCATGCCCACTTCGGAGCCGAAAGGATACAAATTTTCCGCCCAACCCGTTTCAATCGCCGGTATCATGGTCGGATGGGGATTCAATACCCAGTGTTTGCAAATCTTTCCTTTCAGTCCCAGCTCTTCCCCGTAAGTGGGAAGAATCAGTTCAATGGCACTCGTATCATAGCCGACACCGTGGTTCAGCACCTGCACTCCGTACTCTCCGTAAATTCCCTTGATGGCCATCATGGCTTTCAGTATTCTTTCGTCACCGATTTTGGCGGGATCTCTTGTGAATAAGGGGTTCAAAAGATAAGGTTTCGGACTTTCAATCACAAAATCAATCCAACCGGCCGGAATATCCACGCGGGACACCTTATCCACCAATTTATTCACCTGGACAATTACAATCCCCTGATTGAATTTTGTCGCTTCCGCAATAGCAGGCGTGTCTTCCGTAGAAAACCCTGTATAAATATTTCCTTCCCTGTCCGCCTCATCGGCTGCCAAAAGAGCCACGCGGGGCACTAAATCTACGAAATAACGGCTGTACATTTCAAGATACGTATGAATCGCCCCGAGTTCGATACGTCCATCCTGTACCATTTGGGCAAGCCGTTTACCCTGACTTCCTGCATATGCAAAATCAAGTTTTTTGGCAATTCCCTTTTCAAAAACGTCCAAATGGGCCGGTATAGAAAGAGTGGACTGAATCATATGCAAATCATGCACCTTTGACGGATCCACTTTGCAAAGTTCCTCTGCCAAAAAATCCGCCTGTTTTTGGTTATCCCCCTCTATATTGACCCTGTCGCCGGAACGAAGAATTGTTTCCAAAAGTCTGACCGTATCTTCGGCACTGACAATTTTCCCTTCCGCTAAAGAAACCGCTCCTTTAAGGCGGGCCAGCGTATCCTCACCGCGGGTATTCCAATTTTTATTACCGGGTTTAATTTCGAGCATGTTCTTTTCCTTTCTTTGATTATTTTATAATATTGAATCTATATATTTATTATAGACTCATCCATAAATTAAATACATAAAGAGATATAAAAATGTGATTTATCAAATTTCCGGAACTTCGCTCCGTTAAATGAATACATGAACCATAAAGTAAAACAGGGAAGGAAATAACAAGCACCCCAGACCTGTATAAAAAGTTGCAGTCATAGCGGCATATGGCACCAGTTTCGGATTAACGGCAGCCATCCCTGCAGCTGTTCCTGAAGTCGTTCCCATAATTCCGCCAAAAGCCATGGCGGACTGCGGATTATCAATACCAAGAGGTTTTGCCACAAAAGGGGTAACTAACATTACAAGAACAGATTTTACAACACCTGCGGCAATACTGATGGCAATAACTTCAGAAGAAGCCCCCAGTGCTGCTCCTGTGACAGGTCCGACAACGAAAGTGGCGATTCCCGCTCCGATAGTTACCAAATCGACAGCCGATGTATAACCCATAGGATACGCTATTGCGATACCGGCGATGAGACAAATAAATTCACCTAACAACAGTGAAACAACACCGCGCCAGCCGATTTTTTTTATCTCTCTCAAATCTGCGCCAAATGCAGTGGAAACAATAGCAAAATCACGGAACATCGCTCCTCCGACAAGTCCCATACCCGCAAAAACAGGAATATCTGCAATCCCCTTAGTTCCTCCTGTCATGATACCGCCAAAATAAGCCAGAACTAATCCGAGAAATATGGCAATAGCACTTCCATGAATCCGGTCTTTTGTTAAGTTTTCTATTCTATATGCTATGTAAGTAATAAGCCCCAACATCATAAATGAGGCTACCATTCCGTTTTTAGTAAACAATTTAAATGCTATATCTAACATATCCATTTTTACCGCCTCCTCTGACTTGACGTATTACTTACTTCCGTCCAAAGCAAATTTTGAATGAGAAGATATATGCTCGCTGTGTTTTTCCTTCGGTGACAAGACCGGTATTATAAGGAATCCTATCAATACTGCCACAGCACCGCCAATAATAGCTACCAGACCGCCTGATAAAGCAGCCGCTACATTTTGGATTGAACTCATTGCGACTACGATAGGTATATACATGGCAGACCAGAATTTAATCCCTTGTTCCTCTTTTTCTTTCATAAGCCCTTTTTCTTTTGCCCACGTAGAAATAATTATCAGGAGCAGCATCGCAAACCCCACTCCGCCAATATTTGCTTGAATCCCCACGAGATGTCCAAGCATACCTCCAATCAGATTTCCCACAATATAACAACCTGCCAAAAGTGCTACTCCATAAATAATCATGATTCTTGCTCCTTTCTTCTGCTATTCATGTTTTTTGATTTTATAGAAAATGCTATAATACAAAAAACATAAGACAACATCAAAAAATATTTTCTAATTGTATTGTAATTTATCTTTATGGCGATTCATGGACTTTGGCGATAAGATGCAATGATTCGCCGGTAAGATGCCATGATTTTTATTTTTTATACACTTCCGGCTATCAATTGGCGGATATATAAAGGTCCGGTGATTATTATGTATGACACTTTATTTATAGGAATCCAGCATATTTGGCTCGGCATATCTATATTTCTTTTGCTTCTTTTTTCCATTTCCCGCACCGGGATCTTTCACGATGCACTCACCACCAAGTACTTTACAATAAAACATTTACTGATTTTCACAACCCTGTTTAGCGTAATGTCCGTCTGCGGTACTTATTGGAATGTAGAAGCTGCCGGCGGTATTATAAATTTCCGGGCCGTCGGAATCATGCTCGGCGGATTTATCGGCGGACCTGTCACAGGGACCGTCACCGGTATCATTGCCGGTCTTCACCGTGCCTTTTTTATTCACACAGATGCCTCTTACATTCACGGCGGCCTTTCTATATTGCAAGGTATTGCCGCCGGCTTTTTATCGGGCCGCCTGAAAACACATCACCGGCAAATCTGGCTTTGGGGCTTCTTTTATGCACTTCTCTTGGAAATACTGTTTTGGGCCTTTTTTGCACTCCTTACCTGGCCTCAAACTATCGCTAATCCCCTTGGCTTATTCACCCTTTCTATGCCTATTTTGATTACAAATACCATCGCCACTGTTATATTCATCGGTGTACTGGAAGCTTCTATTTACATTAAAGATGCAGAAAAAACAAAAACTACCAAGAATGCGTTCCAAACGGTCAATATGATTCTTGATTCTTTGCGGGAAGGTTTTAAAGATGCATCCCTCCCGAAAATTACTGAAATCATTACCACTGCGCTTCCCTCTCTCACGTGGACTGCCATCATTTATAAAAACCGGATTTATACGCGTACCGCCTATAAAAATCAAGCCGATAAAAATGAGGGCGATGCAGAAATAGCCATTTTAAAGTTACAAAAACCTCTGCCTGCCATGCCTCATGTCTTAACCATTCCCGTTACCTGCAGAAATGAAGTTGTCGGCTATATCGTTGCTGCAAAAAATAAAGATAATACGTTCACTAAGATGGGGATTGAATTTCTTCATGGTGTCTGTCGTATCGTCGAAGCCATTTATGAGCATGAAAAAATGAAACAGGAAAAAAATCTTCTTGCAGAGGCAGAAATCCGGGCTTTGCAAGCACAAATCAATCCTCATTTTTTATATAACACATTAAATACAATCAGTTATTATGTGCGGAGTGATCCGGAAACTGCGAGAAAATTAATGAAATACCTGTCGGACTATTTCCGTCACAGCCTGAATAACCCATCTAAGTTAATTCCTCTTTCTGAAGAGATTCACGTTGTTGACTGCTACATCCAACTGGAGCGGGCACGTTTCAGTGATCGCCTTAATGTGATCTACCACTTTCCCCAAGACTCTCTGGATACCCTGCAGATTCCTCCATTATTGCTTCAGCCCTTAGTAGAAAACGCAATCATCCATGGTGTATTGGGAAAAGCGGAAGGTGGAAGTATTCGCATCGGACTGATTGAACATGAAAAATATAATAAGATTTACGTCACAGATACAGGGGTCGGTATCCCCAAGGAGAAACTGAAAACTCTGCTTATAGACCATAAAAAAAGAGACCATATCGGCTTGATTAATGTGCACCAACGTTTAATTTCTATGTTCGGTGAAAAATGCGGTCTTCACATTTTAAGCAGAGAAGGAAAAGGTACTGTTGTTTTTACCAATATCCCCAAAATAGAGACAACAAAAGAAAAAAATAAGGAGATTCCATGACAGAAATAAAAGCATTAATTGCAGATGATGAGCTTCCTGCCCGGGGCGAATTAAGATATGAATTATCCTCTATCTCCGGCGTTACGGTCGTAGGCGAATGTGCAAACGGTAAAGAAGTCCTTTCTTTCTTACGCACTCATCCCAATGTGGATATTCTGTTCCTGGACATTGAAATGCCTGTTATGAATGGGTTGGAAACCGCAAAAGAAATACTGGCTATGAACTATCCGGTTAAAATCGTTTTTGCAACAGGATACAGCCAGTTTGCTCTCCAGGCATTTGACTTGGAAGCATTTGATTATATACTTAAGCCTTATGACGAAGAACGAATTGCAAAAACCATTGAGCGTTTATTCGGAAGTTTGGAAGAAAGAAAACTGTATCAGGCGCCTGGTGAAATTATTTCCGCTTCCCGTAAAATCACCTTACAAACAAAAGACAAAACTCTGCTCTTATCCCCCTCGCATGAGATCATTTTAATTTCTACAGAAAAATCCGATTCCTCCCTTTTCTATACGACCAATGGTATTATCCGGTCTAAAATGACTCTTCGTGACATAGAAAAAATTCTTTCTCCGCAAGGATTTTTCCGCACACATAAAGGATATATTGTTAATTTATCCAAGGTAAGAGAAATAAAACCCCAGGATAACAGTACATTGCTTCTTACCATGGAAAAATACCCAAAAGAAAAAGTGCCTGTTTCCAGGCACTATATCAAAGAATTCAGAAATGCTATAGGATTTTCCCACAATAAATGATTTTTTTACCGGCTGTCAGGATACCGCCGGTTTTTTTATTCTCCCAATACGCTTATCACGGCTTCCTTACAAAGTTTGACCGCCTTATCCAAATCCTTTCGTTCAATGGTCAAGGGCGGATTGAAATAAATAACGTCTCCCATGGGACGGAGTACGAGTCCCGCGTCCATGGCTTTGCGGAAAATATGCCAGCCTGCTCTCTTTTCCGGGGGGAAGGCTTTTTTTGTTTTTTTATCTTCTACAAGCTCTATCGCATTGATAAGTCCGATATGCCTGATTTCTCCTACATGTTTATGATTTCCCAAGGCTTTCATTAGTTCTTCATGGAGATAACGGCCGTTTTCATTGACTTTTTCTAAAACATGGTCCCGTTTTAAAATTTTAAGTACTGTCAGTGCTACGGCACAGGCCATCGGATTTCCCGCATAGGTATGGCTGTGGACGAAGGCTTTGTGCGTTCCGAAGTCATCGTAAAAAGCTTTATAAATCGTATCCGTCGTCACTGTAAGCGACATCGGCATATATCCCCCGGTAAGTCCTTTAGAGGTGCAGAGAATATCGGGACTGATTCCTGCATGCTCGATAGCAAATAATTTTCCTGTCCGCCCGAATCCTGCCGCGATTTCATCATCAATCATCAGCACGCCGTAGCGATTGCAAAGCTCGCGGAGTTTCCGCAAATATTCCGCCGGATATATCCGCATTCCCGCCGCCCCTTGGAGTACAGGCTCTACAATGACCGCCACCGTTTCTTTCCCGTATTTTTCAAAGGCTTCTTCCGCACTTTCAAAGCAATCGACGTCACAAGTTTCTCTTGTCTTGTGATAAGGACAGCGATAGCAATCAAGTCCGTCAAAGTGGATATTATCCATCAGCATGGGGTGAAAAATTTTGGCATATAAATCCATCGAGCCTACAGAAAGCGCCCCGATGGTTTCTCCATGATAGGACTCGGGAAGGCACATAAATCTTGTCCTTTCTTTATGTCCCGTCTGATAATGATACTGGAACGCCATTTTCATGGCCGCTTCCACGGCAGAGGAACCGTTGTCATGAAACGTGAATTTTGTAAGTCCCGGAGGCAGTAATTTTTCCAGTTCCCGGGCAAGTTCGATGGCCGGTTTGTGGGAAAAATTGGTGAAAATGACATGTTCCAGCTCATCCACCTGTTTTTTCAGTGCTTCATTAATTTCCGGATTGCAATGCCCGAGCAGATTGCACCACCAGGAGGAAATAATATCCAAATATTCTTTTCCGTCCGTCCCATACAAATAGACCCCTTTCCCATGGTCAATGACGACAGGCGGAAACACTTCATTATCTTTCATTTGCATGGCAGGATGCCATATATATTTTTTATCTTCCGACTCCCAATTGATTGTTTCTCCCATTTGTATCTCCTTTATACTCCCTTTATACTCCTTGCTTTCTCTTTCCTCTCTTTTTATTCATAGAGTGAAATGATTTCTTCGGCGTCGATATCCAAAAGAGAATCACCGTCGCGGATTTTTGCAAGCACTTTCACACCTGTGATTTCTTCTATCATTTTGACATTATCTTCTTCCATAATGCCACCTTTCCAATGATTCAGAAGGATTCCTTTGACGGGAATATGTCTGTTCTTGATATACTCACAGGTCGTCACCACATGATTGATTGTTCCCAGTCCCGCATTGGCAATCACGAGTACCGGCAAATGCAGCCACCGGATGATATCTTCCAGATAGTATACTGCCTTTTCATCATGCCTGATCGGACACATGATACCGCCGCTTCCTTCCATCGTGACATAGGGGTAAGCTTTCGTGACACGCTCCCAGGCTTTCAGAATCACTTCTTTTTCCACCGGATTTCCTTCTATCCGCGCTGCCAGATGAGGAGAGACTGCATTTTGATATAAATAAGAAAGTATCATATCCTCCGGTTCATTAATTCCGGCAAAACGATTGACAAAGCCGGCATCACTTTCCGCAACCGTCGGCGCTCCGCTGATGGCCGCTTTATAGTAGCCTACATCAAATCCTGCCTTCCGGAGCGTTTTCACCAGCAATGCCGTGACATACGTTTTCCCTACATCTGTATCCGTTCCCGTAATAAATAATCCCTTTCCCATAATTATCCTTCTTTCTCAAAATTAAAGGCGTATACGGAATAATTTCCGTGCCAGAATCGCTGCCACTATGCAAAGAACCAAATCCCCTGGTACGGCCAGGAGGAAACAATATAAGACAAGCGGCCAAAGACCGATAGGTGTGTTTAAATAAAAATTGTTAATGAAATAAACGTAAATCATGCCGAAAAGATAGACCACCATAAGTCCTGCCAGATTGGCAAAAAGAATCCGGCTGAAAGATTTTACTTCTGCAGTTTCACAAATTTTTCCCGTCAACCACGCTCCGGCAATAAATCCCAAAAGATAGCCGAATGTCGGCTGGAAAATATACCCCGGGCCGCCTCCCTGGGTAAATACAGGCACACCGGCCAAGCCCAAAGCGACATAAACCGCTACGGAAGCGGCACCTTTTTTACTCCCCAGTATCAGTCCCGCCAAAGTGGTAAATAAAAGTTGCAGTGTGAACGGACACAGCGGTACAGGCACACGGATAAACGCCCCGATAGCCGTCAATGCAGTAAACAGCGAAAACAGGACCAGCTCTCTGGTCTTCCCTTGCGTATTTACTAATTTTTCTTCCCTTTCCATTTTCATAACCTCCCATTGTTTATTATTATTTAAACCACGGTTTACATAATAAATTTTATAACAACCTTTATTTAAATTCAACGTTTACAATTTATTCTTTGCATAATTTATGCCAATTTTAATATCGAAAAAAATAGATAGTATGCTTTAAAATCACTTCCTCTTTTTCGGCCGCCCTGTTATACTGAATCTGCTCATGTAATAATATATTTAAAACGGAGGTACCTATGATCAAAAAATGGCAAGCTGCAATTCTTTCTGCCTTGCTCGTTTCTTCTGCATCTGTCATGACGACGGTTCATGCAGAAAAAGGAGTAACCACGGCTACCCGCATACAGAGAAGCGAGTACAAAGAAACGAAATCTGTGACCACATGGCACCGGGAAGAGCGGACCTCGGACACATCGAAAGGTGTAACTGTTTCGGGCCCCGACATAAGCATTCTTATATTTCCTTCCATGGAAGGCTTTCCTTTCATTGATGACGATCGCCGGGCTCCCAAGCTCGCGTCTTATGACGGTCCCGTAAAAAAGAAAGACTTGGGATTTTACGAAAACGGCGTTCTGGCTATGGTAAAAAGCGGTAAAAACTGGGGCATTATCGGAAAAGACGGTACGGTTACCTTGTCCCCTTCCTATAAAATTCTCATTCCCAATCGGAACGGTATTTTTAAAGCGGGAAACAAGAAAAGAGAATTACAGTTCATCGACAAGCAGGGAAATTCTGCCCTGCCCCCCTCTTCCGACGGGAATCCGCTTTGGTACAAAGAAAAAGGACTGTACGGATTTAAAAACAGCGACGGCTCTGTTTTAATCTCGCCCCGCTATAAAGATGTACTTGCACCTTTCAGCGAAGGCATTGCCGTAGTAAAAACAACAAACGGTGAAAATGCGGGCATTGATGAAAACGGAAGAGTTTTATTTACGACACCTTTTGAAGATATCAGGCCCTTTCAATACGGCGTTGCCGAATACAGAAGAAATGTAAACCGTTTCAAGGGCAGCACTTTCTTGGGAATCGTTGCCGCCAATTCGGTCAACTCAAAGAAAATTGATGAATACGGAGCTTACAGCACCGTGTACCACGGTATCAAAAGAGGATTTATCGACCGGAACGGGGAAATTATAATTAACAGCAAGAACGATCTCGTCTATCCGATGACGCCCTACGGTGCTTTTGTGAAAAACGGTGGCCTCACTTCTTTTATTTCCCCAAAAGGAAAAGTCATCATTGCTCCCGGCCGGTATGACATAGAAGATGTCGATACGGAAAACGGCTATGCCGTATTGGAAGATGACGGACTCGATAAAGAAGGGCTCTTTGATTTGAAAACAGGGGCACAGCTCATGGGCTTTTACCATGATGAAATCACCCTTTTAGGTCACGGCAGAGCCGTTGTGGAAAAAGGAAAACAGCAATATCTCTTTGATATAGAAAACGGCAGAATTATCACTGCCCTTCCTGCCGGCGTTGACCTTATGCCTTTCAACGATGAATCTGTGACATGGATGTACAAAAAAGGAACCTATTACGGAATCATTGATGAAGACGGACATATTCTCTATGAAGACACAAAAGATCCGCTGACACGGGCAGGACAATTCAGACACGGCCTTGCACCTGCTAAAAAAGGCAAAAAGTGGGGCGTTATCCGTCCCGACGGGACATGGCTGGTAAAACCCGCTTACGACGACATCGGATTATTATAACAAAATAAAAAATGACGGTTTCGCACCGTCGTTTTTTTATTTATAACTTCTGTCATTTACCAAATAATCAGACATATTCCTATAAAAGAAATCACGATTCCCAAGGCCTGCCGCTTTGAAAGTTGTTCTTTATACAGTACGGCTCCCGTCAAAATCAGGCACAGCGTAATTAATGCATTCGTGACAATAAAAGAAATATTCATTGTCCATCCTGCTTTGTACATGTAAATTGTTCCGATTTCGATAAATGCAATAGATACACCCAGAATCAGTGCCGCCGGATTAAACGCTGTGATTTCCTTCCACCGCCGTCCTCTTTTTCCCGTACCTGCATAAATCAGAAAAGAGGCTGCCGATGCCACCAGATAGGTCAAGACCAACGCTGCCAAAGGATGCATGCCGCCCGAAATCTCTTTGGCACACACCTGGTATCCCACACCCGATACGACCACCAGCACCACGGGCCACCAAAATGAAAATTTCATACCTACCCCTTCACAATCAAAAACATACCTGCCGATGCTGTAAGAATTCCAAGGAAAGACAGGAAAGTAAGCGTTTCTCCATAAAAGAAAAATCCTACGGCTAAAAGTGCGAGAACAATCACGGCGGTATAAAAAATAAATCCGATATTCATTGCCCAACCGGCCTTATACATGGAAACACAGCCCACTTCAAGACCGGTCACCGATAAACCGATACCCACAGCAGGCCAAGGTACATGACCGAGCTCGGTAAGTAAATGATCTCCCCCCGAAAGTGTATACAGCAGAACACATACTCCGGCACTCACCAAATAGGTAATCCCCAACGCCGCCAAAGGGTCTGTATGGGTTGACATCTTCTTTGCACAAATCTGGTAAATTACATCAGAAAACACAATGCAAAGAACAGGCCACCACATGTGAAATATATTTTCCATAACTCTCCTGAAATCTAAAAAGCATTTATTGCTTCATTTTTCCCCGCCATTATGCAGCCGTAAAGTTTCATACGACAGCACAGTACGATGGTATTCATTACAGTGTATCACTTTTTGACCTCGCAGAATATCATTTCCCAAAATGGCGGGCCGACAGGAGATGTCCTCTATAAATTCCCCTGCTTTTGCGGTATAGTATAAATAACAGTATATTACAGAGGAGGATTTCCCATGAAAACGATTCACACCAAACATGCACCAGCTGCTATCGGTCCTTATTCGCAAGCCGTACGGGCCGGCGGATTTGTATTTTTATCCGGCCAAATCGGAATTGTTCCCGAAAAAGGAACTCTCATTTCTTCTGATTTGAAAGAACAGGCCGAACAGGTTTGCCGGAATATCGAAGCCGTTTTAAAAAAGGCGGGGCTCTCCATGGAAAACGTAATCAAAACAACCTGCTTTTTAACAGATATGGACAATTTTTCTCTTTTCAATGAAGTTTATGCACAGCACTTCATTTCAAAGCCTGCCAGAAGTTGCGTCGCCGTGACGGCACTTCCTGCCAGCGCTCTTTGCGAAATTGAAGTGATTGCCGTTAAATAAGGAGGTTTTCATGGATTTCTCATCGCTTTGCAACGGCTGCCGTACGTACCGCCGGTTTAAACAGACGCCCATTCCCGAAAAAGATTTACAGGAAATCATGGAGAACGTGCGGATTGTAAGCAGTGCCATGAACGGACAGATTTTGCGGTATGTTCTTGTCAAAAACCCGGAGCTGGTCCGTTTGATTCAGCCGTATTTCCATTTTGCCGGAGCACTCCCGCCGGAACTGGGCGAACCGAAAAAAGGAGAACGGCCGGTCGCATTCATCATCGTCTATCAGGAAGGCATAAAGAATCCTTGGGCGGATATCGATACAGGTATCGCCGCAAGAAATATTACGCTTGATGCTTATTCGAGGGGAATCGGCAGCTGCATTATGGGACATGTACAATTTGCACAAATCAGGAAATTCCTGGATATTCCCGAAATATGGATTCCTAAAATTGCCATTGCTCTCGGTTATCCCGATCACACCAGCACAGTCGTCGATATGCCGGAAAGCGGTGATGTCCGCTATTATCTGGATGAAGAAAAGCAATATTACGTACCGAAAAGAAAACTGGAAGATATTTTAATTGTCCGCTGACCAGCAAATAAAAAGGACTCTTTCCTTACAATTGAGGAGAGGGTCCTTTTATTTTTTACATTTTTGACTAAAGTACAGACTCTTTATGTTCCAAAATCCATTTGGCGGCTGTGCAGGCAGGGCAGTCACACCATTTTTCTCCCTTTGCCTTGATTTCTTTTGCATGAGCCAGGTACGCTTCCGCCGTTTCCCGGCCGAACATCTTCACACCTGCCTCGGTAGAAAGAAAACCGATAAACCGGTCAACCGGCATCAAATCAGCTTCCAGTTCCGCCACCAGTTTCTTACCCGTTTCTTTTTCACGATCCGTTCCTAACGAGTCCAGCCACTCTTGCCCTACTGCTTTAAGCTCTTTGCAGCAACTTTCTTCCTTAATCATCGCTCTTACACGGTCTGCCACTTCTTGTTTCATAATTTCCCTCCCTTAGAAAATCAAAACAGATACAATTTTAAAATAACTTTTTATAGAACACATTTTTGTATTTTGATAACCTGCCGTAAAAAAATCAGTCAATGAAAAAAGGGGATTCTCTCCCCTTTCTTTTTAAACGATTTCAAAAACAACGGTCACAGAGCTTTCCACTTTGGCATCTCCGCCTTCCACTGGCGTTGTCGCACTTTCAGCCATGTCATTTCCTCCGGCCATTCTTGCATTCATCATGTAGTTGCGGGGACTTACACGCACACTGTTATCCGTCACGGAAATGATATTTGTTACCGTTTTTCCTAAAGAGGCGGCAATGATATCTGCCTTTCTTCTTGCATCCTGAGCCGCTTCTCTCAAAGCATCATCTTTGTATTTTCCCGGATTTCTTACGGTGAACATGATATTCTCAATGCGGTTCGCCCCTGCAGAAATCGCAGCGTCCATCACAGCTCCTGCTTTTGTCAGATCCTCTACAACCACCTTCATGCGGTTATTTACCTCATATTTTCTGGACTTTACTTTTCCCTTGTCATATTCATAAACAGGATACATGGTGTAGTTGTCCGTTTCGATTTTATCGGGAGCCGCTCCTGCACCGATGACCGCATGTTTCACCTTTGTCATGATGTTTGCATTGTCCTGGGCCGCCTGCTTGGCATCGGGAGACATGGTTTCCACTGCCAAATACATGACCGCTCTGTTGTTTTGGGCGATGACCACTCCGTTTCCTGTCGTTGTAATGCTCCGGCGGGAATCCTCTGCCTGTGCCGTCATGCACGAGCAAACAATAAGACCTGCCGCTAAAGCCACTGCTAATTTTTTCATAAAAAACGCCTCCGTTTCACTGATGAGTTCCATATATTACGGGAAATAAAATCTGATTTTTATTTTATTGACTGCAATTCAATTTTATCATATCTCTCTTTCACTGACAATCAATATCTCCGTTTTACCTTATTTTATGCCGCTTTCCCCATATCAATCATAATCCATCCTGCCGCATAAGGACCGATATCATATTGTTGGAAAATAAAATACAAATGATGATTCGTTCCTATGTAAAATTCCCCGGGAAATTCTGTGATTTTGTAATTATCAAATAAAATAATTCCCTTTTCCCTGCACTGTTTCTCCGTTTCTTCCCGCAGTTTTTCGACGGTCAGGCGGGGCATCCGTTTCTGCAACTCTTCTAAAGTTATCTCTCTTCCCGTATCGTCAAGAGTAATTCCTTTGACGTAATTAATCGGGTGAGCCGCCCCTTCATACATAACCGACTCTACCAAAATAATGCTGTTCCATTTTCCGCGGCTGCCCTCTTGCCAGTGAAGCCAGCCTGACACGTCTCTTTTTATCTTTCCTCCATGAAGTGCCAGAAGGTAATGGTTTCCTTCCTTTCTCATTTTTTCATTAAACCGTTCCTGAAAAACCGTATTCTTCCCTTTGTAAACGGGAATCTTCGCCACGCTCGTCCGGAAACGGAGCTCCGTGCTCTCATAGAATTTACTTTTCTCTCCGGGAATAAGTGCCGGACCGGCCGTCCATGTTTCAGCCTGCACCTGTATCATGGAAAAAAATAAGACTGCTAAGATAAGACCGAGTAGTTTTCCTATTTTCATAGTTCCTCCTGTGTCCTTACTTTTAATTTTATATAGTATACCATATAAGAAAAGACCGATTCCGTTCTTAACCAGTGAATGATTGACGAAAAAGAGAATCCTCTTTTCTCCCTTACTTTCTCCGAAATTCCGTTTCATATTTGTATAATTTAGTACCTTGCAATACAAAGTACCTTGTGATATATTATTTTTATCACGGAGATGAGTTTGAAATAAGAGAAAGGAAGAACGATGAATGTTCAACTGAAAAAAGGAGTCATGGAAATTATAGTTCTGTCCATGCTCAGGAAAAAAGACTTTTACGGTTACGAACTGGTATCCGAAATTTCCAAATACATTGAAATGTCGGAAGGCACGATTTATCCGCTCTTGAACCGTTTCAAAAAAGACGGTCTTGTCGATACGTATCTGGCAGAATCCCACAACGGACCGCCGCGGAAATATTACCGTATCACCGAAGCAGGCCACACCGAATACGATGAATCTGTGCGGGAATGGTCGGCCTTTACAAAAGCTGTCGATACACTTCTTACTGAAGGAGGAACTACTTATGAGTGAAAAAGAATTTTTGGATCTTCTCCAGTATTATTTCCGGAATGTCAAAACCGAAGATGTGGAAGAAATACTGAATGACTACCGTTCCCATTTTGCAGATGCAAAAGAAAGGGGAATGACCGAAGAAGAAATTACAAAGGAACTGGGACGTCCCGAAGACATTTACCTCTCCTACCGGACAGAGGGCGTGGTAAACGAAAAGGGCCATATGGAAAGACTGTCGGACCGGGCGGAAATTCTGGCAGACAAGACACAAAAGAAAGCAACAGAGGCATGGAATGAAATCAGTCCCCGTCTTCCCGAAGCCGCCGATGCTACCGCTTCTGTACTGGTGAAAACTTTTTACTGGGCCTGTTCATTGATTTCCATCGTGATTTTCGGACTCACCGCCCTCATTGTTTATCTTCTCTCCGTTCATTTCACGCCGATTCCCGGAACGACACCCCTTCCCGGCCTTCACATAGTGACCCTTTGCGGTCTTGCCGGTACAGGAATTTTTGCCGCTCTTTCCATTTATTTCACGGGCTTGTTGGGAAAAAATGCGTACAGAAACAAAGCCGGTTTCTTTTCTGCCCGGAAAGGCGGTGAATCATTATGAAAAAAATCATTATCTGTATGATATTGTCTCTTTTTTCCCTTCTCATCGCTTCCGGTTCTTTCTTAATCAACGATATTTCTGCCCACCACCGTTGGCTTGAAACGAACAGGGACAGTATTTCCGTTTATTTCCGCGATAAAGACCATGATAAGGAGCATAAAAAAAGAGACGTGAAACAACAGAACCGGGAACTGTCACAATCTGCAAGTGTCAAGACAGAAAAAAAGAACATTCCAGATACTCCTGCGCCGGATAAGGCCGGAGAAAACAAAACTGCCAATCCGACGCAGGAAGAGCAGGAACCGGCCGAACATAACGCACCGCATTCCGATGCACTGTAACCGGGTTTCCGTTTCTTCAAAATACCGCAAATACGGTTCTTCCCCTTTGGGAAAGACCGTATTTTATTTTTTATAAATGTCACTTATAAAAGCAAATGACCCGTCGTTTTCTTTCCCTATAAACAAGATGAGTCGTGATATAATAAAAACGCTAAGAATATTTCAAAGGAGTTTATTATGATTTCTATCGTCACCCCGGTCTACAATGAAGAAGACAATGTCGTTTTTTTTCATGAGGAAATTACAAAGGTCATGAAAACGACCGGTATGGACTATGAACTGATTTATGTCAATGACGGATCAAAAGACAGGACGGATGAGCTTATCCGTGAACTGGCTGAAAAAGACCCTCATGTGCGGGCTATCACCTTTGCCAGAAATTTCGGACACCAGACGGCCATCACCTGCGGTATGGACTTTGCCCGCGGCGATGCAGTCATCACCATGGACGGCGATATGCAGCACCCGCCGGAACTGATTCCTCTCCTTCTGGAAAAATGGAAAGACGGCTATGATATCATCCAAACAATCCGCACTTCCACAGAAGATTCGGGATTCATCAAGAAAATCACCTCTGCCGGTTACTATAAAGTCATCAATTCCATTTCAAAAACACCCGTCACCCCCGGCGGTTCGGATTTCCGCCTGATGAACAGGAAATCGCTGGACGTTTTTCTCCGTTTCAGAGAACACGCCCGCTTTATCCGCGGCATTGTAGGAGGCCTCGGCTTTAAACAGACAACCATAAAATTTGAAGCTCCCGCACGTCACGCCGGCGTCTCAAAATTTTCCATGAACAAAATGCTCCACTTTGCCATGGACGGAATTCTCACCAATTCCACGACTCCTTTGAGAGCCGCTTTTTATGCAGGCGCCGTTTCAGGCTTTATCGGTATTCTCCTTATTCTTCACGTTCTCTATTCCTACTTGGTGGGAAATACCGTTCCCGGCTGGGCAACAATGACAATACTGATTGCTTTTTTCGGTTCTGCCAATTTAGTGGGTCTCGGCATTATCGGCGAATACATCGGACGCATTTACGAAGAATCCAAGAACAGACCGCTCTACTGGATTTCCGGTGATACAAATGATTATAAAGATAAATAAATTTCTTTTTCCTGAAGAGAAAGCAGGTTATATATGTCCCAATCATTTTTTGAAAGTGAATTATTTAACGAATTGAGCGATGATTTGAAGCACTATTCCCGCTTCACCGCCACCTACCGCATCACCGCCGGAAGCTATGAAGAAGCGAAGAAAACCGCTTTCGGTATCGCCGTAGAACAAACGGTGGAATGTCCTTATGAACTCGTGGAAAACACATGGATCGGCGATACACTGGTCGGTCAAATCGAAGATATAAAAAAAGGTGCGCCCGGCACCTATGACGCTACGATTTCCTATGACCCCCAAGCGGTGGAATCGGAATTTACCGAACTTTTAAATATGCTTTTCGGAAATACGAGTCTCCAGCCCGGTATCCGCCTCATGTCCTTTGAACTTCCTGACGTAATGTATAACGACTATCCCGGCCCCCGTTTCGGCCGCACCGGCATTCGTGAACTTTGCGGCGTGGAAAGCGGACCGGTTCTCATGTCCGCCATCAAACCGCTCGGAACATCGACCGCGGATTTTGCCCGTATGGTCTATGAACTCGCCCTCGGCGGCTGCCCACTCATCAAAGACGATCACAGCCTTTTGAACCAGAAACCGGCTCCTTTTGAAGAACGAGTGAAAGCTTGTGTCGATGCCGCAGAATCGGCCAATGCAAAAACAGGCGGGAAATCACAGTACATTGCCAACTGCACCGCCGACGGTCTCCAATTTCTGGAAAGAGCTTTCAAAGCAAAAGAGCTAGGTGCAGGCGGAATCATGGCGGCTCCCGGACTTCTGGGATTTTCCATGATCCGTGAACTTTCAAAAGACCCTGAATTCGGCCTGCCCATCTACCTCCACCCCTGTTTTTCCGGTTCCCTCGTCCTCAAAGACGACTGCGGAATTTCTCCTTTCTGCTACTACGGACAAATCAGCCGCCTTGCCGGGGCGGACGCCGTCATATTTACCAGTTTCGGTGGCCGTTTCCCCTTTTCACAGGAGGTTTGTCAAAATATCTGCAACGGCACGGAAACAAGAATGGCCGACCTTAAACCCATCTTCCCTGTACCGAGCGGCGGCATGAGGTGGCAACTTTTCCGGCGCATGTATGAAATATACGGCCCGGAGACTATTTTCCTCGTCGGCGGTGCTTTGCAGACCGAAGGCCCTGATTTGACAAGCAATATGAAACTTTATGCAGAAAAATTGCAGGAAGCCCAAGCGTGACAAAAAGAAATACGGTAAGTACTTTCTTTTCATACGGCATACAAACAATTGAATCTCTGTCATAAAAAAGTCTGCTTCTTCTACAGAACTCTGTAAAGCAGGCTTTTACTTTATCCAAAATATCTTCCATGCCTGATAAAATCTTACATTTCAAGGAATCCCACGATTGACTCACTATAACTTCTATGCTATGATTCGCATGAGCGGATAATATTTCGTAGTGACGTTAATTATACCGACTGTGCATGAAATGCCCCCGTTACATCCGGGAAAAGATGGAAAGCCGCATCACCTGGGACGTATTTTTACGAAAGTCAGGTGATACTATGAAAATTGGTTTTATCGGAGCAGGAAAAGTTGGCTTCTCTCTCGGTAAATTTTTTACCGCAGGGGGGATTACGGTGACCGGCTATTTTAGCAGGCATCGAGAGTCCGCTGTGGAAGCTGCCGCATTCACAAACACAAAAAGCTATGAATCTTTAGCAACCATTGTAAAAGAAAGTGATGCGCTTTTTTTGACGGTTCCGGACGGGGAAATCACCTCAGTGTATGAAAAACTGAGAACTTGCGGCATTTCAGGCAAACAAATCTGTCATACCTCCGGTGCTTTATCTGCCGGGGAAGCGTTCCCGCGAATACAGGAATACGGTGCCTACGGATATTCGATTCATCCGCTCTTTCCGGTCAGCAGTAAGAAAAAAAGCTGGCAGGAATTGGGGGATGCTTTTTTTTGCCTTGAAGGTGACGGGCCGCATCTTTCCGAATGGAAAAACAGGCTCACCCTTTTGGGCGTAAAGACCCACATTATCACCGGCAGTGACAAGGTACGCTATCACGCCGCCTGTGCCATTGCCAGCAATTTGATGTGTGCCCTTGCCCAAGAAAGCGTGGAGCTTTTGGAATGTTGCGGTTTCTCGGAAAAAAATGCCATTCAAGCTCTCGCACCGCTGATGAAAAGCAATCTCAGCCACATCATCAAAGACGGACCCGTAGCAGCTCTTACGGGAGCGGCGGAACGGTGCGACACGTCCACGATAAAAAAACATCTGGACAATTTACAGAGCGATGAGGAAAAATCCGGCTATATCAGCCTAACCCTTAAGCTGGCAGAAATGGCGAAGAAAAAACACCCCGACAGAGATTATCGTGCATTGGAAGATCTTTTGCACAACTACCAAAGGAGGATTCGGACATGAGAATGACAGTTCCCAAATTATTGGAAATGAAACAAAACGGTGAAAAAATCACACAAGTCACCTGCTACGACTACAGCATGGCAAAACTTGTTGATGCGGCAGGTATCCACACCATTCTGGTAGGCGACAGCCTCGGTATGACCATGCAGGGATACCCGGATACGCTTCCCGTTACTATGGACGAGATGATTGTCTACGGCCGCAGCGTTGTCCGTGGTGCCCAAAATCCCTTTATCATCATGGACATGCCCTTTATGAGCTATCAGGTATCAGTGGCACAGGCAACAGAAAACGCCGGACGGCTCATCAAAGAAACCGGGGCCAATGCAGTGAAACTGGAAGGCGGTGCTTCCGTTACGGAACAAATCCGTGCCATCACCGCAGCAGGTATCCCCGTTTGCGCCCATATAGGAATGACACCCCAGTCATGGAATGCCTTCGGCGGATTCAAAGTGCAGGGAAAAGGCGAAGAAAAAGCACGGCAGATTCTTGAAGATGCCCTGGCTGTACAAAAAGCCGGTGCCTTCATGTGCGTACTCGAATGCGTTCCTCCCAAACTTGCCGGATTAATCACAAAACATACGGAAATGGTGACCATCGGAATCGGTGCAGGAAAAGACTGTGACGGTCAGGTTCTCGTCAGTCAGGACCTCTTGGGAATGAATATGGACTTCAACCCCAAATTCGTCCGCCGTTTCGGAGAAATCGGACAGGCCATGATTGACGCCTACAGCAGCTATCAGAACGCCGTGCAGGACGGCAGCTTCCCCGCCGCAGAAGAATCCTACGTAAAGAGCGACTGCTCCGACGAATACCTGGCACAACTGGATAGGGAATTCCAAGAAAAGAAATAACACCTCATGATGTCAAACAGGAAATAGATACACAAAAAGCATCAAATCCGTCTTTTCAGATTTGATGCTTTTTGTTTGACATTTTGCCAGGGATAACGACATGCCGTTAATATCTTTTATAAAAAATATTTAAACGCCTTTCCGGTTCGATACATAAAGAACGGTTGCTATTACAAAAGCCACAACCATCATTCCTGCAAATAAATCAAGCGTCAGTTCATAGCCGCCGGTCATTTCTTTCATCACTGCCAAAACCAAGGGTCCCGCTATACCGGCAATACCCCAGGCGGTGAGAATAGTCCCGTGAATTGCTGCCAGATGGCGCACACCGAAGATGTCAGACAGATAAGCAGGCATGCAGGAAAATCCGCCACCATAGCAACTGATAACCAGAAGAACAATGATTTCAAAAAACAGCTTTTCTCCTGTAGCGGACAAGCGGTAAAACGCAAATATTTCCATTGCAAAAAATATGATGTATGTAAATCCCCGCCCGATCCAGTCAGACACCGTCGACCATATGATACGACCCGCTCCGTTGACGACGCCGATAATACCGACAAATGATGCCGCTTCTGCCGGTGTCATATGAATGACCTCTTGGGCCATCGGGGATACCAGCGCGAGAAGTCCGATGCCGCAGGTAATATTCGTAAAGAAAATCCACCAGAGAGCATACCATCTCCAGCTGTGCATCGCCTCTTTTCTCGTAAATGACTGTTTTTTATGCGGGGACGATTTTTTCAGAGCCATCTGTTTTTCCAGCACTTCCTCCAACGTTGGAGTCACTTCTCCTTTCCGAGGTGGTCTCAGGTAAGAAGCAGAAAGAACGATGACTGCGAAATAAATAATTCCTAAAATTAAAAAATTATAAACTAATCCCACCGTAGAAGTCAGGTACTGCATAGCCGGTCCCGCAATAAGAGCAGAGAAGCCGAATCCCATGATGGCAAGTCCTGTCGCAAAACCTCGGTGTTCAGGAAACCATTTCACCAGAACAGAGACAGGCGTAATATAACCGGTCCCCAGACCGATACCGCCCAGACAGCCGTAAAACAAATAAAGTAAAAAGGGCGATTTCAATGAAACAGCAAGTGCCGTTCCTATCATGCCTGTCCCGAAAAAGCAGGCAGAAATACAGCCTGAATAGCTCGGACCTATCCTCTCTACAAAACCGCCCAAAAATCCGGCAGACATACCTAAAAATAAAATCGCAATTGAAAAAGCCCACGTCACCCCTGAAAGAGACAGCCCCATCTCATTCATGACAGGTTTCGTCAGAACACTCCAGGCATAAACACTTCCTATGCACAAGTGAATCCCTACTGCCGCCAAAGCCATAAGCCACCGGTTTTTCTTCATAATATCCCCCGTCTCCGAATGAAGGGAAACGACAAGCACAAAGCCGCCTGAGTAGGTTTCCCTGCCCAGACGGCCGGCTTACACAAGATATATAGTCCATGTGGTCATTTCCACCAGTCCGTCAGTCCTATATACCCTCTGAAATTATGTTCCTATCGTATCACGAAAGTCTTTCACCGTCAATACAATATAATGTAGAAATATAAAAATAAATAAATTTCCGATACAACATATAGAAAAAAACAGCTCTCCCGTGAGGAAAAGCCGTTTTTTTACTGCTCTTAGAATTTATGGGAATAGGAAAGACGCCAGTTAAAGGGTAATTCCAGATTTCCCCATCTGTTTGCATAGTTCTTATGGTCAAACAGATTATTCAGCGTCAGTGTAACTGTATCATTGTCCGTTACATCATAAATCGTATTCCAGGTAAAGCGGGAACGACTCGGTACATCACCAAAATTCTTTTTTTTGGTTTTGTAATACTCTCTATCCCCCAGATATTTATAAGAAAGGGTACTTCTCAGTTTATCCGTCCGGTAAGTGACGGAAGCCACCCCGTCGATTCGTGCGGAGTCTTGCTCCCATTTGGCATTTTTGACTGATGGATCCCTAATCTCAGGATTGCTGAAGCCCAAGCCGAGAGAATAATTCCAGTGTGTATTCACCCGTTTTTCATATTCCGCTTCAATGCCCGTGTTTCTGAAATCACCTTTATTAATCGGGTCTTGGTTGCCATTCGAATCCTTATCTGACCAACCAAATTTATTTTCAAAATCCATATGGTAAACAGCAATTTTCAAACTGCTGTCATTACCAATCATTTTTTTGATGCCTGTTTCATAGGTCCATCCTTTTTCAGGCTTCAGATCCTTTGCTCCCTTTTTCTTACCCAGTTGTGCATCTACCGTAGGCATTTGGAACGCTTTGCCTACATTGATATACCAGGACGTTGTGTCATTGATTTTATACAACGTCTGTATCTGCGGATTAAATACACGCTGATCTTCCAGAACGTCATCAATAAACTCTCCGCGGAGACCAAGGGTTGCACTGAATTTATCGGTAAATACATGGTCATAGGACATATAAAGTGCATTGTTCGTTCTGTGTCCTTTCACACCATTCTGACTGAGCCCCTTATAACTTTCACGCTTAAAAGTATATCCCAAAATCAGAGTATCCTCTCCTAAGTCCCATGTTTTCTGGATATCTCCTATATAACTCTGCAGATTGGCAGCAGAGCTGATGATGGTATTTTTTGCAAAATCATCACCATAAACTTTACGGTTGTTATATCCTACAGTAGCTTCTACTCCGTTGTCTTTGCCGGCATAGTGGAGTCCTGCTGTCATACGGCGATCCTTATGTATGTAGTTGTTCTTATTTTTTTTATTTTCCGCCCAACGGGTCACATGTCCGTCCTGATACATCAGGTTTGCCGTAACTTCATCCGTCACTTTCGCAACAACGGTGGCTCTGTTTTTCTGTCCTCTTCCGATTCTCCAGTCATAAATCGACCAGCCGGGATAATCATTGGCATTATCATTTTTATTGGAATATTCTTTCTGTAATCCGATGATGAAACGGTCATCGGAATAGTTGACACCATAGTCTTTGTAATAATTGCCTACCGTCCCCTTGACCTTAAATACCGGCTTCATGCCTTCCGGACGTTTGGTAATGATATTAATGACGCCGCCCATGGCTTCCGCACCGTAGAGTGTCCCTGAAGCACCTTTGATAATTTCCACTTTCTCAATCATGTCCACCGGGATACCGTCTAAGGAATTATAATTTTTCAAATTAAGGGGGATACCGTCTACCATGACAAGAGTGCCGCGGTCATAACCGCGGACGACGGTACGGCCTGCACTGAATCCGAAGTCCTGACCTGCGTCACCATAGCCTGTACTGGATAATCCCACCTGGTGTTCAATGATATCAAAGGCATTTTTGTAGCCTGCTTCTTCGATTTTCTTCGTGGTAACAATCGTTTCCGTCACCGGCGTATTGATTTCCGTTTTTTCAATTCTCTGGGCCGTTACAACCACGGGATTCAACTCATACACATCGGCTGCAGAAACAGAAACCATACCTGTCAATCCTAAAAGTGCGGCACTGATTAATAATTTGCTTTGCTTTTTCATCTTTTCCTCCTCACAATAAATTATTTTCCCAAAATCCGATGAATTTCTTTCCTTTGCACACCTCTCTTTTTCATGAACTACCATTTTTTATAAGAAATATCACCAGCCTGGGACGAGGCTTTCCGTGTTTCGCCGTCGTCATCACAGGCTTACGTACAACAAAAAACTTTGCAAAACAGGAAAAATGAATCTTTCACTACCTTTGTTTTGCAATATATGAATAAATAATAAATAAAAAATATGTTTATCTTTTTTATTATTGTATTTATATTCTTATTTGTCAACAATTATATATATTTTTTACTTAATAAAAAATGAAGTGCAACAAATAAAGTCGCACTTCATTTTTTGTAATACAGATTTATCAGAATTTATATTCCACACCGGCCATATAGTTTCTTCCTAAATTATAGAAGCTTGATGATGAGGAAGAAATGATATCTTGTCTGTTCAGCAAATTATCAATATTCAGGAATGCCCGGCAATTTTCATTAGCCCTGTAAGAGAAGTTCAGGCTGGTAAAGAACTGGCTTTTGAAAGAATTATAAGGTTTATAGTCTCTGATTCGCTTTCCGAGATGGTTGAAATTGAAAGAGGTGGTCAGTTTACCTGTCGTATAAGTGACACCGCCATTCAACTGAATTTTTCCATAGTAATCATGCCAATTCCCGACGACTCCGTTTTTATCCCGTTCCTGCTTTTCCGGATGTCCGAATGTCGCTCCCAGTCGATAAGACAGGTTTTCACTCTGGTTCCGTTTCCATTCAATTTCCAGTCCCGTATTTTTTATATCTTGATTCGTATATTTTATGTCCAGATTATCTGCAGGTCCTGAAATATTTGCCTCCAAACTGTCTCTGATATCGTAGCGGAAAGCAGCAATTCGCCATGAAGATTTTCCTACATTTTTCTTCACTCCTACTTCATAATGTGTACCGGTCTGCGGTTTGAGTCCCGGGGAGGCAATCACATTTCCGCCACCATACAGTTGCTTAAAAGTCGGCATCATGAAGGATTTGCCCGCTTTGGCATAAATCATGGTATTATCGTCCAAATCATGCATCACAATAATTTCCGGCGTGAATTTATCATATTTATTGCCTGCTGCATCTTTTTCCACCCAAGTCTGACGGAAATTAAGATTCATCGTCGTCGGCTTACTGATATCATAGCTCAATTGTCCAAAAACAGAGTACATGTTCCTTGAATAATGATGACTTTTTCCTTTATCGGTCACATCAGCTATATCCCGCCGAAAATCTCCACCGACCATAAACGAACCCTTATTAAAATGCCAACGATTGGAAAGATCAACCCCTATACTTTGATCCTTATTTTCTGTTTTGGTCACTTTTCTTTTCGTAGGATCATATTTTTTCTTTGTATTTGGACCATTTACTACCTTTGATGTGTCGGTAGTCATATTTCTTTTGTGATAATAGAAATTGCCTGTCAGGTCATCATTTCCGTAATGGAAAGCCGCCATATGTTCGTCGTTCTTATAAATTTTATCTTGGTTAACCGCATCTTTATTCTTTCCATTCCGTCCGTCCCAGCGGTATACATAATGACTGTTACTGTGAGAGTAGGAATGGGTAAAATACAAATCATCGGTCAGATTGTAACGCCAATTCAAGTTATTCCGTTCTCCGCGCGTCACGTTATAATACATACCGGCAGGACGTCCGCCGGAAGGATCGGATATGTGATCCACGCTCCCCAAACGGTCATAAACGTAAGTAACACCGAAATTATCTCCTCCTTGGACACTCACTGCATAGTTCTGCTGCCCGTAATTACCAATCCCGGCCTTAATCTTCGTATCTCTTTTCCCTTTGGTAATGATATTGATAACGCCACCGCTCGCTTCCGATCCGTACAGAACGGCACCGCCGCCGCGAACGACTTCAATTTTTTCTACAGCATCCGTCGATATATCCTGTAATTGATACATACCGCTCTGATTCATCGGCATACCGTCAACAAGTACCAATGTCCCTTTTTCCACACCGCGGATAACCGCTTTCGCAAACATCGTACCCTGGGAGAGTCCTTTCGGTCCCTGTCCGCTTGCAATAATACCGGTCGAGTATTTCAGGGATTCCTGTACATTGTTTGCTCCTGTAGCTGCTATTTGGTCCGCGTACAGTACTTCAACAGCAGCAGGCGTATTCAAATCCGTTACAGTTGTACGTTCTGCCGTTACCGTCACAGGATCGAGCTGGTACACATCAGCCGCTCCGACTCCTGCAAATCCGGTAAGGGCAAATGCTACCGCACACGACAAAATTTTACTTTTCTTTGCCATACCATTTCCTCCTCATACAACGTATGAACACATGTCTTTCTTTTCAGAAAGATGAATCTATCATAAGCCGCTGACAAGGCTTTCCATGTTTCGCCGTCATCATCACAGGCTTACGTGCAACAAAAAACTTTGCAAAACAGAAAAAATAATAAGCAGAAAATATGCTTATTTTTTATTATTGTATGTATATTCTTATTTGTCAATAATGGTATATACTTTTTACCTAATAAAATCGCATAATAAAAAGCCTCTCTTTATGAGAAGCTCTTTATCTGAAATCTTATTTATTTTTCTTCTGGCATTTACCTTCGCCTGTGCCGGACATAACTTTCTTGAAAATCTCATGAATTTCTTCTGTTGATTTTCCCTGTTCTTTTGCCCAAGCTGCATGCTTTTTCGCAGATTCGTAACGCTTTCTGCCTTCTTCATCTTCCGGAATCGGAAACTTCGGATGTTCCATCTTTATCCCTCCTTCCTCTTGTTCTTTTCTATGTCTGCCGGCTCCGCAACGTTTTGTAACGTCCGGAACCAGGCCGGCTGCTGTTTGTGCATTCTCCATCGCCTTTCTTGTGTGGCGGAGAATGGTGAGAGCGTCTTTGTAAAAAGACTCGCCCGCCGGTGTAAGGGTGATCCCACGGTTGCTTCTATGAAATAAAGAAACGCCTACGCTTTTTTCCAGACTGTTCATTTGTTTCATAATTGCCGGAGCGGATAATGATAAGCGCTCCGTTGCCCGGTTGAAACTCCCCAGTTTCACAACGGCAACAAAAGTATGTAGAATTTCATTAATCATGATTATATGCTTTCTGTCTGAATTTGTATGGATATCAGTATTAACCTTTTGTTAACACGAATTATACTATATCGATATTTATCTGTCAAGCTTGATTTTATTTTTCCGTAAAATCATTCCTCTTTTATCCTTGTCATAAAATTAGGCTCAAATTATCATAAAAATATTGTAAATGAGAATTTTATTGTTTTTCGAATCTCATCTGCTATAATTAAATTGTTAAGTGAGTTTTATAACCCCTATGTGAATTGACATCCGGAGAATCTGAAATGAAAATAAAGTGGTTCGTAACACTTTTGGAAAAGCCATAAAAACATGAATATGCTCTTTTGCATTTCATGTTTTTTTATTTTGCTTTCACGGGAGGCACAGAGTGACTAAAAAACAAATATTAATGAGACTGGGGCAAATGGTCCTGGTCCTGCTGGGAATCAGTTTTATCACGTTTTGTCTGGTTATGTTGGCACCGGGCGATCCGGTCCGCCAGATGATTGCAGGGAATGAAGATATTGTGGTAAGCCAACTGGAAATCGATGCGCTCCGTCATGAGCTGGGGTTGGATAAGCCTTTTATTTTCCAGTACCTTGACTGGCTGGGACGTGTACTTCAGGGAAATTTCGGTTTTTCTTTTATGATGAGAAAGCCCGTTGCAGATGCTTTGCTTGATGCGCTTCCCGCTACGGTTATACTGGCTTTGGCCTCTTCCGTATTCATGCTTGTTTTTTCCATTCCGCTCGGCATTTACACGGCAGTGAAGCAAAATACCTGGTCCGACTATTTGGTCCGCGGACTTACTTTTGCCGGTGTTTCCGTACCGAATTTCTGGATGGGGCTTATGTTGCTCTGGGTTTTTGCTCTGAAGTTCAATATTTTCCCTATTATCGGCGGTGAAGTTTCTATAGAAAATCTGATTCTGCCTATGACGACTTTGGGTATCGTCATGACTTCAAAGTATACACGTCAGGTCCGTGCCACTGTTTTAGAGGAGCTGCGCCAGGATTATGTCATGGGTGCCCGTGCAAGAGGACTTTCAGAGTCGCATATCCTTTGGCGTGAGGTTTTGCCGAATGCACTTCTTCCTCTCGTCACTCTTCTGGGTCTTGCTTTCGGTTCTCTTCTCGGCGGTGCAGCCGTTGTGGAAATCGTATTCTCCTGGCCGGGACTGGGATATACAGTCGTCCAGGCCATTACATACCGTGATTTCCAAACGGTGCAGGCCGTTGTATTATGGATTGCTTTTATGTACATGCTCATCAATCTGATAGTCGATATTTCTTATAACCGTCTGGATCCCAGACTCCGAAAGGCAGGTAAATAATCATGGAAAATCTGATTAAGGGGTTTAAGGAAAATAAGGCGTTCCGCCTGAGTTCAATCCTTGTCTTTCTTTTACTTGCCATTACCGTTTTGACACCTTTTATTGCGCCTTATGACCCTTTGGACGCCATTATGAGAGAAGCCAATTCCGCACCGTCGACGGCTCATCTTTTCGGCACGGATAAGCTCGGTCGTGATGTGCTGTCCCGTATTCTCTACGGAGCCAGCTATTCTCTTACCAGTGTGCTCGGCCTTGTGGCTGTCATTTTTGTGGTAGGAACAACGCTGGGTGTTATTGCCGGCTATTTCGGCGGTGTCGTTGATGTAGTGATTATGCGTATTGCGGATATGATGATTTCCTTCCCCGGGATTATTCTTGCCATTGCTATCGCCGGTATTTTGGGAGGCAGTCTTATCAATGCAATGATTGCAATGCTTTGTGTCACTTGGACTAAGTATGCCCGCTTGGCGCGGAGTATGGTTTTGAAAATCAAGAAAAGGGATTTTGTGGACGCCGCTGTCGTAAGTGGCGGTTCTGCTCTCCATATTCTCTGGATTCATATTCTTCCGAATATTTTACCGCTCATGATTATCACTGCCGCTGCCGATATCGGCGCTATGATGATGGAACTTGCCGGTCTTTCTTTCCTCGGATTCGGCAGCCAGCCGCCCGCTCCCGAATGGGGACTTATGCTTAATGAGGGACGCCAGCAGCTGCAAACCGCTCCGTGGCTTATGTTTTTCCCCGGACTTGCGATTTTTATCACTGTCGTTGTTTTCAATCTCTGGGGAGATTCTCTCCGGGATGTGCTTGACCCGCGGCAGGATTAATTTGTGCTCGTTGCAATAAAAATATTGCATGAGATATAGTGGGATTTTCTAATTTCACCACAAGGAAATACGTTTCCTTTATATTCTGTTTTTCTTTTATAGGGAAAGGAAGGATGTATCTGATGAAATCTATTTACAAAAAGGGCGCCATTTTGGCTGCCACGGCTCTCATGGCTGTTTCCTTCGCCGGCTGCGGCGGAAGCAGTGCCCCGAAAGGTCCGAAAGACACGCTGACTATCGGAATTACCAACTTTGCAGACAGTCTTGAAACGACAGATAACTATTTCGGCTGGCAGGTTATGCGTTACGGAATCGGCGAATGCCTTGTTCATTTCGATGACAAGATGAATGCCGAACCGTGGCTTGCAGAAAGCTGGAAAGTTTCGGATGACAAGATGTCCTGGACATTCAAAATTAAAAACGTAAAATTCTCCAACGGAAATCCTGTTACAGGCGAAGCTGTCAAGCAATCCATCGAGCGTACATTTAAGAAAGCTGTACGTGCATCGGCTATGTTTGAATTGGATCACATCACCGCTGACGGACAGAATGTAACAATCTATACAAAGAAACCGGTCGCTACTTTGCCGGGTATTTTAGGAGATCCGCTCTTCATCATCGTCGATGTGGCATCGGAAGGCAAAGTGGACTTTGCTAAGCAGGGACCGATTGGAACAGGTCCTTATGTCGTCAAGTCTTTCTCCAAGGCAAAATGTGAGCTTGATGCAAACCCGAATTATTATGAAAAAGTACCGTTTAAACATCTTGTAGTCAATACAATTGATGACCCGAATACCCGTGCCATGGCACTCCAGAAAGGTGAGATTGATATCGCTGTCAATGTCGCTGCCGGTGATCTTGCGCTCTTCCAGGATAAGAAGAAATTTAATATCAGCTCCATTTCCTCTATCCGCGATGTGCTTGCCCGCATGAATGTGGCAAACGGACGTCTCCTGCAAGACAAGAAAGTCCGCCAGGCTCTGATCCGTTCTCTTGACCGCGAAACTTATGCGAAGGTTCTTTTGAAGGATACCTTCACCGCCGGCGGTCCTATGCTTCCCCCGTCTCTTGATTACGGATTTGATGAATTAATGAAATCTTATCCCGACAAGTATGATGTGGACAGCGCTAAGAAGCTCTTAGCCGAAGCAGGCTGGGTAGACACAGACGGTGACGGCTTTGTCGATAAAGACGGAAAGAATCTGGAACTTGACTTCATTTTCTATTCCGGCCGTGCCGAACTTCCGCTCTATGCAGAAGCAACACAGGCAGATGCTAAGAAGGTGGGTATCAAGATTAACCTGAAGAATGTCGATTATAACGTTCTTGACAGAATCGGTGTCAATGGCGAATACGATCTCCTGATTTCCAATATCCTGACCGAGCAAGCAGGCGATCCGGAAGTATTTATGAACGGATACTGGAAGACAAACATCAACGGAAGCAATCCGCAGAACGGCTCGGGCTACAGCAACCCTGCCTACGATGCACTTTCCGACCAGCTCGCTTCTGAATTTGATCCTGCTAAGCGCAGAGATATTGTCATCAAGATGCAGAAACTGATTCAGGATAATTCTGCCGCTTTGATTTTCGGCTATCCGCAGACAAATATGGTAAGCAACAAGAATGTGGAAAATGCAAATATTTATCCTTGCGATTACTACTGGGTAACTAAGGATATTACACCTGCTAAATAATGAATCCTGCAGGAGCCGCTTTTTAACGGCGGCCCCTGCCTTCCTTCCCCTTGAAAGGGGAACGGAAATTTATTACAGTCCCTCTTATGTCCCGGGACTGTAGTGAATTTCTGTTTCCGTTTCTGTTTTTTAAGGAGATATCATATGCTCTTAGAAGTAAAAGATTTAGGAATTGCCTATGGCCGTCATGAACCGGTCGTCCGTCATGTATCCTTTAATTTGGATGCCGGACAGATTCTTGCCATCGTCGGCGAATCCGGCTCGGGAAAAACGACCGTTATCCGTGCTATCCAGCATGTACTGCCCGGTGGCGGACATATTGCAGAGGGACAGGTCATTTTCAACGGCAGGGATACAGAGGAGCAATCTGAGGAAATGCACAGAAGTCTCTGCGGCAAAGATATATCCATGATTTTCCAGGATAACGGTGCGATGATGAACCCTATCCGTGATATCGGTACACAATACCGTGAATTTCTTGCCGTTCACGGTCTGACCGATGAGAAAGAAGCTCACCACCGGATGATTTCCATGCTCGAAATGGTACGTCTTCCCGATCCCGAGCAGATTCTGAAAAGCTATACCTACGAATTATCGGGAGGTATGCGCCAGCGTGTAGGGATTGCTATGGCCATGTCATTCACTCCGAAATTAATTTTGGCGGACGAACCGACCTCGGCACTGGACGTAACCACCCAGGCAACAATTGTAAAAGAAATGATGGAGCTCCGTAATAAATTCAATACCGCCTTTATTATAGTGACCCATAACATGGGCGTTGCCGCTTATATGGCAGATAATATCCTCGTCATGAAAGACGGGCTCGTTGTAGAGTACGGAAAAGCGGAAGATGTCATTTACAAGCCGAAGACAGCCTATGTAAAAATGCTGCTTTCTGCTGTTCCGAGTCTGAAAAAGGAGGCGACAGCATGACCGGCGGAGAAGAAATACTTCATATCGACCACATTACAAAAAAATTTGATTTAGGCGGCGGAAAAATCCTCACTGCCTGTGACGATGTGGAAATCATTGTCCACAGAGGTGAGACTGTCGGTATCGTCGGTGAGTCCGGTTCCGGAAAATCGACGGTGGCTAAAATGGTCACATTTCTTTACCCTGTTACATCCGGCCGCATCTTATTCCACGGAAAAGATATTACCGCACTGAAAGGTGAGGAACTGCGCCGGCATCGTAAACATATCCAGATGGTTTTTCAGGACCCTTCCACAGCTTTCAATCCGAAAATGCGTGTCCGCGATATTATTTGCGAACCGCTGAAAAATTTCGGACTCATTAAGTCCGGTGAAGTGGATGCCAAAGCTAAGGAAATGCTTCGTCAGGTCGAACTCCCCGAAGAATTTTCAGGCCGCTATGCCAATAACATGTCCGGCGGGCAGCGCCAGAGAATCGCTATTGCCCGTGCTCTTGTACTCGAGCCGGAAATCATCATTTGCGACGAAGCCACGTCGGCACTCGATATGTCTGTACAAAAGACAATCATCGAGTTACTGGACCGTCTTCAGAAAAAAACAAATGTAGCTTATCTTTTTATCTGCCATGATTTGGCTCTGGCTAATTTATTCTGCAATAAAATTATTGTCATGCAAAAAGGAAAGGTCGTAGAAACAATCCGCGATTTGACCAAAACAAAAGACCCCTACTCCAAGAAATTACTGGCTTCTGTCTTTACGATAGAGGAAGGGAAAAATAAAGTTCTTCCTGATGAATTATTTTCTTAACAAATGATTTTACGACGTTAAACAGCTCCGAAAGGAGTTGTTTTTATTTATACACAAAAAAGCCGTTTGCTTATCTTTTTGCAAAACGGCTTTTTCTTTCATAAAAAAACGCCCCGTTCAGGAGCGTTTTTCATATTTCTCAGTCAACAAGCTCAATAATTGCTTCCGGTGCATTATCACCGAGACGGGAGCCGAGCTTGAGAACGCGGGTGTATCCACCGTTACGTTCTGTATATTTCGGAGCAATTTCATCAAACAGCTTTTTGGTTACTGCTTTGTCCATGATGAATGCTTCTGCCTGGCGGCGGGCATGAAGATCTCCTCTTTTTGCAAGAGAAATCATCTTGTCTGCTACGTGGCGGAGTTCTTTTGCTTTGCTTTCAGTAGTGGTAATACGCCCATACTGGAAAAGAGATGTAACGAGGCTGCGGAGCAATGCTTTACGTGCACCGCTGACTCTTCTCAATCTACTACGTGCCATGTGTTTCCTCCTAAATCACCTGTATAAGGTTAATCTTTCATATGAATGCCGAGACTTTTGTATGCGGCCAGTTTTTCGATAATTTCATCAATCGATTTTTTACCGAGATTCCGTACGCGTCCAAGTTCGTCTACCGATTTTTCCACCAGTTGGTCGAGCGTATTAATGTCTGCTCTCTTCAAGCAGTTAAACGCCCGGACGGAAAGTTCCAATTCTTCAATCGGAATAATTGAAAGATCGATGTCTTTCTTTTCGTCATTCGAATCTTGTTCACTATCTGCCATACCTTCCATGCTTTTGGTATCCGGAATGGGGCCTGTCGCCAGCGGACGGAACAGTTCAAAGCAGTTGATAAGAATCGTTGCTGCTGTAGCAACCGCATCATTAGCTTTGATAGAACCGTCTGTTTCCAACTCCAAGGTCAGCTTATCGTAGTCCATTTCATTTCCTACGCGGGTATCGCTGACTTCATAGTTGCATTTCACAACAGGGGAATAAATGGAATCTATCGGAATTACTCCGATCGGATCATCTTCCCGTTTGTTTTTGGTGAACGGTACATATCCGTGACCTTTGTCTATGGTCAATTCCATTCCGAGATGGGCATTTGCATCCAGTGTACAAAGTTCCAAATCACCATTAAGTATGTCGATCTCCGGCGGGACTTGAATGTCTCCTGCACGGAGAATACCTTCTTTAGTAATGTCGACACGGACAGTCAGTGGAAATTCTGCTTCTTCATAAGAAATAAAGCGGATTTTCTTTAAATTGAGAATCATGTCCGTTACATCTTCTCTGACGCCGTCAATCGTAGAAAATTCATGAAGCACGCCATCAATTTTTATAGATGTAATTGCTACACCATCTAAAGATGAAAGCAACACGCGTCTTAAACTGTTTCCCAAGGTGATCCCGTATCCGCGTTCGAGCGGGCTGCATTCGAATACGCCGGTACGTCCGTCTTCACTCATTTTCACAGTTTTTATTGTGAAGCTTATATTTTCGTTCATCCAATCCTCCTTCTGCGCCATCGGCGCTAATATATTACGCAAGGGAAAAAGGAGTAATGACTCACTTTTTATGGAAAGTTCGTCTATATTTCCTTAATTATACTCTTCTGCGTTTCGGAGGACGGCAGCCGTTATGAGGAATCGGGGTTACGTCCTTAATGCTGCTGACTTCAATGCCTGCTGCCTGTAAAGCACGGATAGCAGCTTCACGACCTGCTCCCGGTCCTTTTACAAATACATCGGCAGAACGCATGCCCTGGTCTATAGCTGCTTTAGCAGCCTGTTCTGCTGCCATCTGTGCAGCAAAGGGGGTACTCTTACGAGAGCCTTTAAATCCGAGTCCGCCGGCAGATGCCCAAGCGATTGTATTTCCGTTAGAGTCAGTAATCGTTACGATCGTGTTGTTGAACGTGGAACGAATATGAGCTGCACCGGATTCTACATGTTTCTTTTCTTTTCTTTTTGATTTACTGTTTACCGTAGCCATTTTATCCCTCCTTCAACCTTATTTCTTTGTCGCAGTCTTTTTGCCTGCGATCGTTTTCTTCGGTCCTTTACGGGTACGTGCATTTGTCTTTGTACGTTGTCCGCGTGTCGGAAGTCCGTCTCTATGACGACGGCCTCTGTAAGAACCGATTTCCACTAAACGTTTAATGTTGAGGGATTCTTCTCTGCGCAGGTCACCTTCTACTTTGTAATCTGCCAGAGCATTACGGATTTTAGCAACATCGTCTTCCGTCAAATCTCTAACGCGAACATCCGGATTCACTCCGGTCTTGTTCAAAATTTCTTTGGAAAGAGTAAGGCCTATTCCAAAAATGTAAGTTAAGCCGATCTCAACGCGCTTATCTCTTGGTAAGTCTACACCAGCTATACGTGCCATCTACTCTTATACCTCCTTTTTAATTAACCTTGTCTCTGCTTATGTTTTGGATTTTCACAAATAACCATTACACGGCCTTTGCGTTTGATAACTTTGCATTTGTCACACATCTTTTTGACGGACGGTCTGACTTTCATCTAGATTCCTCCTTGCTTATTTGTAACGATAGGTAATTCTGCCATGCTCCAGATCGTAAGGCGTAAGCTCAACGGTTACTTTATCCCCGGGCAGGATACGGATGAAATTCATACGCATTTTGCCGGAAATTGTCGCCAATACGATATGGCCTCCATTTTCCAGTTTTACACGAAACATGGCATTGGGAAGTTTTTCTACAACCTTGCCTTCCACTTCGATAACATCTGCCTTGCTCATTCGAGCCTCCTTTGGCTTTTGATAAACTGCCCGTGGTAGCAGTAATGCGTCTTAATCACGCAATGTCAGAATTTTCGGACCGGTTTTGGTAATGACCAGTGTATGTTCAAAGTGGCAGGCAGGAAGCCCGTCAGCCGTCAATACGCTCCAGCCATCCCGAAGGGTAATCGTATTTGCTTTGCCCATAGTGACCATAGGCTCAATGCAAATAACCATACCTTCTTCCAGTCGGGGTCCGTGCCCTGGCGTTCCATAATTAGGAATTTCCGGATCTTCATGCATATCGGTGCCAATGCCGTGACCTACATAATCCCGGAGTACGTCATAGCCGTAGGGTTTTACATAGGATTCTACGGCGTGGCCGATATCTCCTACCGTATTTCCCGGTACAGCCTGACTGATTCCGGCAAAAAGCGCCTCTTCTGTCACTTTAAGAAGCTGCGCATTTTTTTTATTAATATGTCCGACGGGAACCGTAATACAGGAATCACCCATATAACCATTTAATTCTACCACAAGATCGAGAGAAATAATATCCCCTTTTTTCAAAATCTTCCGTGGTGAAGGAATCCCGTGGACTACCACATCGTTTACAGAGGCACAAATCGTTGCGGGAAATCCCTCATAGCCTTTGCAGCTTGGAATTCCTCCTCTGTCACGAATGAATTTTTCTGCCATTTCATCCAGCTCTCCGGTGCTGATTCCCGGTGCAACTGCTTTTTCAAGCATAGAAAGTGTGTCTGCCGTCAATTTGCCGGCTGCCGCAATCTTCTCTATTTCTCCGGATGTATAAATGGTAATCATTTAGAAACCTTTTTCAGGACAGCCTGTATGTCTTCATAGACTTTTTCCATAGGCTGGTCGCCATTAATTTCATAAAAATGGCCGCTTGCTTTATAGTAATCAATCAACGGTTTTGTGGATTTTTCGTAAACGGCAAGTCTTTCGCTTACGGTGTTTTCGTTATCGTCCGCACGTTGATACAATTCACCGCCGCAGTTATCACATATATCTGCCTGTTTAGGCGGGCGGAAATCTCTATGGAAAGAGGCCCCGCAGGATTTGCAGACGATTCGGCCGCTGATTCTCTTAACCAGGTCCTTCTGATCAGCTTTTATTCCAAGTACCGCAGTCAGAGTAATTCCAAGTTCATGAAGAATGGCATCAAGAGCTGCCGCCTGTGCAGTCGTTCTGGGGAATCCGTCAAGAATCCAGCCTTTCCGGCAATCATCCTGAGCGAGTCTTTCTTTGACAATTCCTACAGTAACGCTGTCAGGTACGAGCGCTCCTTTATCCATATAGCTTTTGGCTTCTTTTCCGAGAGCGGTTCCGGATTTGATAGCGGCACGAAACATGTCGCCTGTCGAAATCTGGGGGATGCCATACTCACGAATGAGCTTTTCTGCCTGTGTGCCTTTTCCGGCTCCAGGAGGTCCCATTAATAAAATATACATAACCCTGCTCCTTATTTAATGAAGCCCTGATAGTTTCTTGTAACCATCAGAGATTGTGCTTGTCTCATCGTATCCAGTGCTACACCGACAACAATCAGTAATGATGTACCGCCGAAATAAACACCTTGGATACCGGTAATATTTCCAATAAAATTCGGAAGAATTGCAATAAATGCCAGGAAGATGGCACCTGCCAGGGTAATGCGACTCATTACCTTGTCAATATAAATCATTGTCGGTTCTCCCGGACGAATACCGGGAATAAAACCGCCGTATTTCTTCATATTTTCTGCTAATTCTTTGATGTTTAATGAAATTGCCGTATAAAAATAAGTAAAGATAAAAATCAGAATTCCGTAGCAGATGGTATTCGGCCATGAGCCCCAGGCAAAGAAATTGCCGACCGCCTGCACCCAGCTTATATGTACAAACTGCGCTAAAGTGACAGGGAGCATAAGAATTGACGATGCAAAGATGATCGGAATTACGCCTGCCTGATTGACTTTAAGGGGTAAAAATGTGGAGTGACCTCCATACATTTTCCGTCCGATGACACGTTTTGCGTATTGGATGGAAACCCTGCGCTGTCCTTCATTGACTTCAATGACCATAACAATCATTGCAAGAGCAATGATGATAAATAATATGAGCTGGAACGGACTGATTGTGCCTACTTTCAGATAATCAATCACTGTGGAAATCGCTTCCGGAAAACGGGCTACGATACCACAGAAAATGATTAAGGAAATCCCGTTTCCGATACCATGTTCTGTAATCTGTTCACCGATCCACATCAAAAGGCATGTGCCTGCGGTGAGAACGGTAATAACAAATATGAAATACATCCAGCTGTTATCCACCAGTGCATGATTGATACGGAGAGCATAGGTCATACCGAAAGCTTGTACAAGAGCCAGGAAAATCGTAAAGTATCTTGTTACCTTCTGTATTTTCTTATACCCTTCCTGCCCGTCTTTCCGCCATTCTTCCAGTGTCGGAACGACAGCAGTCAGGAGCTGCATGATAATGGATGAGTTGATGTATGGCGTAATACTCATAGCAAATAATGAGAATTTGCTCAAAGCACCGCCGGAAAACAAATCAAGGAATCCGAAAAGGTTTCCTGAGGAGAACAGGCTCTCCAGAATGGACGTATCCACCCCGGGAACCGGAATATGTACTCCCAAGCGGAATATAAAGAACATCATCAGTGTAAATATGATACGGTCTTTTAATTCCTTATTTGCAGCAAAGTTGGCAAGAGCTGACCCCATCTCAGATCACCTCTACTTTTCCACCTGCTGCTTCGATTTTCTGCTGTGCAGATTTTGTGAATCCCTGTGCTCTTACTTCCAGAGCTTTGGTCAGTTCACCGTTTCCGAGAATACGTACGCCGTCAAGAACGTTTTTGAGGATACCGGCTTCAACAAGTGCTACCGGATCAACAACAGCTTTATCATCGAAGCGGTTCAGCTGTTCTACATTCACCTCAGCATACTGCTTGGCAAGAACATTTTTGAAACCACGTTTAGGAAGACGACGATAAAGAGGCATCTGACCGCCTTCAAATCCCGGACGTACTCCGCCGCCGGATCTTGCATTCTGCCCTTTAGCACCGCGGGTGGACTGTTTGCCCATTCCGGAGCCGATGCCACGGCCTACACGGCGACGAGCTCTTGTGGAGCCTTCTGCCGGTTTCAGTTCATGCAGTTTCATTCGTACACCTCCTTATATTATTCTGCTTCTTTGCATTCAACCAGATGACGAACAGCATGAACCATTCCTTGAATCTGGGGTGTGAGTTCTTTAACTACAGAGGAATTGGTTTTTTTCAAACCAAGAGCTTTAACTGTAGCAATGTGAGCGGGTTTAGATCCGATCACACTCTTTTTCAGTGTAATAATAACTTTCATAATCCCTCTCCTCTTAGTTATAAATTTCATCAACCGTTTTGCCGCGAAGAGCAGCTACGGTCTGAACATTTTCCAACTTAGCGAGTCCGTCCAAGGTTGCCTTTACCATATTAATAGGATTGGAAGATCCGAGGGACTTGGTCAGTACATTGCGGACACCTACAAGAGAGAGTACCGCACGAACCGGACCTCCGGCAATGACACCGGTACCTTCGGCAGCAGGTTTCATAAGAACCTTGCCGGCACCATAAATCCCTATAGATTCATGGGGAACGGTACCATTTTTAAGTGAAACGCTGATCATATCTTTCTTAGCAGCTTCTACACCTTTGCGGATAGCTTCCGGTACTTCGGCTGCTTTGCCGATACCTGCACCGACTCTGCCTTTTCCGTCACCGACTACTACCAATGCAGCAAAGGAAAAACGACGGCCGCCTTTTACGACTTTAGCAACGCGGTTAATGAAAACGACGTTTTCCTGTAAGTCGGATTCCTGTTTTTCAAATCTTGGCATGTGTTTTCTCCTTTACCTTAAAATTTCAAGCCAGCTTCACGGGCACCTTCTGCCAGAGCTTTTACTCTGCCGTGATAGATGCAACCCCCGCGATCGAATACTACGGTTTCAATCCCTTTTTCAAGGGCTCTTTTTGCTACCAGTTCACCGACTGCCTTAGCAGCTTCAATGTTGCCGCCATAGGAGAATTGAGCCTTAATTTCTTTATCTAAGCTGTTTGCCGAAACAAGGGTCGTACCTGCTACATCATCAATGACCTGGGCATAAATATTACTCAGGGAACGGAATACGTTCAGACGGGGACGAGCGGCAGTACCGGAAATCTTCTGACGAAGACGCAGGTGGCGGCGGATAACAGCTTTTCTGTTTGCATTTGTACGCATATAATTCTACCTCCTGTTTTACTTCGTTGCGCCGGTCTTACCAGCCTTACGACGAACATGTTCACCGGCATAACGTATACCCTTGCCTTTGTAAGGCTCCGGTTTACGCCATCCACGAATTTCGGAAGCAACCTGTCCGACTAAATCTTTATCAATACCGGATACTACGATATTGACAGCAGACGGGGTGCTGAAGGAAATTCCCTGCGGCGGGGTAATGATGACCGGATGAGAGAAACCGAGCGCAAGCTTCAGATTCTGTCCCTGCATCTGGGCATTGTAACCGACACCCTGGATTTCCAATTTCTTTTCAAAGCCTTCTGTAACACCGACTACCATGTTATTAATGAGAGTACGGTTTAAACCGTGAAGGGCACGGCTTTTAATTTCATCATCCGGACGGGAAACGATCACATGACCGTCTTCGAGCTTGACAGAAATTTCCGGATTGACTGTATGGCTTAATGTACCTTTAGGACCTTTTACGGTGACCGTATGTCCGTCAATCTTGACTTCCACACCGGCCGGGACCGCAATCGGTTTTTTGCCAATTCTTGACATATTATACCTCCAACGGATTACCAGACATATGCAAGGACTTCGCCGCCAAGACCGTCTTTGCGAGCAGCCTTGTCTGTCTTAACGCCCTTGGATGTGGAAATGATTGCGATGCCGAGTCCGCCCAATACCTTTGGCAGTTCTTCTTTATTTGCATAAACACGCAGACCCGGTTTAGAAATTCTTTTCAGACCTTTGATGACTTTTTCACGATTTGCGCCGTATTTTAAACCTACACGCAATACCTGATGTCCATTCACTTCGATCTGTTCAACATTTTTTATAAAGCCTTCATTCTTCAAAATTTCAAGCACAGCAGCTTTAATTTTAGAAGCAGGCATATCTACTTTTTCATGATATGCATCGTTCGCATTACGGATACGGGTAAGCATATCCGCAATCGGATCGGTTGTTACCATTATTTAATCCTCCTCCCGAAATCTTATTACCAGCTGGCTTTTCTAATACCGGGGATTTCTCCGCGGTAAGCCAGATCACGGAACTGATTGCGGCAGATTCCGAATTTACGCATATAGCCGTGGGGACGGCCTGTCAGTTTGCAACGGTTGTGCAAACGCGTGGGAGAAGCATTACGCGGAAGTTTGCTGAGTGCTTCATAGTCGCCGGCTTCTTTAAGAGCCTGACGTTTGGCAGCAAATTTCCGGGCGCAGAGTTCTCTTTTCTTCTCGCGTTCCAACATAGACTTCTTTGCCATATTGTCCTCCTGCTTACTTCTTAAACGGCATTCCGAACTGGGTAAGCATTTCTCTTGCTTCCTCATCGGTTTTAGCCGTTGTTACTATAATAATATCCATGCCACGGATTTTGTCGATTTTTTCATAATCAACTTCCGGGAAAATTAACTGTTCCTTTACACCGAAAGCATAGTTGCCACGACCATCAAAGCTCTGTGCACTGATACCGCGGAAGTCGCGGACACGGGGAAGAGCAATATTGATCAGGCGGTCTAAGAATTCATACATTCTTTCACCGCGCAGCGTAACCTTGCAGCCGAGGGGCATTCCTTCACGGATTTTCCATGCTGCCAGAGATTTACGGGCCTTACAGATAATCGGCTGCTGACCGGTAATTGCTGCCAGGTCGGATGCTGCCGCATCAACTGCTTTGGAGTTTTCCGTAGCTTCGCCGACACCAATATTGATGACAATTTTTTCAAGCTTCGGAATTTCCATTTCGTTTTTGTAACCGAACTTTTCGCGAAGAGATTTTCTTATTTCGCTTTTGTACAAATCATTTAATCTGGACACTTGTTATCCTCCTTCCCCGCTTACTTTGCTTTGTCTAAGATAGCACCGCTCTTTACAGCCGCCCTGACGTAAGTGCCGTCTTTCTGCTGTACTTTTTTAATGCGGGTCGGTTTCTTTGTTTCCGGGTCCAGAATCATGACCTTCGATGCATTAATTGGGGCTTCTTTTTCAATAATTCCGCCCTTGGGATTTGCCTGGGTCGGTTTTGTATGTCTTTTTACAATATTTACGCCTTCAATGACCACACGGCCTTTTTTCGGCATGGCTTCTTTAATTTTGCCCTGTTTACCTTTGTCTTTACCGGAAATAACAACTACGGTATCACCGGTCTTTACATGTAATTTCTGACTCATATTTGCCTCCTATCAGAGCACTTCCGGAGCCAGGGAAATGATCTTCATGAAATCTCTTTCACGGAGCTCTCTTGCTACCGGTCCAAAAATACGTGTTCCTACCGGGCTCTTGTCATCCTTTACAAGGACAGCTGCATTTTCGTCAAAACGGATATGGGATCCGTCCGCACGGCTGATGCCGCTTACGGACCGAACCACAACAGCCTTTACAACCTGGCCTTTCTTAACAACGCCACCGGGTGATGCATCTTTGACTGTAGCAACTACGACATCGCCGATGTTTCCGCTTCTGCGGAAAGAACCTCCCAGAACTTTGATGACCAGAATGTCCTTAGCACCGGTATTATCTGCAACGTTGAGTCTGCTTTCTTGCTGAATCATCGTGCCAATCCTCCTATAAAACTATCTATATTATTAATCCTGACGGGCAACGATCTTCTCAACTCTCCAACGCTTGTCACGGGACAGCGGGCGGGTTTCGACGATGCGAACGGTATCACCGATACGGCATTCGTTGTTTTCGTCATGCGCTTTGAACTTGGTTGTGGTATTGATACCTTTTTTGTAAAGCTTGTGGGGAACCTTGCGTTCAACAGCAACTACAACGGTTTTATCCATTTTGTCGCTTACAACAATTCCCTGGCGCACTTTGCGCAGATTTCTTTCTTCTGCCATGAGATCCTCCTTATGGAATTACTGTTATGCCTTTGCAGCAGCCTTCAATTCTTCTTCACGCTGTACGGTCTTGATTTTTGCGATGTCTTTCTTTACTTCATGAATACGCATCGGATTTTCAAGCTGACCGGTAGCGAGCTGAAAACGGAGGTTGAACAGTTCTTCCTTTAAGCCGGCAACCTTTTCAGTTCTTTCTGCAGTGCTCAGGTTACGAATTTCATTAACCTTCATTTTATTCACCTGCCACTTCTTGACCTTTAACTACAAATTTTGTTTTTATCGGCAGCTTGTTGCCTGCAAGACGCATGGCTTCTTTTGCTGCTTCAACCGGAATACCGGCCATTTCGAACATCACGCGGCCCGGTTTTACTACAGCCACCCAGTATTCGACAGAACCCTTACCGGATCCCTGACGGGTACCAATCGGTTTGGATGTAACCGGTTTGTCCGGGAAAATCTTAATCCATACTTTACCGCCACGTTTTGTGTAACGTGTCATTGCGATACGTGCTGCTTCGATCTGTCGGCTGGTAATCCAGGACGGTTCCAATGCCACTAAACCGAATTCGCCGTAAGTCACTGTGGTTCCACGATGTGCTCTGCCTTTCATACGGCCGCGGAACTGCTTACGGTACTTTGTACGTTTCGGAATTAACATCAGGAATCACTCCTTTCGGAACGTTCGGCATTTCTCGGTCTCCGTTCTCTACGGTCACCTCTGCGGCCGCCTCTTCTATTGTTGTCATGGCGGTTTCCGCGATCTTTGCTTGTACGAACGTTTTCTGTTTCTTCAACGGTCTGGCCGGGAGCAAGCTCGCCTTTATAAATCCAAACCTTAATACCAATAGCGCCATATGTGGTGTGTGCTGTTGCTACAGCATAATCAATATTCGCGCGGAGTGTCTGAAGCGGAATGGAACCTTCACGATAGCTTTCGCTACGGGCAATTTCCGCACCGCCGAGACGACCGGATACGGCAACCTTAATTCCCTTCGCACCCATACGCATTGTTCTGCCTACAGCCTGTTTAACGGCACGGCGGAATCCAATACGTCTTTCCAGCTGGGAAGCAATATTTTCCCCAACAAGGATGGCACTCATATCTGTCGATTTGATTTCAAGAATATCGATGTCGACTTCTTTATCAGTAACAGCTTTAAGAGCCTTTTTGATATCTTCGATGCCTGTACCGCCACGGCCGATGACCATACCCGGTTTAGCTGTGTAGATAGCAATCTTTACTCTGCTTCCCACACGTTTAATGCCAATTTTGGAAATACCTGCAACAAACAGGTGCTTTTTCAAAAACTGGCGGATTTTGGCATCTTCCACGAGCAGTTCGGCATAATCTTTTTCTGCAAACCATTTGGAATCCCAGTCATTGATTACGCCTACACGCATTCCATGCGGATTAACTTTCTGACCCAAAACGTTTCCCTCCTTCGATTATTCTCTTTCAGAAACTTTTACCGTCAGTGTGCTGGTACGTTTCAAAATCCCGAAAGCTTGTCCACGAGAACGTGGGTGCACGCGCTTCATAATCGGGCCTGCATCTACGAAAATGGTAGAAATATATAAATTATCAATATTCATATTGTTATTGTTTTCTGCATTAGCCATAGCGCTTCTCAAAGTCTTTTCAACGACAATGGATGCCGCCTTATGGGTGTTACGCAGAATGGCAAGTGCTTCGCCGGCATTCTTACCGCGAATGAGGTCAGCAACGATGCGAACCTTACGGGGAGAAATGCGGACGTTTTTTGCAATAGCTTGTACTTCCATCTTAATCCTCCCTATTTAGCATCGCTCTTGTTATGACCCTTGAATGTACGGGTCGGAGCGAATTCGCCAAGCTTATGGCCAACCATATCTTCAGTAATATATACCGGTACGTGTTTTCTTCCGTCGTGAATCGCAATTGTGTGACCTACGAAACTCGGCAGGATGGTAGAAGCACGGGACCAGGTTTTAACAATTTTCTTTTCATTGGCATCATTCATTGCATCAATCTTTTTTACAAGAGAAAATGCAGCAAACGGACCTTTTTTTACAGATCTGGACACTTTTACTCCTCCTTATCTTACTTGCGTCTCTTAACAATCAGTTTCGTGGATGCTTTTTTCTTATTGCGAGTCTTCACGCCGTAAGCAGGTTTGCCCCACGGTGTAACCGGACGCTTACGTCCGACAGGAGACTTACCTTCACCACCGCCATGAGGATGATCATTCGGGTTCATGACAACACCACGGGTAGCAGGACGAACACCGAGCCAACGATTTCTTCCGGCCTTACCGATAGTAATGTTTTCATGATCTTCATTACCTACAACACCGACAGTAGCACGGCAACGGATATGCACCCGACGGAGCTCGCCGCTCGGAAGACGGAGAAGTGCATAATCGCCTTCTTTTGCCATCAGCTGTGCGCCGGCACCTGCGGAGCGGACCATTTGTCCACCCTTGCCGATTTTCAATTCCACATTATGTACGAGAGTACCGAGAGGAATATTGGTGAAAGGAAGGCAATTGCCCACCTTGATATCTGATTCGGGACCGCTGGTAACCACATCACCGACTTTAAGTCCCTTAGGAGCAAGGATATAAGACTTTTCGCCGTCTGCATAATGCAGAAGTGCGATACGGCAAGTACGGTTCGGATCGTATTCGATCGTTGCCACCTTAGCCGGTACATTGTCCTTTACTCTCTTGAAATCAATAATTCTGTACTGACGTTTATGACCGCCGCCCTGATGACGGACTGTCATTTTGCCGGAGCCGTTACGACCACCGTGGTTATGAATAGGAGCCAGAAGAGATTTTTCCGGCGTATCTGTTGTAATTTCATCAAAGGCAGATACGGTCATCTGACGGCGTCCGGGGGTGTACGGTTTAAATGATTTATAAGCCATTTATATTACTCCTCCCTTACGCTTCGAAGAGTTCAATTGTTTCGCCCGGCTTAAGGGTAACAACTGCCTTCTTCCAATCACTACGACGGCCCTGAGTACGACCCAGACGTTTTACTTTACCTTCATAACGCATGGTATTCACAGCCTGTACTTTTACTTTGAAAATTTGTTCCACAGCCTGGCGAATCTGAACTTTCGTTGCTGCCAGCGGCACGCGGAATGTATACTTGCCCTGTTCCATCAGAGCCGTAGATTTTTCTGTCACAATCGGACGAATGAGGATATCACGTGCTTCCATTATGCGAGTACCTCCTCAATTTTCTCTACTGCATCCTTCGTCAGGAATAATTTGGTGTAATGAACAAGGTCATAAATATTAAGACCGCTGGGTGCATAAGCTTTCACACCCGGAATGTTGCGTGCACTCAGGACTGTGTTGGCAGATTTTTCTCCGCCGTCAACAATGAGAGCCTTTCCTGCTACATCAAAAGCAGCAAGCATTTTCACAACATCCTTTGTCTTCGGTGCTTCAAACTGAATAGCATCGACAACAATAATTTCACCTGCGCGGAGCTTTTCGCTCAGAGCAGACTTCACAGCCAGCTGACGTGCCTTTCTCGGCATATCTTTAGCATGGCTTCTGGGCAACGGTCCAAAGACGGTACCACCGCCGACCCACAATGGGGAGCGGATAGATCCGACTCTGGCACGGCCTGTGCCCTTTTGTTTCCATGGTTTCTTGCCGCCACCGCGGACAAGGCCTCTGGTCTTTGTGGCATGGGTGCCGAGGCGTTCATTTGCCATCTGACGCACCACTGCCTGGTGAATAACAGCTTCGTTGTATTCTACACCGAACACGCCGTCATTCAACTCTATCTCACCGGCTGCCTGGCCGGCAATGTTATACAGTGTTACTTTCGGCATTGAGATGTTCCTCCCTTAACATAAGAACAATTTTCTGTTGTTCCGGACAATATTATTTGGCAGACTTAATAGCAGTCTTTACCATGACGAGACTTCCCTTGGCACCGGGAATTCCGCCTTTAACGAGCAGAATGTTGCGGTCGGCATCAACTCTTACCACTTCCAGGTTCTGGACAGTTACTCTTTCACCGCCGAGCTGTCCGGGCATTCTCTTGCCCTTGAACACCTTTCCGCCGCCACCGGACATACGCGCACCGAGGGATGCGGTCTGACGATGGTTTTTGGAGCCGTGACTTTCAGGTCCGCGCTGGTGATTCCAACGTTTAATAGTTCCTGCAAAACCCTTGCCTCTGCTGGTTCCGACAACGTCTACAATCTCGCCTGCTGCGAAGATATCGACAGCCAGAGTTTGGCCAACCGTGTATTCCGGCTTATCAGCCAATCTGAATTCACGGAGATATTTAACCGGGTCAATACCTGCTTTATCAAACTGACCCTTAACAGGTTTGGTCAAATGTTTTTCTTTGACAGCACCATAGCCGATCTGTACGGCATTATAACCGTCGGATTCAACCGTTTTAACAGCGGCAACCACATTCGGCAGAACTTCAACGACAGTCACAGGAACTAAGTCGCCGTTTTCAGCGAACACCTGGGACATTCCTACTTTCGTTCCCAAAATAGCTTTAGACATCTTTGCACCTCCTTACACTTTAATTTCAATGCTGACGCCTGCGGGGAGTTCCAGACGCATCAGCGCATCCGCCGTCTTCTTGGACGGATCGAGAATGTCAATCAATCTCTTGTGAATACGCATTTCAAACTGTTCACGGCTGTCCTTATTAACATGCGGTGAACGAAGAATGGTGTACACATTCCGTTCCGTGGGAAGCGGAATGGGACCAGAGACTCTGGAGCCTGTTCTCTTGGCAGTCTCCACGATTTTCGCCGCGCTCTGATCTACAGCTTTGTGATCATAGCCTTTCAGGCGAATTCTGATTTTTTCCTGTTTCGACATACTTTTAACCTCCTACGTTCATTTCACGAATGAACTGCTCCGTGGAAATTTCCCTGCATGGCAGGCCACCTTCCACTTCATAGTTTATTGAACATTTCTGCAAAAAGCCTTTGCCGGAGAGCCTTTTTCGAAAACGTTCAGCCTTTAAATAATACTATTTCAGAGAGGGAGATGCAACTATTTTAGAAAAAGTTTATAATTTGTAATTTTATTCATTTTACACTGATAAAATCAGACTTTTTTTAAAACATGTTTTTTCGATATTAACGTACCACGCCCCCGTGTGTGTACTAATAATACTTGAAATTCCGCAAATCTTTCTAAACTTTCTAAATTTTTGAAAAATGAACAAAGAAATAATTATATTTTCCGTTTCGTTTTTCTGTCTGCATTCGCTTTTATTCCGGTGTATAAATTTCCTGTTCCGAAATCAAATAATTATTTTTATTGCCGCAGTCATTTTTGTTTTTTACTGTACTATTATATTTTGTTTTATATAAATACCATGAAAATGATTCTTCAAAAAATAAATGCTACCTTCATTATATTATTTCTTTATTATCGGAATTTTTTTATTTCCTGTTCCGGCAAAACAAAAAAGCTGTAACAGATCGCTTTCGTTTTCTGTTACAGCTTC
>OGSY01000168.1_pt1 | contig 49617 bp, 42 predicted proteins | sample 1574281 | NCBI WGS metagenome assembly OGSY01 (sample SAMN03295855, study PRJEB24534) | human gut metagenome | isolation source: fecal sample 5 from infant 8 | host: Homo sapiens | place: USA: Pittsburgh, PA | collected 2014-07
GGTGACATATAGACGAAATTGGGTGGTAACACGGATCTCCGTCCCTTTACAGGGAGGGAGTTTTTTATTTCCCTAAATTCCGCATTTCTGCATAAGTTATTTCAAATTCATCATTTTATTCAAAAAGGAGAAATCATTATGAACCTGAAAAAAACAATCGCCGTTTCCCTCGCCGCACTGGCTTGCACCGCCATCATCACAGGCTGCGGACAAAATGAAAAAAATACCGCCGGAGAAAAAACGGAAATCAAAGTAGGCACCGTTCCGGGATACTCGGAACAAGTTGTCGAATTTGTTGCCAAAGAAGCGGAAAAAGAAGGACTCAAAGTCACCATCGTCCCCTTCTCCGACTACGTCACACCGAACCAGGCCCTCGCCCAGGGAGACACCGACCTCAACTCCTTCCAGCACGGACCTTTCCTTAACGCATTTAACGAAAAGAACGGCACTCACATCGTAGCCATAGGAAATACCTACCTCGCACCGCTCCGTCTTTTTTCCAACAAATACAAATCCGTCAATGACCTTCCCGACGGCGCTTCGATTGCTATCCCCAATGACCCCTCCAACGGCGGCAGAGCCCTTCTTCTCCTCGAAAAGAACGGCCTCATCAAGCTGAAAGAAGGAACGGACCCCGTCAAAGCCGTCATTTCCGACATAGCGGAAAACCCGAAACACCTGAACCTCATCGAACCCGAAGCACCCCAACTCCCGCGGGCACTCGAAGACTGTGACGGCTCCGTCATCAACGGAGGTTACGTCGTATCCGCAGGCCTTGACCCGAAAAGCGCCATCGCCGAAGAAGACAATACGAGCCCTTACGTAAATATCATCGCCGCCAACGAAAATGACAAAGACAATCCGGCATATAAGAAATTCGTAAAAATCTTCCAAACCGACGCCACCAGAAAATACATAGAAGACAACTTCCAAGTCACCCTCGTTCCTGCCTTCTGATCAAAAAAAGACGCCCCACACGGCGTCTTTTATCTTGTCATGACTTGACAGGAAAATGTTTTTTAGAATGCTCAAATAAGATATAATAAAATAAAAAGATTACAGGAAAAAAGTATGAAATCCTGATATTTCTCGCCAAGGTATAATTGAATATAGACACACTGGAAGAAGTAAAAACAAATAAAAGTACCATTCATGTAGGAAATACCGGTATTCATATAGTACTAAGAAAGGGGTAATTTTATGAAAACTACATATTCTGAACTTAATAAATTCTTTGGTAGAAAAGTAAAAATAAAAGACAAACGAGAAAAAGAATGGTATGGAGTTGTAGATAATATTACATCTGCAGAAGATAATGAAGAAGACGAAGTGCCGGGAGAGATCTCTATAGGTATAAAGCCAGAGCGAGGTTTGGGAATTGATTTTATGTTGCATGAAATCAATTCAATCGAGGTGATGGAATGATGGCAGTTGTAATTCCCTAATATTTCTCGCTAAGGTATAATTGACTTGTTCAACCCTTTCTTATATACTAAATACAATAAAGAAGTCTTAGAACCTCCGCCCGTACTGGTGGGGGGGCTAGGGCTTCTTTATTTTATCTGCTATCTCTAATCATTTTGTCAATCTGTTCGTTTATTTTTATTTTTTCCTTTTAAAATATTCTTCCCCGGTATATTTTCCGTTCTGCAGGATATATTCCGGGGCATTTTTATATTTCTTTCAAATCCATCGGCACGTAGGTTTCTCCCGTTTCTTCTATTTCTGCCTGACCGCCTGTCATGTCACGGAACGTACGGATGTGTTTTTCTTTATTTCCGGGAAGGCAGAGCAGTTTGACGGTGACCGTATCGGTAAAGGTTCTGTCTTCTATCCTTATGTCCGTATTTCCTATGTAATGCTCAAAAGTGCCGGCTGCCGTATAGGGAAGTGTCAGTTTGATTTCCGTATGAGGGGTGTATCTTACGAGCGGAGCTGCGGCGGCGAGTTCTGCCAGTGTCCCGCCGTAGGCACGGGTAAGCCCGCCTGCGCCGAGTTTGATGCCTCCGAAGTAGCGTGTGACAACGGCGAGTACGTTGGTAAGTTCTTTCATCTGCAGTACCCGGAGCATCGGATGTCCTGCCGTTCCCTGCGGTTCTCCGTCGTCTCCCGATTTTTCATAAATCCGTTTTGTTCCCGTCCGCATGGCCCAGCAGTTATGGGTCGCGTCTTTATAGGTTTTGCGGATTCCTGCCAGTGCTTCTTCCGCTTCTTTTTCCGTATGTACCGGAATGAGTTGTGATATGAACAGGGATTTTTTGATTTCTTTTTCAAATGTATGCGGTTCTTTAACGGAAATATAGGGAATAAGCATGGTTTCCTCCTTTTTTGTATTGTACCATGTTTCCCGGTTTGTCTGCCCGGAATTTCCGCAGGCAATCGAAAAGACTCCGCCGGAAAGGGCAGAGTCCTTTTTTTAATGCAATGTATAGTTATAATCTTCTTTCAGTATCAGAATGGCACCTTCGTCGCCTTTCATGGCGGCTTTCACAAGCCATTCCATGGCTTCTTTTTCATTTTGTTTGCACCCTTCGCCGTTGGCAAGTGCATATCCGTAGTGAGCCATACCGAAGGGGTCTCCTGCTTCAGCGGCGGTGCGGTAGCATGAGACGGCTTTTTTGATGTCCGGCTCTGTTCCGATCCCCGCTTCATAGCAAAGTCCCAGTGCCGAGTAAGCTTCGGGAATTTCATTTTTTACCGCTTTTTTAAAGCAGGCAAATGCTTTTTCTCCGTGCCCTTCACCGCCTTTTTTCTGGAATGCCCGTCCCAGATGATAAAAGACTTCTTTATCTCCCAGTTCTTCTGCTTCTTTTGCCATGGCGAGTGCTTTTTCCGTATCGGTCACGCCTGCCGTACCCGTTACATATTCCGTGCAGGCAACAGAAAGAAATACGCGGAGTGTCGCTTCGCCGTCAGGATTTCCTTCGTCTTTCCCTTTTCTGATCCACATTTCCGCTTTTTCCGTATTTTTCGGTACCGCTTCTCCTTGGGCGTAAAAGAGTCCCGTCATGAGCATCGCTTCGCTGTTTCCCGCTTCCGCTCCCTGGAGATAATATTTAAACGCCAAGTCATGGTTGACCTTCCCCATGACGCCTTCGTCGTAAATTTTGGCAAGGAGCACGGCAGCATCGGCGTACCCCGCTTCGGCAGCTCTTTCGAGAGCCCGTTTCGCTTTTCTCGGGTTCGGCTTTCCTCCCGCAATGCCGCGGTAGTACAGTCGTCCCAGATAGTACCATGCTTCTTTGATACCGAAGTCTGCGGACATACGGTAGCAGCGGGCGGCTTTTTCTTCATCTGCAGGAACGCCTTCCGCCGTTTCATAGCGGTGGCCTATGACACCGATTTCGTGGGCCGCTTCTTCCGCTCCCAGATTGGCAGCTTTACGGAAATATGTAATTGCTTCTTCCAATTGATTCCGGGAAAGATTTTCCTGACCCATGGAATAATAATATTCCATCATCCTGTCTGATGCCATTTGACCACACTCCTTTTATACGACTTTTCCTGTTTTACGTCGCCGCAATAGATTTTTATCCCGTAACTTTTTCTTATGAAAATTTCACGGTCTGTGGAAATTCCGTCTTATCTGAATTCCCTGCAAAGTTCTTCAAAAAGTTCTTCTGCCGGTTTTTTCACATAGTCCACCAGATTGATATCTGCCGAGGGGACGATGCTTCCGAACGGAAGTGAACCTTCTTCTTCATAAATGATGCCTGTTACCAGACTTTCCGTTTCTGCAAGCAGTTGGAAAGCGGCCGCCCTGTCATGGGGGTCATAGTTTTCACGAACGTCTTCGAGTTTGACTAAGTTTTCGTTATACCACTGGAAGGTATTCATATGGTTAAAGGTTACGCAAGGTGTAAAAATATTGACATAAGAAAATCCTTTATGATCGATTGCTTTTGTGAGGATATCAATCATCCCTTTGCCGTCGATAGCATAAGATTGTGCCACAAATGTCGCACCTGCCGCAAGTGCCATTGACGGTGCGTCAAGCGGTGTCAGCGGATTTCCGTCAGGTGTCGTTTTCGTAACAAATCCTTTTGACGAGGCAGGACTTGTCTGTCCTTTTGTCAGACCGTACACCTGGTTATCGAAAACGATATAGGTGATATCCATATTTCTTTTCATCGCATGCAGAGCATGTCCGAGACCGATGGCATAGGAGTCGCCGTCACCGGAACAAACGATGAGATGCGTATCTTTATTGGCACATTTGATGCCCTGGGCAAAAGGAAGTGAACGGCCATGCGTGGTGTGTGCACCGTAGCAGTACTGGTATCCGCCGATACGGGAGGAGCAGCCGATGCCTGAAATCAAGGTGATGTCTTCATTTTTCCATCCTTTTTGGGCACATACTGCGGCTATGGCATTCTGGATACCGAAGTCCCCGCAGCCGGGGCACCAGTTCGGTACAATCGTATTTTTATAATCTCTCGGTGATCCCATAATCAGAGAACCTCCTTCGCCTTATTCAAAATGGTGGAAGTCAGGAACGGTGTCCCGTCATATTGGAGAAGTGACAGGAATTTGTCGTGACAGCTGAAACGGATTGCAAAGAGTTCACGGAGCTGGGCTGTCATATTTTCTTCCACAAACAAAATTTTCTTGGCTCCTTCTACATAAGGACGAAGTTCTTCTTCCGGGAACGGTGAGAGGAGACGGAGCTGGAGATGGTTTACTTTCTTTCCCAATTCCTCCAAAGCTTCTCTTGCTTCTTCAAGTGCTCCGTTGGTGGACGTGATACCTACGAGAAGTAAATCGCATTCCGTATCTTCATGAGCTACGTTAAACGGGCGGATAGCCTTGGAAACGCCGGCAAATTTACGGTGCCGCTTATTCATCTGCTGGACACGGTCCGCCTGCCCTTCTGCAGGTTTACCGAACACATTATGCTCAAGTCCGGTGGAAAGGAACATGCCGTTTTCCACGCCCGGAACAGTTCGCGGGGAGATACCGTCTTCCACATCTTCAAAGCGGTGGAAATAGGCTTTCTGTTTCGTATCTAAAGCGGGAAGACCGTCTCTTACCAATTTGCCCCGTTTGATTTCTATACGGTCCGGATCAAAAACGGGAACCGACTGTTTACACATACCGAACTGAAGGTCCGATAAAAGAATGACCGGCGTCTGGAATTCTTCCGCCAGATTAAAGGCTTCCTGGGTAATATAGAAGCAGTCCTCAATGGAAGATGCGGCAATAACGATTTTTTCCGCATCACCATGACCGGAGGCAATGGCATAGCGGATATCGCTCTGCTCCACTTTTGTAGCCATACCTGTCGACGGACCGGCACGCATGACGTCGATGATGACGACAGGAATTTCTGCCATAGCCGCCATGGAAATGGATTCCGCCATAAGAGAAAGGCCCGGACCTGCCGTTGCCGTGAATGCACGGACCCCTGCATAGCCTGCTCCCATTGCCATCATTACGGACGACAATTCATCTTCCGTCTGCACTACGGTGCCTTGTATTTTATGAATGTTCTTAATCATGTATTCCATGATTTCCGAAGCAGGAGTAATCGGGTAAGACGCCATGAAACGGGAACCTGCGGCTATCGCACCCAGAGCGGCCGCTTCATTTCCCAAAAGGTAAAGCTGCTCTTTTTTCGCCGGTGTGGGGAGCTTGCCTAATTCCACGCCCTGCATGGCTTTAATCGCCAAGTCATAGCCTTCTTTGAAAATACTCTTATTTTTGGCAATGACTTCTGCCCCTTTTTTCTCAAACCGTTCTGCGATAAAACGGTAAAACGGCACTTCCGGAAATCCGAGAAGTCCGGCACTCATACCGAGAGCCGCTATATTTTTCATCTGCATGGAGCCGTATTTTTTCGCCAGTTCCGTAATAGGTAAGGGCAGAAAAATACGTCCCGTATGAGCTTCCCATTTCGGACGGAAAGCATCATCGGCAATAATTACGCCGCCTTCGGGAATTTCTTTCCCATGCAAATCGATAGTTTCCTGATCCAAAGCGACCAGACAATCCACCCGCTCTCCGATGGTTGCGATTTCTTTCGTCGCAATACGGAGCGCAATCGTCGTATGTCCCCCTTTGATACGGGAAGCAAAGAGACGCTGGCTGAAAAGCGAGTATCCCTCCTGGGCAAGGACACGTCCCAAAATTTCTCCGCAGGACTCGACACCCTGGCCCTGCTGTCCTCCCATTTTCCAAATAAAATCCTTCTTTTCCACTCCATCTTCCTCCTTACCGATGAATAGAATCAGTGAAAAAAATATCCCAAAAAAGCATTCTGCAGGCATAAAATTTTATCACACAAATACTAATTTATTATAGCATACAAGTCTTTTTCTGATAAATGTCATTTCCTGCATTCCCGTTCACTTTTTCATAAAAGAAAGGCTATATTTCCCATAAAAAAACAGACCCTTTCCGCTACCGGGAAAAGAGTCTGTTCTTTTATTTTTCAAGCGGTCCCAAATGTTTTTCAAGAAAGGCCAGCACCTTTTCATTCACCAAATCGGCTTGAAGAGCGGTCAGGTCATGGCCTGCACCGGGAATCAGGACACGCTCCGTCTGCGGCGATTTCCTTTTCATTTCTTCCAGTGCCTTACGGGCAGGATACAGTTTTTCATTTTCACCGGCCATAAAAAGAGAAGGTACGGTGATTTTTTTCCATTCCACTTCTTTCAGCACACGGAGCGGAACAACGAAACGGCGGCGGAAGGAGCGGAAACGCAAATCCGACCGTTCCATAAACCAATCATAGCTGATTCCGTACTTCGGCGGATGATTGAGAGAATCCTTGAAAAGCCAGCGGAAAAGACGATGACTGCCCCATATGGGAAACAGTCCCGTCAAAGCGACACGGAAGAGAAAACGGCGGCTTATGGGAAGTATCGTCGCGCCCGGTGCAATCATGACGATGGCAAGAAGTTTCTCCCGGAAAGCAAGTGCATATTCCGCCGTAAGCCAGCCCCCATAAGACATACCGACAAGAATAAATTTCTTCAGTTGAAGCTGCTCTACCACCGAATCGAGCCAGACTATCAGGTCATGACGTGTAAGCGGATGACGCCTGTCCACCGAAAGGCCGTAGTCATTAATCATATCCACGGCGTAAATTCTGAAATATTTTCCCCAAACTCTTACATTAGGGGACCAGGACAAAGACGGTGCCGTTATACCGGGAAGCAATACCATCGCCGGTGCGCCCTCTTTTCCCGAAACACGGACATAGGTGGGCCCGAAAGGTGTTTCCACATAGACACGGGAAAAAGGAGCAGGCCAGTACTCCTCCTCCGTCTTATGATAAATCTCTGTATACTTTTCCTTTGCTTCCTCAGATACAAAGGGATAATACGATTTCATCTCCGCCTCCCGTCAGATACCGAAAAGTCTTTCCGTATTTGCTTTCGCGTGACTGATAACTTCCTCTGCACTCACTCCCATATAATGAGCAAGCGCTGGTGCGACATACACGATATTTTGCGGTACATTCGTCCGTTTCAGACCGGGAATTCCGCGGGGTGTAAGATACGGTGCATCAGTTTCCAAAAGAATCCGCTCCAGCGGGATATACTTCACCGCCTCACGCAAATCACCGGCCCGCCGTTCATCACAAATCCAGCCGGTAATTCCGATATAAAATCCCATGCCGATCAGTTTTTCCGCCATTTCCCTGTTTCCCGTATAGCAATGCACCACGGAACGGCGGCAAATCTCCTCATGCCCGTCAAAGCAGGCAAGGAAATCCTCTTCCGCGTCCCGCTGATGAAGAAACAGCGGTTTCTCCAATTTTTCCGCCAGAGCAATCAGCTTCTTGAAGTAATAAAGCTGGTTTTCCTTTGACGAATACATACGGTCATAGTCAAGCCCGCACTCGCCTACCGCCACAATCTTGGGATTGGACGACACGATTTCTTCGATACGGCGCAAATCCGCCTCCTCCGCCCGATCTGCACTGTGGGGATGAATTCCCGCCGTACCGTACACGGCATGGGTCTTCACAAAATCATTGACTTTCTCATTTTCCGCCGCTTCCGAACCGGTCAAAATACAACAAATCCCCGCCGCTTCCGCCTCGGAAATAATCTTCTCCGGGTCGGGAAAAGAAGAAGTAAATAAATTCAGTCCGATATCATAATATGTAATCATAAGCATCCTTACACTTTCTTAAACTCGTTTGATATATTCCGTTTTATCTTTTTACATGAAATCATTTACATTATACCCTTGTACAAAGAAAATAGAAATTTATAAAATGAAAAACGCCGGATTAGAAAACATTTACAACCTTATAGGTGTATAATTTATACATAATTATAAAATCATTTTAACCGGTCACAGATAACCAACCATATCAATTTGTAAAAGGACGGAAGAAAATGAAAATAGCGTTACTTCATTTTGATTTAGCCAATGGTCCGAAGAAAAAAAATAAGAAAAAACTGCTTCAAGGCATAAAAGAAGCTTCCTCACACGGAGCCGGCTGGATTCTCACTCCCGAAACGGCACTGGAAGGATACTTTTTCTACAAAAACGACACGAACGCTCCTAAAAAGATGAGTATCCGCAAACAGGAAGACTTTAAAGAATTTTATGAAATTGCCGGACAAAAACAAATCACTTTATTTCTTTCCGCTGCAGAAAAAACTTCAGACAAAAAAGCTTACAACTCCTGTTTCATACTCACCCCGGACGGAGACGAAAAGGGGGTTCACAGAAAAATATATTCCCATCAAAGCGGTGCAGAAGAGTGGATTTCTTTAGGGGAAGAAGCAGAAATCTACTCTTTGAATGGTATAAAAACCGGTGTTTTGGTTTGTGCCGATGCATACTATGAACACCCCTGCCGCATGGTAAAAAACGGCGGTGCAGAGCTTGTATTGGTTTCTGCCGCCTGGCCGCCGGGAGAATGCTGCAAGAATCCCGAAACGGTTTGGGCCAGAACTTCTCTGTGGACAGATTGCCCCGTGTGTGTTTGTAATCAGACAGGCACTTACCACGGAATGGATATGACAATTGCCAAAAGCGCCGTACTTGATAAGGGAAATTGCCTTTTTACCTATCAGGGTGACCCCGCCATTTTACTCTGGTCCTTTGACGAAAAGGAGAAAAAAGTTATATCGGACAATTTTGAAATCATTCCGTTCAAGGAAATCCTTTGACGGAAATAAAAATATCCCTTCTTTGACGCCCCTCCGGGCATAAGTACTTTATAAAAAAATAAGATATTATTGCTTTTTTATATTTTATAATTTAGAAAACATTTAGAATGTTTTGAGTAAAATAAAAACACTCTGATATTCCGCTTTTGTTATTTATTCCCCATAAGGAGTTTCTATGACTATACGTTCAAAATGGTATTGTTATCTCTTACCTCTTATCCTGTGGCTCAGCTTATTCATAACCGGCTGCCACGCGCCGGACGGTACCCAACCCGGTCATGAGGTGCGGACCGTTACCGACTGCTACGGCACAGAGATAGTCGTACCTGTTCATCCGGAAAGAGTTGTCTCTGTAGGAGTATCTACCGATGATGTACTGATTCCCCTCTTGGGAACGAAACGAATTGTCGCTATAGCAGAACTTATGCCGAATTTAGAAAAAGAATCCGAAGAAATCAAAGGCCGCATTTCCGGTTCTACCGAATCTGTTCTGCAATATGCCCCCGATTTGGTCGTTGTTCCCAGTTGGAAAAGTGCGGAATACGTAGATGAAATCCGTTCTGCCGGTATCCCTGTCTATGTCTATCAAATGCCTGTTACAACAGAAAAGATAATAGGAATGATTCATGAACTCGCCGACTTGGTAGGAGAACCGGAAAACGGAAACCGGCTTGCCCGAAAAACGGAGGACCGGATTCGCAACTTACACAACTTCCTACAAACAATTTCGGAAAAAGACCGTCTTACTGCCGTACTGGCACGCCCGAACGGAATCGGCGGCGGCAGTGGCAGTACATTCGATACTTGCTGCAAACAGGCGGGTATCGTCAACGGGGCTGCTGCTTACGGTCTTTCACAAAATGATTCCGCCGGACGGGAAACTTTACTTTCTATCAATCCGGATATTATTTTTGTCCCTTCTGATGCGTATTCCGAGAAAAACAGCCAAGTAAATGCCATGGCGGCCCGGCAAATTTATGAAGACCCCGCTTTCAGTCATATCAAGGCGGTTAAAAACCGCCAAATTTATATCATTGATGCACGTTGGCTGATGAGCTATTCCCAATTCATCGTCAATGCTATGGAAGAAATGGCAAAAAATACCTACGGATACGAGGCAATAACCCCTTAATCCTTTCAAATTTTGGCCGGTTTCTTTTTCACAGGCCGCAAATTTTATTTGAAAAGAAAACAGTTCTGCGACTACCAAACACCCTCAAAATATGATATTATCTATTACAGAAATTCTATATGCGGGTGTAGTTCATTGGTAGAACGCGAGCTTCCCAAGCTTGAGAGGTGGGTTCGATTCCCATCATCCGCTCCAAATCAAAAAGCCCTTGCCGAATCGGTCGGTAAGGACTTTTTTGTTGTTTTTTTGATAAATGTTCTTTGTTTTTTATGCCTTTACTTAAAACTTGTATTTATAGCCTAAGCGGAAATTAATGGGTGTTGCATTATAACGGGACAATACATGGGAAATTATATCTTTTCTGTCAAGAACATTATCTACATCAAGGAAAATTTCGGAGTGATCCGTTGCCTCATATCTTACAAACAAACTGGTGATGAAAAGCGGTCTCACTTCCGTTTGATACGATTCAAGAACACGCTTCCCGAGATAATTTCCTTGGAAGCTGACAAGCCATTTATCATGGTTGTAGCTGATACCGCCATTCAACTGGACTCTTCCGTAACTTCTTTGCCAGCCTTTTTCCGGTTTTCTGGAATCATAGAATTTCGGATTCGATAAAGAAACGCCGAAGTTAGTGCTCCATCCGTTCTTGTGTTTTGTCTCGACAGACAACTCCACGCCCTGGTTTTTGCTGTCTTCATTCATCGCCATGTCATTACCGTTTTTATCCTCTTTTAAGCGGATAAAGTTTCTGACATCGCTCTTAAAGAATGCCAACTTCCAAAGGCTGTTTTTATCAAGCAATTTAAGACCTGCTTCATAATGTTTTCCTGTTTCCGGTTTGATGCCCGGGTTCGCCTTCTGCTCTCCGCGCCCGTACATATCAGACATGGTAGGCATCGTGAAAGATTCTCCGTAGCTTGCATACCAGCTCATATTTTCATTGATTTTATGTAAAAACTGTGCTTGCGGCGTAAATTGTTTATATTCCGTGTTATCAGGGGAACGGTCCGTCCATGTTTGTCTGGCACTTAAAATCATGGTATTTTTCTTGTCTAAAAAGCGTTCCCACTGTCCGAACACTGAATAAACATTACGTCCATAGCTGTTAGAACTCGGTTTTTTATATCCGGTAAAACTGGACGTTTTTTTATTCCATTCAGGTTGATTTTCCCTATCCAGCCGGTACATTTCTCTTTGTGCACTCAAGCCTGCCAGATAGATATTTTGATCATTTTTCCATTCTTTATGCATATCCAACCCGATTTTTTCATCCCTGGCATTATAAAAATATTTTTTATCTAAAATCTGTTTAACTTTATTTGTCTTTTTATCCGCATAGTCGTAATAAAGATAATCAGTATCGGAAGTCGCACGATCTACATATATATTGGCATTAAAGCCTTCCTTATCCTGATAATTTAATACATTCCGCCATTCTTTGCTTGCTGTATGCCTTTTATCGTAAATGGCAGGGCCTTTTCTGTTGGACCAATTATAGGTTCTTCTGTAGTTATGATCAGAATAACTCGACATAAATCGGAGTTTATCCGTTACGTCATAGCCCAGGTTGTACAGATATTTTTCCCCGCCGTTGAAGTCAAAATATTTCCCACTGTTTGGCTGGGATACATGCAAAAGCTCTCCTTTTTTATCATAGGTGAAGTTGAAATCCAGTGCGTCGGCACGGACATGAAGAGCATGTCTTTGTCTTCCTATATTACCAAAAGAAAGGCTTGCCTGATTTTGTGCTTTTTTCTTGTCCGTTATGATATTGATAACGCCGCCGGTCGTATCACTTCCATACAATACGGCACCGCCGCCGCGGATAACTTCTACTTGTTTTACTGTCTCTACCGGAATCGTATCTAAATCATAATAGCCCGTTCTGAAATTCAAAGGAATTCCGTCAACCATGACCAAGGTGCCGCGACGTTTTCCGCGAATCAAAAATTCTCCGCCGCCGGAACCGGAAGTTTCTGACTTAAACACAATACCCGTTGAAAAGCGAAGGGCATCTTCCAGTGTGCTGGCTCCTGTTTTTTCCAGTTCTTCCTGTTTATAAACCGCTGTTGTCGCAGGGATTTCAATATCTCTTTTTTCATAGCGTTCTGCCGTCACCAATACAGGTTCCAGCGAATACACCTCTTCTGCATGGACTGCATATGACGGCAACATCCCTGTCAAAGCCGTCACTGCCAAAGCGGCACATACTTTCTTTAATTTCATTTAATATCTCCTCTCTATTAAATAAATTTAATATAATAATATTTGATATTTATTATATCATGATAATCAATATCATAATATTATTATAATTTATTCAAATAAAAAATCCACAGGTCCTGATTTCGAACTGTGGATTTTTTGTTGTTTTTATTATTATCTGTCACATCGTTTTTATGATTTTATCTTTACAAGGTTCAACCGCTACACTTGAATATTTTTTACGAAGAGAGCCCGCATTGCGTTGAGTACTGCCAAAATCATGACACCTACATCGGCGAAGATGGCAAACCACATGTTTGCGATTCCCAATGCCCCCAAAAGCAGGCAGAGGAGTTTGACACCGATGGAAAACCATGTGTTCTGGTTGACGATGGCAAGGCATTTCCGGGAAATTTTAATGGCCTTTGCAATTTTTAAGGGATCGTCGTCCATAAGTACGACGTCTGCGGCTTCGATGGCTGCGTCAGATCCCATGGCACCCATGGCAATGCCTATATCGGCTCTGGTGAGAACGGGAGCGTCATTGATGCCGTCGCCTACGAAGGCTACTTTCCCGTTCTCTTTGTTTTCTGCCAGCAGCTGTTCCACTTTTTCCACTTTATTCGCCGGAAGAAGTCCGCCGTACACTTTGTCGAGTCCCAATTCACCGGAAACGGCTTCTGCCACGTCTTTATTGTCTCCCGTGAGCATGACCGTCTTTTTTACGCCTATCCGTTTCAGCGCTTTAATGGCTTCTTTTGATGTTTCTTTGATTTCATCGGATATGACGATATGTCCCGCATAAACTCCGTTGATGGCTACATGGATAATCGTTCCTTTATTTTCACAGTCATGCCAGACCGCGCCTACAGCGTCCATGAGTTTCGTATTTCCCACGCAGACGGTATCTCCGTTCACATGAGCTCTGATCCCCTGTCCTGCGATTTCTTCGACAATTTCCACTTTGCAATCGTCGGATTCGTTCGGATAAGCATTTCTGAGGGACGCTCCCACAGGGTGTGTGGAGTAGCGTTCCACATGGGCTGCCAGGTGGAGTAATTCTTTCGGTGTCAGAAGCTTTGTATGAGCGTCGGTCACTTGGAAAACGCCTTTGGTCAGTGTTCCCGTTTTATCAAAGACGACGGTTCTGACTTTGGACAGGGTTTCCATATAGTTGGAGCCTTTGATGAGAACGCCTGCCTTACTTGCACCGCCGATGCCTGCAAAAAAGCTCAGAGGGATACTGATAACGAGTGCACAGGGGCAGCTGATGACGAGAAATATGAGGGCCCTGTAGATCCATGTTTCCCAGTCCGCCGGAAGATTCATAAATCCCATACGCACCAGAGGAGGCAGGAGTGCCAGGGTAACGGCCGATGCCACGACCGCCGGTGTATAGGTTCGGGCAAAGCGGGAAATAAAGTCTTCCGCTTTTGATTTCCTTGAGCTTGCATTTTCCACAAGGTCGAGTATTTTAGAAACCGTAGATTCGCCGAATTCTTTTGTCGTTCTGATTTTCAGAAGGCCGTTGATATTGATACATCCGCTGATGACCGCATCGCCTTCTTCCACGTCACGGGGAACGCTTTCGCCGGTAAGAGCGGACGTATTCAGTGTGGACTTTCCGCCGGTAATCACTCCGTCAATCGGGATTTTTTCTCCCGGTTTAACTACAATGGTCGTGCCTACGGCAACTTCATCGGGATCGGTTTTTATAAGCTCTCCGTTCTCACCTTCCAAATTTGCATAGTCGGGACGGATATCCATGAGTTCGCTGATATTTCTGCGGCTTTTTCCGACAGCATAGCTCTGGAACCATTCACCGATCTGATAGAAAAGCATGACCCCGATGGCTTCCGTATAGTCGCCGTCTTCATAAATGGCAAGAAGAATCGCACCGATAGTGGCAATCGCCACGAGAAGACTTTCATCAAAAGCCTGTCTGTTTTTAATTCCTTTAAATGCTTTAATCAGAATATCGTAACCGATAACCAGATACGGCACGAGGTAGAGACCGAAACGGACCATACCCGTCACCGGTGTAAAGTATAACGCCACCATGAGAACAGCGGCAATAATAATCCGCAGGAGATTTCTTTTTTGTTTTTTATTCACGTCTTTCCCCTTCTCCCCAAAGAAATAAGTTTGTTTTAGAAATAAATTTCACAGTCATCTTCTACTTTTTTGCAGTTTTTATATACTTCCTGCATGACCGCTTTCGGATCGGCGCCGTCTTCAAATTCCACATTCATCTTGAGCGCCATGAAATTGATGGAGCAATCTTTCACGCCTGCCGTAGCTTTTGCGGCATCTTCCATTTTCAACGCACAAGGGGCACAGTCCACTTCGATTCCGTATTTCTTTTTCATATCGTTCTCCTCCAATGTATAAATAGTTGTTTAATCTTTATATCATTATAGTAATATCACTCTCCCCTTTTGTCAATAGGTAATGAAAATATTTATCATTTTATTTGTTGCTTTTTTGGGGGAAACTGAATAGAATAATAGAATATAAGAAAATAAAAAGAGAGGTATGCTCATGTCAGAAATCAATAGTGAATTACCGCACCAACACGGAAATAATGAAAAAGATATTCTCCGTCATCTTCCGTCTCCGAAGACCATAGATGACGTTTCTATCGTATTGAAACAGCTTTCCGATCCGACAAGACTGAAAATTTTCTGGATTCTCTGCCACATGGAGGAATGTGTTATCAATATCGCTGCCATTATGAATATGAGCAGCCCCGCCGTTTCCCATCATCTCCGTCTTCTCAAGACCTGCGGCCTCATCAATTCCCGCCGGGACGGAAAAGAAATGTACTATAAGGCAGCAGATACGGAAATGGTGAATGAGCTTCATCACGCCATCGACAACATTGCCAAAATCACATTACCCGAATAATAAGACAGCCGGTATCCCCAGGGATTCCGGTTTTTTATTTCTCTCATTTTATTTTGGTGAAGAGAATAAAAAAGCTCTGTTACTTTCAGTACACAGAAGCTTTTTTATGGAAAAACGGCGGTCATTCGACCGGGTTACGATTTCCAACGATCGGGTAAAAGAAATCCTCCTGCAGCGGCTGCCGCGAGAATGACATACTTCACCGCCGTTCCCGTCATGAAAAGGTCGGCCACGGCATAGAGCAGCAGAAGAACCGCCGCAAGTGCCTGTCCTCTCGGATAGATGCGGTATCTTTGGAAAAGAGAGGCGGAAAAAACGGTGTAAGCGAGAATTGTCATGAGCGAGCGGACTGTTCCGACGGCCCGGATTTTCCAGACATCCTGCAAGGGAGTCATATACAAGAGGGCCATCAAAAAAATGCCGAGAGCAAGAATGATTCCCGTAAGAATGAGGCGCCGTAAAAAGACGGTCCGCGGGATTTCTTTTTTTATATCCGTTGCACCTTTTTTCACGGCAGATAAAAACAGTATCGCTGCAGTAATTACATATTCACTTATATAGAGCAGTTCCGTCAGGTTCACCGTTTTCATGATTATCTTTTCCCTTATCTGTATTTTTACGGCCGGACAATTTGAAGCTTTTATGCTTTATCCGTCTTCCGCTTTCCTTTTATTTTAACCGCTGTATCTCTAAATACAAGTCCTGATTTGCAAATGATTCGCAATAAAGCAGTGGGCATGATATAATAAAGGTATTAATCATGCTATAAAATACGCATTAATTAAGAAAGGAGTTTTTTATGTTAAAGAAATTAGTTTTATGTTCTATCCTTGCTTTGTCCCTCACCGGTGCGGCCCAGGCGTCTGTCCGTGATGCCGTCCGTGATGACGGTTTCGGTCTGCATCTCACGTATCCCGCCATTCACACCCATAAAGGTTCTGTCAACAATACGCTGAATAAATTTGTCCGCTTTTATGTAGATGATGCGATTCGTGTCTATGAAAGCAATCTTTATGATGAAGTGTACATGAATTATGATGTAACTTATGAAGATAAGCAGTATGTATCCGTTTTGCTTTCCACCACATTCCAGAAACGCGCTCTCGCTCATCCGGAAAACAGAGAATTTGCATTCATTCTCGATAAGAAAACCGGTGAAAGAGCGGATTTATCCCGTCTTGTCCCCAGCCGCAAGGAACTGGTCAAAGATCTCAAGGCAGGCAAGCTTGTACTTCTGAGCGGAAAGAACAAAAAGGTTCTCTATGATGATTCTTTCGTGCCCGAAAAAGATTCGGATAATTATTTCCTTACCAAAGACGGCCACATCGCCGTTCTTTATGGACGGGGCGAATTGGCGCCGAGCTACATGGGCAGTACCTATGTCGTTCTTCCCGCCACTTTAAAATGAGATAAAGAAATATAAAAAAAGGACTTCCTGCAAAGGTTGTCCTTTTTACATGCCGTTTTTACGTTTTTCCCTGACCGGTCCGAGCTGTTTCAAAAGGTCGGGCATGGTTTCGCTTTTCCAAATCCACTGCGGTACCGATTCCTCCGCTTTTTCCTTAGCCGCTTTGAGATCATAGTAGACCTGCCATTTTGCTTCTCTCAGGCTTTCTCCTGTCTGTCTGAGAAGATAAGCGGGGTGAAAGGTAGGCATGACGGGTATATTTTTATAGGTAATCCATGTCCCTCTTGCACGGACAATTCCCGCATCGTGGCCCAAAAAGAAGCGGAGCGCCACTTTTCCGAGTCCGATGATGACTTTGGGATTCACCAGCCGTATTTCTTCTTCGAGCCATATTTTTCCGCATGTTTCTCCTTCTTTGGCGGAAGGTGTCCTGTTTCCTTTCGGACGGCATTTTACGATATTTGTAACATAGACATGGTCTCTTGTGATTCCCACGGAAGCAAGTGCTTTATCCAAAAGTTGTCCTGACGGTCCGACGAGGGGTCCGCCGTATTCATCTTCCACACTGCCGGGGCCCTCCCCGACAATCATGAGCGGTGAGTCTGAAGGTCCCGTAGAAAGCACGGGTCCTCTTCCGCCTTCGCTGCGGAGCGGACAGCGGCGGCAACCGTGAATAGCTTTTTCAAGCGCTTCATAGTCGGGAAAATGATACGCCTCTCCGAGAAATTCCGCCCGTATGCGTGCTCTGTATTCTTCGGCATCTTCGTTTCCCCATAAATCCATCGCTCTTCCCAGCCTTTCTCTTACATCTCCGGATCTTCTCTGTCTGTCAGTTCATAGAATAAAGTAAATTCACCGGCAAAGCTCATTTTTACAACGCCGGTCGGGCCGTTTCTGTTTTTGGCAAGAATGACTTCCGTCTCTCTCTGTAGCGGATCTCCTTCCGCTATTTCTTTATTATAGTAGGCATCTCTGTAAAGGAAACATACCAAATCGGCGTCCTGTTCGATAGAGCCTGATTCACGGAGGTCCGACAGCATGGGCCGGTGGTTCGGTCTCGCATCGGGTCCGCGGGAAAGCTGGGACAAGGCAATGACCGGTACATTCAATTCTCTTGCCAGACTTTTCAGGGAACGGGAAATTTCGGAAATTTCCTGCTGGCGGCTTTCACTGTACCGCGAATTTCTCCCCGTCATCAGTTGGAGATAGTCGATGATAACCACGTCAAGCCCTTTTTCCGCTTTGAGACGGCGGCATTTCGAACGAATCTGCGACACCGTTACGCCCGGTGTGTCGTCGATATAGAGAGGCGCTTCCATAAATACGCTGGCCGCTTTGGAAAGATTCAGCCATTCTTTTTCCCCCTGGATTCGTCCCGTTTTCAGCCGTTGGCTGTCAATCAGGGCGGTGGAGCTTAAAAGACGGTGGACAAGCTCATCCCGTCCCATTTCCAGTGAAAAGAACGCCACTGTTTTTCTCGCATGGGAAAGACTGATATTTTTGGCTATATTAAGAACAAATGCCGTTTTACCCATCGACGGGCGGGCAGCTACGATAATGAGATTTCCTTTCTGCAGCCCCGTGGTAAAACTGTCAAGTCCTGCAAATCCTGTGGGAAGTCCCGTAATCGGTTCGTGATTTTGTGCCTGTCTTGTAATATTTTCAAGGCTCTGGTGGACCGCTTCTCCGACGGGAACAAATCCGCCTTTTCTGTCGTCTTTGGTGACCTGGAGAATCGATTTCTCCGCATTGTCGACGATGTCTTCCACGGCATCTTCTTCCGTGTAGGCCGCATCGGCAATCGTTCCCGCCGCATCAATCAGTTGGCGCAGTTTCGATTTACCTGCCACGATTTCCGCATGCCGTTCGATTCCTTTTGTGGTAATGACATGCTCGGGCAATTCATTGATGTATAAAATTCCGCCTACGTCTTCAAGACGCCCCATACGGCGCAATTCTTCCGTGACGGTAAGAATATCCGCACTTTCCCCGCGGTGGACAAGATTCAGAATCGCCTGATAAATAATCGCATCCTGCTCTCTGTAAAAATCGGCGGGCGTGAGCATATCTTCCACGGCAACGACGGCTTCCTTATCCAAAAGCATCGCTCCCAAAACCGCCATTTCCGCCTCAATATTCTGCGGCGGCATGCGGCCTATCACCAGTGCCTCCGTGCTGTGTTTTTCTTTACGGTTCTTCCATCCGCCTCGTTCCATATCTGCCATAAGCTCCTCATTTCCGTTCCTGCATTATTTCTTTATATTTTACAACATTCCTCCTGTAAAAGATAATTTTACAGACAAAATTCCTATTTGGGGAAAATAAATAAGAATCTTCTCTTCAAAAAAAGATTCTTCCGATAATTCATTTATTTTTTAACCGGCACCGCTCTATCAATCCGGCAAAAAAACAGGACGAAATCATAGTAAAAATCATCCCGGGAAAAGCGGCGACAACAAGAGCATAAAATCCTTTTCCCAAAATCAATGATATGGCTCCTCTCGCGGCCATGGTTCCCAATGGTCCCGAAAAAATATAAAATATCTTTCTGCTTCCCAAAAATATCCACACCAGAGCGACCACCAGACGGAACGTCATGGCTACAAGGACATTTAAAATGGAATGAATTCCCAAAACAAGACAGAGGCTTGATGCAATAAGACCGGCAGCTATATACTTCTCTGCACCGTAAATACCGCAGACCGCCACCGCAAGGGGTGCCGACATCTGGAATTCGCTCCCCGGGACAAATCCCGGAATTTTGAAAAAGCCACTCACGGCAATCAGAACAGAAAGAAGTGCTGTTTCAGAGATATCCCGTACCGTGATAGATTTGACCGTCAATTTATTTTCTTCCCGGTTCATCGGGATTCCCTCCACTTTTTGATGATGACGGACGCTCCTTTTTCCAGCTCTTCCTCTGTATGGGCGGCGGTGACTGTCAGCCGTATGCGACTTGTTCCTTCAGGAACAGAAGGGGGGCGTATGGCGGATAATAAAACGCCCTCCGCCTTGCAGGCGTCAGCAAATCTGACCGCTTTTTTTTCGTCGCCTATGAGAATGGGGATAATCGGCGTATGCCCGTAGATGACAGGCAGTCCTGCTTCGGAAAGCCGCTTTCTCATGTAGTCGGTACAGAACTGCAGACGCTTCATATAATAATCAGGCGACTGTTCCAGAAGTCGCAGTGCTTCCAAAGCTGCCGCTCCCAGCGATGCAGGCAGTGCTGTAGAAAAAATGAAAGGACGGGATACATTCCTAAGATACTCGCAAATTTCCCGGTCTGCCACCGCATAGCCTCCTTCTGCCCCCAGTGCCTTGGAAAGCGTTCCCACCAGGATATCTGCACCATGAATATGGAAATATTCAGTCGTCCCTCTTCCGGTTTCTCCCACTACACCTGTCCCATGGGCATCATCAATAATCAGAACCGCACCATAAGCCTTTTTCAGGCTAATCAGCTCAGGGAGCGGAGCTAAATCCCCATCCATGCTGAAAACACCGTCAGTCACGATAAAACGCTGTCCCCTGCAAGGAATTTCCTGCAGCAGTTTTTCAAGATGTTCCATATCCGAGTGCTTGTAGACAACTGTTTTGGCTTTTGAAATACGACAACCGTCAATGATGCTTGCATGATTCAGGGCATCACTGAAGATAACGTCCCCTTCACCCGCCAGTCCGTACAGTACCCCCAGATTTGTCATATAGCCGGTATTAAATACCAGAGCAGCTTCACCGTGTTTGAAAGATGCCAGTTCCTTTTCTAAAGAAGACCATTCAAAAGACGCCCCCGACGTGAGGCGGGCTCCGCCCGATCCTGTTCCGTAAATAAGAGCTTTTTGTGCCGCTGCCTGAACAGATTTTTCATGAGTCATTCCCAAATAGTTATTGGAATTAAAAATAATATATTCTGCCCCATTTTTTCCGATTCCGCGGGTCGCTGTTTCCATGCGGAGATCTTCTATAACTCTAAGCCGACCCGTTTCTTTTATTTCATCCAGCCTTTTTGAAATTTCATTGATTTTCATGGATTTACCCTTACAAGAACAATCCGATTTTCCAGATAATCTACATAATTTCTTATATCCGTCCCGGGCTTTATAAAAAACACCCTGCCACCTACAGGATCTCCCGGATCTTTCATGATGGAAATACGCTCATAGCCATGACGGAGAGAAGCGACATATCCTGTCACATACCCGGGATCATCAGACCAGCAAAGCTCTGCCACTGTTCCCGGCGCTGACGCCACTTTTGATGCGAGAACAAGTGCTTCCCTGGGATGATCTCCTGAAAGTCCCCGATTTTTCATTTTCCGCTCATAGTCCGCTGTATTTTCTGCATCCATATTGCTGCAGCGGACACCCCTGCTTCCTTTGCCGTCCACTCTTTCTCCTGTTTCCGCATCGATGATAACGGCACCGCGCAGGCTGTCCTGCAAATGAGTAAGAAAAGAAATCCCCGACTTAGCAGCTTTTTCTGTGACACCTGCCGCCGTTAACGCTTTTTCCGCTTCCTTACGTCCCTCCTCTTTTGTCGCCGTTTTTCTTTCAGAGACAGGAAGTAAAGGGACATATACAATTTTTCCCGGCTTCACCACTTCCATTTTCAGTTGGATAAAATCAGGACTTCCCCTGTCGTGGGTCTGGGCACGGCGGACCATTGCCAGTACTTCCTTTTCCACAGACTCACAGGAAACAATCCGCTCTGCTCCTGAAATATGCCGTCCCCCTTTTCCATGAACACCGCCACGGCTGGAACGCATTTTTACACTATACAGCAATTCCTTTCCCCCTCTCAAACTCCCTCATCACTGCTGCTTCAGATTCCAGTCTAACGGTCCTCTTTTTATTTGTCAAGATTTAAGATTATATAGGTTTACAATAAATCTCCTTTTTATTTCCTTCATGAATTCTATACCCTTCACAGAAAACAGGCCGCTCCCGGATTTTCGGCTGATTATACATTTTGGGGTATATTCCGCTAAAAAACCGCCGGTATTTCCGCCGGCGGCTGTTTTCTTAAATCGTTTTCTCTTTAAATTCTTTATCTTTTCCCCGGGCCTTGCACTCCTTGCAGAATCCGTAAATTTCTATGCGGTATCCCGTCGCTTCAAAGCCATGCTCCACGTCAAGGTGTTTTTCACAGCCCGGCTCCAAAGATACTTTGACGGAAAAGATTTTATGGCACGCCAGACAAACCGCATGCTCTACATGATCTTCCCTCGCATATTCGTAGCGTGTAAGACCGTCAGACAAGGTGGTCGACCGGAAAAGGAGTCCTTTTTCCGCCAGAGCCTCGCAATTTCTGTAAACTGTGGAAAGACTCAGTTTGGTGTCTTTTTTACGAACTGCCTCATAGACGTCCCCTGCCGTCACGGGCAAACTGTCTTCTAATACTTTTAAAATCATAAGCCGCGCCGGTGTCCGTTTCATATGCTTGGACAGGAGAAGCTCTTCAAATTTATCCATTTCATGCCTCTGTCAGATATTTTGAAAATCTTTATATATCTTATCTGATATGCCCTCTTTTAGCAACTTTTACAAGCTTTACGGGGCGGCGGGACCTATTTCTTATACGCATATTTGCCGAGCCTGTTGTTCGTCAGGTAGAAGAAAGGCGTCAATAATTTTTTCCACCCCGGCAGGAGATGTTTCATTTCCCTTGTGAAATTAATACATTCCAAATATTGCCAGCGGGGATCGAGACGGACAATTTCACGGCCGTCGGTGACACCCCACTTGAATTCCGCCTGCATATGTTTCAAAGTATCGTGCTTTTTGCTGAATTTGACCAATCCTTTGTAAAGCAGGTCGAAATGGGCTTCAAATTCGTCCAAGCCGTCGGCCATAAGGGCCAACAATTTCTTCACTTCTTCTTCCTCCAGGTACATAATCACCCCTTCGGAAATGACAAGGAGCTTTTTCCCTTCCCGGTCAATCTCTTCCGGCCACGATGCATCAAGCATGGATTTCGAAACATAGGTCACTCTCGGATGCTCGCCGATGAGCTGTTTGCGGAGTTCTATGACCTCGGGAAAATCTATATCGTACCAACGGATTTTCCCGTTATCCACTCTGTGAAAACGGGTATCCAGTCCGCTTCCGAGGGAAACAATGACACCGTCCGGATTCTTTTTGATAAACTTCCGGATTTCTTCGTCCATAAGTTTCGCCCGCGCCAAAATGCCGTAATATGACATCCATGCCGTTTTGAATTGGGACAAGTCATTATCGATATGCGACAAAATTTCTGCCGCTTTTCTGTCATTGAGAACAGGTTTGTCACTTTCCGCATCTTTCGCACGGACATACAAAGTGATAAGCAGTGTTTCCTCCACACCGGTCAATTTTAATTTCATAAAGCCCCCTATATTGAAAACTATTATCAATTATTTTTTTATTATATCACATTAAAATAAACGGGTAACGGCAAAGCGGCAATAAAAAAACACCTTCCCAAGATTTTCTCCCGGGGAGGTGTTTTGATTTAAAAATCAGAATACGTCTTTGATGACGATAGTTTCTTCACGGTTCGGACCGACGGAAACGATACCGATCGGTACGCCGATGAGTTTGGAAATATCTTCCAGATAAGCTTTGCAAAGGGGCGGCAGCTTTTCATAATCCCTGATACCGCTGATTTTTTCTTTCCAACCTTTATAAGTTTTGTAAACAGGTTTGATTTTTTCCAGGAATTTCAAATCCGCCGGATATTCTTCCACTTCTTTTCCTTCATATTCATAACTTACGCAGACCTTGATTTCATCGAGTTCGTCTAAAATATCAAGGCGGGTAATGGCCAGATAGTCGAAAGAATTCAAAGCAGCGGCATAGCGGACTGCCCGCGCATCAAGCCAGCCCACACGACGGGGACGGCCGGTGACCGTACCGAATTCATGAGCCAGTTCACGGATTTTATCGCCCGTTTCATTCAGCTGCTCTGTCGGGAACGGACCTTCGCCGACACGGGTGCTGTACGCTTTGACAACGCCGAAAATATTATTCATCATATGCGGTCCGATACCGGCACCGATGCAGGCTCCTCCTGCGGTCGGATGGGAAGATGTAACGTAAGGATATGTGCCGTTATCACAATCGAGCATGGACGCCTGGGCACCTTCAAAAAGAACATTTTTCCCTTCTTTGATAAGTTTCTGCACCATGTAATTCGTATCTTTTACAAAGGGGCGGAGCTTTTCGGCATAGCCGAGATAGTCGTGAAGCATCTTTTCATAATCAAAGCCTTCCAGACCGTATAATTTTTCGAGAACCATGTTTTTCTGTTCTACATTATATTTCAATTTTTCCGCAAATACGTCTTTGTCCATGAGGTCACAGATACGGATACCGATACGGTTAATCTTATCTGCATAGCAGGGGCCGATTCCGTTTTTCGTTGTCCCGATTTTACGGCTGCCCTTTCTCATTTCCTCCGCCTCATCAATGCGGATATGGTAGGGAAATACGATTTGTGCTCTCGTGGAAATCTGGAGATGTTTCGTATCAATCCCCTGATCTTCCAGATTTTTCATTTCTTCCAAAAAGCTTTTCGGATCAATGACGACACCGGTTCCTACGATACAAATCGTGCCGGGATACATGATTCCGCTCGGCATTAGACGGAGAGGATATGCCTTGCCGTCGACAACGACGGTATGCCCTGCATTATTTCCTCCCTGGGAGCGGACAACCACATCCGCTTTTGCCGCTAAATAATCTACAATCTTGCCTTTTCCTTCATCGCCCCACTGGGCCCCGATGACCATTGCTGTTGCCATTGATTTCTTCCTTTCTCCACATGCGGAAACTCCGCTATGATTTCCTGTAATTTATGAGCCCGATTTTTATAATCCGAACCGGGCAAATATTTTATCTACATGCACAAGCATGGGCTTGTAATCAAAGCAAGCTTTAATTTCCTCTTCGTTCAGATATTTTCTTACATCTTCATCTTTGCAAAGATTTTCATAGAAATCCTCGCCGTCAAGCCAGCGTTTCATCGCATTCCGCTGTACCCAACGGTATGCCGTGTCACGGTATGCGCCTTTGGAAACGAGAGCCAAAAGCACGCGGGGGCTGTAAATGAGGCCGCCCGTCATATTCAAATCTTCCAGCATTTTTTCGGGATAGACGAGAAGTTTATCAATCAGTTCCGTTGTCTGCGCCAGAATATAATCAAGCGCTGTCGTCGCATCGGGAATAATGACTCTTTCTACGGAAGAATGGGAAATATCCCGTTCATGCCAAAGAGGGATATTTTCAAACGCCGGAAGAGAGTAGCCCTGAATCAGGCGGGCCATGCCGCAAATCCGTTCCGATTTGACGGGATTTCTTTTATGGGGCATCGCTGACGATCCTTTTTGTTTCGGGCTGAAATATTCTTCCGCTTCTCTCACTTCGGTCCGCTGGAGATGACGCACTTCAAGGGCAATCTGTGCCAGTGTACCTGCTATCACGCCCAATGTGGTGATGTACTCCGCATGATGATCGCGCTGTACGACCTGGGTCGCTACGACTTCGGGGGTAAGGCCCATTTTTTTGCAGACGTATTCTTCCACAAAAGGATTAATGTCCGCATAAGTTCCTACGGCGCCCGATAATTTTCCTACCGCCATTTCTTCGGCAGCCCGTTTCATCCGTTCTATATTTCTCAATGTGGCACTGTACCAGAGTAGAAGTTTCAAACCGAAAGTGGTCGGTTCCGCATGCACCCCGTGGGTACGGCCGATGGTGGGGGTGTATTTAAATTCGACGGCTCTTCTTTTCAGCACCTCTGCCAGTTTTTCCAAACCTTTCAGAAGAAGATCCGATGCCTGTTTGATCTGTACATTGAGGGCCGTATCTTTTACGTCCGTCGAGGTCATACCCATATGGATATATTTCGCCTCGTCGCCCACATATTCGCCTACGGCAGACAGAAACGCTATGATGTCATGGTTGATTTCCCTGTCAATTTCATGAATGCGTTCCACATCGAAGTCGGCTTTTTTCTTGATGACTTCCACCGCTTCCTTGGGAATCCGTCCCAATTCGGCATTGGCCTCACAAGCGGCAATTTCCACGTCCAGCATGGTCTGCCATTCATTTCTTTCTTCCCAAATTTTCCCCATTTCACTTCTGGTGTATCTCGGAATCATTGATTTCTCCTTTCGGTTTTCCTTCTCTGGCACAGATTTCCCGTCCTACCACCACGCCGGCGGCAGAGGCCTGGGCCAGTCCCCTTGTAATTCCCGCTCCGTCACCGATGGCAAAGAAATTCTTAAATTTCGTTTCCAACTGCGGCGACAGTTCTATCCGGGAAGAGTAAAATTTCACTTCCACTCCGTAAAGAAGTGTATGTCTTGAATTGGCACCGGGTGCTACCTGATCCAGTGCTTCGAACATCTCCATAATATCCTTTAAAAAACGGTATGGCAAGACCAGAGATAAATCTCCCGGTGTCGCCGACGGCATGGTAGGACGGACAAGACCGCGGCGTATCCTCTCTTCCGTGGAACGGCGGCCGTCCCTGAGATCGCCGAGACGTTGGACAATCGGTCCCCCGCCGAGCATATTGGCAAGAGATGCTATGTATTTGCCGTATGCAATCGGTTCATTAAAAGGTCTTGTAAACTGCTTGGATACGAGAATGGCAAAGTTTGTATTTCCACTCTTTTTATGGGCAAAAGAATGACCGTTTACCGTCTGGAGTCCCGCATTATTTTCCGTCACCACAAATCCGTAAGGATTCATGCAGAACGTCCGCACCCGGTCATCAAACGATTTGGAGAAATAAACGAGTTTCGACTCGTAGCAGATTTTTGTAATCGGTTCATACACCTCTGCCGGTGATTCGACACGGACGCCTATATCCACCGCATTGGATTCCGTATGAAGTCCCAGTTTTTTCGCTTCTCCCAAAAACCATTCCGCACCTTCCCGGCCCGGAGCGGCTACGATATACTTGGCACGGTATTCCTTTCCGCCTGCTTCCACGCCGATAACTGTGCCGTTTTTATCCGCAATGATTCTGTCCACTGCCGTTTTTGTCATGACTTTCACGTTTGCAGGCAGGGAATCTCTCATATTAGCAAGAATTTCACCGTTCACGTCCGTCCCGAGATGGCGGATACGGGCAGGAACGAGCATGAGATCTGCCGCAGAAGAACGACGTTTCAGTTCGTGGATTTCATCGGCAAATTCATCGCCGTAAACTTTCCGTCCCGCTCCGCCGTAGCGGCAATAGACGGAATCTACATAGGAAATCAGGTGAGCCAATTCCCCTTTATTCATATAATCGTCCAGATTTCCGCCGTAGTCGGTGGTCAGCGTGAGTTTTCCGTCGGAAAATGCACCGGCGCCGCCCCAGCCGCAAACGATATTTTGCCGTCTTTCTTTCGGCGGTGCGGTTCTGTTTTCATTCAACGCCACTCTTTCGCGGATATCCAATCCCTTTTCGATAATTAAAACCGATGCGCCCGTATCTGCAAGTTCCAGTGCCGTAAAAATACCGGCCGGTCCCGCACCGATTACAATCACATCATATGATTCAGCCATGCCATCATCACCCTTTACACAGTAAAGTCACCGTTTCCTTAAAACCCCGATACATCCGGAAAGCGGACGGCTTCCTAAAAATGACACAAAAAAAGCCCCAAACGGGGGCGAAGATATAGTACATATCCCTTATTTGATTTTACAGTACCCGTGAAATGATGTCAAATAAAAATAACGTTTCCCGCTGACCGGACAAACACAAAAATTTCCGTTTTTTCTGAATGTCCGCCTCTCTTTTTAATTTGCTATAATAAAATAAAAGTATTCCCTATTTTTATGACAGGAGATGTTTCTATGCCTTACGTACATATCAAAATCACCCGTGAAGGAGCCACGGCGGAACAAAAAGCGGAATTAATCAAAGGAGCGACGAAACTTCTTTCTGATGTGCTGCATAAAAATCCCGCCACCACGGTGGTTACTATCGAAGAAGTCGATATGGACAGCTGGGGCATCGGCGGAGATCCCGTTGTCATTGCACGGGCAAAAACCAAGAAAAAAGAGGAGGAAATCGAAAAACTGAAAGCCAAAAAAGCCGCTTTGGAAAGACAACTTGCCGCATTGGGCAAAGCGGATCCCCTTCTTTGGAAAGCACCGCCGGAATTTGCCATTGATACGAAAGCTCTCAAAAAAGAAAAGAAGAAGAAAAAACATAAGAAATAAAGCAAGAGAAAAGGAACAGCCTGACGCCGTTCCTTTTTTATTTCCTTTTACTGTGCATACAGGAGTGCCAAACGGTCGCCGCCCGCTTTGATGACGGCGTGACCGCTTTCGGGGCCTGCCAGAAAAAGTACCCTGTATGATTTCTCATAAGGGAAAATATACATTTTGACATAGAGCGGAACGGCAATCCCGTCAAACGCCGCCACGGCACGGACGCCTGCCGTATAGATACGCGGAGTTTCCCTCAAACGGTGAAGCTGTTCCGTTTCCAAATAATCGACAGCCACCAGGTTGTAAGGAATATGTACGCCTTTATTTTTTGGCAATTCATTGATTAGCCTCAGGAATGACAGAATTGTGTCATTCCATAGATTTTCCGATGACAAGAGGATAAGGTTGAAGCGGTACAATTCCTGCCGTGACCGTTCGGGAAGCGGAGTACTTCCGAACATATCCTGCAAAAGATATTTATCTTCTTCCGCCGTAAATTCCGAATGAACGGCCAAAGCAGGTACGAATCCGCCTTTTTGGCGGAACAGGATTTCTCCATAGAGGCCCTGCTCTGTCGCCTCCGACGGCAAGTATGCGATATCCGGCGGTGTATTTTCCTTTTTCAAAAACCCTTTGGCACCGGGAGAAAGCAAGGCCTCTCTCAGAACGGACACTATGCCCTGCCCGTTTACCACTTCCGCCTGCCCGTTCGTGGGAAGGGCTGACAGGTTCAGCAAAGAAGAAAAATCATTTGTCCCCGTATTCGCCGAAACGGGAGAAGCAGCGAAAAGACACGCCGCAAAAAAAGCACCTGTCCATGTTTTCATCATTTCTTTCCCTCCGCCGCTTTTTTGATATAAGGAGCAAAATAAGCACCTGACGGCTGATCACTTATGAAAAGCGTATAAACCGTTTCTTTCTCTCCCGGATAGATAAGACCGCCTGCAAAAACAGGAAGCACAAAGCCGTTACAGTCAATGGCCGCTTTGGCAAATCCGATTCTGTAGGGCCGGCCCGTTTTGGATATTTTATCCTTCCAGCCTTTTTTATCGGTGACATAGATTTTGATTCCTTTACTTGCCAAGCGGCTTTGTAAAGGTTCTTCTGCCACCCATTCTTTGCCCTTTAAGAAATTACGAAGCACTTCGTTTTTCTCTTCTCCCGGTATTTTCATCTTTTCTTGTTTCTCATAATTCCGGGCAAGCAGTTTCTCCATGACCTCTCTGTCTGTCCCTGACAAGGAAGCGGAAACCGCCACGGCTTGGTGAAACGCTTCGGGCGTATACGAACGGAGCTGGTAAATCTTCATTTTATCCGTTATATTCTGCGGTACTGCCCCAAGAGAAGAGGAACCGGGAATCAAATCTGTACCGCTTTTTACGATATTTTTTTCTTTCCCGGCGAGTGAATTTCCGGGACGATTGAAAAAAGATTCCTCCATGGTCCAAACATCGACTTTGTCCCCGAAATCAAGCACTTCTCCGCCGGGCAGTTTTAACGTATCCGCAAAAGCGGAGCCTGTCAAAAGTGACACAAAAAGACAGAACGCGGTTATTATTTTCTTCATACAGCACCTCTTACTTATCATTACCGTTTTTCCTATTATAGCAAATTTCAAAAACGGTTTTTCCGGATTTCCCATAAAAAAACGCCGCCCCTGATGAGCAGCGTTTTCTGAATTTTTATTTTATGTCATACTTTCTTCCGCCAGTCTGTCCGCCCCGTTTTTCATCATTTCTCTTTCCGCATCACTGGTAACAACGCCGAGAATGCGGCAATTTTCTCCTTTTTTGATGATGTAGGCTCTGAAATAGAGAGGTACCAGAAATCCGTCGACCTGTCCCAAAAATCTTCCGCCGAAAGTGCAGACATTCTTTTCCTTCCGTTGCACCGGTTCTATATCTTTGATTTGCACCGTTGCGAAATCAAGGGGTAATTTTTCTATCTTGTATTTATTTTCAAAAGCAATTCCGCTCCGGAAGACATCGTTCATCATGGCTTCCGCACTGTAAAGAACCATATTGGCACTTGCCATTACCTTTTTTGCCGTTTCCGCAGGTTGCCCGGCCCCGTCGTTTTCAAAAAGTGCTTTCATTTCTACAGGCACCTGGTTTCCGGGAATGATAAAGTTAATGACAAAAGCCATGGCCGTTACATCTTTTTTTACAATAAGCTCACCGAAAGGCAAAGTATCGCCGTCTTTCCATGGCAATCCTGGGCGGTTTCCCCGATTCTCCGTGACGGCTCCCTCCGGATTTGTATAGCGGACAGGTATAAATTCCGCGTCCCCGCCGAGATGTATTTTTTGTTTTAAAAAAGGCTGAGGAGGCTCCGGCATCTTTTGCAGATTTACGGAAGCAGAACCGGCTCCCTTGTCGATTTTTTGATGCTCCGGTCCGTAGCCCCAAGCATTATACGATCCTATTTCAGGCTTTGCTGCGTCAACTACGGAAATATAACCCATCCCGTGCTGCACGCCCGCAGCCTGTTCCGTTCCATTTTGTGCCGCCGCTCCGTAACCGCCGGAAACAAGCAGGCCTGCCGTGATAAACGCAGCGATTTCTTTTTTCATCGGATTCCCTCCATTCCCTTTTTCAGAACAGGTTCCATGACTCTTCCTGTCACCTGGTTTGTGAAAATAATCGTCAGACCTGCTTTTTTGTCATCAGCAGTGCCTACCATAAAACCATAAAAGGGATAGCGGTATCCTTCCTGTTCACTGTCAATGTAGAGAGAAATCATCACGCAGCTGTCCCCGTTGGGAAGTACAATCTCTTTTCTTTCTTTTTTCTCTTCGTTCCCTTTGGCAAGACTGTTTAAAAAGGCTTTCCTGAAATCCTTTTCCGTTTCCGCCGGAGGATATTTTTCCGGGTCCTTTTTATGAAGAATTGCTTGTGTTTCATTCATTTTTACCCAGTCTTCACGGTCGATTGCCACGGAGACGACAAGTGCCTGGTGGTAAGCATCCGCTTTTTCTGTCTTAAGCTGGTAAAAACGGCCTTTCTGCATCAATTTCCATGTGATTTCCGCCAATTCTTCACTGCTTTTCCCCGGTTCTACAGGAAACAGATTCATGGAATCAAAGGTTTTTCCCAGTTGTTTTTTGATTTCCGGATCGGAAAGCATCCGGGCTACCGGTTTGGCAAAATAAGAATCTTCCCCTCTCTTTACGGTCACCTGCCGGCCCAAAGGAAGTACATGCCCTCCCGGAAGGGGTAAATCATCGGCATACGACAGATTTCCCACGAGCAATGCCGCCATAACGGCAAGAGCTGCTGCTGTTTTTTTCATAAACTTCTCCTTTTCATAGAATGCCCGGAACAAAACCATTCCGTTATTTTTGTCCCAATTCCTTATCAATGATTGTGCTTTTTAAAGTCTGGAGCTGCTGCGATAAATTGATTTCCATCGCATCGGGATTCAGGAATCTTGTGTATTCCGGCCAAAGAGTATCCATCTGGAGGTTGGCATAGTCAATTGTTTCCGCAAGGGACGGAAGCTTTATATTTTTTCCGTTTTGAATCACCGGCTTTAATAATTCTTCCACCCGGTACGTCCCTTTTTTGATATATTTCTTTCTCCATTTGACCGTTTCCGTTACAAGCATATAGTCGGAACCGTCAGGTGCTTTTTCATCAGCCCGGCAGACAAGATCGGTAATGATTTTTCCCGTCGATTTTTTATAGAAACGGTAGACTGTTTTGATGCTCGGATTCGTCATTTTTTCCACATCATTGGATATTTTCATGACAGGAACAAATTCTCCTGCCTCTTCTTTGGCAGACATTTTAAAAACGCCGCCCAGCGCCGACGTGCCATCAGCGGTAATCACCTTTGTCCCCACACCCCAGCTCGTAACGGTACAGCCCTGGCTTTTCAGCGACTGGATTGTATACTCGTCAAGGTCGTTGGAGCCTGAAATAATAGCATCCGGCAGTCCCGCTTCTTTAAACAGTCGGGACGCTTCCTGTGATAAATACGCAAGATTTCCGCTATCAATACGGATACCGTATTTCTTCGGAAGCTTTCCTTCTTCCTTCAATTCTTGGAAAATCTGAATGGCATGAGGAACGCCCAAATTCAGAACATCATAGGTATCTGCCAAAAGAATAAGATTGTCATGATATTGCCGTACATATTCACGGAAAGCATCCAATTCATTGTCAAAACTCATAATCCAACTGTGTGCCATCGTTCCCAATACGGGAATTCCGAATTTTCTTCCTGCCTCCACATTAGACGTACCGTTAAATCCGCCAATCATAGCGGCTCTGGCTCCCCAAAGTCCCGCATCGTGACCCTGGGCACGGCGGAGACCGAATTCCATCAGTGCATCGTCCGGTGCAGCGGTGCGGACACGCCGGGCTTTGGTGGCAATCAGACTTTCATGGTTCAAAATCATGGAGAGTCCTGTTTCAAGAATCATGGCCTCTGTCGTCGTTCCGTGGAAACGGAGCAGCGGTTCTCCCGGAAAAGTAACCGTCCCTTCGGGAATGGCATAAATATCGCCGGTAAAATGAAAGTTTGCCAAATAGTCCAGGAATTCGGGATAAAAAATACCGAGACTCTCCAGATAGGAAATATCCTCTTTGGAAAAACGGAAATTTTCTATAAAGTCCTGCAGGTGGGCAAGACCTGCCACTACCGTATAGCCGCCGTTAAAAGGATTTTTTCTGTAAAAGCGGTCAAATACGACTTTCCGTTCATGACCGTGTATCTTAAAAAGTGCATTCGTCATCGTAAGTTGGTATAAATCCGTAACCAATCCGTTTGTCATCATTATCTCCTTTTATAAAACTCTGTCCCGTCAAAACAGAGCAGCATCAAAATCATACTTCCTGTTTCAACTGCATGACCGCATGCCGGTTTCATACCGTCTGCCGTCTTATTGATTATAGCACTTCCCCCGTTTTTTATATCCTGGGAAATAAAAAAAGACACGCCCTTTCGGAACGTGCCGCTTTACTAAAGAGAAAATTCCTCTGTTTTACCCGTGAAATCCGTAATGATAACTTTCCCGAAATCCACGCGGAAAATCGTTTGTTCCCCTTCATTCCGGATATAATTCAAAGACTCCTCACAGCTTTTAATCATCGCCTTGCGCGGTTCTTCCCCTTTATCCTCCCGCAGATGGCAGGCAAAACGGATAAAGGACTTGTCCGGGTGGGTGGCGCAAATTTCCGCACTGTCATTATTCAGGAGCTGACCGTAAATTTCATCTTCTTTCAGAAAAAGGAAATGAATCACATCTCCGCAGACACAGACATCGTGGGCAGGACGGATACAGGGACGGACACCGTCCACCGTGGCCAGATAAAAAGTGCCGCATTGCTTTAAATACTCCGCTACTCGTTCTGAATGAGTCATACTACCACCTCTTTCCTCTGTTTTTATTGTATCACAAATGAAGAATTTTATTCCGCCGACTTGCGGTCCGGCAATATTTTGACCGTCACATCGTCAAGACCGTTCAAAACCTCAATCACTTCTTTTCTTGTATCTTCCGTCGAATGAATCATACAAGTCGCCCGTTTCGGATTGATTGTCGTCAAAACGCCGAGATATTCATACCCCTCGAGAATGCGGTTCACATAATTGACATCGGACGGCGCAATTTCTATATATACCCTAGTGTCCACGGCCGGGCCTCCTTAAAATAGTATATGCCGGCAAATCCGCGTCCGTTTCCATGACAAGCTCCTCCAACGGGTGAGGCGCCGCTTCCACAATTTCCCCTTCCCCGTTTCTTAAAGCACCTATTTGTAAAGGAAATACATCGCCGTGAGGAGTCAGCACCTCTACCGTTTCGCCGGTCTTGAAATGATTTCTCTGCTGGACGATTACCGTTCCCGTTTCCGTCCCCTCTTTCAGAACCAGTCCGATAAAATCATAGGACTGCTCCGGCTGGGACTTCACATACTCCTGGGCGGTATGGTCGGGATCTTGGTAGGCGAACGCCGTCGTATACGGACGATGCGATACCTTTTCAAGCTCTGCCCGCCATTCGGGAAGCACTTCGAAATCCGCCCCTTTTTCATAATAAGCATCGATGGCTTTTCTGTAAGCTGCCACCACGGCCGCCACATAATAGACACTTTTCATACGCCCCTCGATTTTAAGAGACGCCACACCCGCCTCGATAAGCTCGGGAATATGGTCAATCATGCAAAGATCCTTGCTGTTGAAAATATACGTACCATGCTCATCTTCCTCGATGGGAAAATACTGTCCCGGTCTCGACTCTTCCATAACGGAATATTTAAACCGGCAGGCCTGTATGCACTCCCCGCGGTTCGATTGGCGTTTTCCGTTTGTAAAATAATTGGACAGAAGACAGCGGCCGCTCCAGGAAATACAAAGAGCACCATGCCCGAATACTTCCAATTCCACGTCCACCTTTTTGTGGATGTCCGCCATTTCCTTGACCGATACTTCACGGGCCAGAACCACACGGGACGCTCCCATTTCCTTCCACCGCCGGATCGTCCGCCAGTTCGCCGCACTCGCCTGTGTGCTGATATGGATAGGAAGTTCCGGTGCCGCCTCACGGCAAACATCAAAAACACCCATATCCGCCACAAGTACGGCATCAATATGAATCGACTGCAAGTATTTTAAATACTCGTCCAAACCTTCCAAATCTTCATTTCTGGGAATGATATTGACCGTGATATACACTTTTTTCCCGAGATTGTGGGCATACTCCACCGCTTCTTTCAATTCCTCACGGTCAAAATTTCCGCCATACGCACGAAGGCCGAAAGCCTTTCCCGCCATGTAAACCGCATCAGCCCCGTAAAGAAGCGCCATTTTCATTTTTTCCATATTTCCTGCCGGAGCAAGAAGTTCCATTTTTTTCATATATATTCCTTCCGAAAGCCGTGAGAATCAGGGTACGTCCCTTCACGGCCGCCCTTATTTCCCCTTTTCTTTCCTTACCGAGACGGCAAGACCGTCTCCTTCCTCATAAATCACGGTATCGTAATTTTTCTCCACATAAGACAGATACTCCCGCAAACGGACAACAATCGTCCTGTAGCGGTGCTCCACCGGGCCGGACATACGCACCAGACCGCGGAAAAGCACATTATCTGCCGCAATGACCGCTTTTTCGGCAAGCAGCGGTTCTATCATCTGCAAATGCTTCAGATACTGTCCCTTCGGCCCGTCAAGAAATACGAAATCATACGGTCCTTGTAAAGTGGAAATCAGCGATGACGCATCTCCTAAATGACAATGCACCCGTTCCGAAAGTCCCGCTCTTTTCATCACTTCCAATGCCGTTTTATGCCGTTTTTCATCAATTTCTATCGTGTCCGTCTCCGAAAAAGGAAACCGCTCTGCCAAAAGCAGGGCTGAATACCCCACGGCCGTCCCAATTTCAAGAATTTTCCGGGGTTCTACCAAAGAAGCCGCACGGAGCAGCAATTCTCTTTCCGTGCCTCGGATAATCGGTATATTCTCAGCCGCCGCTTTCTCCCCGAGCTCCTTTTTTATCTGCTCAAAGTCCGCACCGTTTTCTCTCATGAACTTTCCCCGTAAATCTTTTCCACCTCTGCCCGGTGCTCTTCATAAGTTTTTGTAAAAATATGATGTCCGTCAGGCTGTGCCACATAGTACAGGTATTCCCCCGGCTCTGCCGCAAGAACGGCACGAACCGCCTCTATCCCCGGGCTTCCCACAGGTCCGGGCGGAAGTCCTTTCCTGATATACGTATTATAAGGAGAATCGACCCTTGTATCGGCCACCGTAAGCTCCGGTTTATTTTCACCCAAAGCATACTGCACTGTCGCATCAATCTGGAGCGGCATATCCTTTTGCAGACGTGCGAGAATGACGGCGGCAATAGGTTCCTGGTCTTCCTTAAACTTTGCTTCCCGCTCCACCATGGACGCTATCGTGACAAGGGCATACACCGTCAGATTTTTTCCCTTTGCCTTTTCCCGCAAAGCGGGAGAAATCACTTCATCGGTCCGTTTATACATAAGATCGCAGATTTGTTTCGCTGTATAATCCTTGGGAATTTCATACGTATCGGGAAATAAAAATCCCTCTCCCCGGAATTGCGGTGCTTCAGGGCCGTACATATAGTCAAAAGGTCCGTATGCCCCGGCGGTTTCGGCAAAATCTTTTCCGCCGGAAATCCCCGCCTTTTCCAAAAGCGCCGCCGTCTGGCGAACCGTATACCCTTCAGGAACCGTGACACACACCATTTCACCGCGGCCGCTCTGTAATTCCGCTATGGCATCCCGGACCGTAAGCCCCTGACGGATCTGATAATGACCGCTTTGCAACTTTTGTGACTGTCCCGACAGAAAAAGCATCCACCTGAAAACGGCAGAACTGCGAATCACTCTTTTTTCGGCAAGAATATCCCCGATTTCCCGTCCCGTTGCCCTCTTGGGAATATCGACGGTCACATTCTCTTTCGCCGGGCCGTGGTCATACGCATACAGATAAGTAAAGCCGGCAATCACAAAAAGCAATGCCCCAAGCAAAATGACAATAAACGGCTTTTCTTTTATGATTTTTTTCCACGCTGACAATGCTGTCTGTTCTTCACTCATAAAAACTCCGTTTCCTCAAGAAACAAACACATACCGGAAATATCCGTCTGTATTTTCCCTGTTCCATAACTGAATTATTATACCACATTCATAAATTTCCATACGGAACACTCTTTTTCTTCCGTGATACAATAAAGAAAAAACACAAAGGAGAATGTCTATGGAAATCAAAACAGGCCTGACCGGCTCGGCATCAAAATATGTCACCGACCCTGATACCGCGGTAAACGTAAAAAGCGGCACCCTCAAAGTTCTTGCCACCCCCGTTCTTGCGGCACTTATGGAAGAAGCTGCCGTCAATGCACTGGCAGAATATCTTCCGAAAGAACAAACCACCGTCGGCGGCTACATCGCGGTGCACCATAATGCCGCCACCCTGCCCGGCCACAGAATCGAAGCAAAAGCAGAAATCACCCGTGTAGAAAACAAAAAAATCACCTTCCGCATCACTGCCGATGATGACAAAGGACCCATCGGAGAAGCCGACCACATACGGTTCATCGTCGATACGGAAAAATTCATGGACCGTGTAAAAAACAAGTAGCCTTTTAAAACAAAATAACAATAAAAAACTGAACCGTTTGCAAGAATTCCATTCCCGAACAAACAGCTCAGTTTTTTTATTTCCTAAATCATCAAAGGCAAATCACACCATTATGCAAAATTATAATTTCTTTCTTCCTTAGTGTCAGCTTCCCCCGAACACGGAGGGAAGTGCCGAGCCTTGCGAGGCGATAGGGGCAAGTCTGCATACACAGGTCAGAATCGTTTTTCCGTTTCTCCTCACGCTTGCCCCTTTCGTCAACCTGTCGGTTGACACTTTCCCCGACAAGCGGGGACAGCTTACGGTTTAGACACTTTTTCTTCTTATATAAGAAATCATTTACTGTCCCACCAAAACGCAATTCACCCCTGACGTCATTCTTGAGCGGTGGGCAGAATTGGAATGATGATAGAAGAGAAAACATAATCTGACTCTTAGCGAAGAATCCGGCATAGGATAACTGAAAATGCGTAGTTATAAATAATAAAAACTATAATTCTTTCTTCCTTAGTTGTAAGCTTCCCCCGAACACGGAGGGAAGTGCCGAGCTTTGCGAGGCGATAGGGGCAAGCTTGCGTATACAAGTTAGAACAGTTAAATCTTGCACCCTCTGCCCAGATTCTTACCGCTCCCGTTGGTCGGGTATGGCGTTTCACTCATTTTTACAGCGTCGCTCCGCTCTTCGAAAAATGGTTCACTTGCCATCACTTCGTTCAAGAATGACGGGCAGGTATTTAATACCGGTCTGTAAAACCGTTTTTTCGTTTTTACCCGCCCTTATTTTTCTGTTTCTTTTACGGCCCATCCGCCTTTATTACACCTGTTCCATCAAAGGCGGGGACAAACGCTTCTTTGGCCGATTCCCCCTGCTGGACGTAGCCGTCTTCGATTCCCAACTCTTCCATATACGCCTTGGCTTCCTCATACTCTTCCTCTGTCAGACGACGGTTGATCTCGGGAAACTCTGCCGCCCTTCCGCAGGGAATATATTGGCGCATCAAGCTGAAAAGCACCTGCCCGGGAGAAAAAGTCTCCGCCAGATATTCGAGTACTCCCTTTGTGTTTTTCCATTGCCCCGGTAACACGAGATGACGAATCAGTACCCCTTTTTTCAAAATCCCGTCACTTCCTATTTCATAGGGACCGGTCTGTCTGTACATCTGCTCCACCGCCGCTGTCGCCCTCTCGAAATAATCAGGCGCGTCACTGTATTTGGCAGCCGCCCGGCGGTCGCTGTATTTCAAGTCGGGAAGCCAGCATTGTACCTTCTTCCGCAAAAAAGAAATCGTATGAACACTTTCGTAACCGCCGCAGTTGTACACAACCGGCACGGGAAGGGGATCCCTTAAACTTTGAAAAACGGCATGTGTGTAATGAGTCGGTGTCACCAAATCAATATTGTGCGCTCCTGCGGCAATCAGTTCTCCATAGATTTCACGAAGACGTTCTACAGAAACTTCTATTCCTTTCCGTCTTTCCGAGATATCGTAATTCTGACAGTACACACAGGATAAATTGCAACCTGAAAAAAAGACCGTTCCCGCTCCGCGGCTTCCGCTGATACACGGCTCTTCCCAGTGATGCAGTGCCGCCCGGGCTATAACGGGAAGCATGCCGGACCTGCAGTATCCCCTGCTTTCCGTCTTCTGTCCCGATAGCGGCCGCTCCACCTTGCAACGGCGGGGACAAATATTACAAATGCTCATTCCTTTTAAGGCCTCCCACGCTTATTTCTTCTTTTTCCTACTTATACTAACACAAAATGTCCATTGCTCTGATGAAACAAAACTCTTATAATGATTACATACAATATCTGAATCCTGAAAGGAGTTCGTTATGGAACAAAATCCCGGTTTTTTAGACAAAATTTTTCACCTGAGTGAAAACAAAACCTCTGTACGAACAGAAATCATGGCAGGCATCACCACCTTCATGACCATGGCCTATATCCTCGCCGTCAACCCCGGCATTATGAGTGCCGCCGGTATGGATAAAGGAGCCGTGCTGACCGCTACGGCTATTGCCGGCTTTATCGGTACACTTCTCATGGCACTTTTTGCCAACTATCCCTTTGCCCTCGCACCCGGTATGGGCCTCAATGCATTCTTTGCCTTTACCGTCGTCGGACAGATGGGATATTCTTGGGAAATGGCACTCGCCGCCGTTTGTATCGAAGGCCTGATTTTTATTCTCCTCTCCCTGACCAACGTGCGTGAAGCCATTTTCAACGCCATTCCGATGAACCTGAAACGCTCTGTTTCCGCCGGAATCGGATTATTTATCGCCTTCATCGGTCTTACGAGTGCCCAAATTATCATAGCTAACCCGGCCACCAAAGTATCCCTTTTCTCTTTTAAATCGGCGATTCTCTCGGGAACTTTCCATACCACGGGCATCACCGTAGTCCTCGCTATCATCGGCGTGATTTTTACGGGCATTCTCATGGTCAAAAAAGTCAAGGGAAATATTTTATGGGGCATTCTTTTCACCTGGCTTCTCGGCATTCTCTGCGAACTCTCGGGCCTTTACATTCCCGACCCCGCTAAAGGTGCTTTCAGTACACTTCCCAATTTGTCGGCAGGCATCGCCTCATTTACACCGGCAAGCCTTGCCCCGGTTTTCATGCACCTCGACTTCTCAAGAACTTTCAGCGTAGACTTCATTGTGGTCCTCTTTGCTTTCCTCTTCGTTGATATATTTGATACACTCGGCACACTCGTCGGAGTTTCCTCCAAAGCAAACATGCTTGACAAAGACGGAAAACTCCCCCGTATCAAAGGAGCACTCATGGCCGACTCCCTCGCTACCACTATAGGTGCCTGCATCGGCGTTTCCACAACGACCACTTACGTAGAAAGTGCCGCAGGCGTTTCCGAAGGCGGACGGACGGGACTCACCGCCGTCACCGTAGCAATACTCTTTGCTCTTGCCCTCTTCCTCTCCCCGTTCTTCATGGCAATACCCGCTTTTGCAACCGCACCCGCCCTCATCATCGTCGGCTTCCTGATGTTCACATCCGTAGCGGGCATAGACTTCAACGATCCCACCGAAGCCGTTCCTGCTTACATAGGAATCCTCGCCATGCCCTTCACCTACAGCATTGCCGAAGGCATTTCCTTCGGTATCATTTCCTACACATTAATCAATGCACTCACAGGGCATACAAGAAAAGTCAGTCTTCTCATGTACATACTGACTCTCTTATTCATCGGGAAATATATATTCTTGTAAAAGAAATAATAAAAAGCCTCTCCGAAGGGGCTTTTTTTATTGCCCTTCCTCTGTAAAAATGAAATATAGAGGCCGGAACAAAGACGGATTTTTGTGTGCTATTTCCGTATTTTGAGGTTTTACTCATATAAAAACTATAATTTCTTTCTTCCTTAGTTGTCAGCTTCCCCCGAAATCGGTGGCAAGCGAATTGTGTTTTTAGGAGCATAGCGACGCGAAAACGCAATGAGACGCTTCGCCTTTGGCCGGGAAGTACCGAGCCTTACGAGGCGATAGGGGCAAGTCTGCGTACAGAGGTCAGAATCATTTTTCCGTTTCTGCTCACACTTACCCCTTCCGTCGGCTAACGCCGCCACCTTCCCCGTCAAGCGGGGAAGGCTCACGTTCCCTATTCTGTTCTTTGTGTACTCATTTGACAGTTAATACTTTTATAAAACTTGATTCCTTTTTCCTTAGTTGTTCGCTTCCCCCGAACGCGGAGGGAAGTGCCGAGTCTGCGAGGCGATAGGGGCAAGTCTGCGTACAGAGGTCAGAATCATTCTTTCGTTTCTACTCACACTTACCCCTTCCGTCAGCTCCGCTGACACTTTTTAGCCAAGGCAAAGCGTCTCACACACTTTTACAGCGTCGCTCCGCTCCTCAAAAAGTGGTTCGCTTGCCATCACTTCGTTCGAGAATGACGGGCAGGTATTTAGTGTCGTTTTGTAAAAAGCTGTTTTTACCTTTCTGCTCACGCTTGCCCCTTCCGTCAACCTGTCAGTTGACACCTTCCCCGTGTTCGGGGACGGCTTTTTTGTGTGATCCATTTCATTATTTTTTATTTTTACTTATATAAAAATATGATTCCTTTCTTCCTTAGTCGTTCGCTTCCCCCGAATACGGAGGGAAGTGCCGAGTCTACGAGGCGATAGGGGCGAGTTGGCGTACACAGGTTAGAATCATTCTTTTGTGTCTGCTCACACTTGCCCCTTTCGACGGCTAATGCCGCCACTTTCCCCGACAAGCGGGGACAGCTTACGTTTCCTATACTTTTCTTTATGTATTCATTTAGCATCAGAATATCATGGCAAAGTAATTCACTCCTGCCGTCATTCTTGAGCGGTGGGCAGAAACGGAATGATGATAGAAGAAAAAACATAATTTGACTCTTAGCGAAGAATCCGGCATAGGAAATCGTCAAAAGCGTATTTAAAATAATAAAACTATAATTTCTTTCTTCCTTAACGTCATATATGAATTATTTTGCTTTCTTACATGAGGCATGAAAAAACCCCGGGGAGTTATTTCCCCCGGAGTTTTCTTTTCTGCTTCGGCCGTGCCGTTTTTATGAAGTTTTATTTTGCTTTTTTCTTCTCATTGACACGGACTCTTTCGATGACCGGATTTCCGTTTTTGTCTTTGGAAATGACATCGATACGGAAACGTTCCAATTCCGGTTCGAATTCCTGAATCAGCTTTTCGTTCACGTTGAGGCCTTTTTGCATGGCTCTGTAAACGAGAGTTGCAAATTCATAGCGTGTCATCATACGGTCTCCGCCGAAAGTTCCGTCCGGGTAACCTTCGAGCAGTCCCTGTTTCGTGAGTTCTTCTACCGCTTCATAAGCCCAGTGGTTCTTTGCGATATCCGGGAAAAGTTTCATCTTGACCGGATCGGGAGTCTGTCCCTGTCCGATACCTGTGACGGCTTGTCTCAGGACTTCCACTTCTGCACGGAGATCTTTGATTTCTTTCGCCATAGCGACTCTGGAGGTCGTTACACGGTTGCCCTGTCCGAGTTTTACGGAAACGCCGGCGTTCACCATGTTTTCTCCGCCGCCGAAGGATCCGCCGACACTGACCATGGTGTCTTCATTCGGACGGTAGTATGCACCGATAGCGGCTGCATTGGCACCTTTATAGTTGCCGTAGCCTGCTGCAAAGTCCCATTTGTCATCGGGGTCGAAATCGAGCGGGTGGAGTGCGGCAAGTGCGGCAGCACCTGCACCGACTCTGTTCACACGGGTATTCAATTCGCTCACTTTACCGCCGAGAATGGAAATATTGCGGCTGTTGATATTGACCTTTTGTTCTACTCCGAAGAGCTGTCCGCCATTTACGGCCTCTGTGCTCTTTTCGGACACAGCTCCGGCAGCCACGTTGGTGATTTTCTTATCGCCCGCGTTAATGCCGCCGGTGGTGACAGACGGGCCTTCTTTGATGGTAAGACCTTCGTTGTTGATCGTTACGTTATCGCCTGCTTTGAAAGTAGTGCTGCTTACACTGGTGAGACCTGTGAGCTCTTTGTTCAGTTTGAGTTCATAGCCTACTTTTTTGTTACCGTCCATGATGTCACCGACAACAAGGTTTTTCTCGTCTTTAGCTACGGCGACTTTCGGACCGGTTACGGTGTATTCTTTACCGCCATTGGCATTCGTGCCTTCGCTGACAGTGACATAGTCACCTGCTACCATAGTAGTATGCTTTTTCGCCGCTTCTGCCGCATTTTGCGATACCGCTTTCAGCTGATCTTCTGTCGCTGCGCGGCCGGAGACAATATTGCCAGCATCCCAAGTCGTATTGGAGAGTCCTGTGATTTGTCCAGCGCCTTTCGTGCCATCAACAGTGACATCACCTGCTTTGATTTTATCGCCCAGACTTACCTTGTAGTTGGCCGGTTCGCCAGTTTTTGCTACGTTTTCAACTTTGACGCCGCTTCCGTCTTCGTCACCTGTGACGGTTACCTTATTCGCGTCAACATACTTCTTGACGGTATCACCGGTAACGAGATTGCCGTCCTTGGCTCCGCCGATCGTTCCGTCTTTCGCAATGTCTACCACATATTTGGTAGACTTGTCCGCTTGTGTTTCAGGGGTAACAGTAATCTGACTATTTTTTGCGGCTTCTACAGTGACTTTGTTTCCCGCAACAGTTTGTTGCAGTTTGTACAACTGTCCGCCGTTCACTGCGTCAGTACTGTTTTCAGATACGCCTCCGTCAGCCACGTTGGTAATTTTCTTCTTGCCTGCGTCAATGCCTTTGGTGGTGACAGACGGGCCTTCTTTGATGGTAAGACCGTCCTTGTTGATCGTTACGTTCTCGCCCGATTTGAACGTGTCGCTGCTTACGCTGGTCAGGCCTGTGAGCTCTTTGTTCAGTTTGAGTTCATAGCCTACTTTTTTGTTACCGTCCATGATGTCACCGACAACAAGGTTTTTCTCGTCTTTAGCTACGGCGACTTTCGGACCGGTTACGGTGTATTCTTTACCGCCATTGGCATTCGTGCCTTCGCTGACAGTGACATAGTCACCTGCTACCATAGTAGTATGCTTTTTCGCCGCTTCTGCCGCATTTTGCGATACCGCTTTCAGCTGATCTTCTGTCGCTGCGCGGCCGGAGACAATATTGCCAGCATCCCAAGTCGTATTGGAGAGTCCTGTGATTTGTCCAGCGCCTTTCGTGCCATCAACAGTGACATCACCTGCTTTGACTTTGTCACCCAGACTTACCTTGTAGTTGGCCGGTTGTCCGTCTGCTGCCGTGTTTTCAACTTTGACGCCGCTTGCGTCGTCACCTGTGACGGTCGTCTTGCTATTTTTGATGTCCGTCTTAAGATCGGCAACAGTTTTGTTTTCGGAAATATCGATCGCGCTTCCGTCGATACCGTATTTGATGGTCGAGCCGTCTCTTGTTACGGTGAGTCCTTTGCCGGTTGCGTCAAAGGTGACGGCATTATTGTCATTATCAATCGTTTTGCCGTCTTTTTCCGCGTCTTTGTCTGAAGTAGCTTTGAGTACCCAGGAGTTCATCTTCGCTTTGACGGTCGCACTGTTGTCGATCTGATCATTGATTTGCTTGTTCAGCTTGGTTTCGTTCATGCCGAGCGTCAGTCCGTCGTCACTCACGGTGGCGTTGATGTAGTCATCGCCCGTGACTTTGACGGTATCTTCGGCTTTCACGACTTTTTTGCTTCCGGCAGCATCTTCCAGCGTCCAGCCTTTTTGCAGGGTCGTGATGTCTCCTTCATTACCCGTGACCTTGTCTTTCAACGCCTTCAGCTGCGCCACGTTCACAGCATCGGTGTCTTGCGTACCTGCCGCTACTCCTGTCAACTGGCGGGTGAAGCCCATTTGTTCATTGCCAATTGAAACGGCGCCTTGCGTGCCTGCCCAGACATTAACAATTTTATTTTGTTCTGCAGTCGCCTGAGCAACTTTGGCCCGTAATTCGGGATTGTCCTTATCTGCTGCCCATGCCTGCTTAGCCGCTTCGAGTTTTGCGGTAGCCTGATCATAGGCATCCTTTTGGCCGGTCTTTTCCAAGTAATCCTGGAAATTGCTCCACTGTTCTCCGGTCGGATTATACCCCGGCATGAGAGCGTTGCGGTTCGCGACCGAATGAGCGCCGATGGCTACGCCCCCTTGCGCGTCGATAACTGCAGCATTATTGCCCAATGCGGTTCCAAACGCCGCGTTTTCTACTCGCGAGAAATTACCCAAAGCTGTCCCATACGCCGCATCTTTTACTGTCGATGAATTACCCACTGCAGTTGCATTAGACGCATTTTCTACTTTCGAGTGATTGCCCAATGCGGTAGAGAACGGCGAATTAGCTATGTCCGCATAAGCGCCGACTGCCGTCGCATTTCTGGACGATCCGTCAACGGCGGTTTCCGTCCCGATCGCAATCGCATCTTCACTGTCGACTTTGCGTAATCCCTTATCCGGGTATCCTTCTACTTTCTGCTTTGACGTGCCAATCGCGATGGAGCCTTCTCCATTGGCAAGCGCCTTATTACCGATAGCTACCGCGCTCTTTCCGGCTTCACTCGCTGCGCCAAGGGCAACGCCGTATTGATTCGCCTTTGTGTCAAAACCGACAGCTGTCGCCTGATGTGCTCCGGCTACGCTGTTCTGGCCAACCGCCAAGGATCCGCCGCCAGTCGCCTTCGCGTCATCAAAGGGATAACCTGCCGGGTCCATGTCGATGAATTTCAAACCGATCTGAATATTGGCGCCGTCCTGTTTCAACTTGACGCCTCGTCCGGCTTTAAGGGTTACGTTGTCACCAGCGCCTATTTTTTGACTTTCTCCGCTCGCGGTGGCTTCATGATCCGTTTGCGAATCATCGCCGCGGGCAACGCCAAGCGTCCAGCCTTTTTGCAGTTCGGTGATGTTGCCTTCGTTGGCCGTGACTTTGTCTTTGAACGTTTTTGCCAAACCTACGGTGACGGTCGGTTTATCATCCTCACCGCCTACGGTAACGGTAGTTTCGTCAGCTGTGCCGAGGAACTCGACATTGTTGTTTTTGCCTTTTCCGAGGTTGACAGCTTTCGTGTTGGTTCCGTCGGTGACGCTGAAGAGGCCTGCGATATTGGTGACTGCCGTGTCTCCGTCATTGATGTTTTTCACAAATTGAGTGTTATTTACACCATACTTGATGATCGCGCCGTTTCTTGTTACGGTAAGTCCCTGGTCTTTTTCCACGTCAAAGGTAACCGTGTTGCCGTTTTTGATTTCCTGCGGTGTTGTATCGCCCGCTGCTTGCAGTTTCCACGAGCTCATGACGCCATCGGGACCGTCGGTAATGCCGAGGTCTTGTTTCAGCTGTTTCATGTTCAGCGAGTAGGTGACGTTTCTGTCCGCGTCGACAGCTGAGGTCAGCGAGGACCCGTTCGCCGTTGCTTCCGTTGTTTTGTCTACGGCCGCTTTGAAGGTAACTTCCTGCTTCGTATCTCCGCCGAGTGTAACGTCCGCCTTGCCTGCTCCGCCGTCTTTCACGGTGAAGCCTGCCTGCAGTTTTCCGATGTTCGTTTCGTTGGTCTCAACTTTTGTTTTTACATCACTCAACTGTTTGAAGTTAACCGCATCGCCGTCTTCTGTACCGGCTGCTACGTTGGTGATTTTATTACCATTCGCATTGATACCCTGACTGTTGATATATGTCTTGTCGCCAACTTTAAATGCATCACTTGTAACGCTGGTAAGACCCATCAGGTCTTTATTCAGTTTAACTTTGTAGCCTATTTTTTTATTGTTGTCTACGTCATCAGTAACCGTCAAATTATCTTCGGCGGTGAGTTTCGGACCTTTGACGGTGTAGGTCGTTCCCTTTCCGTCTTCCGTTTTTTTCGTAACGGTCACATAGTCGCCTGCTTCGACAGCGGTCTTGCTGCTTTTGAGCTGGGCGACGTTCACCGCATCGGTATCTTGTGTCCCTGCGGCAAGGTTTGTGATTTGTCTTGTCTTTTCTGCCGTGCCGACGGATACAGCACCGTTTCCTGATTTCCATGTCGATGTCGTCTTTGCGGAGACTTCTCCCGTGAGAGGATCATAGCCGGCCACTTCCGCAGCGGTACTTGCTACGGAACCGGTCCCTAAAGCGACGCCGCCTTCGACACTGACGTTGGCGTCATTGCCGAGAATGGTGACGTTAGATTTTTCGGTTTTCGTTTTCGTTTTCTGCGAGCCGATAATAATATTTCCGTTCACATTTTCCAACTGGTGGTTGTCGCCCATGATGAGGTTATGACTCGAGTCAGCGACGGTGTTTCTGTTGCCCGTCACGATGTTGTAGGTTACTTTCGGCGTGCTCGTTCCGTCATCATTATCCGTATTGGAAAGGTGGTTGCCTACGCCGGAAACCTGCGTATAGAGAGAACCTGACACCAAGTTCCCGTCACCTTCGACGCTGACATGGCTTCTTCCTTTTTGGAAAAGGCCGGTCGGGTCGCCACCGTCTATAGGATCAAGGAAGTCCTGTTCTTTTTGCTTATCTTCATCGGTCAGCGCTTCGGGATTATACGCATCATACACAAAGTTGCCCGTACCGCGGACAAATGTGCCGTGGGACTCCTCTACTCTATTCATGTTCCCGATAACTTTATCTTCCCGGCCTCCATTTTTCGCGTCTTGAGCGAAGATAGTGTTATCTGATCCGAGAATAATGCTTTGATCGAATTGTCCTTTTTTCGTTGGTTCGCCACCGGTATAATTGTCCGAATTTTCACCGACGATGACGCTACCCTGTCCTCTGACAAATGAATGCGCACCTAAAGCAACGGCACCATCGCCATCTGATGATGTATGAGCACCGATAGCAATCGCACCCCGTTTTTTAGCGCCATCATTTTTATAGTTGCCTTCATTCGGCGCCATGCCTTCACTTTTTACAGAAACGTAGTGCATGAAAGGCATATTGTCATACAAATACCGGATTCTTGTATCATTTGTTTGTACATCTGTCTTAAGACGACCTATATCTTGCGTGTTTGTGCGTACTTTCCCGGAAAGAGCGGTAATGCTTGTTGTATTTCCGGCAATTCTGCCACCCAGCTCATCCTTCGCCGCAGCAAGGTCTTTCCATGCTCTTTGTCTGAGACTTTTCAGCTGTGCCACGTTCACCGCGTCGGTGTTGTCCGTACCGGCAGCGACATTGATAATCTGCCGGGTAATGCCCTTTTGCTGATTACCGACAGAAACGGCCGCTCTTGTGGATTTCCACGTGGAAGTTTCGTCCGTACCGGCGTCCAACGGATCATAACCGACTTTACCGGCTTTGCCGTAACTCGAAGAGCTATAAGAGCCTACGTTGGAGTCACTGCCCAACGCCACGCCACCATCGATATCCGCTCTGGTGTTCGCGCCGAGGGTCACCGCGTCCTTCGCATAGGCTATCGACTTATATCCGATTGCCGTAGCGTTTTCCAAGGCCGCATTGGCACTGCTGCCGATCGCCGTACCGCCATCAGCTAATTGTTTTTGCCAGATGTCACCTACATTGGCAGTTCCGCCCAATGCGATCGAGTTTTTGCCGTACGCTCTGGCTTCCCGTCCGACAGCGACGCTATTATACACCGCTGCCGTATCCTCTTCATTACCGGCAACCGAGCCGCGACCGATGGCAATCGTGTCACCGCTGTACGCCTGCGCCCCTTGGTTCGGCCGATCGTAGTTACCGCTGCCAATAGCAATCGCGTTGGTTCCTTTGGCGGTAGCACGACTACCGAAGGCGATGGAGCCGACCCCCGATGCTTCCGAAGAGTAACCGAAGCTCCATGCATAGCGTGACTTTGCTTTTGCGCCCACACCCATGGCAGTGGAGTGATTGCCATGTGCTTTGGCATCGATACCGATGGCAATCGCACCCATTTTATCCCTAAGGTCACTAGTCACGTAGGGCAATTTCGTTTTCGGGTCATACTGAATCGATTTGCCCTGTTTCGGTGTAAAGCCGGGAGCGGTAGACCAGTCGGTCGTATTATCATTTTCGTCCAAGCCCGCTTCGGCTTGAATCCCGATGGCAATGCCCTTATGAACGGCGCGCGCGGCGTTCCCTACGGAAACTGACTTATCGCCGAGCGCCCAGGCATGGTTGCCGATGGCAACGCCGCCATCACCGCCGTAATCGCCCTTCCACAAGGATCCTCCTGCCAAAGCAGAACGTCCGATGGCAACGCCGTGCTTAGCTTCCGAGAAGGCACGATAGCCGAGTGCCATGGAGTGCGCACCGAATGCCCCGTCGTTATCGACGTTGGTCCAGTCTTTGTTGGCATAGCGTTCCAAATAATCGCGGGACGGTTCATAATAATCGGGACGCACGCCAAAATACCGGAGCGCCAGTCCCTCCTTCTGCATCTTCTTGCCGATTTCGCCCGAAATGTCGGTAGCGGATTGAATACGAAGTGCAATTGCCCCGGGAATGGTCTTGACCCCGCTTGTCACGCCGGAAATTTCACCGCCGTTGATAATCTTGTCAAGCAAATCTCTGGCGACTTCGTTCTTGATTTCCTCTTTTTCCTGTGGTGTCAGCGCCTGTATATCTGTCACGCCGCCCGCCAAAAGCGCAGACATGACAAAAGCGGCAAGCAGGCTGTTTTTGATGCGGGATTTATTCTTCCCGTGTCCTTTCGCCAGCTCGGAAGCGACAACCCAGCAATTTTTTGCCTTGCTCCAAATCAACTTGTAAATTTTATTCATAGGGCCTCCTAAAAAAAGGGAACTGTATCATCAGGTTCACCTAAAATGACTGATGGTATTATGTCTTACATATTATAACCCATAAGTTTTTCTATATCAATTATTTTCTATCCATTCATACATTATTTTTACTCATTAATATATAGCGGTAAAAACAAGTGGTAAAAACGTGTTTTTTCACACAGAAATCGGATTAGTTTCCGACAACAAAAACTTAAGCGAGAAACAGAGATTTTATCATGTTTTCGTTTTTACTCATATATCCATTCTTCCATTTCTACTCACACTTGCCCCTTTCGTCAACCTGACGGTTGACACCTTCCCCGACAAGCGGGGA
>OGSY01000171.1_pt1 | contig 48952 bp, 50 predicted proteins | sample 1574281 | NCBI WGS metagenome assembly OGSY01 (sample SAMN03295855, study PRJEB24534) | human gut metagenome | isolation source: fecal sample 5 from infant 8 | host: Homo sapiens | place: USA: Pittsburgh, PA | collected 2014-07
GAAGCTGTAACAGAAAACGAAAGCGATCTGTTACAGCTTTTTTGTTTTGCCGGAAATGAAAAAAGAAAACGGCTCTGAAAAATAAAATGAACGGTTAAAAATGAAAGAAACGGTTATAAAGGATATAAAATAAAAAATAAAATTTGATTGCAATATAAAAAGAAGAGTGATATAATCATTTTGCTGGGATGCCCCGGCTTTTTTAAGTGGTATTTGTTGACTGCAATAGGGGCTTATGATATACTCTATAAGCATATTGCAATGGCCGTGGGCCAAAGAAAGTTGAGTGAGGTGTAAAGAATGCGTGAAGGAATTACTCTTGCATGTCCAGAATGCAAGCGCCGCAATTATCGTACAAACAAAAACAAGAAAAACAATGCAGAACGTATCGAAATGATGAAGTACTGCCCGTGGTGTCATAAACATACCTTACATAAAGAAACCAAATAATAGTTCTTAGAATGAGGGTGTGAGGATGGCTAAACGTAATCAACCGACCAAAAGAGAGGTTGCAGAAGAAAATAAGAGTGCCTGGACCAAATTTTTCCGTGAAACAAAAATGGAAATGAGAAAGGTCATTTGGCCGACAAAACAGGAAATGATTCGTTATACGATTGCTGTCATCGTATCAGTCATCTTGGTTTCTTTTCTGATTATTATCGTAGACTTCATATTCATGCAGCTCTCCAAACTGCTGATTCATACTGTAGGATGAAAGGAGAGAGCGTATGCCGTCTGACGAAATAAATAAAAAGAAAACTGTAGAAAACGCGACTGTCAGTGCACCGACTGAAATCGGTACGCCAAAAGAGGGATCCGATAAAGATATCCGCTGGTATGTAATTCATACATATTCCGGCTATGAAAACAAAGTAAAAGATACGCTGACCCGTAAAGTTCATTCTATAGGAATGGATGATACCATTTTACAGATTCTTCTTCCTATACATGACGAAGAAGAAGTCAAGGATGGAGAAAAGAAAGTTGTATCAAGGAAAGTATTTCCCGGATATCTTCTTATACAGATGGAAGTCAATGACAGAAGCTGGTACGTAGTAAGAAATACACCGGGGGTTACCGGCTTTGTAGGGACAACTACGAAACCGATTCCGCTTTCGGATGAAGAAGCAAAACGTATTATTGAAGGCGGTCAAAAGAAAGTATCGGTAACGACCGAGGCCAAAGTGGGAGATAAGATTAAAATCACTCAAGGGCCGTTTGCTGACCGCAGTGCTGTCGTGCTTGATGTGACTGCCGATAAGAGCAAGGTTAAAGCAGACATCAGTAATTTCGGCACAACAACAACGATAGAGTTGGAAGCAGGATTTTTTGAACTGCTTCGTTAAATAACTCTGTGAGACTGTCTTGTACTTGGCTTGTCTCACAAACGTGGGAGGGTCTGTTACAGCCCGAAAACCACATTCCATAATAGGAAAAGGAGGTGTAACAATATGGCAAAGAAAATTTCCAAGGTAGTAAAATTACAGGTTCCGGCAGGGAAAGCCACTCCGGCACCGCCTGTAGGTCCTGCCCTCGGTCAGGCCGGTGTAAACATCATGGCCTTCGTTAAAGATTTTAACGACCGTACAGCTAAACAGGCCGGACTTATTATTCCTGTAGAAATTACCGTTTTTGAAGACAGAAGCTTTACATTCATTTGTAAAACTCCGCCGGCAGCTGTTCTTTTGAAAAAAGCAGCAGGTCTTGAAAAAGCATCCGGCGAACCGAACAAGAACAAAGTCGGTAAAGTTACAAAAGCACAAGTAAAAGAAATTGCAGAAACGAAAATGCCCGATCTCAATGCAAACGACGTAGAAGCCGCTATGCATATCGTAGAAGGCACGGCCCGTTCCATGGGCATCGAAGTAGTAGACTAATGACTGTCAGTGGTACCGGCTTGCCGGCAACCACAAAGGAGGAAACAATGGCAAAACTGACAAAGAAACAAAAAGCAGCCGCAGCCATCGTTGACGGTCATAAGCTCTATGATCTCGACGAAGCTGTAAAACTTGTAAAAGAAACGGCAACTGCAAAATTTGATGAAACCATCGAACTTGCATTCAATCTTAACGTAAACCCGAAATTCGCTGACCAGCAGCTCCGCGGTGCTATCGTTCTTCCCCACGGCACAGGCAAGTCCAAGAAAGTTCTTGTGTTTGCCAAAGACCAGAAAGAAGACGAAGCAAAAGCAGCAGGTGCTGATTATGTCGGCGGAAAAGAACTGGCTGACAAAATCATGGGCGGCTGGTTTGATTTCGACGTAGTCGTAGCAACACCGGACATGATGGCTGTAGTAGGCCGTCTCGGCCGTGTACTCGGTCCTAAGGGACTTATGCCAAACCCGAAAGTCGGCACCGTAACACCGGATGTAACCAAAGCGGTTACCGAAATCAAAGCCGGCAAGGTAGAATATCGTACAGATAAAGCAGGCAATGTACAGGTTGTCATCGGCAAAGCATCTTTTGATGAAACCAAGCTGAAAGAAAACCTCGTTGCTATTTACAACACCATTCTCAAGTCCCGTCCTGCCAGCGTAAAAGGACAGTATATAAAAACTGTAACGCTTGCATCTACCATGGGGCCTGGAATCCGTCTCGATATGGCAACCTTAGCAGCTCCGAAAGCTGAATAAAATAACTATTTACACTTAGCTGAAGACCGGCGGTATCTATAATGGGCGAAAGCCCGCCTCCCGAGGCTGAGTACTGGAAACAGTACACGACCTCGCACATATAGCGGGGTCGTTTTAGCTAATGTGATAAATATAAAGAAATACAGTCACGTATTTCTGTCAACATATTATAAGCAGAGGAGGTGTATCATGAGCAAAGAAAAATATGAAGTAAAAGTTCGTCCTGAGAAAATAGCGGTTGTTGACGAAATGAAAGAAAAACTCTCTTCTGAAGGTGTAGTTCTTATTTCCTACAACAAGCTGGATGTAGCCTCGGCAATGAAACTTCGCCGCACATTCCTGAAACATGGTGTACAATACAGCGTCATTAAAAACACACTGACACGTATTGCTGCTGAAGATTTGGGAATCGAAGGCTTTCATGACCTTTTGAAAGGACCGAGCGGATTGGCTACCTGCAAAGACGATGCAGTAGCACCGGCAGCTGCCATCAAAGAATTTTTGAAAGAAACAAAGAGTGAAGCTATCCAGATTAAAGCAGGTGTTTTGGACGGAAAACTCATCGATCCCAAAGCCGTACAGGCCCTGGCCGATCTTCCGTCGAAGGAACAACTTCTCGGTATGGTGGCTGCCACATTGCTGGCACCGATTACCGGACTGGCCCGTGCTTTAAACGGAAACATTCAGAACCTTGCGTATGCGCTTGAAGCCGTACGTAAACAGAAAGAAAGTGCATAATTGCACATAAATTATTCCATTGGAGGAAAAACAAATGACACATGAAGAAATCCTTAACGCGATCAGCGAAATGTCCGTTCTCGAACTGAGCGAACTTGTAAAAGCAATTGAAGAAAAATTCGGCGTATCTGCAGCAGCTCCCGTAGCAGTTGCAGCAGCAGGCGCAGCTCCGGCAGCAGGCGCAGCAGCTGAAGAAAAATCCGAATTCGACGTTATTCTTAAAGAAGCAGGCGCACAGAAGATTCAGGTTATCAAAGTTGTTCGTGAAATTACCGGACTCGGCCTGAAAGATGCAAAAGCAGTTGTTGACGGCGCACCGAAAGAAGTTAAAACCGGCGTAGCAAAAGCTGAAGCTGAAGAAATGAAGAAGAAGCTTGAAGAAGCAGGCGCATCTGTAGAACTGAAATAATTACAGCGCTAAAACAGCATGATGAAAAGGGGACTCTGTATAGGGTCCCCTTTTTTTATGTAAAAAATATCGTGGTGCAATGATTTTGAATGCATCAGGAAAATAAAAATGAAAGAAATCATTAAAAAGAAAAATCGTAACGAAGAGTTATTTTTATGTCCACGGCAGGGTTGAAATTTGTTACAATATACAATAGAAAGATTATTTTACAGACGGGGAGGATCTATGAAAACAAAAAGATGGATGATTGCCGGCCTGCTCGCTGCTCTGCCTTGGACGGGAATGGCCTCAGACCATGTATATTTCCAAAATAATCGGAATTTTCCCATGATAGTGAATACTGAGGGAATATATACCGTGGGAAACAGCTGCATCTTTATGAACCTTTCCTCAATAGAACTGGAAGATATATTCAAAAACGGAATGGCTGTTAAAGCCTCATTTCTTCAGGTCAATAATGAAGAAGCCCGTACTTTTACGGAACATTTCCGCATGGCAGATGACGGTCGTGCATGGATGCGAATGGAAGACGGATGGCATGCTGTCACTTCCGATTCTTCCGGCGCAGAACGTATGGCGGTGAGCCTGATTCGTGAAGATGTGGGAAATGAAGAAAAAAGAATGGGCTATACTGCACAGATTACTGCTATATGGGATGCGAAAATAAAAGCCTATGAAATGAAAAAGGCGGAAGAAGAAAAAGCACGAAGAGAAGAAATGACAGAAGAAGAGATTGAAGCAGAAGAGAAAAAAGAGACGACAGAAGATTACCGGAGCGTGGAACTTGGTGAAGTAGAGCCTGAAATCGTACAAAAAGGTGATGCTCATCCGATTGTACGCAAGGTTAGCACCGTTCAAAATGAAGAGAACCCTGCAAACAGTAACGGAGCAGTGAAGATAAAAGGGCAGGTACAAAAACAAAAGGAAAGCAAGGATAAAAACGAAAAACCTGAGCAGGTGGAAATTGTAATTACCGGAAATCCTGTTGTTGAAATTATTCCCTCAAAGCAAAAAACTTGACAAAACTGGTTCTTGCAGAGTGAACATAGTATAATTGCTGAGGAAACGAAAACTATACCTTGGGAGGAACATATGGCAAAAAGATTTTATCCGCTTGAAGTGGCAGGTTGCAAGAGAGCGCTTCCGGTGATGAATATTTCAGAAACGAAAGCAATTGCCGCCTTTGTTATTTTGGGCGACGTGGAAATTGTCGAAAAAACGGCACATGAACTGGCGGAAAAAGTACCGAAAGATGCAGACTATGTCATGACCGCAGAAACAAAGGGCATTCCTTTGGCGGCCGAACTTGCGAAAAACCTGGGGCATAAAACCTATATGGTAGCGAGAAAATCGGTGAAAGCGTATATGGAAAATCCGATTTGGGTGGAAGATGAATCGATTACTACAGAAGGAAAGCAAAAACTTTATTTATCTGAAAGTGATGTGAACCTCATCAGGGGGAAACGCATTCTTCTCGTTGATGACGTCATCAGTACCGGCGGATCTATGAAAGCACTGCGTGAACTTGCCGAAAAAGCAGGTGCTGAGGTCATTTGCCAAGCTGCTATTTTGGCGGAAGGAGAAGCGATGGAGCGGGATGATATTATTTATCTCGCACCTCTTCCTTTACTGGACGCGGAATAAAAAGAAAGCGGTTTTGAGTGAAACCGCTTTTTATACGTTCCGGCCTTATTAAAAATGTAAAATACAGAAGAAAAATATCTGTAAATGAAGTCAAACTCTATGGTATAATAACTAGATAATATAACGAAAACAGTAACCCCGGCTTTAATTTCACAGGAGGAACCGAATGAAACATCAGGAAATCGTTATCATAGTAGATTTTGGCGGACAATATGCCCAGCTTATTGCCAGACGTGTCCGTGAATGCGGTGTATACTGCGAAATACTTCCTTATAATAAATCGGCAGAAGAAATTCTCGCCCAAAATCCGAAGGGAATCATTTTTTCCGGCGGACCGTCCAGCGTCAATGCGGAAAATGCACCGCGGCTTGATCCCGGAGTATTTAAAGCAGGCGTTCCCATTTTGGGAATTTGCTACGGCATGCAGATTATGGCCAAAGATTTGGGCGGCAGCGTAGCCAGTCCGGAAAAACATGAATACGGACATACCGAGTTCTTCCGTAACGGAAGTTCCCCTCTTTTTGAAAATATTTCCGATAAGACCGCCGTATGGATGAGCCACGGTGATTCCGTTGTCGATATGCCTGCAGGTTTCGGTCTTACAGGACATACCGCCCTCACACCGGCTGCTGCCATGGCAGACGAAGCCAGACGATTCTATGGTGTACAATTCCACCCCGAAGTCGTTCACACTCCCGAAGGTATGCAGATGCTCAAGAATTTCCTCTTCAAAATCTGCGAGTGCCGAGGCGGTTGGTCTATGGGCAATTATATAGACATCGCCGTTGAAAGTATCCGTGAAAAAGTAGGAAATCATCAGGTCATCTGTGCCCTTTCCGGCGGTGTGGACTCCTCGGTAGCCGCTGTTCTCGTTCATAAAGCAATCGGTGACCAGCTCACCTGTGTCTTTGTTAATCACGGATTCCTCCGATTGGGTGAAGCGGAACAAGTGGTAGATACTTTTACCAATAAATTCAATATCAAACTGATTCATAAAGATGCATCGGCACATTTCCTTTCTCTCCTGAAAGGCGTCACAGAGCCTGAAAAGAAACGCAAAACCATCGGTGCAGAATTTATCCACACCTTTCAGGAAGAAGCCAATAAGCTGGACGATGTAAAATTCCTTGTCCAAGGGACACTCTATCCCGACGTCGTAGAAAGCGGTACAGCCACGGCAGCGACAATCAAATCGCACCATAATGTAGGGGGGCTCCCGAAAGACATGAAATTCTCCCTTATCGAACCGCTTCGCGAACTTTTTAAAGACGAAGTACGCCAACTCGGAAGAGAACTAGGGCTTCCCGAAGACGTTATTAACCGTCAGCCCTTCCCCGGTCCGGGACTTGCCATCCGCATCATCGGAGAAATTACACCGGAAAGACTGGATATTCTCCGTAAGGCAGACTTTATAGTCAGAGACGTAATCAAACAGCATGGACTTTATAACGATATATGGCAATCCTTTGCCATTCTCCCTGCTGCCATTCGAAGTGTAGGCGTCATGGGTGACGAAAGAACCTATGACTACACCGTAGGCATCAGAGCCGTCACCAGTTCCGACGGTATGACTGCCGACTACTTCCGTTTCCCTTGGGAAGTTTTGGACGAAATGAGCCGGCGAATCTGCAACGAAGTCAAAGGAGTAAACAGAGTCGTCTACGACATCACTTCAAAACCGCCGTCTACAATCGAATGGGAATAGTCCCACCATCTATGGGTGACCGATGCATATGCATCGGTCATTTTCGAGACGAAGCAAAGCTGAGTCCGAAAAACTAAGCGAAGAAACTGAAAGTTTCTGAGAGGACATTGGTAAAATCTTGTAAAATCAACGGTTACAGAAGATGAAAAACAGTAACTGGGACTAAAATGGGAACATTTGTTAAAAAGAATAAATTGAATAATAGTTCCAAGTGGTTTACATTTGGACAAAAAATTAGACCGTAGTTTCAAGCTACGGTCTTTTTGCGTACATATTATGAGGATTAATTTATTTTGACATCTCCAATGGTTACTTTCAAATGCAACAAATAATATAAATCAGATTGCAAAAGCTACTAATACAACTGGTGTTATTTACAAAAATGAAATTGAATCAATGAATAAACAGATAGAAAAATTATCAAAAGAAATATGGCAGATCCATTCCATACTTCTTAGTAAATCAAAAGAAAGGTCTGGTTATTAGTATGGCAATTACAAAAATACATCCTCTAAAATAAACTCTAAATTTGGGAATAGACTATATAACTAAGAGTGAAAAAACTGATGAAAAAGTCTTGGTATCTTCATTTAAATGTTATCCATCTACTGCCGATATTCAGTTTATGAAAACTAGAGAAGATAATGATACTAAATTTACAGTTTTGGCTTGATATTTAATTCAATCACTCAATTCGATGATCTAATCAAAAAATCTGCTGATGATAGACAAGACTTATTAGATAAAATAAAGAAGATTGAAACTGAAATGAAGAGTTTATCCCAGGATATGGAAAATATAAATACTATAAATAGGTATCGTGAAATCTATAAATACCACAAGAAAAATCTTGAAGATAAACAATTTGCTGAAGAATATTATAGTGAACTTTCCGTCTATAAAATATCGGCTAAAGAAATTTTAGAAAGCTATAGAAAACTACCAAACACAAAAGAAATATTAACGAAACTCGATGAATTGCAAGAAAAAAAGAACACCCTTATGCAAGAGTATTCTTTAAATAAAGAACAATTTTCTGACCTTGTTCAGTATAGGAAAAACTATGAAAATTATTATGGGATAGAAGTGGAGAGATAAAAAGCTATAAGCGTTGCTTACATTTATTAAAAAGACTTGACATAATTCGTTTACAATGGTAAATTTATTTTGAGCATATTTGTTTATATTTGTAAACTATGAGGTGGAAAAGAGAATGAGCACAATAGAATTTAATACTTATATCACAGATGCAGAATGGGAAGTCATGCGTGTAGTTTGGGCAAATGATCGAGTAACTAGTAAAAAAGTCATTACCGTATTGCAAGAAAAAATGGACTGGACACAATCCACTATCAAAACGATCTTAGGTCGATTAGTTGGAAAAGGCGTACTAAATACAGAGCAAGAAGGTAGAAAGTTTATTTACACTGCCAATATTAAAGAGAAAGAAGCCGTAAGGGATTATGCAGAAGATATTTTTAACCGTATTTGCAATAAGAAAGTCGGAAATGTAATAGGAAGCATCATTGAAGATCATGTCTTAAGCTTCGATGATATAGATCGACTAGAAAAAATATTAGAGATGAAAAAATCTTTCGCAGTAGAAGAAGTGGATTGCAATTGTCCAGAAGGACAATGCGAGTGTCATTTACATCATCATTAAGAATAAGGAGGAATTTAAAATGAACAATAACAACAAACATTTATCCCACAGTCACCATAATCATGGCGACATGGATCATTCAAAACATGAGCACGTAAGCACGGAAGAACATGGAGACCATAAGAATCAACATCACGACCATCATGGTGGTCATGACCACAGTGGGCACGGAGGGCATGACCACCATCATCACGGTAACTTTAAGGAACTTTTCTTAAAATCATTGCCACTAGGAATCATTATTATGCTCTTATCCCCTATGGCTGGGTTTGACCTACCATTCCAGTTTACTTTTCCATATTCTGATATTGTAGTAGCTATTTTATCTACTATATTAATTATTTATGGTGGACGTCCATTCTATCAAGGGGCAGTTGACGAATTTAAACAAAAAGAACCTGGAATGATGGCTCTCGTTTCTTTAGGTTTAAGTGTTTCATATTTATATAGTATTTATACTGTAATAGCAAGCTACGTAACAGGTGAACAAATTATGGATTTTTTCTTTGAATTTGCTTCATTACTATTAATCATGTTATTAGGTCACTGGATTGAGATGAAAGCTATTGGAGAAGCAGGAGATGCACAAGAAGAACTGGCTAAGCTAGTACCAAAAGATGCTCATGTAGTATTAGATGACGATTCAATAGAAACACGACCAGTTGCTGACTTAAAGGTAGGTGATTTAATTCGAGTTCAAGCTGGAGAAAATGTGCCAGCAGACGGAACTATCGAGCGTGGCGAATCACGTGTAAATGAAGCTCTTTTGACTGGAGAATCAAAAGCCGTTAAAAAAGGTCCTGGCGATGAAGTAATCGGAGGCTCAACAAATGGAGAAGGGGTTCTTTATATTAAAGTGAATGAGACAGGTGATCAATCCTTCATCTCTCAAGTTCAGAATTTAATCAGCCAAGCTCAAAGTCAGCCTTCCAGAGCAGAAAATATTGCTCAAAAGGTTGCAGGATGGCTCTTCTATATTGCGGTCATTGTCGCACTAATAGCTTTTGTAGTATGGACGCTTATAGCGGACATCCCAACGGCAGTAAAATTTGCTATCACAACATTAGTTATAGCTTGTCCGCACGCATTGGGTCTGGCTATTCCATTGGTAACCGCCCGTAGCACAAGCTTAGGAGCTAGCCGTGGCTTACTAGTAAAAGACCGCCAAGCCTTAGAAATAGCTCAAGATGCAGATGTGATGATTTTAGATAAAACGGGTACTTTAACAACTGGTGAGTTTAAAGTATTAGACGTTGAACTTTTTAATAACAAATATAATAAAGAGGAAATCATTGCCTTACTGGCAGGTATTGAAGGAGGATCTAGCCACCCGATTGCTCAATCAATTATTAGTTTCGCTAAGCAGCAAGGTATAAGTCCAGTATCTTTTGATTCAATTGATGTGATTTCCGGTGCTGGAGTAGAGGGTGAAGCAAGCGGGCACCGTTACCAATTAATCAGTCAAAAAGCCTATGGACGTAATCTTGATATGGATATTCCAAAAGGAGCAACTCTTAGTGTCTTAGTAGAAAACGATGATGCCATTGGTGCTGTAGCTTTAGGGGACGAATTAAAACCAACGAGTAAAGAGTTAATTAAAGCTCTTAAAAAGAACAATATTCAACCAATTATGGCAACAGGTGATAATGAAAAAGCGGCTCAAGGCGCGGCAGAAGATTTAGGGATTGAATATAGATCAAATCAATCTCCACAAGACAAATATGAGTTAGTTAAAACACTTAAAGAAGAAGGAAAAAAAGTTATCATGGTAGGCGATGGTGTCAATGATGCTCCTTCTCTTGCCTTAGCAGATGTTGGTATAGCTGTAGGCGCAGGAACTCAAGTGGCGTTGGATTCAGCTGATGTCATATTGACTCAATCCGATCCAGGAGATATTGAATCATTCATTGAATTAGCACACAAAACAACTCGTAAAATGAAACAAAACCTATTTTGGGGAGCTGGTTATAACTTTATAGCTATCCCTCTAGCTGCAGGAATTTTGGCTCCTATTGGCATCACATTAAGCCCTGCATTAGGAGCAATTCTAATGTCTGTGTCAACAGTCATCGTCGCCATTAATGCTATTTTATTAAATTTAGATCCAAAAAATAACGGTTAACAGATCGAATGATTGAAACTCCTTAAAGTATCAAGATACAATAGTTTTACAGGAAAAAAAGAGATGTAAGTACTGGCTCTTTGTAAAATCGTGTTGGTAGAAGTAGACGATTTTTCTGCCAACACGATTTTTAATTTATTATAGAACTGATTTCTTTTAAAATCCTAAAAGCACCTATTTCAACACTTTTATAACTTGTTATTCTATTTTCTTGACAATAACACCACCGTCTCCACATGTGTCGTATCCTGAAATAGCTTTAAAATATTTTTCTGTATCACTACTTAAATTTGTAATTTTAGAGCTTTTTTTGTTTGATAAAAGTATTAAATTTTCTAAGCCTAATTTATTTAAAACAAAACTGCTATGAGTTGAAATAATTATTTGACTAGATTCCTTATTACTATTTTCTTGTAGAATATCAATTAAATTATTCATGTTAGAATATGACAAATGGTTTTCTGGCTCTTCAATTAAAATTATTTTATCTTTATTTGTATTAATATAATTTAAAGCAAGCTCAGTTTTTAATAAGCATTGTAGCCCTCTACCAGCATTGGAATATGGAATACTATCAAATTCCGTTATCATACTTGATTCCCATTGAATTATATTCAATAATGTCTCCAATATCACATTGAAAATACTCACAAATCTTTCCTAATGTTTCTAGACTTACATTTTCGTCTCTTCCCATTTTTGCTATTGTCTTGGGTGTTGTTGCGATTGCACATTGTAAGTCTGTTTTTTTCATATTTTTATCTATTAATAACTTCCATAATTTGTTATATGAAAATCCCATATCATTCTCCAATTCTATATTTTACCTTTCTAAATGTATAGATTAACTATCTAATTAGAGCATATAATACAGATTCCTTTCAATTATATGATTTACTGCGTTAAACTTAGCAAAAAAATAAAGGCAGTCCGAAGACTGCCGATATTTATCTCTCTGCACCTTTGCTATGGTCTTTCTTATTTGACTTAAGTTTGTCCTCTGCCTTAAAGCTATTTATTTGCCCTAATATGGACTTTTTATCCTTGTCTTGACCCTTACTTGTTCTTTTGCTTTTAAGAGCTTAGAAGACAGAATACGAAAATTTTTATGTTCCCTTTCATTGTTGCCAATATTAGTTTTTACTTCTCCGAAGATTTTAACAAAATCTCCTTGTTTAAGGTTCTCTAAATCTTTTGTCTTATCTCCATAGAATGGATAATTACCAACTAATATATTTAGATTTAAACCCACAAAGCAAAAAGTAAAAATGAAGTAAATTCGAAGTAAGATTAATTTGAAAACTGGATAAACAAGATTAACAGATATTATATTAAAACAATATTTATCCGGTACTGGGACTGGGATGGGACTAAAAATTTGAAAACGTCCTATAATTAGGTGGATTTGGTGATACTCTAAAAAATAGAACCTAGTATTTTGAATGTTTTGAGATATATCGGACGTTTGGAAAAGAAGAGTGGGAATAAAAATACTTGATAGAAATTAAAAAGCCTTGATATATTCAATACTAAGTGGATAATCAGGGCTTTTTTAATGATAGAAGTCTCAAGCCTTGTCCGCTATGCTCGTGATCTCATAGAATCGCAGGCCGCGAAAAAAGGAATTACCGTCAAACTTGACTTGATACCACTCTATGTATACGGAAATCCGGCTCTTCTTTCCGAACTTGTCATGAACCTTCTTGACAATGCGGTCAAATATAACCGCGAAAACGGACAAGTGGAAGTCGCTCTGACAAAAGTTGACGACCGGGTCGTACTGACCGTTTCCGATACAGGCATCGGCATTCGGGGAGATAAGCAGAAACGGATTTTCGAGCGGTTCTACCGTGCCGAAGAAAGCAGAAATAAAGACACCGGCGGCAGAAAAATAAATAAAATTTCTGATATAAGTTTGAATGGAAATAAATGCTAATATGTATGATTTAAATATGAAAAAGGAAAAATTTATTGATGATATGAAAAAGATTTTTGTAATTTCTTAAAATTTTTCTGAAGTAATATTGCTATTGTTCCAGAGTTGGAATATAATAAATAATCAAAAATGGAGGTGCCGGTATGGAGTATATGTCCGCAAGAGAGGCTGCCGATAAGTGGGGAATTTCACAAAGGCGAGTGGCTGTCCTTTGTTCTGAGAACAGAATTAATAATGCAACTATGGTCGGTAATATGTGGATTATTCCTGCCAGTGCCGAAAAACCGATAGATGCAAGAAGCATAAGATACAATAAGAAAGAGGAAAAAACTATAAAACCGTTTCTAAAGTGGGCCGGAGGAAAAGGACAACTTCTTCGGGATATAGAAAAATATTATCCTTTTGAAAATGGTATTGTCACAAAATATGCGGAACCGTTTCTTGGCGGAGGAGCTGTTCTTTTTGATATATTGAGTAAATATGAGTTAGAAGAAGTCTATGTCAGTGATATTAATCCGGAACTTGTTAATGCGTATTGCATGATTAGAGATGATATAAATGAACTTGTTACTATTTTAAAAGTTATGCAAGATGAGTTCATAGAAAGAGATAAAGATGAACGAAAAATCTACTATATGACAAAGAGGGAGCTTTTTAATGAGCTAAAGATCAGTGGAGATGAAACTGTAAATATCGAAAAAGCTGCGTTGATGATATTTCTTAATAAGACTTGTTTTAACGGGTTGTTTCGTGTAAATAAAAAAGGCTTGTTTAATGTGCCCATGGGAGCTTATAAAAATCCCATGATTTGTGATGAGGAAAACCTGAGAGCCGTGTCTGAAAAGCTGCAAAATGTGAGAATAGAATGCGGTGATTATAGGGAGGCAGCAAACTTTATTGATGAAAAGACTTTTGTTTACTTTGACCCCCCGTACCGTCCTATTACCAATACTGCAAGTTTCACGGCATATACGGAAAATTTATTTAATGATGACAAACAGATTGAACTTGCGAAATTCGTCAATGATATGAATAAAAAGGGTGCAAAGATTGTGGTCAGCAACTCTGATCCTAAGAATTCTGATGGCGAAGATGAATTTTTTGATGATATTTATTCATCTTATAAAATCAAGCGCGTTGAAGCTACCCGTATGATTAACTGCAACGGTGAAGCAAGGGGTAAAATCAAGGAATTGCTTATATCGAACTTTTAAGAGGTCTGTATTGCGAGGAAACGGAAGCCCTATTAAATAGGCTTTGATGAAAGGAGAGGCTGATATGGCGAGAAATTTTAACACGTGGTTAGCAAGTTTCCGTGCCAGCATTGCAAATTATGGCTATTATATTGATTTTGATAAGGTTCATCGCAATGTTGATAATATCAAAGTTGAATTGAATATCCTCAACTCTCTTATCGGATCCAAGAATATCAGGGAAGATTTCAAGAATCTGATTGCGAAATATCCTGAAGTTTTGAAGTGTATTCCTTTGCTCTTGGCGGTAAGAGCTAATGAAATATATTGCCAGGATGAAAACGGCGGTCACTTATATCAATTTGATTTTGGGAAGTATCCGCAGAACAGTCACATGGATTACGAGCGTTATATCTATTTTATGGAACACACAGCCTTGTTTGATTTATTGGAAAACCACATCATCAATAATCTTGTTGACTATGTCACCGGTGTTGAAACAGGACTTGATTCCAATGGTCGTAAAAACCGTGGCGGGCATCTCATGGAAGATTTAGTTGAAAGTTTTATTCAGAAAGCGGGATTTATAAGAGACGAGGACTATTTCAAAGAGATCTATATTCATCAAATTACAGATAAATGGAATATAGACTTGTCTGCTATTTCAAATCAAGGGAAAATGGAAAAGCGCTTTGATTTTGCAGTTAAAACCCCGAATATGATTTACGGTATAGAAACTAATTTTTATGGAAGTGGCGGCAGTAAATTAAATGAAACTGCACGCAGTTATAAAGCACTTGCTTGGGAAGCCGAAGAAATCAATGGATTTACATTTGTTTGGTTTACTGATGGAAAAGGTTGGACAAGTGCCCGTAATAACCTTGAAGAAACATTTGATGTCATGCAACATATTTATAACATCAAAGATTTAGAGGAAGGCATAATTAACGAGGTTTTCAAATAATGGTAAAAAAAATAACCGAATGGGAGCCTGAAGATTTTGAGTTGGAAATGACTACACATTGGTCTTTTCCAAAACGTGGAGGCTGGGCTACTCACGATGCAAAATGGAGGGGGAATTGGTCGCCGTATATTCCTCGTAATATATTGCTCAGATATTCTAAAGAAAATGACTTAGTGCTTGATCAGTTTGCCGGTGGCGGAACTACGCTTGTAGAAGCAAAACTGCTTAACCGGAACATAATTGGTGTTGATGTAAATGATATTGCACTTGAAAGGTGCAAAGAAAAAACAGATTTTGAACATGAAGGAGCTAATGGAAAGATATATTTACGGAAAGGTGATGCCCGAAATTTAGACTTTATTCCCGATAAAAGTATTGATTTAATATGTACACATCCGCCGTATGCTGACATTATCAAGTATAGTGAGGATATTAAAGAAGATTTATCACGCTTAAAAGTAAAGGATTTTCTTGAAGAAATGAAAAAGGTAGCTGTTGAAAGCTACCGGGTTTTGAAAAGTGATAAGTTTTGTGCTGTTCTCATGGGAGATACACGTCAGAAAGGACATATGATACCGATGGCCTTTGATGTTATGAAAGGTTTTCAGGATGCCGGATTTAAGCTGAAAGAATTGATTATTAAAGAACAGCATAACTGCAGAGCAACGGGATACTGGAAAACAAATAGTGTGAAATATAATTTTTTGCTCATTGCTCATGAATATTTGTTTGTTTTTAAAAAGTGAAAAAATGACGGACTACATTTTCCGGAGCAAAACAACTGTAAAGAACAAATTGAGATGAAGTGATCTGTAGAAAAAGAAGAGTGAAAATAAAATATTTGACAGAAAAAGCCTTGATTATTTCATATCAATTGGATAATCAAGGCTTTTTTGGTGATGACAGAGAAACATATTTTCATGGAAGTAACTTGACATATATAAGTAACTTGACATATATATATATATATAATATTACATATTTATTATACGAATTAAGAAGCAGAGGAGAGATAATAAAATGGGGCTATTTAATTTATTTGGTTTATTGGGGGGCAGTAAAACAGTTGAGTTGGATAAAGTGAAAAGTGATGAAAACAAAAAACGGATGAGAGAAATTTTTGATACTAAAGTAGATAATGGCTCGGAATATAAAATAGTTTACGCTTATTCAGAAGATATAGGCGGAGCGAATTTCGCAGTACTTCGTACTGTTTCCTATAAATACAGAAGTTTTATACTTGGCTATAAGGAAAATGATTTGAGTGTAGTTTTTCTTGAAGTAAGTCCTGATTTAAATCAGGTTGGTGAAGCGCTTGTATATAGACCACAGGATGTCAAGAAAACTAATTTTATAAAAATGGTAGGTTCATATTATTTACAATATGGCAGTTCATTTAAGAAAGAATTTTTCAATTTTTTTGTTCCCGAGACTATTGATGAAATAGTGAATCATGATTGGTATGATGAAGATACATTTACTTACATTGACCAAAGAGATGAACATAGTGGATGGGTAGATTTTTGGAATAAATTTTGCAGATAAAAGGTAATGAATGATGAGTATGCTGCCAAATTACATCTTTGCTTTTATATTTACAGTATTTCTTGTTTATAGTTTTATAAATATAAAAGTAAAAAAGGCTAAGGTGAGTCATGGATGTCTTTACGGCATAGGGATTCTTGTTGCCATATTGTTACTCGGAATGTCTATTTACGGGATAATATTTAGCATTCCGTTAGGACAAGTACAGATACTCATAGAGAACAGTTTTAAATAAAGAAATATAGATTTGAGAAACGGTAGATCGAAAGGTTTACTGTTTTTTATTTGCGCAAAATCAGAAAGAGAGGAAAACAGAGAATGAACAATATAAAAGGTTTCCGGAATGATTTACTGCATTGAGGTATTGAATTTTGGTCATCACAGGAATATACAGAATGAATCAATGAAGTGTTCGCTAATATGGCAATAAAAACCACATTCCAAAGGTATCTTTAAATCATCTGACAATCAAATAGAAACCATAAAAAAAAGAGAAATATTATTAATATTTCTCTTTTTTTAGCTGTAATGTCAGGAATATTTAGAGAACTTACCATTCGTAGGAATAGGTGAGTATTACACTGCGTCTGTCGCCCACGAAGCCTTGGGGAATGCCTTGGTTATCCCGGACGGCGGTGTAGTAGTGGGTGTCGAGCATGTTTTTTATGTCTATTCGTATTGTGTGGTCTTTTGTGCGGTAACGCAGGGAGGCATCAATGAGTAGGACGGGTTTGATGCTATAGGGGGATAACGGATTTTTTTCGATTTTGTCAGTCCATCGTTTTCCGAGAAAGCGCAGACCGATGCCGCCGTTCCACCTTGCGTGTTCTCTCTCTTCCGTTTCGGTATCGAGCCAGAGGGAGAAGGAGTGTTTCGGAACACCGCCGATATAAATGGAGGAAATTCCTTTTTGGAATCCTTTGTATTTCGTGTCTGTGTAGGCATAGCCGAATGTCATTTCCAGATTTTTATTAAGTTCTCCGTGAATTTCCAGTTCGCCGCCTTTAGAGATCATCTGGTCGACGGTGGTGTATACGGGAAAAGGATAAGGGTGTTTCGGGTGAAGAATTTCTATCGGGTAATTGCGTTTGTCGATGTGAAAGAGGGCGAGGGATGCGTGTAAGTGCCGGTAGGGACTTTCGTACTTGATTCCCATTTCGTTCTGTACGCCTGTGGTGGGACCTACCATGTGCAGGTTTTCATCGTATTTGTCATTGTTGGGCGTGAAAGAGGTGGCGTGATTGATGAAACTGTGCCAGCCTTTGCCGTGATCATAGGAGATACCGGTTTGCCATGTATTCGCCTTGGAAGATACTTTGGCTTCTTCGTTGCTCGTTGTATATTTTGTATGCCGCATGCCTACGTTCCAACTTACTTTTCCGTATTCATAAACATTTTGGAGATACAGAGCATTTTCCCGGGAGGTGGCACTTCTGCGCATATCAAAGAGCCAGTTCGTTTTGTCATCAATCGTTCCGGGGGAAGTATTTCCTTTGAAAATATCTTCCAAATTCCATTTTGGGAGATTCGCATATTTCAAGTAGCTGTCCCAGGACTGGCGGTGACTGTCGAAACCTATCATCAGGTGGTTATGATGATTTGCATTTTCCCAGTCACGGTAGAAATAGCTGTCGATACTGAATGCATCGGCATGCATGGTGGTGTCAAGGAAATCTCTTGCAAAGTGAGGGGGAATATATTTTTGTCCGATTTGTTTAAGCGGACGGTATTGAATGCCTGTCGATTTAAATCTTGCATTTGTGTCCGTGTAAGCTAAATTTTGGTGAAAAGCCCAGCTGTTCTTAAGTTTTTGTTCCCACTGGTATCCGATATAACGGTTTGTGATTTGAAATCCTTCAACGCCGGGCACGCCCCAGAAGAGATCGGGCGGTACTTTGAAAATGGGATGGCTCGGTGCTTCTGAATACATGCCCGCTCTTTCACGGAGGGGGAGATCGCTCCCGTGGACGGTGTCTTTTTGCCAGTAAGCGAAGATGTCAATCTGTGTTTTGTTTCCCTTTTCCCAATGGTAGGCAGGGGCGATATACAGGCGTTCCGTATCACTTTGTCTGATGGGAAGGTCATAGCGGCGGTGCACGCCGTTCAGACGAAAGGCGGAGTGGCCGGATAATTTTCTGTTCACATCAAAGGAAAGCCCTTTTTTATTTTTTGTGCCGACCTCAATTTCAGTTTTGTTGCTGTTGTCGAGTTCCGCCCGTTTCAGATGCAAATCAATGGAGCCGCCGGGAGAGGCGGAACCGTGATGGACGGAAGAAGAGCCTTTGACGATAGTGACGGATTCCAGACCTTTCATTTCAGGACTGTACAGGGTAGTCATATCGGGAGCAAATTTTGTGTGTCTGTCGTTGTGACCGAACATTTTCATGCCGTTCAGATTGACAGAGGTATGATCGACTTCGAAACCGCGAATGGTGCTGTTGTTGAACAGTGCTTCATCAGTGATACTTCCGATGACACCGGCGGTATAGTTTAAGGTGTCTTTCAAGGACTCCACTTTTCTTTTTTCCATATCTTTTTCATTGACAACGGTATATGAGAACGGTACATTTTCTGCTTTATCTCCATATTTGGACACGTTGTACCGGTATCGTAATCCTTTCACTACGACCTCATCAAGCGTAAAAATGCAATCGTTCGTATTCATGGAAGCGGAGGCAGTTCCTGAAAAATTTATCGCCCATATGACTATGGCTGCGGCGAGGTATTTCTTATGATGCATGCATAAACTCCTTTTTCTTAATTTGCGATTTATTTGCGTATTTTTCTATCATAATCATTTGATTTTTACAAATCAATCTTATAAGTAAAGTCGGAATCAAAAATAATTATTCGGTTACTTAAATAAAAAAACGACAAATTCTTTGTATGGAGAGAATTGTCGTTTGTATTTGGAGGATGAGGAAAAAAGCAAATAGAGAGTTGCAAAAAAATGGAGATTTCTAAAAAGAAAACTCCATTTCAGACTTGTCTTTATTTTTCTAAGCTTAATTCTTTTTTGTAACGGGTCATGCCGTCTATGCAGAGTTGCATGACTGTACCGGGTTCGAGGCCGAGCATTTGAAAGCCTTGTTTGATGACTTCTCTGTTACAGCCGGCGGCGAAACTTTTGTCTTTGAATTTCTTTTTCAGCCCTTTGAGTTCCATGCCGTCTATGCCTTCGGGGCGCATGAGGGCGTAAGCCATGATGACGCCGGTGAGTTCGTCGACGGTATAGAGGCTTCTTTCCAGATTTGTTGACGGTTCGAATTCATCGGTGCAAAGTCCCCAGCCGTGGGAAATAATGGCACGGATATCTTCTTCGTCGAGTCCTTCGGGTTCCAGAAGTTCGCGGACGTGATGACAGTGCTCATCCGGATATTTCTCATAATCTACGTCATGGAGATAGCCGATCGCTTCCCAATGGTCACGGTCTTCCCGGTAATAATCTGCCATAGCACCCATAGCGGCACTGACGGCTTGGGCGTGGGTGATAAGGTGCGGTTCGGTGGTGTGTTTTTTCAGGATTTCTTTCGCTTTTTCCAAATTGAGTTTGCTCATAATGACCTCCTTTATTTTATCAAATGGTAGTGTGATTTCCGTTCTTTGTCAAATGACGGCGTTTTATAGTAAGATAAAAGAAAAAGCGGTGTAGAAAGGAGATTTCTGATGACAGCGACAGAACAGTTTGCGGAGATGTTGAAAAAGCATAACAGAATCGTTTTCTTTGGCGGTGCCGGTGTTTCTACGGAGTCGGATATTCCCGATTTCCGTGGGAAAGACGGTTTGTACAATCAAAAGAATGATTTGCCCTGGTCACCGGAGGAGATGCTTTCTCATCATTTTTATGTGGAGCATCCGACAGAGTTTTTCACGCTCTACAAAGAACGGGAAGGCATGATGCTTGAGGCGCGGCCGAACCGGGCTCATTATGCATTGGTTGATTTGGAAAAAATGGGAAAGCTTTCGGGAATTGTGACGCAAAATATTGACGGGCTTCACCAGAAAGCCGGGAGCCGGAATGTTATGGAGCTTCACGGATCGATTTTGAGAAATATTTGCCAGAAGTGCGGGAAAATGGTGGGGATGGAGGATTTTATCCGTCTGTGCCGGCCGATTCCTTATTGTCCCGATTGCGGGGGCGTATTGAAGCCGGATGTGGTTCTCTATGAGGAGCCGCTTGATTCGAATACGATTGATGATGCGATTCATGAAATATCCCGGGCGGATATGCTGATTATCGGGGGAACGAGTCTTGTGGTGTATCCGGCGGCGGGATTTGTGAATTATTTCCGCGGCGATGCTCTTGTCATAATCAATAAGGATGCAACGAATCAGGACGGACAATGCGATTTGGTATTCCGTGAGAGTGTGGGTCAGGTTCTTGAGGAGGGTGTCAGACTTTTGAAGGACAGCATGGAGTAATTTCTTTGTCAGGAAACATCTTTTACTTGAATTGACTGTATATCGAAAAAATTTTATAATATAAAATAAGCATTAACAGGTCTGTGGTTGAAAGTCGATGCCAGTCGCAGGCGAAGCGATCCACTTAAGATGTTCTAAAGGACATTGAGCATGGTGCGGCTTAGAAGTAAGTCCTGCCGAGAAAATCGAGAGGATGAGTAGTGAGAGGAATATCACCGGGTAGCGAAAGTTCCAGCAGGCGGGTGTGGGGTCAAAAACCAGGTCAGCTGTTTGTGCTTACCAATTTAAAAGAAAAGCAATGACCAAAAGAAGTAAGCATAGTCTGTTTCTAAAGAGAGGACGGCGGTGGTGGAAGCCGTCTGTAACGGATATGGTGAAATGCCTTTGTGAGCCGGAGAGGGGAAGGAGTTTTCTCTTGTATCTTCTTTCGTGAATCTGCGTTAAGATAGGTGCGGCGTTTTTGCCGGCAGAGTGGAATTACGGGCCACCGTCTCTGTGAGGCGGCGGCTTTTTATTTGTATTTTGGAGGGAAATATGGAAGATATCAGGGTGTATAATACGCTGACCGGAGAGAAAAGTGTTTTCAAGCCGGTGACACCGGGCGAGGTGAAAATTTATGTTTGTGGGGTGACGCCTTATAATCATCCCCATATCGGGAATGCCCGTCCTGCCGTAACTTGGGATGTCATCCGCCGGTATTTGGAACATATCGGGTACAAGGTGACTTTTGTACAGAATTTTACCGATGTAGACGATAAAATCATCAATAAAGCAAATGCGGAAGGAACGGACTGGAAAACGATTTCCGACCGCTATATCAATGCGTATTTCAAAGTCATGGATGCCATGCATGTAAGACTGGCCGATGTATATCCCCGTGTATCCGACCATATGCAGGATATTATTGATATGGTCAGTACGCTGATAGAAAAGGGGCATGCTTATGTGCTGGGCGGTGACGTGTATTATGATATTTCTACTTTTGACCGTTACGGAGAGTTGTCAGGCAGGAAAACAGATGACATGCTGGCCGGTGCGAGGATTGAAGTGAATGAAGGGAAGAAAAATCCCGGAGATTTCGCTCTTTGGAAGGCGGCAAAGCCGGGTGAACCTTTCTGGGAAAGCCCGTGGGGAAAAGGACGTCCCGGCTGGCATATCGAATGTTCTGCCATGTCGGTCCATTATCTGGGAAAGACTTTTGATTTCCATGGCGGCGGCAGTGATCTTATCTTTCCGCATCATGAAAATGAAATTGCCCAGACTGAGGGCTGCACGGATTGCAAATTTGTCAATTACTGGCTGCACAACGGATTTATTACCATCAATTCCGAAAAAATGAGTAAGTCGCTGAATAATTTCTTCCTCGCCAAGGATGTGCTGGAGTCTTATTCGGGTGATGCACTCCGCTATTTCCTCCTGTCCGTTCATTACAGGAATCCTCTCGATTACTCGAAGGACCGTTTGGACGAGGCGGAAAAGAATATGGAACGGTTAACGGAAGTTATCCGCCGTATCAAAGAGTTGAAAGAAAAACAGGGGGACGAAAAGACCGAGGAATCCCGTGTACTTTCGGAAGCGGCGGAAACGGCACTCCGCGTTTTCCATGAAGCGATGGACGATGATTTTAATACCGGCCTTGCTACGGGCGCGATGTTCGATTTGGCTAAGGCCATCAATATTTACGGGTCTGCCGTGGACGGCGGCCTTGCGACGGATGAGGAAGCGGTAACGAAAGCTTACGACGCTTTGAAAACGATTACCGACGTTTTGGGAATTCTGGAAACGGCATGGAAAAAGCAGACCATGGCAGATGATACTTCTTATAATGAACTGATGGACGTGATTCTTGCGGTCCGCCAGGAAGTAAGAAAGGAAAAATTGTATCATATTTCCGATCAGATTCGCGATAAATTAGGGGAAATCGGAATTGTAATCGAGGATACCCCGACGGGAGCAAGGTGGAAAAAGCGTGGAGTTTAAGCGGGTTGTTTTTTTAAAGAAACAAATGGCTCACAAGGTAGGCGGTGAGGAAAAGGAGCTGTCCGAGCAGGAAGTTTTTGCGGCGGATGCGCTCACTCTCGCCTATATGGGTGATGTTTGCTGGTCATTTTTTATCAGGGAAAAGCTTATCGGTACGGGCATTTATAATGTACAGATTTTAAACAGTCTTTCTTCGGAAATGGTGTCTGCCCGTTGGCAAAGCCGCATTCTTTATGAAATCCGTGAACTTTTATCGGATCGGGAATTGAAGGTATGCAAGAGGGCAAGAAATACCAGTTCGACAGTACCGAAGAGTGCGACGGTGGAAGAGTACAGAGAGTCGACGGCTTTTGAAGGACTTCTCGGCTATTTGTACCTGTCCCGCCAGCAGGAACGTCTTGATTTCCTGATGAACCGGTCACTTATGTATTTGGCAAGGGAGTTTGAGGATGTATGACCGAAAGCACGGACGAAATAAAAAAGAACCGGGAGGAGTAAAACGGGAAAGGCAGGACCGCAAAATGAAATCCCGCCGGTCTGTTTTTCCCGGTAGGGAAACTGCGGAGAGGGAAGATTTTCTCATCGGCGGACGAAACAGTGTTGCCGAATCTCTCCGGGCCGGACAGGTGAAGAAAATTTTTATCAAGACGGGGAAAAAAGACGGCCGCCTTGAGGAGTTGGTACATCAGGCGGCAAAGAGCGGAATTGCCGTTATTGAAGTAGAAGAAGATGCACTTTCAGAGATGACCGGCGGAATCCGTCATCAAGGTATTGCGGCGGCACTCAGGCCTTATGAATATGCCGATTTGGATACGGTTTTGGCAGAGGTAAAAGAGGAAAATCCGATTCTGATTCTGCTGGATGGGATAGAAGATGTAAGAAATCTGGGAGCGATTGTCCGCACTGCGGAATGCGGCGGTGCGGCGGCAGTTCTCCTGCCTAAGCATAAAAGCTCGCCTGTCACGGCAGCGGCTATGAAAACGGCCGCCGGTGCCTTTGCGTATCTTCCGGTATGCCAGACGGGAAATATCCGCCAAACCCTGGAGTCACTCAAAAAAAGAGGTTTCTGGGTAGTCTCGGCGGATATGGACGGCGACGTTCTCTATGAATCCGATTTAAAGAGACCGCTTGTGATAGTCATGGGAGCAGAGGGGAAAGGAATCAGTCCTTTAACGAAAAAAATCTGTGATTTCTCGGTCCGTATTCCGATGAAAGGGAAAGTATCGTCTTTGAATGTTTCGGTGGCGGCGGCACTTATTTTATACGAAGCTGTCCGTCAGAGGAGCTGATATGCGTGATTTATATCTGATTGACGGCTATAATGTCATTTTTTGGCTTCCCCATGAATTTGACAGGACCGATTTGGAATCGAGCCGTAAAAAATTGATTGACCTGATGCAGGACTACGGGGCACATAATCACGTGGAAGTCATTGTCGTTTTTGACGGACAAAGCCGGTCGATGAAAGAGGAAGTGGAAACGGTATCTCCTTTTTTCCATGTGGTATATACGCCGAGCCGTATGACGGCCGACAGTTACATTGAAAGGGAATCTTACCGAAGAAAAGACGAGTACCGTGCCATTTTTGTGGTCACCTCCGACGGGGCGGAACAAAACCAGATTCTCGGGCACGGGGCGTACAGAATGGCCGTGGCGGATTTGGTCCGTTCGTGGAATGAGGACAAGAAAGTACAATCTGCATTTATACAAAATAACAACAGAACAAATCTGCGGAGTGAGATTGGAAGAAGTATTCCCGAGACGGTACAGGAAAAGCTGGAACGGCTTCGCCGGTAAAAATTCATTGATTTGAGTTGACCGGGTACGGCGGTTGTTATATACTATTGTTTGATATTAAGCTTTTTAAATTTCTGTATCTTTCGGGATACGTGGGAGGATGTACAGTGAAATATGCATTAATCGGAATCACTATGGTAGTCGCTTTATTTTTGATCGTTGTTATTGTGGCACAGGAATCAAAACAGCCCGGAATGGGAAGTGCTATCGGCGGCGGTGCGGAAGGTATGATGGGTGGTAAGACCCGCGGGAAAGATGCAGTCCTTTCTAAATTTACCGTTGTGTTCGGTATCATCTTTGCCGTATTATGTCTTGTGCTGGGACGATATATGAATACATTTTAAAATCTTTAAGGGCTTGCGGCGAGCAAGTCTTTTTTATTTACAGGAGCGGAAAAATGGAGGATAAATTATCGTACAAGCCCGGCACGGTTCTGCAGGGGGTCTATAAATCCTATGGGCCTAAGTTCGGATTTCTCATCACTGATGAGGCACATGAAGATGTGTATATTTCCGACAGAGATCATCTCGATGCGGTCAACAATGACACGGTGGAGGTGCGAACGAGAAAAAGCCGGACCGGCCGTCACAAAACGGAAGGGGAAATCGTAAGAGTCATCGAAAGAGCGGAAAACTCTTTTGTCTGTACTTATGAAATGACCGCTTCCGGCGGAGAAGCCATGCCTATTGATGAAAAAGTGGACATGGAAATTTATATTCCGAAAGGGAAAGAAATGGGAGCGGTCACAGGTGCCCGTGTCATGGTGGAGGTCACCCGCTGGCCGAAAGACCATAACAGTGCAGAGGGATATGTTACCGAAATTATCGGCTATAAAGGGGATAAAGGACTGGATATTGATATTCTTATCGCCCAACATAAGCTGCCTCATGTATTTTCCGAAAAGTTATTGGCCGAAGCGGAGCATTTATCAGGAGAAGTAAAAAAAGAAAAGGGCGTAGAAGATTTTCGGGATTTACCTTTGATAACTATCGACGGTCCCGATGCGAAAGATTTGGATGATGCCGTATATTGCATAAGAAAAGACAACGGACATTTTGAGTTGGGCGTACATATCGCAGACGTTAGCCGCTATGCCGTCAAAGGTTCCCTCATTGACGAGGAAGCCTACCGCAGGGGAACGTCGGTGTATCTGGCAGACCGGGTTATTCCCATGCTTCCTGTCCGCCTGTCCAATGATTTGTGCAGTTTAAATCATGATGAAGACCGATATGCTATGTCCTGTATCATGGATGTAAGTCCTGCAGGCGAGGTGACTACGGAAAAAATTACGCCTTCTATCATACGGGTGGCACGGCGGTGCAATTATCCGGAGGTGAATCAGGCTTTGGATGACGGCTTTGTGCCGGATGATTTAAAGCCGTTTCTCCCGTTACTTCAAGATTTGAAAGATTGTGCCGATGCACTCCGGAAAAACCGGACGGAACGGGGCGCTCTTGATTTTGATTTCCCTGAATACAAAGTGATTCTTGACGAGGACGGAACACCGCTCCGCATTGATAAACGAATCCGCGGAGACGGGGAAAAAATGATTGAGGATGCAATGATTGCCGCCAATGAAGCAGTGGCCCGCTTTTTAGAAGAGAAAGGGCATACTTCCGTTTATCGTGTCCATGATCATCCTGATGAAGAAAAGTTAAATGCTTTGAAAAAGATGATGCCTATTTTAGGAATCACGGAACGGCTGCCGGAAGAGCCTGAGCCGAAAGATATGCAGAAATTAATGGACAGTGTCCGCGGCAAGGATATGGAGGCGGTTGTCCAGGTGATGACACTCCGTTCGCTGCCGCAAGCTTGCTACAGTACGGAAAATACGGGACATTTCGGTATCGCTTCGTCATGCTATACTCATTTCACGTCACCGATACGCCGGTATCCGGACTTGATGGTACACAGGCTGATTCGTCAGGCACTTCATGATTCTCTGAACAAAAGTCAGTTGAAGAGGCAGACGGAATTTTTGATGAGAGCGGTGGAGCATTGTTCGGAAACGGAACAGAATGCGACAGATACAGAAAGAGATGTAACGGATCTTAAAACAACGGAATATATGGCACCTTTCGTGGGTGAACCTTTTGATGCCCGTATCACGGGAGTGACGGGATTCGGTCTTTTTGCAGGTCTCGACAACGGGGCAGAAGGGCTTATCCATATCGACTCCATGGATGATGACGAATATGTCTATCGGGAAGATACGATGACTCTCGTAGGAGTCCGCGGCGGTAAAAGATATGCCCTCGGTATGCCGGTCAAGGTGACATTGGTTAAAGCGGATAAAGAAAAACGGGAATTGGATTTCGTTCTGGGAGAAATTGATTCGCCGCTCAGTCTGGAAAGAAAAATAAGAAAAGCCGCTTCTTCCAAATCTCATTTAAAGGCAAAGAACAAGAAAGGAAAAGGAAAACGTAAGAAATAATGGCGAAAGAAAAGACAGCACCGCCTATAGCGGTAAACCGTCAGGCACATCACAACTATTTCATTCATGAAACTTATGAATGCGGCATTGCTCTGACCGGTACAGAGGTCAAATCCATACGCAGCGGGAAAGCAAATTTGCGGGACAGCTTTGCAAAAGTCCAAAAGGGAGAGGTTTTCCTTTGGAATGCCCATATCAGTCCGTATGAGCAGGGAAATATTTTCAATCATGATCCGCTCCGGACGAGAAAACTGCTTCTTCATAAAAAGGAAATATTGAAAATTGAAAATGCCATGAAAACGAAAGGATATACACTGATTCCCTTGAAGTTGTATTTCCGCCACGGAAAGGTAAAGGTGGAAATAGGTCTGGCGACAGGTAAAAAGCTGTACGATAAACGGCAGGATATGGCGGCACGGGCGGCGAAAAGAGATCTGGACCGGCGGATTAAGGAACAGCGGTATGACTGATAAAAAAACGAGTCTTCTTTTACAGAAAGACTCGTTTTTGTTTGTATTATTTTCTTATAATCAGTTCATTTCTTGTCAGTGTCCGTGTCATATCACTGTGACCGGAAAGTTTTGTGACAGGGGCGCCTTCTTGCAGGAATTTGACTTCTTTCACATCCGGGAATTCTGTCAGCGTATTTACGACAAGGGCGGTAAACAGTTCTTCCGCGGTGGCACTGTTTTCCAGATTGGATAATTCCTTTGAAAAATCTGCGACAGCCACGCCGTCTGATACGGTTACGGAAGTAACGGACAGATTTTCGGGACAGACCGGATATTTCTTGTTCCGGTCATAGGAGATGGCCCGGCGAAGAGCGGCCAGATGAAGGTCATCGCCGGTAGTTACCCGTATTTTAAGGGGGCGGACTTTAAGAAAATCGTCGGTTACCTCATAAATTGTCACTTCCGACTCGGTAAGCTTTTCGGATGCCGCAGTCGTTTTCGGCGGGGTCTGTGGTTTTTGTTTCTCCCCGTTTGAAAGAAGACTGCATCCCGATATAGCTATAGAGAGCAGAACAGCTGTAGATAATGTAATTATTTTTTTCATTGTTTCTCCTTAGCCGGCCTGGGCAAAATAATCGGCAAGACCGTTAAATAAGCTTCGTGCAATTTGCAGGGGTGCTTCCTTGGACGTCAGCATTTTGACCCGTTTTTCATTGGTGATATAGCCGAGCTCCATTAAAACGGAAGGCATGGTTGTGTGGGCAGTGACGTAAAATTCATTACCCCGTACCCCGCGGTTCGGGAAGTCCAAATCTTTCATAGCCGCCCGGTGAAGCAGGTGGGCCAAAAGAAGTGACTGGTCGCTTCCTATATAGTAATAAGCCGTCACGCCGTCAATTGCAGGATTGCTGATAGCATCGATGTGAATGGAAAGGAATGCATTTGCATGGGCTTCGTTGGCAATGTCACAGCGAGCCTGCAATTCGGCAACGTCATCGGCATGGGGACCAAATACGTCTTTGTCGGTGGAACGGGTCATTATGACCTTTGCACCGGCGGCAGAAAGCAGATCCCTGAGCGGAAGTGCAATCGATAAGGTGATGTTTTTTTCATAGACTTCTTTTCCGTTTAGATGCCCGATAGCACCCGGGTCGGTACCGCCGTGGCCGGGATCGATACAAATGACTTTTCCTTTTAAAACCTGCTTGGCTTCTTCGGAAACGGTAAATTTCGGAGAAGCGGACGTTTTACTTTCCGGTGCTTTAGTAACGGCAGGCTTTTTCAACGTTCCTTTAAAATAAGTTTTCTTTGCACCGGGGATAGGGATATCGACAACAAGACGGTGGGGTTTTCCTGCCGCCATGTCTTTCCGGAGTGCAAAAATACGTATATCTGCCATTCGTACCGGCTTTGTCATCAAAATATCGAGATAGGTATCTCCGTCTTTTTCGGAAAGTGTGGCGAAATCAATGATACGGGAGTCCATATCATATTGGGAGGCGACATTTTCTTTCCTGGTGTTTCTCAAGATGACTTGGAAGTTCTTTCCTTCTGCATCAATGGCGGCCTCCGCTTTGACGGCTTTGGACAAATCCATGGCTATTCTGACAAAAGGAGGATCACCATCATTCCGTGCGGTCCAGCGCAGTGCGGATACAACGGCCGGCGTTTCCGCAGCGGAAGCAGAGAGAAATCCGGAAAAAAACAGAGCAAATAAAAAAGTAAAAAGTACAATTATTTTCTTCATAAAAATCCTTCCTGTGATTACGGGGCTTTAATTTATTTTTTATTATAACATAGCTCATATTTTATGGAATAACGCGTAAATATAAGACGGGAAATCCCTTTCCATGACAGAACCGGAGTTTTGTAGTAAAATGAAATATGTATTTTCTGTTTTATAAGAAGCTGTGTAAAGAGAGGATTTTAATGACGTTTTATAACTTTTGGAAACGTATCATATGGCTGTTTCTGGCGGCTTTTATTATCGGTACCGGCCTTTTATCGGCAGGATGCAGCGGAACAGCTATTTTTTCTCCGAAAGAGAAAACGGCGGCGACTGAAGGAACAAAGCCGGTAAAAGCGGAGAAAGCACCGGGGTTTAAGCCGGAGGTGGCAATTGCCAAAAGAGGTCCTGAGGTGAAGTATAGTGTCCCCAACGGCGTTTCCGTTCTTATGTATCATATGATAGGTGACATGAAAAACAATGCGGCAGTCATGACGGAAGCAAATCTGAGAAGACAGATGCAGTATTTGAAAGATCATGATTACCATCCGATTACGATGCAGGAATTGTATGATTATGTATCGAAAGGGTCGCCTTTACCGTCTCGTCCGGTTTGCATTACCTTTGATGACGGATATGCCGACTCCTATACTATTGTCTATCCGATGATGAAAGAATTCGGGTTTCCGTGGACACTGTTTCTGATTACCGATGATGTGGAAAAATCGTATAACCGTATGACTTGGGATCAGTTGAAAGAAATGGCGGACAGCGGAACGGTCACCATTGCCAATCATACGCTGAGCCATCCGAAACTACATAATCTGGCAACAAGGAAAGAAAAAGAAAATGAAATCATAGGGGCCAATCAGGCGTTAAAATACCGCCTCGGCATTGATAACGAGTGGCTTGCCTACCCTTACGGGGATTATGACGATGAAGTGATTGATATTTGTATCAAAGCAGGCATAAAAATGGCGGTCACTACTGATGCGGGACGTGTACACGTAGGAAGCTATCCTTATGAACTGAAACGTGTATATATCGGAAACGATGTTTCCATGACCCGTTATGCCGAACGGCTCAATAACGACAACTATGCACCTTTATGAAGGCAGGAGAAAGAATGAAGAAGATTTTTCACAGTCTTACATTCCGGTTTATCATCGTCACATTGATTTTCTTTATTGTGACGTCGCCGGTAATTGTATTATTCGGACCTTTCGGGAATTTGAAAAGAGCGGTGGTCGGCGCCATTATGCGGTCCCGCCATCCCCAATACATCACCTGGCTCTATACACAGGATGAATTAAATGAAATTCTCGGGGTCGTTAAAACAACGGAACGGGCAAAGGTATTATCCTTTAAGCCGAGAACGGATCCGACGCTGTCTTTGCAAAAGATAGAAACGACCCGTTTTGTGGGATACCTTTTGGAAATTCCGAATCCGAAGCGTGTACAAGTGGCTACGGCCGCAGATATACGGGAAAAAGGTGACACCACCAGTCATATTGCCAAAATTAATAATGCCGTGGCAGCCATTAACGGCGGCGGGTTTTATGATCCCAACGGAACAGGCACGGGTCGTCTTCCTTACGGGTTTATTCTCCATGAGGGAAAATATATTTTGGGCGATCAGGTGGACGATAAAGAACGGGTCGATTTTATCGGAATGACCACTTCGGGCAATCTGATAGCCGGCAATTATAATAAAAAAGAACTTCGTGATTTAGGGGCGGTAGAGGGACTTACCTTCGGACCTCCGCTTATCATGAACGGGAAAAAAGTAATCCGCAGCGGAGACGGCGGCTGGGGAATCAGCCCGAGGTCTTGCATCGGCCAGAAAAAAGACGGAACAATCATGTTCCTTGTTATTGACGGACGCCAGCCGGGATACAGTATAGGTGCTACTCTGGTGGATGTACAGAATATTATGTATGAAAAAGGCGCTTATATAGCTGCCAACTTAGACGGCGGCTCGAGTACAACTCTTTACTATAACGGTAATGTAGTCAATAAACCGGCGGATCTTTTGGGCGAGCGTATGATTCCCACTGCGTTTATCGTGAAATAGGAGGCAACCTGTGAATAAGAAATTAATGGCTTTTATAGCCTGCTCTGTCATAGGCATAGGCTTGCAGGCCGGCGGATATCTCTACTTGGACCAGGTCCTTTTTGCACCTCTTTCTGCCGACGACTATGGCGTTTCGCTCTTGCAGGGGAAAAATCAGGAGGCTCTTGATAAAGCAGGGCGGAAGATATTTTCCCGTGTGAGCGTCAAAGGGAAACCTTACTATTCCCATGATTACCACTACATGGCGGACGTGACGGAAGATTCTGTAACGATTTACAATGCCGACAGCATCGATACTCCGCAAAAAGTGGATTTGAAAAAACAGGGTGTTTCCTTTTTCCAGTGGATGCCTGACAGAAATCTGGCACTCATGGCACTATATCCTCTTCATTGGAAAGGAGGACGGTGGGACGTCACACTGGCAAGATATAACCCGGAGGGGGTCACTCATGAGTCGGATGCACCGATTAAAGACCTGCCGAGAAATTCCAAAATTATTGATGTCGCCTATTCGACGGCAACCAATGCGGTGTATATGAAAATGGAGGTAGGACCGGGACTGTATCGTATTTACAGGACTGATGCCAATTATGATACGCGCCGAATTTATGTCCAAACGTCGCATATAGGAAAGGTAGCGGTTTTCTATGATGAAGATAAATTTTTCTATGATGACAGCCAAAGAGGCATCATGTATCTCTTTGACGGAGACGACAGCGGTTGGCGTGTGATTTCGCCTCCCGGCAGGTTCCGTCTTGTCGGGCTCGGAACAGATAAAACCATTTATGCTGCAAAAGTTAACCAGAAGGGTGAAGTTACAGGCTATTACACAGGACGACTGAAGGTAGGATTTAAACTGGTAAAAGAACTGGAAACACCGGTGGAATTTAATTCTGTAACGGTTCACATGATTCAGGAGGCTGCCGCGTTAGCCGAAAAATCAGAAAATGAGGAGAAAAAGCAATAAAAAAGGTCCGGGGATTTTCCCTGGATTTTTTTGCGGGCATGACAGAAATACTTTTCTATTGCCTTAGCGGTTCTGATATAATAAAAAAGTAAAAAGGAGGCTTTATGGAAAAATTAAGCACCGGAGATGACAGAGTCATCATAGCTCTCGATGTAGACAGCTTGGATAAAATGAAAGTGGCGGTCAAAGAATTGGGCAGCCGTGTATCTTTTTATAAAGTGGGCATGGAGCTTTATTATGCGGCAGGCAGTGAAACGGTGGTCTGGCTTAAAGAACAGGGAAAACAAGTTTTTCTTGATTTGAAAATGTATGATATTCCCAATACCGTATCCAAAGGAATTTCATCGGTGGCGCGTCTGGGGGCAGGATTTATTACCGTCCATGCAAGCGGCGGACGCCGTATGATAGAGGCGGCTGCAGAGGCAGCCCGCAAAGCGGAAAGAAACGGAAAAAGACCGAAAATTCTGGCAGTCACCGTTCTGACCAGCTTTGATGAAAAGTTGTGGAAAGAAACGGGAGAAACAATTGCCATTGAAGATAAGGTACTCCGTTTAGCCAAACTTGCCAAAGAGTCGGGGGCGGACGGAGTGGTAGCATCTCCCATGGAGGCGGAGGCGATACGCCGTCTTTGCGGACCTGATTTTGAAATTGTCACACCCGGTATCCGTCCCGCCTTTGCCGGAAACGATGATCAGAAACGGGTGGCGACTCCGAAAGCGGCCCTTGAAGCAGGGGCGTCAAGGCTTGTTATAGGCCGCCCGGTGATGCAGGCGGAAGATCCGAAAAAAGCAATGGATATGATTTTAAAGGAAATCAAAGGAGATTGATTATGGAAAATGCAGAAGCATTATTAAGGGAAACAAAAGCGATTTTAGAAGGACATTTCCTTTTGACCAGCGGACTTCACAGTCCTTTATATGTAGAAAAATTTAATGTACTGCAACATCCGGAGTATACCGAAAAGCTTTGCCGGATGATTGCCGACCATTTCCGCGGTAAGGGAATTGTCACGGTTATCGGACCGGCAACAGGCGGAATTATTTTATCCCAGGTGACAGCCCGCCTTTTGGGAGTCCGTTCTATTTTCACGGAAAGAGAAAACGGAAAAATGACGCTCCGCCGGGGATTCCGTATCGAACCGGGAGAAAAGGTTCTGATTGTGGAAGATATCGTAACGACAGGCGGCTCAATCCGTGAGGTGGTGGACGTGGTCAATCAGGCGCACGGCGATATTGTGGGGATCGGTCTGTTTGTAGACCGATCCGGCGGAAAAGCCGATTACGGTGTGAACCCGGAAAAAGTATTTCCTCTTGTTCATCTCACCGTTCCGACTTATACGGCGGAAGAATGTCCTCTTTGCAAAGACGGCGTACCAGTTACGGAAAGAGGAAGTCATCATTTAAAAAAATAAGGGCGTTGTAACCGTTCCGGGAAATTAAAAAGAGAGAATCTTGTGTTTGATAAAGATTCTCTCCTTTTTTCTATTCGCCGGTTAATTCATGCAGTAGCTCGGGGACGGTCGTCATCTTATGGATTTTATAAGCATTTTCACCGCAGAAAACCAAAGCATTATCTACGTCGCCCCTGGCGGCACGTATCAATGCCATGGTGATACAGTAGGGCGTGCTTTGGGGGTTGCAGGTTTTCAGACAGTGGAAACATTTCGTGATATTTTCCCTACAGTCCCTCACTCTTTTGACAAAGGGATTTAAAATAGCTCTTCCCGGCATATGAGCAGGGCTGTCCACAATGGTGATATCCTCTTTTTTTGCTTTTATATACATTTCCTTAAAGGCTTCAGAAGCATCACATTCCTTTGTTGCAACAAAGCGGGTTGCCATCTGCACGCCTGAGAGTCCCAATGAGAGACAGCGGGCAATGTCATTTTTGTCAAACACGCCACCCCCGAAAACGACGGGGATTTTTTTATTGAATTTTTCTTCGAAAGTGCGGACAACAGAAAGGATTTCTTTAATTTCTTTTTCGTAACTCTGATGTTCATACCGCTTAATTTCTTCCCTGCTGTATCCTAGATGACCACCTGCTTTGGGACCTTCTATGACGACCAGATCGGCCGTCGTTTGATGATGGCGTTCCCATAATTTTAAAAGCACACTACAGGCTCTGGCAGAGCTGATAATGGGTGCAATTTTGGTTTTTGTATTCTTAACATACGAAGGAAGATCGGCGGGAAGTCCGGCACCGGAAAAAATAATATCCGCTCCGTTCTTTACGGCACATTTTGCATAATCACTGTAACTGAATCCTTTTGTCATGATATTTACACCGAGAATTCCGTTCGGCGCCGTTTCTCTTGCGTTCTTCAGATGATAAGCGAGGGCGCGGCAATTGGCGCGGGTCGTATCGGACCGGAAATCAGGTTCGTTAAATCCCGGCTGCGCGGCGGAAATGACACCGATAGCTCCTTCTCTTGCGACAGCACCTGCGAGACCGGATAAGCTGATTCCGATTCCCATACCGCCTTGGATAATAGGAATTGAAGCGGTCAGCTCACCGATGCGTAATTTTGGAAATTTCATAACTGCCTCCATAGATAAACAGAACAATAAATATGTTTTATTATTTAAAATTAAAATGATAATTCTTTCTGTAGTTTAGTTTAAAATATAAATAATGTCAATGTTTTAGCAGAAAAATAAAAAATTAAACAAAATAATATATAATTATAAAAATATAAAGAAAACAGTTTGGAGATGAAAAAAATAAATTTTATAAAAGGGACTTGCAATTATTTATGACCAGATGACAAAATAATAAAAAATTTGATAATTTTATGGGAGAAATATCAAAAATATTCTTTCAAAATGACCTAAAGGACAGATATAATTTATTGGGATATGGTATTATTAGCAGGTGATAACTATGAAAGGGAGCAAAGTCAATAAGGAGAAACGCCGGGAAGAAATAGCAGAGGCTGTCCGTAAAAATCCTTGTTTGACCGACGAGGAGCTGGCCCGTAAGTTTTCGGTATCGGTTGCTACGATTCGTTTGGACCGGCAGACGCTGGGAATTCCGCAAATGCGGGAACGGGTGGAACAGGCAGTGACGACCGGTCCGTCATCGGACGGGGCAGATTTCCAAGTTCTGGATTTGGAACCGCAGAAAAAAGGACTCGCACTTTTTAAAACAAAAGAATTTATGTCTGACGGTTCCGGTATGATTTCTGCAGACCGGTTATATAAAGCGGCTTCCGAATTTGCGGAGCTTCTTTCGGGAGAACTTTTATCGCCGGTCCAGGTAGGAAATATCAAATACAAGCAGCCTGTAGAACCGGGAGAACTCTTGGTTTTAAAGGGAAAGATTGCATTAATGAAGCAGAATAAAAAATATATTTACATCAGCTTTTTTAAAGGCGGAAGTGAAGTATTCAGAGCGAAATTTATTATGGAAGCAGCAAAAGAAACAGGTGAGGCGGCTTATGAATAAAATTGCAGTAGATGCTATGGGCGGAGACTATGCGCCTGTCGAAATAGTAAAAGGTGCCGTTCAGGCAGTAAGAGATTTTAAAATTCCTGTTGTACTCGTAGGTGATGAAGCACAAATCAGACCGGTTCTTGCGGAAGTTCATGCAGAGGAAGAGCCGTTGATAGAGATTCATCATGCGTCACAGGTCATTGAAATGGGGGAACACCCGGGAATGGCCTTCCGCAAAAAGAAGGATGCTTCGATTTCTGTGGCAGCCAAACTCGTCAAACAAGGAGAGTGCGGGGCTCTTGTAGCTCCCGGCTCGACAGGGGCGGCCGTGACGGCAGGACTTCTCGGTATCGGCCGTATACCCGGTGTGGAACGGCCTGCTATTCTGACGCCGATTCCCAATCAAAAAGGGGGATATACTTTTTTGATTGACTCGGGAGCCAGTACGCAGTCCAAGGCAGAAACGCTTTGTCAAAATGCGGTACTCGGATATATTTATGCAAATAAAGTACAACACATTAAAGAACCGAAGGTGGGACTTCTGAATGTCGGTGCAGAAAGCACGAAAGGCAGTGCTTCTGTGACAGAAGCGTATGAAAAATTATCACGGCAAAATACGATTCCTTTTGCAGGCAATGCGGAAGGAAGAGATATCATGTCCGGTGAATTTGATGTCATCGTGTCGGACGGATTTACGGGAAATGTAGTTCTAAAATTCGGTGAAGGGGCTGCCAATATGTTTTCCGCTTTATTAAAAGAGGCGGCCGTTAAAGGCGGACTCAGAGCCAAAATAGGGGCGTTGCTGTTGAAACCGGCATTGAAAAAATATCTGGTGAAACGGCTCGATTATTCCGAGTACGGAGGAGCGCCGCTGATGGGTATCCGAGGCGGACTTATCATCTGTCACGGTGCATCTAAGGCTTGGGCTATCAGAAATGCCGTCCACATGGCAAGTCAATATACGGAAGCGCATGTTTCTGATATTATCAGGAGCACATTAGAAGAAACAGAAGAAGGAGCCGGTTCGGTTACGGAAAGTAATTAAACCGGGAATGGGAAAAATATGAAAAAAATAAATTCTGCAGGTATTTTAGGAACGGGTCATTATGCACCCGAAAAATTGCTGACAAACTTTGATCTTGAAAAAATGGTGGATACCACCGATGAATGGATACGTACAAGAACGGGGATAGAAACACGGCACATCGCCTCCTCGGGGGAAAATACATCCGATTTATGTGTGAAAGCCGCAGAAAAATCTCTTGAAATGGCTAATCTTTCTGCCGATGATATAGATTTTGTTATGGTAGCAACCGCATCGCCCGATTATATTGTGCCCTCTACCGCTTGTCTTGTGCAGGATAAAATGGGAATGAAAAAAGCGGGAGCTATGGATATTTCCGCAGGCTGCTCCGGATACATTTATGCACTGGCAACGGCAGCAGGTATGGTAAAAGGCGGTATCTGCAAGCATGTGCTGATTGTGGGTGCAGAAATTTTATCCCGTCTGGTGAATTGGAAAGACCGTTCCACCTGTATTCTTTTCGGTGATGGCGCGGGAGCTGCCGTGGTAGGACCGGCCGAAGAAGGTTTCGGTCTGATTGCTTCCGATTTGGGATCAGACGGAAGCTTGGGGGATATTTTATGCATCCCCGCCGGCGGAGTAGCAGAGCGGGTTACCCACGAGGCTATTGATGACGGGCATATCTATGTCCACATGGATGGGACCGATGTATTCAAGGCGGCAGTCCGTCACATGGAAGCTACAACAGCCAAGGCACTTGAAAAGGCAGGTCTTACAAAGGATGACATCCAGCTTTTTATTGCTCATCAGGCGAATGAACGAATCATTCACTCCTTGGCGAAAAAAATGGATTTACCGGCCGAAAAAGTTTATGTAAATGTAAACCGCTACGGCAATACATCAGCAGCCTCGGTGGGTATCGCACTTGATGAGGCGGTCAGAGGCGGTAACATAAAGCATGGAGATATCGTCGTACTCACAGGATTCGGCGCCGGTCTGACCTGGGGCTGTGACGTGATAAAATGGATTTAATTTATAGTAGGAATGGAACAGATGAGGTGATATTTTGAAAACAGCATTTCTTTTTCCCGGACAGGGATCACAAAAAGTAGGGATGGTACATGATTTATATGAGTCCCATGATTCTGTAAAACGTCTTATCGAAGAGGCGGATGAAACATTAGGATTTTCTATTTCAAAAATGATGTTTGAAGGACCGGACAGTGAATTGATGAAAACGGAATTTACACAGCCGGCGATTCTGACGGCCAGTGTATGCTGTTATGAAATATTAAAAGAACAGGGGATTGTACCTGTTATCGCTGCAGGTCACAGTTTAGGGGAATATTCGGCTCTTGTTGCAGCCGGTTCGATTTCTTTTGCCGATGCTGTCCGCACTGTACATTTAAGGGGTAAATTCATGCAGGAAGCAGTTCCTCTCGGAAAGGGAGGAATGGCAGCTGTCATCGGACTTGATGCACAGCGGATTACTGAGGTATGTGATTCTGTTTCTACCGACGATAAACCTGTCCAGGCCGTTAATTTCAATTGTCCCGGACAAACGGTTATTGCCGGAGAAAGCTCGGCTGTGGCCAAGGCTTGTGAATCGCTTAAAGAAGCGGGTGCAAAAAGGGCGATTATGCTCAAGGTCAGTGCACCTTTCCATTCTGTTCTGATGGAACCGGCAGCCAAAAGATTGAAGGCTGTATTGGATGAGATTGAAATCAAAGATGCAGAGATTCCCGTCATTGCCAACTTCAGTGCCCATCCTGAAGTAAAAGCGGAAGAAATCCGTGAAAATCTGGTGGCCCAGGCGGCACATGCCGTCCGCTGGGAAGAATCGGTACGCGTTCTTTTGGCTGAGGGAACAGACTGCGTTGTCGAATGCGGACCGGGAACTGTTCTTTCGGGATTTATGAGAAAAATTGATAAGACTGTTTCTTCTTACCATGCAGAAGATATAGAAACAATTCAAAATACCGTAAATGCGCTGAAAGGAGAAAAGTAATGGACGGGGTAGAAAAAACGGCACTCGTGACAGGGGCATCCCGCGGTATTGGCCGTGCTATCGCTTTGGCTTTAGCAAAAGAAGGCTATGCGGTCGCTGTCAACTATGCGGGAAGCCGTGAAGCAGCCGAGGCTGTCAGAGATGAAATTACGGCGGCCGGCGGCCAGGCATTCATCCTGCAGGGAGATGTGTCTTCCGCAGAAGATGTAGACAGAATATTCAAGACCGTTAAAGAAGAATTCGGATTTCTTGATGTTCTTGTCAATAATGCGGGGATTACAAGAGATTCGCTTTTAGTCCGTATGAAAGAAAATCAGTGGGATGAGGTTATCGATACGGATTTGAAAAGTAATTTCCTGACTGTAAAAGCCGCAGGCGCTATGATGATGCGCCGTAAAAAAGGAGCCATTATTAATATTGCTTCCGTTTCAGGTATTATCGGAAATATGGGACAGCTTAATTACTCGGCAGCCAAAGCGGGAGTCATCGGGCTTACCAAGGCGGCAGCAAGAGAATTGGCACCGCGGGGTATCCGGGTCAATGCTGTTGCACCGGGCTTTATCGTGACAGATATGACGGATAAAATTCCCGATGATTTGAAAGACGGCATGCTCCGTTCCATACCGCTCGGTCGTTTCGGAGGGGCTGAAGAAGTTGCAAGGGCTGTCGCATTTCTTGCATCTGACAAAGCCTCTTACATAACGGGACAGGTTTTAAAAGTAGACGGCGGAATGGTTATGTAATATAATTTACATGGTATAATTCCATTGAAAGGTGGTGAAAAAGATGAGTACTTTTGATAAAGTAAAGAACATTGTTGTAGAACAGTTGGGCGTCAGTGAAGCTGATGTACAGATTGATTCCACTTTCATTGATGATCTCGGTGCAGACTCTTTGGACATCGTTGAGCTGATTATGGCATTTGAAGAAGAATTTGAAATTGAAATTCCTGATGATGCAGCTGAAAAGATTAAAACTGTACGTGATGCAGTAGACTACATTGAGAAACAAGTCCAGTAATGAATAAGGGACAACGGAGGCAACGGGGGAACTTCCCCCGTGAAGCCGCTGTGAGGAGAATACCTCAAAAAAGCGGACGGTTTTTCACTATCCGTTTTTTTGAGGTTTTGTCTGATATGGAAGATTTTTTGTAGATGAAAATATAATGTGATGAGTGAGGTGTTTTACAATAATGGAAAGACGTGTAGTAATTACGGGACTCGGTGTGGTTTCTCCGGTAGGAAACGGAAAAGAGGAATTTTGGAATAATTTGCTGGCGGGAAAACCGGGAGTCGGGCCGATCACCCAGTTTGATGCCACTGATTTTCCCGTAAGAATTGCAGGAGAAGTTAAGGATTTTGATCCCGTCGCTTTGGCAGGAGACAGAAAAACAGTCCGTCATATGGACCGTTACACCCAGTTTGCCGTAGCAGCAGCTAAAATGGCTGTGGCAGATGCAAAGCTGGATATGACAAAAGAAGATCCGGATATGGCGGGGACTCTTATCGGAACGGGTATCGGCGGTATTCATGTCATGGAAGACACGATTCTCCAGATTGAAAAAAGAGGACCGGGGAAGGTAAATCCTTTTGCGATACCGATGATGATTGCCAATATGGCGTCAGGACAAGTTTCCATAACTTTGGGACTCCGCGGCCCTGTTCTTACGGATGTGACCGCTTGTGCATCGGGGACGAATTCGATAGGTCTTGCTGCAAGACTGATTAAATATGGTGATGCGGATATTATGATTGCCGGCGGTGCAGAAGCAGCAGTTTCCAAAGCACCTATGGCAGGATTTGCCGCTATGAAAGCATTGTCCTCAAGAGACTGCCCGCCCGAAGAAGCATCATGTCCTTTTGATGCGGGAAGAGACGGCTTTGTTCTCGGTGAAGGCAGCGGCGTCTTGGTATTGGAAGAACTCGAGCATGCCAAGAAGAGAGGCGCTCATATTTATGCAGAGCTTGCCGGATACGGCTCTAACGGTGATGCCTATCATATCACCGCACCCAGACCGGGAGGAGAGATGGCCTATCTGTGCATGGAAAAAGCCTTGAAGGATGCTCATACGAAACCGGAAGAAGTCGATTATATAAATGCCCACGGCACATCGACACACCTGAATGATTTGAATGAAACATCGGCCATCAAGGCACTTTTAGGAAAGCATGCTTATGAAATTCCCGTAAATTCTACAAAATCAATGACGGGACATCTTCTTGGAGCAGCCGGTGCCATTGAAGCTGTGGTATGTGCGCTTTCTATTGAAAATAACAAGGTACATCCTACCATCAACCTGAAAGAAAGAGATCCGGAATGCGATCTTGATTACGTGACAGAAGGCGCCAGAGATGTAAAAATCAATGTCGCTATGTCCAACTCCTTTGGCTTTGGCGGACACAATGCCGTTATTGTCATGAGGCGTTATGAAGAATGAAACAGATAGAATTGCGAAAAAAGGAGCGTTTGGAAGAGGTCCGTAAATTTGCAGAAGAAAATGGAATACCCATGCAGAACTTCGGACTCCTGAATGTGGCACTGACACATACATCCTATGCTAATGAGCATAAAAATGAAGTGATTCACGACAATGAAAGACTGGAATTTTTGGGAGATGCCGTTCTTGATCTTGTCGTGGGAGAATATTTATTTCTCCGGTTCCCCGATTGGCCGGAAGGCGAATTGACACGAGCAAAGGCGAGTGTCGTTTGTAAGCCTGCCTGTGCGGAATGTGCCGCTAAATTTCATGTCGGCGATTATATGCTTCTCGGTAAAGGAGAAGAGATGTCCGGCGGAAGAAGCCGTGTTTCCATTTTGGGAAATGCGTTCGAGGCGGTAATCGGAGCTATTTATTTAGATAATAATTATGAAGTGGCATCCCGGTTTATTTTGGGTCATATGAAAAAATTTCTTGACCTTGTCGACCGGGGAGAATATGACCATGACTATAAAACAGATTTGCAGGAAATCGTCCAAAAGCATGGTGATGTAGATATACATTATGAGGTTGTCCGTGATGAAGGACCGGACCATGACAAGACGATTTGGATGCAGATTACAGTTAACGGAAAACCGATGGGAACAGGCATGGGTAAAAATAAAAAAGAAGCTGCCCAAAAGGCAGCTAAAGAGGCCATTTCCAGAATACATAACGGAGAAAGTGTTCCCCTTGTGCAAAAATAAAGAGGGATGGAGTGAGAACGAATGGAACCCGGAGCGGCAGAACAACTGAAGGATCCTGTAAAAATTGTAGAACATATCAGAAATATCTATAAATCCAATCACTTTATGGAGGATTATTTTCATATCCGTATCGATGAAATACGCTGCGGTGAAGTGACGGTCAGCTTGGATACCGTGCCGGAAAAACATACCAATCACAGAGGCGTTTTGCATGGCGGTACCTTAGTTGCTCTTGCCGATTCCGTGACCGGTGTTACCAGTGCTTCTGTGGGAGAAGTGGTGGTAACGGCAAGTCTTACAATGAGTTTTATCCGGAATGCAAGACCGGGTTCACGACTTCGTGTGAAGAGCCGGATTACCCATCACGGACGATCCACGATTGTGATAGAAGCCGTTATGCTTGACGAAAAAGATAAGCTTATGGCTAATATTTTAGCAACGATGATGATTGTCGATCACTTTCCGGAAATACCAAGAAAGTGGTAATAAAAAAGCACTCCCGTCTTTTCCCGGTTAAATTCCGGGGAAAGACGGGAGTGCTTTTTTCAGTCTTCGATTCCTTTGCGCTGCGGTACGCCCTTATCATAATAATGGCGTATTTTTTTCATTTCCGTAATCAGATCCGCCGCCTCTAAAATATAAGAAGGAGCATTGCGGCCTGTAAAAACCAACTCTACACCGGGAGCTCTTGCAGAAAGAATTCTTTTTGTATCTTCCTCGGTGGCCAAATCATACCAACATGCCATATTATATTCATCTAATATGACCAAATCATATTCTCCCGACACGGCTTGTACCGCCTGATTGATTCCGTCAAGAATCATGGCACGGTACTCTTCCGGCGGATGACCGGCAGGATAGATGTGGACATTACCGCCCCAAGCCTTGATTTCTTCTTCGGTCAGCATACCTTCTTTAGCAATAAAGTAAGGTTTTCCCAATGTGGTCAGAGTAATGCCGTCAAGCGACTGTAAAACTTTTTGCTCCGAGTAGGCAAGAGACTTCATAAACTGGATAATCCGTACTTTATGACCGGCACCGATACTCCGGATGGCAAGACCGATAGCGGCGGTGGTTTTTCCTTTTCCATCGCCTGTATATACCTGTATATATCCTTTAGACATAAAAACCTCCCCGAATGTATGAGATTAAAAATAAAAAAGCCATAAAAATGGCTGTCAGTCGTTATTGTGATACTTATGCTTTCTATATTTCCTTTGCATAAAAAAGCCGCCCAGCGTAAGGATAAAAAGAATGACAAACCGCATGCCGTGTTCGGAAAAATGAATCAAGTCATGTCCGAGAATGACCTCAATGGCCACGGAGGGAATTTTCCCAATCAGTGAAGCCCGCAAATGCTGCCGTGTCGTTAGCTTCGTTAAAACGGCAATTGCCGTAAAAAGAATATTGGGAGAATAAGGAATAGCCCTTGCCACACCCATGGCATAGACGGAACTGTATTTGTCCAGCTTTTGGAGCATATGCTTTTTCTCTATGAACCGTCGTGCTTCTTTACGGAAGAAAATACGGCCCAGATGAAAGCTCATCTCGATACCGACAACTTCGCCGGCCCAGGAAATGATAATACCCGGAATGATTCCGAAAAGAGCACCGTTGATTGTGAGAAAGGGAATGGTAGGAATTCCCAAAATATTACATATAATCAAGAGTAAAATGCTGACAACAAAAGCCCCGTAACCAAAAGAAGAAATGTAGGCGGAAAGACCTTCCACATCACCGGCCAGGGTAAGGCTGATTGTCATATCATAAAATTCGGGGCAATACATCTTGACGGCAATAAAACAAATGGTGCCTAAAATAAGCAACAAAAGAGTGCCAATCAATTTTTTATAGGAATCAATCATAAGCGTTCCTTATATAAAAGCGCAGAAAAAGTAAAAAAGTGCGCTGTTGAGTTCTTTTATATTTATATTATTATAAACGAAATCATCTGATCCTGCCAATTTTATGAAAATATTTCAATAAAAAACAGGTAATAAAGATGTATAAAATAAAATATAACACTTTAGTAAACTTCAAATTACAGTATATATCTTCGTTTTTGCTCTGATATAAAAAATATCTATATCAAAAAATATATTATACTTGCATTAGAAATAATAGAGTGGTAAACTGTAAGAAATAATAAATAAATAGAATCAAATTAAAACTTAAGTGGGGAATTTGGTGAAAATCCAAAACTGTCCTGCAACCGTAACGGGAGTTTTTGTGTGGCAAGTCTTTCACAAAGAGATGCAAAAACAAGGAACGAAGCCGGAGTGCCGCTTATTTTTTTGGAGTCTGTGTGAATCTGCAAGGTATAGATCGGATTTCCCTGGTGTTTTTAGAGTGGAAGTTTTGATTTACCTTGCTTTTTTCTTGTAAAGTGGAATTTATGCTTCTGAGAGGAGGAATAAATCAGAGATAGAGGGTTTATTTTAACGGTATTATTTATTTATTGTTGTAAAGAAAGAGGAGAAATTTCAGTATGCAATTAGAAAGAAAGAAACAGATGCGTCGGTTATCTCTGGGCGTTACCGCCTTTTTGCTTTTCGGAAGCATGCAGGTTATGGCAGATCAGTCTACCAATCCGATCAGTGAAAGCGAAGTATTTACTGCAGACAGACTGGCACAGGTCACCGGTAAGGACAATATGCCTAAGGAAGGATCTGAATATAGTCCCAGAGTTGTTGCAGCAGGACTTTTAGGCTATACGCACAGCAAAGACTCCATTAAAACAATCAATATCGATATGGCAGGTCATAATTTAACGCTTGACTTGACAAAGGTTGCCGATTTGGGGGCTGATTTTTCTGCTTACGGAATCCGGTCGAATAATAAGACGACCATTTTAATTGACAGCAATAAAACCAATCCGGGGAAGAACGGTACAATCACGATTAAGGCAAAAACGCTCTGGTCACCGGCAGGAGACAGCGGCAGCAAATATACGTCCGCTCACGGTATTGCGGTAGGAAACCATGGACAGAGATTTAACAAAAAAGTAAAAGACGACTTGGTAAAAACGACAATCAATGCAGACGTGATGATTGAAGAGTTGCGTGGCGGTTCGACAAGAACAACGGGCATTTCCTCTTTGGACTGCTCCGATTTGGCTATCAACGGCAAATTTACCATCAAGCCGGGGGCTATCAGCTTGATGCAGTGGAACCGGGGCGATCAGTCGAAAACCTACGGTATCTATATGATTGGAAGCAATAATACCGTTTCCATTACCACAGCGGATATTGATGACTCAAAGAACGGCTCTCTTTCTGATCTGATCAGAACGGAAGAGTCTCTTTGGAACGGAAAAACGGAAAAGAATGTTCTCCGTATCGGCGGCGGTACTCTCAAGGTAAAAGAGAACCAGAAAGAGAAGAATCTGATCAATGCGTCTAAAGCATTCAAAGCGTTCATCAATGTCAATGAGGACGGAAGTGCCATCGGGACATCCCAAGCGGACTTGCAGGGAACTATCCGCATGAATGAAGGTGCAGAAGCCTATGTAGGTCTTACCGGCGGTTCCAAGTGGGTCGGCGGCACACAGGCGGATACCAAAGGAAAAATGAATCTGTTCCTTTCGGAAGGCGGGGAATGGAACACACTGAATGCCGGACAGGGCAGCCGGGTAACCCGTTTGACCGGAGATGCCAAAGGCGGTGCGATTTATCAAAAAGATGCAGGGCAACTTGTCATTGAAAACTACAGTGGTGCCGGAAAACTTTTCTACGAGCATGAAAATGCAGGTACGAAAGCAGAAGACTATAAGGCGGGGGATACCCATATCGGAAGTGCGGCAGACGGCGCAAAGATTTCGGTCATTACAGACAATAAAGGAATTACGACGACAGACAATGATCAGGTCTACCAAGTGCTGAATGCCCTGGCAGGAAAACTCTATTACGATGCCTATAAAAACGGAGAAAAGAACCTGACGGGGAAAGCGGTGATAGCCGAAGGACTCACATCAACCGCTAAAGAGTTGCAATTCAAGGACATGCTCTTCAAAGATGGAAACGGACAGGGATATGTGGAAAACAAACCGATGCCGCCGGCATCATTGGATGTGAGTGAACAGATTGTTGAAGATGCCTTGGGATCGGGAAACATGTACTGGTTGAATAATGGATATAAAGATGGTGAAGATGATGACCATCATTATGTCTTGAAGTCCGACACCACCATCCGGGTTAATGTATCAGATCCAAAAACATTGCACTACGGCGGAATCCAGGGACGACATACGGCGAATATCACATGGGGTGATCCGAGGTATATCAGTGACGGATATATTGATATGAGCGGACATAAGCTGACGCTGATTTCCGAAGCAAACCATCACACGCATTCTGCATCGGGGATTTTGTCACATGGCGGTGATTTAGAAATCAAGAATGTGGCAGGGATTGACATTGATATTCACGGTGATAAAAACTCCCAAAGCGGTATTTACGTTTGGGGAGAGGGGAATAAAAGAGCAACACTTACCATCGACAATGATGATAAAGAAGAACATGCGGTGAAGATACGCAATACAGCATTAGAAAAAGATGCAGCCATCCTTGTAGACGGCAGAAGTGTACAGCCCGGCGGCGGTGCGAAACTGGTCATCAAAGGACTCGTCGATGTGGAAAATGATGATGTCAGCGTCATCCAGGCAAATAAAGGGGAAGCGTATATCGGCGGTGGAAAAATTATAGCCAAAGGAAATAAGGCGTCCAGCTTAAAGGTCAATAATGATGGAAAGTTAGTGATCAACGGCGAACTTTCGGATCAAAATGTTCTTACCGCAGGAGCAGTCAAGCATAATGTGCAGATAGAAGGGAATGTTCTTTCCGAAAAAGGAAAACTGGGGCTTGTTCTGAATACAGCCAAGTCTTATGTAAAAGGGCTTATAGGAACGGATACCAATACGTCCGGTGATACATACATGATCCTTTCCGGCGGTTCTTCTTGGTACAATGAAGGAAAAGGGGCCCGCACGGACAGCATTGGAGAAAGCAGAATCAAGAACCTTGAGGCTGACGGCGGACATATTTTCCAGAAACATGCAAAACCGATTACTATTGAAAACTATAAAGGAAATGTAAAACTTTTCTACGAGCATGAAAATGCAGGTACGAAAGCAGAAGACTATAAGGCGGGGGATACCCATATCGGATCCGCAGCAGACGGCGCAAAGATTTCGGTTATTACAGACAATAAAGGGATTACGACGACAGATAGTGACCAAGTCTACGAAGTTCTGAATACTCTGGCAGGAAAACTCTATTATGATGCCTACAAAACAGGGGAGAAGAAACTGACGGGGCAAGTGACCATAGCGGAAGGTCTGACTTCGGCATCTCAATCTTTGAAAATGGAAGATATTTCCTTCAAAGATGAAAACGGACAAGGGTACGTAAAAGGGAAAGTGAAGCCGCCGGCAGCACTCAGTCCGATTACGGGAGATGAGGCAAAAGATACCTACTATGTAGAGAAAAAGATACGCCAGGCAGATGGTACCTATCTGTTTAAAGAAGATACGGAACTTGGAATGCCTGACGGACAATCAATGGTCACCAGTGAAAAGCCGGTAGTTATCAAGGCGGAAGGAAAGAAACTCACGTTTGCCTCTATTGCGGATACAGAAGATACTGTTTCCACTGTCCAACAGAATTCCAAAGATAAGCTTAATATCACTGCCAAAGAGCTGGTCGTGAAAGCGGAAAATAAAGGAGGACGTTCTGAAGGAATCCGCTTAAATAATGACGATAAGAGTGTTACCTATATAACAGATATTACCGGAGATGTTACTATACAATCCAAAGGTAAAGAATATGCACTGGGAGCTTATGTGACAGGAAACGCAAAATTGGATATCCACGGCAATGTGACTATTAAAGGAGATGGGGACACATGGGGGATAGAGAATGCTGAACCTGAGTATGGCGGAGAGTCAGCACATTACTCTACATCCGGTCTGTATGCAGGTTCTAACTATAATATCCAAAAAGGCGGTCAAATTACTGTTGACGGAGATGTGGATCTGAAAGTCAAAGGAACCGGTATCGTGGCTAATGGCGGAGGTTCAACTGTCACCATCAAAGGCGGCGGCCAAGTAGATATTGAGGAAAATGAAGATGATGTACATTATGCACTGGTAGCAGAAGGTGGAATCATAAATTTCAATTATGATGATGATGCAGGTAAACCGGGAACAAAGAAGGTCATGATAAAAGGGAATGTCGGTGTCATTAATGGCTCTGTACATTCTAATGAACGACAAAAACAGAGTCAGATATTCCTTGGGTTGGGAACAAAGGATTCCACTTGGAGAGGTTTGGCTGTCGATAATCACACCCAAGAACAAAATAAAGAAGGATATGAAGGACAGCTGAGTTTGTTTATGCAGAACGGTGCAACATGGACCAATGAAGCCTATGGAACGACACCGGCAAAATTTAAAGGTAGCAAAGTGTACTATCTCCAGGGCGGAAAGAGCAAAGAAGAGTCAGGAGTTATATTCCAGAAAGATAAAAATCCCTTATACATCGACACATATGCGGGAAATATGAAACTCATCTATGCTCATGAGAATATGGGGACAAAACCGGAAGATTACAAGGCAGGGGATACTCATATTAATTCTGCAAATGAGCAGTCATGGATTACGATGATTACGGATGGAGCTAATATTGATACAAATGATGAAGATCAAGTGTATCAGGTGCTGAATACTTTGGCAGGAAAACTCTACTATAAAGGGTATACTAATGATGAAAAGTACCTGAATGGCGAAGTGACTATAGCTGAAGGACTGACTGCATCGTCTAAGACTATGAAAATGAAAGACCTCTCTTTCAAAGAAGAAAACGGACAGGGGTATGTAAAAGGAAAACCGACACCGCCTCCGC
>OGSY01000215.1_pt1 | contig 40031 bp, 38 predicted proteins | sample 1574281 | NCBI WGS metagenome assembly OGSY01 (sample SAMN03295855, study PRJEB24534) | human gut metagenome | isolation source: fecal sample 5 from infant 8 | host: Homo sapiens | place: USA: Pittsburgh, PA | collected 2014-07
ATATTATTATAACACAATATTGTACCATTAAGAATCTATAATAAATTTTTCTATGTAATATTTAAAAGGATAAACCTTTATTTATATACTATTTACTTTAATCTACATCTAAAATTTTGGAGAAATACTTCTTGCTTCTTTTTGCTGCAATGGTTATTTTGAAGGGGCTTTTATCGTAGCCTTCTACAATAATGTTTCCTGATTTATCTCTGTATGCTACTTGTATGTTTTTAAAGTAGAAAATGTAGTATCCAAGTATAATTCCATCTTTAAAGGAGCCTGTTGCTCTATTTAGTGCTTCATTTCCAAGGGCTACATTGTTTTCACTAAGGTCAAAAATTTTTCTTCCTTTGTTAGTGGATTCTGTTACAATTGCACCTGATAAATTTGTTATAAATGCCCAAAGGCAAATTATTAAAAGTATGATGGATATGAGTGTATTGTTAGCTTGTCCACCCTCTCCAAGTATTTTAGATATATCTATGATTCCAATAGAATCTAAAAATAAGCTTGTATATGTAACTATTGAAAATAAAATTCCTAAAAGCACCATTGAGATATCCTTAAATTTCGGAAAATCCACATCTTCTAGTTTCCTTAGTTTTCTTAAAAGGTCTAAGGAATATTTTGCTCTATTTAAAAGGGCAATATTTAAAGCTCCTATTAAGATTAAATTCAAGAAAAATATTATACTAATTCTATGCATTAAGATGCTGATTACTAAAATAATTCCTGTGATTATTAGATTTGTCACAATATATGAATTTAACTTCTTTGAACTATGCATTTAAGCACTCTCCCTCACATACTGAACTATTTCCTTAGCCAGATCATCATTTAAACCATTGCTACAGTTTAGTCCTACTTTGTGTTTTTTCTTGGCCATTGTAATGTGGTAAACATCCTTATTTTTTGTTTTATTAATGCTAAAATCATCTAAATCCTCAAAGCCTATTTCACTTAAGGTTTCAATGTGTTCTCCCTTCTCAAAATCATTTAACTTTGCTTTTAAGTAAATCTTTCTATTTTCTATTTCAAAAATAACCTTGCCAGCAGGTATCCCACAGACAGGTAAAGTGTAATATGTAAAAGGAGCAATGTTTGTATAAAAAAATTGCTTTACTAACTCCTTGTTGTCTAAATATACTATAAATTTAAATTTTTTATTGTTATTCATAATATTTACCTCTTTAATCTTCATCATTATACATAAGTAAACATCCTTTACTATTAAAAGATGGTTTCTTTACTACTTTTATCTTTTTCCCATCAAGAAATCTATATAAATTATTCTCCATAAGAGCATTTAATAATACTTCATTTCCATAATAATTTCCTTTGCTATCCATATAAAATGTAGTATTAACTTGTCCCCATCCTTCAAACATATATATAGGTTCATTCCCTATAAAAGCAACAGGAGATATCTCACACTCTGGTTTTTCTATATATACCATATTATTATCAAAATTATTTAATATGGTATCTAAATTATCATAAAATACTGATATATCAGCACTTTTATAATTCTTAATTAAAAATTTATCAACTTCATTTTGTGTTTTTAATCCTTTAGGATCATTTTTATAAAATAATTTTATAGCCTCATCTGGAGTTAATCCGTACTCTTTAATGTCCATTGTTTGAGCGTTATCCTTTGACTGAACATTATTTGACTTCTTATCATTTACCTTATTAGAGTTATTATTAACCTCTCTTGGAAATCCTTTAGTTGGTACGAAGCTCTTCTTTGATTCTTCAATTATCTTATCAAATGTGTCTTTATATTTAGCAGGATATCTATATATAAATACTGGTATATCTGAATCTGGTCCTTCTACAATTCCATATTCATAAATTATTAAGCCATTTTTTTCACAAGCAAAGGTATATGTATTTCCTTCTAGATTACTAATTAATATTTTGCTATCTTTCTCATTACATTTATTTTCAATATCAAGCTCATCTTTAGCTGTTTTTCCATCATGATTATCATTTAACCCTGCTGAAAATTCTATTTTTTTATCTTTACTCTTAAGAGTTATTCCACATTCTAAATCTGGCATTTCACTTTTTTGTATTTCAAAGAAATTAGGATACCTTAATGATAAACCATGCATAAGAAAGGTGTTATAATTCCAATCACCATCAATATTTCCAACCTCCAAAGGATTTTTACCTATTATAGCTCCATAAATATTTTCTTTGTCTAAATCAGAATAATTTTCAACTTCATTAAGTTCTAATATATTCTTTCTATTGTAATTAAGTTTTATCTCAGCAATCTTAAACCCCTTTGGTATAGTTATAATTCCATTCTTTACAGTAACAACTTCTTCATTTTCTGAAGATTTTTCTTCTTTTTTTGCTTTAGTATCATTTTCTGAATCCTTTGATTCCTTTTTATCATTATTATCATTTTTAACTTCTTCTTTATTATTCTTTTCCTCATTAGAAATATTAGAGCTGTTTTCATTATCACTTACTTCTTTTTGATTGTTTGTGCTACAACCAATGAATGCACCGCTTAATATTCCTATTGAAAGTAATAGACTTACTAATTTTCTCATAATATCCTCCTATATTTAACAACTTATTAACATTATATAACATTTTTGTTAATAAGTTAAGTTTATTACTCTTTGCAAATAAAAAAATATATAGAAAGCTATGAACTTGAAAATGCTCTTGTAGAAATAGATATTAACGATAAAAGCTTCTGCCCTTTCCCTTATATTGAAATAGAAACAGATTCCATTGAAAATTTAGAAAAGGTTGTTGCTTCTCTTGGATATACTTTAGAAAATACTACTTCTCAAACTATTTATGATATTTTAGCTGAAAGAGGAATCACTGGAAGTACTCTTGGAAAATAATAAGTTTAAAATGTATACTATTATATAAAAATAGCTAGATATTGGATAATTCCAGGTAATCTAGCTATTTTTATTACTTATATATGACACAATTATCTAAGCATATTCTAATGTTAAAATTGCAAACTTTTATTTTGTATATCTACACTTTTGAAATATACTATATTTGATCTAATTTACTATATTGTTTTACTTCATCCCATGTTGGAATTGATTCTAATGCACCTATTCTTGTAGTTGTAATTCCTCCAACTAAATTAGCTGTTTTTATTATATCTTCTATGCTTTTATTAGGAATATCAAGCACTTGTGCAATAACAGCACCTATAAAAGCATCACCAGCACCTGTTGCATCTACCATTTTCATTTCGTTTGTTGGTATTAATATTTGTTTTTCTTTAGTTGTAAGAAGTGCACCTTTTTTACCTAAAGTTATTATTAAGTTTTCACAACCTAAATCTATTATATATTTAGCTGCTTCTTCTATGTTTTCCATGCCACTTATTAAACATGCTTCTTCATCACTAAGTTTAACTATTTTACTGTCTTTTATAAAGTCTTTACAGCAACTTACAAAAGTATCTTTATCTTCACCAAATAAAGCGTCTCTGTAGTTTGCATCAAAAGTTATTATCTTATTATTTTTTAATGCATAGTCTTTTAGCTTGTAATAAGTATTCTTTAATTCTCCTTCAAGAAATGCTGTTGCACTTCCAAAATGGAATAAATCAAATTGATCAAGATTATTCTTTATTTCATCAAAAGTTAAATCTGAATCTGCATTTCTCATAAACTTAAAATCTCTATCCCCATCTTCTTTAAGTGAAACAAAGGCTAATGTAGTGCTTTTATCTTTTAATTTAATCATCATTTCAGTATTAATATTATTTTTCTTAAAGGTTTCCTCTAAAAACTCCCCAAAAAAATCATCTCCAACTGTTCCACAAAAATATGCATCTGCTCCAAGCTTAGATATTGCAGCAGCAACATTAGCTGGTGCACCTCCAGCTTTTCTAATAAATCCACTTGTATCTTTTAAAGCTTTTCCATGCTCATTAGATACAAAATCAATTAATGCTTCTCCAGGGCAAAGTACTTTTTTCATCTTCCATTCCTCCAATAATATGCTAGATAAGAGTACTACTATTTTAAAAATGCGGTACTCTTAAACTTTTTCAATTTATAAAATAATATCAGGATTATTTATCTCAAATATTTCCAATTCATTAATATTATCATATTTAATGTATGATTGCATATTGTATACTACATTTGTAATTACATACTTTCCACCATTTATAAAGATTTCAATTATTCCGTTATCTACAAATATGTCTAAATCATATATTCCATCTAATTTAGATGATTTAAATTTTACTGCTTTAAAATCAGTTTCTACAAACACACTGCTTCTATCAACTGCTATGCTATCCTCTTCTACACATATTTTGTATCCTCCAATATTTATATGACTTTCTTTGTTTAGCTTTACTTTTATTCTGCATGGATTATTAATATCAAAATCTGATCTATTTATTTCTTTTGTAAATAAGTTTTGTATATTTTCTGTAACTGCAAAATGTACTTTATTATCTATTACATTTATTACTCTTGGAAGAGTCATCATACCTATCCATTCTTCACCTTCAAACTTCTTAGGCATACGAACCCAGCCAATTAAAATTCTGTTTCCATCTTTGTCTAAAGTTGTTTGAGGTGCATAAACATCAAGCCCTTCATCTAAATAACTATATCCATTTGTTATTTTCATTTCACAAGTTTCTTCATCAAAATCTACAATTGAGTAAATAGAATTATTTGTATAGTTTACCCCATCATTTGTTATATGTTCAGGAGATATAATTAAAATATATTTTCCATCTACATTAACTAAATCTGGACATTCCCACATATCACCTATACTTTCATCGTAGCAACGGTTTTTGTATTCCCAAGATTCTCCGTCCTTACTTGTGTAGAAAAGAGCCTGTCCTATATATCCTTCTACACCTTCTTTTTCAAACTTACTTCCAACTATCATTGAATATCCATCTTTATATTTCCAAACCTTTGGATCTCTTGTATGAGTTTTATTACCTAATTTTCTATCAGTTATAGGTGGAATAACAACTTTTTTATCATTAAAGTTATCAAATGTATATCCATCCTTACTTTCTATTTTCACTTGGCACGCTTCAAATGATTCATTATCATATGGTTTATGAATATTTTCATCTTCAGTCCTTAAATATTTAATTCCAGTATAATAAAATTGTAGTTTATCATCTTCTATTAATGCTGTTCCTGAGAAACATCCGTTACTGTCAAATTTCTTACTTGGGAATAATGCAATACCGTGATGTTCAAAATTTACTAAATCCTTACTAGTTGCGTGTCCCCAATGTGTAGTTCCCCACTCTGCAGCATATGGGAAGTATTGATAGTATAAATGATATTCTCCTTTATAATATATAAATCCGTTAGGATCATTTATCCAATTTTTAGGTGATGTAAAATGTAATTTAGGTCTTCTCATTAATTTCCCTCCTAGTTCTCTAAAGTTAGAGTATTTCTTAATTTTAATATATTTTTTTAATTATGATCTAAAGTTAGGGTATTTCCTAAGTTTAGTATATTTTCTTCAGTATCCAAGTCAAAGAAATGAACTTTATTTACATTGATTACAAATTTGAATTGCTCTCCAATTTCCTTTACGTCTTCTTTTCCTACTCTTGCTACTGCTGTAGTGTTTCCTATTTTAAAATACAAGTTATTTTCATTTCCCATGATTTCTGTATTTTCTATAGCTGAAGTAATAATACTGTCTTCAAATAATCCAATATTTAGATTATCAAGCTTTATATCTTCAGCTCTAAATCCCATACATAATTTGCCTTGTCTGTTGTTCATTCTTTTTAATATTCCTTCTGGAAGCGTTATTTTGCTTCCATTTTCTAATATAGCTTTATTTCCTTTAACTTCAACATTAAGAAAGTTCATTTGTGGTGAGCCTATGAAGCTTCCAACAAATTTGTTTCTAGGATTGTCATATAAGTCCATAGGTGTTCCTATTTGTTGTATTATTCCATCTTTCATAACAACAATTCTATCTGCCATAGTCATAGCTTCAACCTGATCATGGGTAACATAAATTGTAGTACTTCCAAGTTCTCTATGCAATTTACTTATCTCATTACGCATACTGACACGTAATTTAGCATCTAAATTACTTAAAGGCTCGTCCATTAAGAATACTTTTTGATTACGTACTATTGCTCTTCCAAGTGCAACCCTTTGACGTTGTCCTCCAGATAAATTCTTAGGCTTACGCTTTCTGTATTCTTCTAAACCCAAAATCTCAATTGCCCAGTTTACTTTTTTCTTTATTTCATCTTTTGGAGTTTTAATATTCTTTAATCCAAAAGCTATATTATCTTCTACTGTCATATGAGGATATAATGCATAGTTTTGGAACACCATAGATATTCCACGTTCTCTTGGCGGCGTATTATTGACTATATTTCCATCTATTGAAATAGTTCCTCCAGTTATTTCTTCAAAACCTGCAAGCATTCTTAAAGTTGTTGATTTACCACATCCTGATGGTCCTACAAATACTATAAATTCTTTTTCATCTATGGATAAATTAAAATCAGTAACTGACTTCTTTGTTGCATTCTTATATTGTTTTTCTACATTCTTAAATTCTATAAAACCCATTTTATCGCCTAACCTTTCTTTTATTTATATAAATTTTAGCCCTCTTTTGATCCTGATGACATTGCTCCTTCTACTAATTGCTTAGAGAAAAGAGAATATACTATTAATATTGGTATTGTAACCAGTGTTATAGTTGCAAGTACCTGACCTGTTGTAACATTATCATTTGCAGTAATTGAATTTAATCCTATTTGAACTGTTAATAAATTGCTTGATGTAAACACCAATGATGGCCATAAAAAGTCATTCCATATTCCTAAGAATGTGAATACCCCTACTGTTGCTACTATAGACTTTGACATAGGTATAACAACTCTGAAAAAATATTTTAATGGACCACAATGATCTAGCTGCGCTGCTTCATATAAATCATCTGGAAGCTTCATAAATACTTGTCTAAATAAGAATATGTTAAACGGACTTACAATCATAGGAAGAATATATCCAACTACAGTATTTAATAGTCCTGCTTTTGCAATCATTAAAAAGTGAATAATACTTATAGTTTCCATGGGTACAATCATTAATAATAGTATTATAAATACCCATACTTCTTTAAATGGAAAATTTATTTTTGCTAAAGCATATCCTGCTAGACCATTAACTATAATACTTAAAACTATAAGTATTGCTGCATAAACTAACGTATTAGTCATATATCGCATTAAACTGCTGTTTGTAATAATAGTTATATAATTTTCAAAAAAGTTATCAAAGCTAAGTGGTGGAAGAAATGCTGCTATACTGTTCATATCTTGTGTTATCATAGCATCTGATTTAAAAGAATTTACAATCATCCATATAATAGGAAATAAAAACAATAGTGATAATACAAGCATAAAAACTATAAGAATTCTATTAAAAATTTTTCCTTTATTTGAAAGCATATTAATCCTCCTTTTTGTTTGTAAGTTTATATTGAATACCTGCAAGTGCAATTACTATAATTGCAAATACAATTGCCATTGCTGAAGAATATCCCATATCCCAATTAACTGTACCAGTATCATAGATATAGTACACAAGTGAATATGTAGAGAAGGCTGGTCCTCCTCCTGTCATCACCATAGGCTGAACTAATAATTTAAATGCTCCTATTGTAATTGTTAATAATATATATATTGAAATTGGTTTAAGCTCTGGAACTGTTACATTCCAAAATTTGCCCCATCCACTTGCATTATCAATTTCTGCTGCTTCATATAAACTAGGAGAAATAGCCTGCAAGCCACCTAGAAATATAATCATCTGATATCCCATTCCTTGCCATATACTTAATGCTGATATAGAATTAAGTGCTTGATCTTTACTGAATATAAATGGCTGAGATGATATTCCAATAGCATTTAACATATTATTTAATATACCTTCAGGGCTATAAATCTGCATCCACAAAGTTGATACTACTGCAAGTGACATTACTACTGGAATAAAAAATGCTATTTTGAAATATTTTTTACAATGAGTAACTTTATTTATGCCAAGTGCTAAAAGTAATGCTCCTCCCATCTGCAATGGTACAACTACAAGTGCAAATTTTATTGTATTAAAAAATGCTTTTCCAAATAACTCATCGTTAAATAATCTTGTATAATTTCTAAGTCCAACAAACTTAGTTGCGCTAGGATTTAATGTAAAAAAGTCTGTAAAACTAAATATCAAAGTTAAAATCATAGGAATAAACAAAAATAATGTTAGTAACACTAATGCTGGGCCAAAAAAAGCCATTCCCATTATCTTTTCTCTTATCTTATTCATTACTTTCCACCTCCAATTATATTAATCTTGATAACGTATTAACTTATCTTCTATTCTTCTCATTGTTTTATATAACGATTCTTCTGGTGTTTCATCATTTAATAGTACACCTTCAATAGCCTGCTGATATGATGTACTTATCTGAGGATAAGCTGGTGATTTTGGTCTTGGATGACCATAGTTAACAAGCTGATAATATGCTGTTTTAAATAATTCATCAGTTTTAAATGCATCAATATTTTCATAAGCTTCAAATGTAGATGGTAAATTACCTGTTAAGTTATACATATCTATGCCACTTTCTGCATTAGTTAAAAACTTGATTGCTTCTTTTGCAGCCTCAGGGTTTTTACAAGTTGTAGTTGTTGCAAAAGCCCATCCTCCTGTTGGTGTATACTTTTCTCCATTCCAATCATTTCCCACTGGATATGGTGCTATTCCTAAATTAAAATCTGGATAGTTATTTCTTATATTTGTAATAGCCCATGCTCCATCAAATTTAAATGCAGCTCTTCCCTTTTCAAATAAATCACTTATTGTATATTTAGGTATATATCCTTTGTCTGTAATTTCTTTAAAATAACTAATAGTTTCTACATTCTTTTCAGAATTAAATACTCCATTAACCTTTAAACCATCAGAGCTTACAAAATCTCCACCATTTGACCATATAAATGGTGCATAAAAATAAATAGTTGTTTCCCCTGCTGGGAATGACATATCTATTGGATATCCATTTTTTTCATCTAAATAGTTCTTAACTTTTTCACAGACCTTATTTAATTCGTCCCAAGTCCATGGATTATCAAATGATGGTACTTGTATTCCTACTTCGTTTAATATATCTTTGTTATAATAAAATAACGTACTAGATTCCATTAGACCTAATGCATATAATTTATTGTTTATTGTTCCTTGCTCTATTACTGACGGTAAATATTTAGCCTTTTCATCATCAGTTATACCTACTAAAGGCTGAATTATGTTGTTTGCAACATAAGCTGATACATTGGGCCCATCAACAGTTATTATGTCTGGAAGTCCTCCAGAAATTACTGATGAATTTATTTTATCAGTATATCCTCCTCCACTTTCATTACGAGGTACAAATTCAACACTTAAACAATACTTACCATTGTATTCTTTATTAAACCTTTCTACTGAATTTTTATAAGCTTGTCCTTCTGAAGTTTCTTCTATAACATGAACCCACATTGTTATAAGCTCCTCGCCTTTGTCATATCCTTGAATATTTTTATTTGATACTTCTGTATTTCTAAAAGAACATCCAAAAAGATTAAAACAAAATATTAGTAAAACAAAACCATAAAATTTCTTCACTATTCATTCCTCCTATTTTAAATTACCGGTAATGTAACCGGTTATCTTAATTAAAGTATATCAGGAAAACATTTACAAATCAATATATTTTTAATATTTTTGCTGAAATTAATATTTAATGATATAATTTCATTAATTTTAATATTCTTTTACTTTACATAGTTTTAATACATATTTTAAACCTTGTATTTATAAGCTTAATATAAGGATTATTGAAATAGGAGGTAATTACATGAAAAAAAACATCACTTTTAGTGATATAGCTAAATATACAAATTTTTCTAAGACAACAATATCAAGATATTTTAATTCTCCAGAAACTTTGACTCAAGCTTCAATACAAAAAATTGAAAAAGCATTATCAGAATTAAATTATACTGAAAATAAAGTTGCCAGAAGTTTAGCAAATGGTAAAACTGAAATTATAGGAATTATTATCCCTAACTTATTTCTTCACTATTATTCTCAAATATTAAATAATATAATAGATACCTATAGTAAATATAATTATAAATTTTTAGTATTCTTAGGAAATTCTGATCCAAATGAAGAAATAAAATATATAAAGGAACTAATGGCTTATAAAATTGAAGCGCTTATAATATTAAGTCATTCTATAAGTTCACATCAATTAAAAGAATTTAATATTCCAATTGTAGCCATAGAACGCGAAGACAATTATATATCAAGTGTAAATAGTGATAATTATTCTGGTGCTGAAAAAGCAACTAAATTACTAATTGAGAATAACTGTGATATATTAATACATATAAATGGAAAAATAAATGGCAATACTCCTGCTTACAAGCGTATTGAAGCATTTAAAGAAACTTGCCAAAGGAATAATCAGGATTTTAAGATTTATATGTCAGACATTAAAAGTTCTTTTGAGGAAAGCTATAATTCTCTTTATCAAATTTATTTAGATATTGAGAAAAATTATCCTTATGTAAAAAAAGGAGTATTTCTAAGTAATGATACACATGCAAATATCTTTCTAAATATTCTTATAAGAAATAAAAAAAGTATACCAGACGAATACGAACTAATAGGATTTGATAATTCTCCAATTTCTACTGAAGCAATAATTCCTATAACAACAATAGGTCAAAATATTGATAAAATATCTGACTATGCTATAAAGTCTCTATTAAGACAAATAAACCTTAAAAAAAATAATAAAATTGCACCTATTGAGCATATTGTTGTACCAACTGAATTAATAGTTAGAGATACTACAAGTAAGTATTAAATTTTCCAATGAATATTAGTTTTTATTATTTGGCTCTGTTAAACTACTATGGGTAGAGGTAAAAAATATACTGAAGATTATAAAGAAATGATATCAGATTTATATAAATCTGATATGACAATTTCTGAAATAAGTAGTGAATATGGTATAGCAAAATCAACTATAAATGGTTGGGTAAAATCTAACAAAGAAATAAAAATATCTGAAGATGAAGTTATAACATTAAAAGAAGTAGCCAAATTAAAGAAAGAAATGGCTAGAATTAAAGAGGAAAATGAAATATTATAGTAAGAAAAATCCGTAAGAAGGTTTAGAAAACCTTTTGAAGCGTGATTTTGCAACAACAAGTATAAATAAGAAATGGACATGAGATATAACCTACATAAAAACGCAAAAAGATGGTTGGTGCTACTTGGCTTCTGTACTTGATTTACACTCTAAGAAAATAGTGGGATACTCTTTCGGTAAAAATATGACAAATGATCTTGTTATAGCAGCACTAAAAAATGCTTATTATCTTCAAAATATAGGCAAAGATAATAAAATAATATTTCATAGTGATTTAGGCTCACAATATACAAGTAATTATATGAAAAATCTATGCAATGAATTTAATATAATACAATCCTTTAGTCAAAAAGGGTGTCCTTATGACAATGCATGTATAGAGTCATTTCATGCTGTTTTAAAGAAAGAAGAAGTTTATAGAAATACTTATGAAAAGTATGAAGATGCTAAAAAATCAATTTTTCAATATATGAAAAGTTTTTACAATAGTAAAAGACTACATTAAGCTCTTGATTATAATACTCCTAATGAGGTAGAATTTAAGGCTTTGAATGCAGCTTGAGTAAGTTCGAATTTTTATGTCCAAGATATTGACACAAATCCAACCTTTCATATGGCCTAAAATTTTTTAAAATCAGTATAACTTAATATATTTATATTATTGAAATAAAAAAGAAAGAGTAACCTATGAATTAGTTCTTCTTTCTTTTACTTAATAAATGTAATTACCTAATATTTCATAATAATAAGCTCATATAAACAACCTTAATACCAGCTTTTTTAGCAAAATTTCTTAATTTTTCAAAAAAGTCTGTATCTGAAAAGAACTTTGAGTACTTTTCTAAATTTATCTTATGATTTTTCCCTTAAAATTCTATGATTATTACTCCTTGTTTGTATAATTAATTATATTTTTTATTGTATTTTAAAAAAAGGGCGTGTATCAAAATATAATAATAAAACTTACAAATATATTCCGAGAATTACTAGATATTCTCTTCATACTGTTTGTAAGTTTTATTAACAAGTTATTTTAATAAAGCTCCTTTTTCTATAATAGCTTCTATTTCTTCTTTTAATTCTTCTTCTAAAAGTTTTAAGTTTTTACCTGGCTTGACTTTTATGAATTTTAAATTATAATCTTCTACTTCATCTAAATTAATAAAATCATATTTTGATTTTGGATATAGTATTATAACTTTATTTACAGGGAAAATTGGATGTCTTTTTTCTGTACTTTCATCCTTACTTTTTAGGATAAATTTACTTGCACAACTTGTTCCATATGCAATTAATTGCTTATAAATCCCTTGGTCTAAATGTTTATAAAATGTATCATTATTCCAAAGCATTTCTCTTATTCTATATTTAAACTCAAAAATTATACTTCCTAAATAACGTTCATTTTTATAGAGATCTAATCTTCCATCTGGTTTATTATTTGAGGCTCTTATGAACATTGGATTACTATAAAAATCACTTTTTTCACTACAATTTGGTATTTTAGAATCATAGTAAAATCTTATTTTTATATCATCTTTTTCAAAACTTCTAAAGCTGTTTTCTTCTAAGTCATAGGAGAAAGAGTTTTTTCTCCTTTTACTAGGATTAAAAATTAAATCTTTAGGCTGACACATAGAGTTTAATATACCTCTTGATGAATTTTCAAGTTCACTGCTTATGGAGTATCCTATGTCCTCTAATATGTTACAAACTTTTATATAACACCACATTTCATAAAGCTTGTCTGTTCTCTTCCACTGAAGGGAAATTTTCTCATCATCATTAAAGTTAAACTCTTTAGAGTGTAATCTTTCATAGACCTTATACAAAATATTATATCTAGAATCTTGAATGAGAACGTGGGGTAATGTATATGTTTCTACACTTTTTATGCTTCCATACCATTTCGTAGATTTTAATATATCTATTGAACTTTTCATCTTAAATGCCTTATTTCTAAGTTCTATTATATATTGTAAGGCGTTTTTCTCTTTATTTAAGATAATATTGTTACTTCCCTCATAAGAGTATCTCTTTATTTCTTCTATTCTCTTATTCTTTTTTATAGCTATAATCTCTATTTCCTTTATAAAATTATTTAATAGGGATAGAATTTCTAAAACTATTTTCTTTACCCATCTATTTTCTGGCAAATCATATTCCATACTTTTTATTGGTACCTTCATAAAACCAGGTTTTTCAGAGTTGCTTAAATGATTTCTAATAGTTACATTATCTATATATTTAACTCTCTCCTTGCTTATTTGTTTATAGCTTTTTATAATTTTATAATTAGGTCTTACCCTAAGTTCCATAAGAGAATTCATAATATTTTTAAACTCATTAGCTATTACAAAGAACTTATAAAGCCCCTTTGGTAAATCTAAAAGTAATTCCTTGTCATAAACATCAAATTTCTTTTTTATAAACTCAAAGCTTATTCCCTCTACTTCTTCCTCTAATTCTCTTCTTATCTCGTTTGCTTCATCACAGGTTATCATCTTATTTACTACTTTAAAAGCACCATAAAATTCCTTCCCACAAGAAATAACTTTTATTAAATATATACCTGGTATAAAGGGAGAAACTCCCTCCTTGCATAAGGGAATTTTCTCCTCTGAAGGACTTAAATAAATCTCTCCATTTTTTAAAAGATGTATATTATTATTTTTATATTCATGGTTTTCTAAAGATTCAAAGAGAATTAAGTCAAGTTCATCCATATAAAGTTCTGCACTTTTATCTTCCCCTTGAAATCTTAAATAAATTATACTATTTTCTTCTATTTCAACTATTTTTTCATAATCTATATTCTTTAAATCCTCATAAAAATTTAAGTAACTAACTTCATTGTTATATTGCTTATGAAAGCTTACTTCAAAATTATTATAATGTGTAGCCATAAATACTAAGCTCTCTTGCCTTATTTAGAATATATTTTCTTGAGGTTTTAAAGTCTGATACATCCTTGTAATTATCTAAAATTTTAATCAATTCACTATTTAAGTTTTTAGAATATGAATTTTCATCATCATAAATATCATATTCACCAATAAATTCTCCCCATTGTTCCTTAGTTCCCCTTATTTTAGGAAGAATTCTTTGAGTTAACTGAATATCTATTCCCTCTTCTCTTGAAATTACTGAATCTTTTGGGATATTTCTTATATAATCATCTATTTGAGTTATTATTCTAAATCCAATTCCCACATTTTTATTTAAGAAATTCATTTTTTCATTTATTTCTGATAGAAGCTCTAATTCCCTATCTTTTAAATCAATTAAATCACTTGAATCTATCATTTTTTCATATTCTCTAAAAGAAACTTCCTTAACTTTAACTAGATTTTCCTTGTTGCTTTGTAATTTTTTAAGTTCTAAGAAGTTTACTTGATTTAAGGTTATAACATTAGCCCTATCTAAGACCTTATCTGAAAAATGATAAGTTGACTCATCTAGGTTTACAGTTCCAACTAAAAGTATGTTGCTACCTATTTTTATATTTGCTTTATATCTATTAGAATTTTTTATTGTTCCTTCAAGTTCTTCATTATATAGTTTTAGTATTCTATCATCCCTATCAAGTTCTAGAACGGATAATATTTGTGAGAAATAATGCTCAACCCTAGCTAAGTTCATTTCATCTAAGCATATTATATAAATGTTGTCCTTGTTATTTGAAGCCTCTATTAATGTGTCTATAAACCTTGAATCTCCTGGTCTATAAAGATTATTTATACTGTCTACATATCCTAATAAGTCACTATCATCTCCCCAAGAAGGTCTTACAGAAATAAAATTAAGCCTATTTTCATCTAAGCCCAAAGCTTTCCCATAAGCTTGTACAATTTTTGATTTACCAGTTCCACTCATTCCTGATAATATAACAAGCTTTGAAGATTTCATTGCTGTGTGGAAGTTTATTAAATCTTTTTCCTCATAAAGTAAATTCATAGCTCTACAAGTATTCATAAATGTTCTTAGGAATACCCCTTCATTTATTGAAATCTCTGAATTTATCTTTTCTTTATCTTCAGCTTTTGCTGAGATATCTATATTTGTTTCAGTAATAGTAGTTTGTCCTTCTTTATAATCCCTTTCAAGAATTTCTCCTTCATTATTCCCCTCTTCTTTACCATCTGAACCTTCACTATGAAGATTATCAGTAGCTTTATATTTAAATTGTCCTAAAATATCTCCAACAGCTGAGCCAATAGTACCCTCCTCAAAAATATCACTTTCACCTTTACTCTCTTCATAATTAATGTTGTCTGATAAAGTTTTAATATTAGATTTCTCAATACTCTCCTCTTGTACTGACTTCTCATCTTCTCTTGTTTCTAAATCCCCACTCAGGCTTAAATGGTCAATAGCATTACTCATCCTTGCTAAGTTTTCTATTTCTAAAGCTGTATTCTCCTCCACAAAGATTATATCTTCAAGCTCTGCACTTCTAACAAAGTTTTCATACCAAGCTTCATTTTCCTCTACAACATAAATCTTATCATAGTCATAAATCACCTTTCCATATCTGCAAAACTGAGTAGTAAAACCAGCTAAGGCATATATTCTTTCTTCATCTTCAAAGAATATTATGTTAGGTACAGACTCTTTGCTTTGTGAAAAGCCTTCAATCTGGTCTATCCACTCTTTATTTATTAACTTCTGCTTAAATTCCTCAAAACTTATTTTTAAGTTTTTCTTAGAAAATACAGGTATAGCTTTATATGCAAACTCTTCTTTAAAATTCTCTGGCTTCTTTACAAATATTTCATTACCAGTAGATGGATTGTTACTATTTATAATTGGATTAAATATAACTAATCTATCCTTTAAGAAGTCGTAAAATCTGTCTTCTTTACTTTCCCCCTCTCCTTCTATTAATCCATATTTATAAATTGATTCTACAAAGCAATTAAATTTCTCATCTTTTACTATATCCTTATAATCATATATTATTGATTTAACGCTAAATTGCAAAAACTCTCTTGAATTTTCAAATACATTACTATCTAATTTTCCTAAAAGGTATATATTTAAATTATCCATTGTTAATAACTCTCCTTATCTACCATTATCCATATGACTTTTTACTTCTTCAAAATTTTTAAATTTAAAAACCTTATATTTATTTTCTTTTCTATTTATTACGCTTTGATCTAAAGAAGATAGCTCATATAAAAGAACCCATACCTCAACATAACCTTCTCCAAGAAGTTCATCTAAATTCTTAACCTTTTTTAAATCTATTTTCTCAAATTCATAATTACTTCCCTTTAAATGTATTTCTTCAATTTCTCCAATAAGCGCTATCTTTTCTCTTGAAGCTTTTTCTAACATTTTTTTAATAGTCTCAATTTCATTTGTAAGCTCCCTATTTTTTGTTTTTAACCCTTCTTCTCTTTTTTTAACCTTATTACCCTCTTTTACTAAATTTTTATTTTCTTCAATTAATTCTTTTTCTTTCATTATAAGAAGATCATATTTATTTTTTAAGTTATTGTAATTTTCAATATTTTTTGATATTTTATTATCACTTGCTTCTAACTTCTTTTTTAAGCTGCTAATATCTTGGCTTAATACATTAATCTGCTTGCTTAAAGAAATTTTCTCATTGCTTAGAGTCTTTTTTTGCTCCTTAATTTTTTCTAAATCACTAGTTAATTTATTATTGTTTTTCTCTAGCTTTACTATTTGCTTTTTCAGCTTTTCAATCTGATTTTTAGCTGATTTATTAGATTCAGTGCTTACTTCTTCCTTAGCTACGCACACCTCATTATTTTCATCAATTTTATCATTACTATTTTCTAAATTATCTTCTAAGTTATTGCTATCTTTTAAATCAAGAGTTTTATTTTTAATTTCATTAATAAAAAATTCTTTTTCTTCTATATATTCATCTTCATCACTACCAATTAAAAACTTTAAAATACCCTCTTTTTCTTTTCCTTCCTTAATTAAATTCATTAACTTACTCTTGTCCTTAATTCCCATAAGCTCAATTAATGATTCTGAAAGTAAATACTCCCTTACCTTCTTATAGTTTGTAGTATTATTTAACATATTTTTTTTAGCTAATTGAGTGGGTATTGAAGATACTGTTTTCTTACTTGTAAATCCTTTAATACTTACAGAAGCTCTATTGATTATTTCATCCAATCTTTTTCTATCAATATAATCTAAATACCATTTCAAAATTTCTTTATTCATTTTTATAACCTCTCTTTTTTATACATATAATGTATTTTATGTATTTTTAATATTAACACCTGTAATTATACACAAATTTAACATTAAATTCTATTTATTATAAAATATTAATTTAAATCACTTAATATAAAATTTTCTATGTATTGTAATTATGATAAAATAATCTTCGAGGTGAGAAAAACATTATGAAAAAAACAGTAAAAGTAGTTGGCGCTATAATTGAAAATGAAAATAAAGAAATTCTTTGTGCCTTAAGATCAAAGGATATGACTCTTCCTAAGCAATGGGAATTCCCAGGTGGAAAGATTGAGGAAGGGGAAACTGTAGGACAAGCAATTGTTAGGGAGATTAAAGAAGAATTAGATTGTGATATAGAATACATATCTACATTTAATGATAATACTCATGAATATGAGAAAGTTATAGTTAACTTAATAACACTAAGATGTAAACTTGTTAATGGAACTCCAAAGGCTAGTGAACATGCAAAACTTATATGGCTTCCAGTAGATTACCTTGAAACTCTTTCATGGGCTCCTGCTGATGTTCCAGCCGTAAAGCAATTATTAAGTGAGAAATAAAAAAACAGGAGATTTCTCCTGTTTTTCTTACTTCTTGAATTATACTATCATAAAACCCCTGTGAAGTTATCTATTAAACTAAATTTTTATATTTAAGAATAACTTTATCCTTACTTTCTTCTAAAAATATTTCTAGATTTGCTAGTTTTAAAAAACAGAATTCTTCTATTGCTTTTTCGCTCTCTTCTCTTAGGTAATAATCATGAGTATATCTATTTCTAAGTTTCACTGATAAAACTAAGTATTTTTTTAGTTCATTATCAAAAAAGCCCATATCATATGCTTGTTCAACTAGCTGTGTTGCAGAAGTTGTACTCTTTATTTTCCCATCATTTATTAATATGTAACTTTCACACATATCAATAATATATTCAGTGAAATCTTGAAAGAAAGCAAACATAGCTCTTCTTATAATTCTATTATTAGTATCTTTATATTCTTTTATTGCTACTTTTAAATCTTCTAAGTTATCAGTTGCTGATTGATACTTTTCTAAAAATTTTTCTTTTTTATATCTATAATATGGACTCATCTATTATTCCTCCAAAATAACTAAACTGCTCGTCTAATTTTAAATTTCTATTTAGTCTTTCATTAATTCTTATATATTTTAAAACATTATGATTGAAATCGTACCATTTTTCTTCATTTAATATGTATTTCTTTTCACTGTCTATTGCTATTTTTGCAAACTTATTATGAAAATCCTTAAATAAAAGGAAAGTTAAATGTATATTAGGATATTTATAAAATTCTCTTGCAATCTCTAAAACATCATCCTCAATTTCTAAGGTATCCATAAAAGTTACATTTGGTGCTGTAATTACTAATAAATCAATATCGCTTCTATCTTTAATCCATGATTCTGTTCTAAAACTTCCAAATTCAACTACACAAATTATACTTTTTAACTTTTTTAGTTTGGCTAAGAAATCAGCTTCTGTCATATTAATCACCTCATTTTATTCCTAATCTTATTATAGCCTAATACTTTCACTTTTAAAACTTATTAAAAGTCTCCTTAATTTAAATCCTATAGTATAAAATTTTATGAAAGTCAAATGTATATTAAGATATTTAAGAAATTCTTTTGAAATTTCTTAAGTGTTCTATCAAATTCCTGGGCTTACCCTTTGATATTGTTGAAAGAGAAACAAAAGTTTAATATAATGTTCTTAATGAACCAAGGGATGGGAGGACGGACCATGAACAAAGAGGAACAGGTTATAAGTGGTTTTAGGGACTTGTTTAACAAGATGGCTTGGCTTAATAAGTCTAAGATGGAAAAGTGTCTTATTTTATAATTAATTACCTTCCTAACTTTGAAAAGCTAATATATTCTTTCAACATTAAATCCATTTCCATAGAAAGCATTTCTGCAAGTGAATATTTTTTTAGAAGAAATCTAACAAATTTACATCCTATAAAATAGCCTACATCTGAATGACCTTTTTAACTATTCCAATCTCCAAAAAAGTCTTGTACACTTTCAGAATTAGTAATTCTTATTAAGTATTCTCTCTTTAGTTCAATTAAATTATTTTCACACCAATCTATCCATCCCTCTTGATTTTGATGATAATAATTTTCATCTCCACATAGTAATTGCTCAAATAACATAGCTACTCCTTCGCTATAAAGTTGAAAAAGTGCTTTTTCACTAATATTTTTTTGTTTTCCAAAACATCCACCCTTAGTTTTATGCCAAATATGACCTATTTCATGAGCTATCAAAGCAAACATATCCTCTTCGTTACACCAATCAAGTTCAATAATCTTTTCAATTCCAAGTAGAACAACATTCTTATTATCAAGTGATGTTGCCCAGCCAGCTCCATTACATAGACCTAAGTATAGAATAATGTCTAAATCCAAGTCCTCTTCAAATAATTCATTGAATTTATATTTTATATTATCTGAAACTGCTATAAATGATTCATGGACTTGCTTTAATTTTTCCCTACTTTTTAGAGCTGTTTCAACTACAGGCAATATATCCTTTCTGTAATTATAATCTTTAATATCCCTTTTAACTTTATTAGATAATTCCTTTGAAATCACATTTGAATAATTTTCCCAAAGTGATATATTAAATTCCTTTGATGAAAAATAAGATAAAATTTCATCATATGTATCTATAAAATTCATTAAACCAACCCCTACCATAAAATTTTCTGCTTATCTATAAGTGTTATAATATCACAAGTCCAAATTTTATTCCACAAATTACCATAACATTAAAATACAGATAATAAAAAGTTCTAAAGCAAATAAATGATCTAGAACTTTTTTGATTCATTATGTTATTTTTTATTCTTACAATTTAACTTTATAACCCATAAAACTATTGCAGTAGGTATTATATTTATTAATAAAGTTAAATTAGTATTAAAAGGAGAATTAGTTATTAAATTATATATATATGGCAAAATTCCTAATAAAAAATATAAACTAATTACGGCTATAATATCCTTTAATTTACTTTCTATTTTGGCATAATATTTAGAGATAAAAAATGTAGATACTGAAGCTATAAACATCACTCCAAAAGCTCCCATATCACCTACTGAGGATTTAATATCTATTCCTTTTATAAATGCTAGTACTATACCTGATAAAGAAAAAAGCACCATACAAACTATTGCAGAAACAAATTCATTTTTGTTATCTTCAATAAATTTTATATTTCTCTTTTTAGATGGCTTTGCTAATAGATATGAAAATAGTAATGTTTGAATAAGAATTTCTGGTGCTACTTTTAAATGAAACTCTAATGGTAACTTGGTGTACACTATACCTTCTATTGAAAAGGGAGCTGGTGCTGGTGTATTTATTATTCCTATTATACTTAATATAGCCCACAATTTTAACCATCCATATTTTTTCCCCATAAAAGTATCTTTAAATAGTAGTAACACTAATCCAAATAAAATTCCACGAATAACCTGTACTAAAGGTCCTAATAAGGTGCTTACCCCTCCAACACCTTTCATTAATCCATCTACCCCATTCATAGAAAATAAGCTATTATAACTAAATATGGTAGAAAAAATTATTCCACATAAAATATAGGTTAAAATATGTATTCCTGTTATTTTTAATATAAACCTTAGATTGTTATTCATATATCCCCCTCATAATTACTATTGTTATAAATTTAATACAGTTGTCCAAAACTTTATATTCTTATTATATATACAATTTATGGATTATAATTCCAATAATTATGTAAATAAAATTAAATTTATGTAAATATGAGGTGTCTGCTTTTATGGGTGTAATTCTAATAGCATTGGCAATACCAATTCTGTATAAGAGTGTTAGTATAGATGTGTAGCATATTAATAATGGCTCAGAACTAAAGGACAAGTTCTGAACCACTATTTTTCTATGGTCTAAGCCAATTCTATCTATTTTTATAAAAAGACTTTAATATTTTCTAAATTTTTGATTATTATTCTTAAACTTTATACCAAAAGTTTTTTTAATATTACTCATAACAAAAATATCTTTTATGGGAATTCTAATAACCTTAATTATATTTAAGTTATCTCCCTTATAATCTGTTCTTTCAGTTTCTCCACTCTCTATCTTTAACATATTAAACTTTGTAGAATCATCATAATAAAGAGAATATTGTCTTTTTACTGTGGTTGATTTAGGAAATATTCTAGTAAAATTATCTGGCTCATTAAGCTCCCCATTTATTAGTATAGCCTTGTCTGTCATTATAATCTCACCATTAGAATTTATATTAGTAAAGTAGAAAAACATTGTTTTTATAAAGTTGTAAATCAATACTAATATAGTTACTAAAAAACCTCCTGCTATAAGCTTAATTATAACTGGCTTGGCAGTATCAATAACTATATTTCCTTCTATAGCACCTAGTATTATTGGCTCTAAAATAATTAAAGCATACACTATATACATTATATAAACATACTTCAATCCATTACCTAAGCATTTTAATCTTTCCTTTGTTTCATTATTTATATATCTTCTCCACTCTTCATTAGTAAAAGACCATCTTATTATTTTTTCATTTTGTAGATTCTTTCTCACTCTAATAAACTTTAAAATATTTATACATATAATAATAAAGGTAAAGATAATTATGCCTGAAAATAGCATTGTAACAAATATATTTCCTAACGCCCCATCTATTTTGGATATACTTTTCATTACTCCAATTGCTACAGCGAAAATTGCAATTGAAGTTATAATATATCTATAATATTTCATTTTACTTCTCCTTAATAAAATACCAGTAAATTACTTTTTAATATTATAGCATGGAAAGTAAATGAAATATGTAAATCTTCTATTACTAAATCTTAGCTTAAATGCAAATTAATTTATAAAAATAGAAACGGTAACCGTCTTTCTAATAACGCCAATGCCAAGTTTAGATGTAAATCAATTTATAAAAAAAGAGAGCTAAATTTATATAGCATTGGGAAATAATTGAAAAATAGTGTTTAATTCGTTACAATAAAGATATATAGAACATTTTGATAAGTATAATTTTAAGAAGGTGATTTTATGTTTCAGTTTATTATTATAGGAGCTGTAGGAATACTTTTCTCTGTTTTGGGATATTTAGTAATGGTTAAGAAAAAAACAAGCTTAATACATCATTATCATCTAAGGGGAGTAAAGGACATTAAAAATTATTGTAGCTTTATGGGAGGATGTTTATTCCTTTTAGGCGTATTATTTATAGGCTTTTCTATTTTAGGCTTTACTGAAATTTTAACTTTTGCACAAATGCAGCTTAGTATAGTTATTCTTTGTATTTTAGATGTTGTAGCACTTTTAGTTATACAGGAAAAGTTTGCAGGGCATATATTTTAGGGAAATTACTTTAATATAGGAGTGATTACTTTCTCTAAAGTTATTGAAATTCTCGCATTGTTATATGATATAATAACCCCTAATTATATAAGGTAGAAAAAATCAAAAATGAAAATACTCATGAAAAGTATAATAAAGCTTTTTTCCTTGCTTAAGATAAAAGAACCTTATCATTTTAGGCTAAATGATAAGATTCTTTGCTAAATGAATATATTAAAAAACAAATAAACCTTATCATTTAATTGCAAATGATAAGGTTTATTATTATTTTCTGTTAATCTTATTTTATGATTATATTAAAAATTCTTTGCTGATATTTAAAGCTTCCTTATCTTTGTAGATTTCTTCTCCACTGCTCTTTAAATCTTCCTTGTGTTTATATGTTTCTTCCTCACTGCTATTGAAATATTCCTTTACTTTATAGATTTCATTTTCACTATTATTGAAAATTTCTTTAGCTTTATAGATTTTCTCTTCAACTTTCTTTACTTCCACTTGATTTTTGTGGACTTTAATCTTTAAAATCCCATAGTTTATTATTTTTATTTTATATTCTCCATATTCTAGATTTGAGTAAGTAGATTTTAGTTTTAGCATTATTCTCACTATATTTTCATAATTAAATATTCTGAAATTATTATTTTTAGTAATTGAGTAATTTTCACATACCTTTAAAAGCTGTGATATTTTCTCTCTTTCATAGATTGGAACTCTTACATTTACTTCCCTATGATTAAAAGTTTTTATGTATGAAGCTATGACAAAGTTTAAATCATTATTATCCTCTATAACTATTTCTTCAATAAAGCCATTGTTTGAGGAAATATATTAAATAAATTCTCCATTTTTAAACACAGAGTAAATTCTGCAATTCCATGATTTCAATATATCTTATACCTTAGGCAATAAGGATGGAAAATCCGTTTTTCCACCTGAATGACTAAATACATAATTTATAAAGTCAACTAACTTCTCATAGTCCTCTTCATCTGTTTTTAAATAATCTTTCCCCATAATTCTCTCCCTTATTATTAAAAATCTAAGTACTTCTCTTAATCCTATGTTTAATTATAAAAATAGTCTATACCATGATTATTATAAAAATCAGTAATATTATGAGTTAAGTTATAAAAAAATAGATAGACCTAAAAATGTGATCTACCTATTTTTCTTTTATTTTTAATTTATAATGTACTAAAACTATAAGAATAAATTTTGGCAAATTTTTAATATAACTTTTTATTTGGAATTTTTTTAATATGTCTCTTTATTTTAGTATGGTCCATGTAAAAACTCTGTTTATAGATAATTTTTTTAATAAGCATTTCATATCTTAAGATAATTTAATATTAGTCTATTTCACTACAGCTTAAAACCCAACAGTTAAGTAATCTAACAGTCTGATATTTCTTTTGGATTTCATATTTTGTTCCATCAATCATAGCAATTAAAGGTGAAGTTCTTTTAATAAACTCAAAGGCCAAGCCATCTTTTCCACAGTATTTTGCAACCTCTAAACAAATATCCTCATCTGTTTTAGGTTCAACATCTAAATCAATTAAAAAGCCTTTTTTAAACATAAATTTTAATCCCCCTTAATAAAGTTAATTTTTAAGTTTATTATATTGGATAAATTGATTTTAAAATTAACTATTTTGCACCATTTGAAAGTAGCTAGTACATGTGCTATTTTAAATTAGCTATTTTATTGTAAATACAATTTCAAATTAGCTGTTTTACACTATTTAAAAGTAGCTATTTTCTATGCTATATAGTTATTATAAGTAGTTCACTACTCTTTTCATGAAGCATTTATGAATTCTGTTATATATACTATATAATTATTATCCATATTTTTCAATATTTTGAGAATTTTAAATAAAGTTTATGCTTTAATTTATTCTTTTGCCACTTAAAAAGGTAGAATCATTTTTAAAACCCACTACACTTTAAACTTTAAGTTAATAATTTACAACTTAAAACAGTAAAATCATTTTAAAAAATCCCCCACGCTTTATGCCTTAATTTACTGCCTTACAACTTAAAATCCATCGATTAAGGAACCTTCCATTTTCATATTTCTTTGTAATTTCATAATTATTATCATTAATCTTAGCAATTACAGGTGAAGTTTTTTTAATAAAATCAAAAGGCAAATTATTCTTACCACAATACCTTTCAACTTCTAAACAAATATCTTCATCAGTTTTTGGCATATCATCTAAATCAATAAAAAAACACTTTCTAGCCATAGTCTCTACCCTCCTAAGAATTTATTTTTCTCTTTTTTCCTAAAAAGATTTTTCTTATAAAGAAATTTACTTTATTTATTCAAATATATATAAATACCCATAGATTTTATTCCTTCATAGCCTATAATTTTCTGTAAAAGTATTTTTACTTGAATGTATTTTTTAACTTTAAAATATATTTGCTTTAAGATATTTTTACTTGAAAGCATTTTTCCACTTGAAGATACTTTTTTGCCTTAGATATTTTGGGGCTTTCATAATTTTTTACACTTTATATTTTTTCTTAGGATTATTTTCCTTTTAAAGCATTATCCCCTTATAAAAGTTTTTACTTAGGTTAGCTTTTTCTTACTTTAGGGTTAACTTAGAGATAATTTTTGATTTATAGATTTTTCTTAGATGGATGTTTTTTCACTTTATATTAAAAAGATTTGCAATAAGGTTTTTACTGCAAATCTTTTATGGATGTCAATTTAATTTATATTTACTTCTTTTGTTAACTTAATTTATCTTTACTTCTTTTATGGATTTAAGTTTAATTTATTCTTACTTCTTCATTGGTTTCCTTGTTTATTAGATATATTTTTACATTTTCCTTATTTACTTCCTTTGGATTATAGAAGATTTTTCCCATGTAGAACTGGTCATACTGGGAGTTTGCATTGTGGCTTGGGTCTATATTACTGTATCTTTTTATTACCTGCTCATAAAATCCAACCCATTTTTCTAAGTCATAAATTGCATTTATATTTTCCGTTGCCAAAAATCTATAAATATCTATAAATCTTGTTTAATTCCCTGTTCTACGAGTCCGATTTTGAAAACTATAATAGTAATCTACTTTCCTTTGATATAACTCTCCGAGGGCGTAAATTCGGATACAACGCATCCTACATATTAGCATTATCTTCTTAGTGATGTTATGCTAATTTATATCTTGAAAGATTAATACTTGCGTTTAAATCTCTATCAATAGATAAGCCACAACTACATTTATAAACTCTATCTTTAAGTTTTAAATCTTTTTTAACCTTTCCACATTGACTACAAGTCTTTGATGATGGATAAAATCTATCTGCTACTACTAACTCAATTCCTCTAAATTTACACTTATATTCAAGTTGTCTTTTAAATTCATAAAAACCTTGTTTTCTTATGGCATCAGATAAATGTTTATTTTTCATCATTCCTTTAACATTTAAATCTTCTATTACAACTCTATATGGCTTGGTTTTCACTATACTTGTTGTAGTTTTATGAAGATAATTATTTCTAATGTTAGCCAATCTTCTATGGATTTGTTGTATATTCTTTTCAAGTTTTATTATATTTTTAGTTTTGACATACTCCTTTCCTTTTTTATTTTTTTCATATTTTCTACTTACTTGCTTTTGTAGTCTTTTTAATCTCTTTTCTATTTTCCTAACTACATTACTTTTATTTATATTTTTAAATACTGTACCATCAGAGCATATTGCTAAAATTTTTAATCCTAAGTCTATTCCTAATGATACATCTGTTAAATCTTCTTTAATTTGTTCTTGTTCTATACCTACCGAGATATACCAATACTTGTTGTCATGACTTATTCTTGGATTGCTATACTTAACTCCAATAGGTAATTGCTCATTCGTTTTAATCCAACCAACTTTTTCAATATTAACTAATTTTCCTTCTTTAACTTTTAGCTTACAATTGTCGTTGTAGAAGGATTTTTTACTTTTTCGTCTACTCTTAAATCGTGGTTTATCTGATAATCTATTGAAGAATCTTTTATATGCATTACAAGCATCTTTTATAGCTTGTTTAGCTACATTATTAGATACTTCATTTAACCAATTTAATTCATTCTTCTTTAGCTTGGTTAACTCCTTTCTTAAAATTCCATCAGATATAAATTTTCCACCATTTTTATAATTTTCTTCTTGTTTTGAAAGTGTCCAATTGTATATAAATCTAGCAGTACCAACTGACTGCCAAAGTTTTTTCTCTTGTATTTCACTTGGATACAATCTAACTTTTTTCGATAGTATCATCTTCTAATAACTCCTTAATCATTTTAACTTTATTAATTCTTTCCCATTAAAATCTACAACTAAATACGGTACATATTTTAATTAAATCTTCTACTAATTATTATTCTTCTATTTTTTCAGTATTATCAATTATTTCAATAGTAGTTCCATATTTTTCACAAATATTTTCTATTAGTTCATATCCAAATCTAATTAACCTATCTTTGTACAGTACTACTATTTTATCTACTTCTAAATTAGTTATCATATCTATTAATTGATTTAATCCTTTTTTATTATAGTTAATTCCACTTCCAATATCTGAAATAATCTCAAATTGATAACCTTTAGCATACATGTATGTTTTTACATTTTCAATCTGTCTTTCAAGGTCATCTTTTTGCTTATGAGAACTAACTCTACAATATCCAATAGTTTTTTTATTTAGTTTAGTTTTTGATTTTAATCCTAAAAAATGATTAAGCTATTCTTGTGAATAATATCTCGTACCACCTTCGGTTATATGATGTGGCTTTAAAGAACCATTTTTATCCCAATTTCTAAGAGTTTGAACTATTTTACCTATTTTATTTGCAAATTCTCCTATTGAATAATACTTCATAATTTATCACCTCAATAAGATTATATTATAATCTATAAATAAAAACCTTATTTTTATAGATATTTATATATTAATATTAACTGTTATTTACCTTCCATATAAATTAAGGTATCTTTTCTAATGATTATCTCTGTTTATTTTCCATTTTTCCACATTTTTATTTTATCATTTACATAATATTAATAAAAGGTTTTATTATAAAAATTTCTAATAATACAATATTTAGACTTTATTCTCTTATTTTTTAACTCCTGTCATAACTTGTCCCTAACTCTTACCATAAACTAGCTTAAACTTCTAATTTCCCTTTATTCCCTTCTTCTTAAGAGCTTTTTGAATCTTGTCCATAATCTTTTTCTTTTTATATCTAACAGCATTAAAGGTCATTTCATTCTTATGTTGCTCATAATACTTTTGCATATTTCCTCTCTCCTCATTGATATAGAGAATAAATTCCCTTTCCTCATCCTCCAAGTTACTAATAGCATTTAATAGTGCCTCCATTTCCTCTCTATGCTCAAAGTCATTTTCCATGGAAAAATCATCCTCTAAGGTATCCTTCATTGTTATATCCTCCCCAATTGGTGTGTCTAAGCTTGAAAATTTCATGTCAACCTCCTTTCTTTTTAGCATGCAGCCATATTTATTTCTCAAAAGAATGGTTATAAAAGCTACAAAATCTATTCCAAAGCTTCCATCATACTTCTTAACCCCATTCATAAACTCAATCCACCCTATCTGCTCTAAGTCCTCCCTATCATATCCCTTTATGAAATACTTAGTTGAATACTTATAAATCAATCCTTTGTGAATCTCAAAAAGCTTTTCCATGGCTTCCTTATTTCCCTTTTTCCCCTCTATTAATAAAAAATCAACCATTTCCTTATTCATAAACCCTATACCCCTAATAAATATATTTTTATTTACTATATTTCAATTAAATTTTAGTCCTTTTAAAGCTTGTCCACTTTTATTTAAAAAGCACTATTTTTTCACCTAATTTCATAATAAATACTTAAAAACCTCAATAAAAACATCTACTGTGACGGACTTTTAAAAAGTCCGTCACACTCTAAACCCTTGATATAACTAATTTCAGACAGACTTTACCAGACTTTTGCTATTTTTCACTCACTATATATAGGGTATTTAATAAATGTCTTTTTTTTATACTATTTTTTATTTTTCCCTATTATATAGGAGTAAAAAAAGTCCGTCACTTCCGTCAAAACCCTTGGTATCACTAAGAAAGCTCTGGCTCAAAGTCCGTCACAAGTCCGTCACAACTCCGTCATACTACCTAATTATTAAATCATCTAACTTAATTCTTACTCCATTCCATGATCTTAACTTTCCACTTCTAGATCTAGTTATATTAAAATTACCTTCTAGCTCCTTATTAAACTTTATTTGAGAAAGTGTTTTTAAACCTGCTTCCACGCAAAACTCCTTATAAGCTTCATAAATCTCTATCCTACTACATGAAAATAAACTATCAATTTCACAGCACTCCTCTACAAAGGAAATAACATTATTATTCTCACGCTTATATTCTTTCTTAACACCATCAGTCAGCTCATTTTCACTAAACTCAAAGTTATTTTCATAAAGCCTTTTTAATCCTTCTAAGGCCCAATTTAATATGCCTTCCTTTTCCCTTTGAAACTTGTACTTTAAGGACTTATCTATCTTACTTTTCTCTATTTGCCTACTAAATGGCACAATTATAAGTCTTCTATAAAAGCCTTCTGTTCTGTCCACATAGTTTCTAGGTAATTCATTACAACTAAAGACAAGCCTTGCAAAGGGCTTAAATTTAAATGGATTCTTATTTTTCTTTTCTGCCATTAAATAATCCTCCCCTGTTACCACCTTGAATATGCCTGTATCATCTATTGATTTACTTGGAAGATCTGAAAATACATTTGCTAATTTCCCTAAAAGCTCTGCTGTTTTAAACTTATCTCCAATTTCTTGCCAGGGTATATTACTTACATTTTTCTTCCCAAGAAGTAAGTATTCCACCACCCATAAAAGTGTACTTTTTCCTGTTCTAGCTGGTCCCCAGAATACAAAGGCCTTTTGAGAGGCAGTATTTGTGGTAAGTAAATACCCTACTATCTCCTGAACTAAGGGAATTAGCTTACAATCAAGCACTTCATTTAAGAATTTTTTAAATTGTGGACAATCAATTTGCGGATTATACTCTACATTAAGCTGAACTGTACTTAAGTAACTAGGGGTATGCTCCTTAAAGCTCATATCCCTAATATCTAAAAGTCCATTTCTTACATTAACCAAATAAGGATTTCTATTAAAATCATCAAAATCCTTAGAAACAAGTATGTCCCACTGCTCTCTACAATCCCTAATAGATGCCATAATGCAATAATTAGGTAGCATATAATCCATGATGATTCTTCCAGCCTCCTTCTCTCCACTAATGTTATAAACTCCATTTTCATATATCAAAAAGGATTCCCCACCATAGTAAACATCTCTAGTCTCACTTAAATGCTTTGCCAAAACAAAGGGCAAGAACTTAAGTCCCTTTTCCTGCTCCTCATACCATGGAAGATTCCCTGAATTCTTAGGTTTACTCTTATTTTTACTCTTAGCCTTATTCCCTCTTTCCTTCTTAAAATTCCTAACAACCTCCCTATAAAATGAAATAAGATCCTTTGAATTCTTAATCTTTAAATGATTAGCTAAATCCTCCTCAATAAGACTCTTACCTAAAGCTACTCCAATGTTATACATATAATTCTCTATGAACCTAAGGGCAGTATCTACATTTATGGCATTAGAAACTTCACTAACCTTCAAAGTTTTTATGCACTCTCTAATATCCTTAACAGTTAAAGGCTTAAAAGCTAAAGAGGCTGGACTTTTGCCATAACAAGTCTTACCGTATCTTAGACAAGTGTACCCTCTATCTCTAAGGGTTTCACAAGTCATAGGACCTGCACCTGACTTTAGAAAATTACTAATCTTCTCCTCAGTTTCCTTCTCACTATAGGTCTTATACCCCTTACTAAGTTCATGAATCCTATAAGTTCCGCCCTTAAAAAGAGCAAGGTTAGTAATCATTCCATGCCATAAAGGCTCAGAAAGAGTTTTTGAGTTCTTCTTGCAGTGCTTTATAAAATCACACTTAAAACACACAACCTCTAATCCATTTTCACTCTTTACTTCTTCATCCGCAGTATTTTCTATGTTAAGTTGATTATTCTTTGAAATATTATCTTCTGACCTGATATGCAAGTTTTCTTCACTCTCATATAAAACTTGCTCTTTAGATTTGTTGTTTCTACCTTCACTTTTCTTTTCTGAAATGCTTTTTCTATAATCCTCTGAAATGTTTTCTTTATTTAATAAGGTACTCTCTTGTAAATCGCTATGATAATTTGAAATGTAACTCTCTAATCTTATATAATTATCATCATTTACGATGAACTCACTTTCGCTATAACTAAGTTCTCTCTCCAAATCCTCTTGGGTATAAAATAAGTTTGGATTAAACTTTATGCATTTTACCCTTACTGGCTCTTCCTTACAATGATAGAAACCTGGAACTCTCATGACTCTGCTCTCATTTATACAGCTTCCATCCCCATTAAAATGCTTGGCTAGTTTCTTCTGTATATCCCTAAACTTCTCAACTTTTCCATTCTTTATTAGAAAATATACATGTAGAGACTTCTTAGTTTGTACTATAATACTAGGCTCTAGTGGAAACTTACTTATATTCTCTAGCTGTTCCTCTAAGGAAAGAGTATCACACTCAAAAAACTGAGCATTAATTTTATTTATCTTCCTATCACTGTTCCCTCCAGAGTTTACCACAAAGAATATGCCTCTATTAGCCTCATTATGAGCCATTAAAACCTTGCTTTTAGACTGAAAATCCTTTATATTAAAGCTTAGGTTCTTCCCCTTAAAGCCTGTCCCCTTTTTATCAGAAAAAATCCTAATATTAATCCTTCCACAAGAATTTTCAGAGCCTTCGCCCTTGCAAAAACATTCTAAAAACCTTCTTGCCTCACTTAAATTGCACTTTCCAAATTCCTCTTTATTCAATTTTCAAACACCCTTTCATCTCTCTTTTTTAGATTCTTTTACGTAGATAAACTTTTAACCTAACTTATAATAACCTCTTATTACTTTATAGCTTGTCCAAAGCTTAAACAACTGTAAACTCTTTACTAAACCTCATCAAAGTTATATCCCACAGAATATTCCACCTTTAGGGGTATATTAAAGTCCTTAAAGGGAGTTCTCTCCATGCACTCCTTTATGAAGACTATGGCCTCATTAACCTTGTCTTCCCTAACTTCAAACAAAAGTTCATCATGTATTTGAAGCAAGGGTTTTATATACTCTCTTTCTGGTAATTCCCTTAGTATCCTTGCCATGGCTATTTTTATTATGTCTGCTGCTGTTCCCTGTATTGGAGTGTTTAAGGCACACCTTTCAGATACAGTCCTCTTATTCCAGTCCTTAGATTTTATATCCTTTAAATAACGTCTTCTCCCAGTTCTACTCCTTGTATATCCCCTATACGCTGCAACCTTCACAGTATCTTTTTGCCAAGTTGAAAGCCTTGGATATCCGTCCTTTATATTTCTTATAATCCTTTCACAGTCCTTTTCACTTATATTAATTCCACCCTTATACATAAGTGTTTTTTGAAGTCCCTTAGGAAATAGTCCAAAGAAAACACCAAAGTTACAGTTTTTAGCTATGGTTCTTCTCTTCTTAAAATCCTCATGATTCCTGTCTGTAGCCTCCTCTAAGGGAATATTGTATATAATAGAAGTTGTTATTCCATGAATATCAAAATCCTTCATAAAAGCATTAATCATCTTTCTATCTCTGCAATAATAAGCTCCAACCCTAAGCTCAATCTGAGAAAAGTCAAAATCCAAAAACACATGGTTAGGTGAAGGAATAAAAAGTTTTCTAATGCCTAAATGGTCATTATCCTTTCTAGGAAGGTTTTGAAGATTTGGATTCCTGCTAGAAAATCTCCCAGTTTCAGTTCCCATGGAGAAAAAATCTGTATGAATCTTCCCAGTTTCTGAGTTTAAAAGTTTCCCCAAAGACTCTATATAAGTAGATTTAAGCTTACTAACCCTCTTATGCCTCTTTATGCATTCTATAAGATAAGTCCCCTTCTTAAAATTTCTAAGACACCACTCCTCAAGGAGAATCAAGCTCTCATCATCTAAGGAAGGCTCACCTTTTTCACATATCTTAAGAACTGGTAGCCTCAAATCCTTAAAGAGAAAATCCTTAAAATCCTGAGTTTGAAGATTGCTCCCAAGGTTAACATCCCTATTTGCAAAGGATAAAATCTCCCTCTTACAAAATTCAAGCTCCTCCTCTGCTCTCCTGTTAAACTCCTGTAAAAGCTCCTTATTAAGGGTAATACCATTCTTTTTCATAATACCAGTATAAACAGCTGCTGGACTTTCAACCCTTTCACACACAAGCCTATGCTCTGGTATATAAGTCTCAAACCACTCCATACACCAGTTATAAATCCTTAAGGCATAATCACTATCTGCACAGGCATACCTTACAGTTTCCTTATGCTCAGAATGCAAATTATCAAAGTGTGTTCCATTAACCACATGGGAAAAGCTAGGCAAATCCTCATTAAATATCTCCTTTGCAAGAAGTTTAAGACCACTATCCCTTAAAGTTCTAAACTCTCTAAAACTCTTAAAGGTAAGCATACTACCTAGCATAGTATCAAAAACAGGTTCTTTAATAACAATTCCGTACTCATAAAGGAAGGAGGATTCAAAGGCTATATTGTGAGCAACCTTTATAAGACTCTCATTGTGAAAGACAAAGCCCTTAAGCCAAGCTATCATTCTATGAACATCCTCAACATTTTTCCCGTTTCTATGCCTTAAAGGGATGTAAATACCAGTACCCTCCTTAACAGAAAGGGAAATACCCACAATGTGTCCCTTATTTGGATCTAAAGCAGCCTTCTTCTCATTTAATCTAAACCACTCATTCTTTGGTGCACATTCAATATCAAAGGCCACAACCTTCTTATCATGAATGTTTAAATACTTCATAACCTCACTAATAGTAAAAACAGCCTTGTAATTTTCCATAACTTTTCTCTCCTTATATAAAAAATTTCAATTATTTCACTTAAGATTTTTATCCTCTGACTATTACCCTTTAAACCTTTTATAAGAATATTTTAAAAATATCCATTGGATTTTTATCCTATGACCCTTAACTTTTAAATCCTTAAAAATAAGTTTCTCTCCGCATTATCCATAGTAAATAATCAAAATAAGCTTAAGTATTCTTAATTTAAATTCTTTAGTTTATATAAAAAGATTCTTCCTTGTCAGTTTAGCTCAATTCTTTTGATTAACAAAACACACACTATATTTTTACACTAATATCCTTCTTTCGATTAATAAGTGTAATACAAGTTATATATTTATATTTTTGTCTTGCATTTCACTTATAACTATTTCCAATTGAATTATATACCTTTTTTTACCATTTACAAAATTTAATATTTTACCAATATATTCAATTATTCTTTATATTCTCTATTTTTATCTCATTTTCTTACATATTCTAATTATACTTGTATTTCACGAAATTTTTTATTGATTTATACGTGTCTTACTGATACAATTAACTTGTAACAAATTTACATTTATAGTATTTTAAGAGAATTATGATCTATCTATTTTTTAATATAACTGTTTAAATTTAATATATTAACTAAAAATATACTGAGATAATATTTAAAAAGATAAGTTAATTAAAATATATTTAAATTTCAAAACCTAAAATAATATCAGTAATCATTCTAAGTAATAAACTTTAAAGAATATAACTTATATAATCATTCTTAAAATACTATAAATTTGATTAATTCAAGTTTATTAAATTATCCATAGAGGGGGACTATTATGCTTATTGGTCATAGGTTACAAAAATTAAGAAAAAAAAGAAAAATAACTCAAAAAATTCTTGCAGAAAAGGCTGGTATATCACGATCATATCTTGCAGATGTAGAACATAACAGGTATAATCCTAGCTTAGATACTATTGAATCGCTTGCTAATGCTTTAAAGTTAGATATGAAGTCATTCTTTGATGATGCGCTATTAGAAGATTCGTACTATCTAAAGCCATTAAATAAATTAATTGAAGAAGAAGTTGAAGAACTATCAGATAATAAGATTGAAGATTTATCTAATAAAAAAATTGTTGAAAAAGAAATATCCTACTCCTATGATACTTCAACTCTATCTAATAAGGAATTAAAAAATATTGGGAAAGACTTAGAATTAGCACTTGATAATCTTAACAACTTAGAACATGATTTATTTATTGATGATACTATTTTGGATTTAGAGACTAGAACCTTATTAAGAAATAGCTTAGAACATTCAATGCAGGTAGCAAAAGCTCTTGCTAAAAGCAAATTCAATCCTAAAAGGAGCTAAAACTTGCTAGTATTAATTTTTAGATAAGTTTAAATTGGCCTATAGTTTATCTAAGAATTAATTATATTTATTAATCAAGATTTTCTTAAGACTAATCTAAAATTTATCTAAAAATTATAAATTATTAAAATAAACACTAACACACAACACTATTATCCTTCAAGTAATTAGTAATTTATTATTTGAAGGGAGGAAGTTTGATTTCTTAATGTGAAAAACGTTAAGCTCAAACAATCAGTATGAAAATAAAAAACTTAGTAAATGAATTAATAAAAAAGTATGAAACAAGAGATCCATTCATCTTAGCAAAAGCCAAAGGAATACGCATATGTAAAGAGAACTTAGGAAACCTATATGGCTACTCAAGCACGTACAAAAGAGAAATGTCTATACACATAAATTCAAACTATTCAGAAGAAATCCAAAAGTTAGTTTGTGCTCATGAACTAGCTTATCTATTAATGTACCCAAAAGAAACTTGTCACATAGTATTTGACTTATCAACTAGTAATAATCCTCACTTTGAAAAATATATAAAAATATTTATGGCTCATTTAATTGTTTCTGATTATATACTTGAAAAATAGAATTACTGAATATGAATGTATTTATATTAATTTAAATTACTAATAATAAATTAGAACTCATTATTAAATATCTTAAATGTTTAATAATGAGTTCTATATAAAACATATATTCATTACATATTTTAACATTATCAAAACACATTATAAATTTAATATAAAATTACCTATTTAATTGTTTCTAACCAAATATTAATCTGATTACATAGTGTATAGTATTTTGTATCCAAATTTAAAGATGTTATTCCTTTTAAATCAGTCGCAATTTCAGGATTACCAGAACATATGAAGATTACTTTTTTAGGACCTAATTTACCTGAAAACAAACCATACTCCAATAAAACATTATCTCTAACTGATTTTATTTCTTTTTCTCTATACCAAGTTTTATCATCTGCTTTAAAAATAAATATAGCTGCATCTACTTTTTCAGCTGTTTTTATTAAACTTTCAAAAGTGTATTGTCCTGCCACAAAAACTTCATTATCTATCCAAGTAATAGGTTCATTATCTTCAGACTCTAAAATTCTTGCTATCTTTTTCATATCTTCTTTTGCCTCTAATGAGCTACCTATAAAAATTTTCATATTTTCTCTCCCTTCATGTAACTTTATCACCTTAGTACTATCTTTATTTTCCTTTAACAATTTTTTTTCACTTCTTACAGTTGAAAAAGCAAAATCAATCTCAAATTCATCAAATTCTAAAAATTCTTTTTTATCATCTATACAATATAAAACCTTATTATTCTCATTTATATGTACATTTTCTCCACAAGAATGGCAAATAATATTATCATTTTTTTGTGATTCATACACTGTATTGACTTCACCACAATCACATTCAACATTATATTTATAAGTTAATAATCTCTCATCATTTAAACTTTCTATAAACTCATTAAAAGTTTTCTTATCAACATGTAATATATTTAAAAGCTCTCTAGGCTTTATATTTTTCAACTGACTAACCGATGCATATTTCACATAATCTTTCATCTTTTGTATTAATAATTGATTCACTCTCCAAATACCTCTCCCATGTCTTATTAAAATCTTCCTCTCTATACGCTCTAGAATCTTTAAATAAAATTCCTAAGTAATTATTATTATTTGCATAATATTTAACATGAATAGTTCTATTGTTATTTTTATAAGCAATACTTAAGGCATCTACCGCTTTTACACTTTCAAGTGAATTTCTTAGTCCCAAAAATGACTTAGAATTAAATATGCTATTTCTTCTATTCTCACCCGATAATCTTGCAATAACATTCTTATTATCACTAAATCTTATTTCAGTCAACATAGCTGAAATTCCTAAGTTTAATATATTTTCGGCATCTCTTCCAAAAAAATAATCTGCTAGTATTAATTCTTCTATTATATTATTAAACTCTTTCTGTAAGTCCATAATATTAGGATTAAGCTTACTTTCTTCTATATTTTCTAAAGGAAGTATATTCAAAATTTTTTTCATGTACTCCTCTGTTGACTCACTAATTAATCCTATGCTTGAAAATGCTTTTACTTTACTTAATAATTCTTCAAGCAAACATTTACTCATATTATACAAAGCTACCTCATTACGCTCTTCAAAAGGCTCAATACTTATTTGCATTCCTAATGTTATTTTAGAGAAGATTTCTTCCATTATATGTTTGCATTTATCAGTTTCATCAACAACTTTATTCCTTGACCTACCCTTTATAATAATTATTTTCCTTTCAAAATCAACTTCTACTGGAATATAACTATATGCTGTAACAATATTTCCACTTATAGATAACTTTATTTCTCTAATAAAGATAATTTTAATATTTTGCACTATATTCTTTTCATCATACTGCATCTTTATTGCAGATATTTTCTCTTGTTTCCCAGTAGTATATGTTTGAATAAGCTTATTATAATTAATAGATTCTATATTATAGTCTTTTAAAATACCATTAATCCAATCCTTAACATACTTTGCCTTTCTAGAACTTTTTATTTTATAAACATTTATATTTCTATGCATACCATAAAATAATTCATTGAATAAATATTCATTTAATTCATCAACTGATAATTCTCCATTATCTATAATATTAGAAGCCATAACATCTAAATCCATTCCATCATATTCAGATTGATTTTCTATTTTTTCTAATAAAAATCTTTTTAAATTAGCCTCATCAATATTATTAACTAACGACTTATTAACTACCATTTTTTCTCCTTTTAAACAAATTATATCATTTTTATACATAAATAGTATAATTTTTTAAAACCATCTAGTCAATAAAACTGTAAAAATATCCATATTATATAACAATATTAATTCTTTTATTGTCAATGAAGGTAATAAAAATTCAGACATAGTAGCCTATACTATGTCTGAATGTAAAATTTAAATTCTATAACTACACATAAAGTTTATTAATTCCAAATCTCACTGTAAATATATACATTATTACATTTATCTTTAGTCTAACCAACTCCAAAATTTCTAATTACTTTCACTATTATTTTTTTAATTAACCGTTCTATCATTTAATCTTGATAATAATATTATCTTTGTAGTATCAGATTCAGTAAAGTTTATTGTTTTACACGCATTAAATTCAACACAAACTCTATTTCTATTAGATACTTATACTAATTCCTTTAATTTGAAAAAATTAATTTTATCTTTTTTGCTTGAATGTATAATTATAGATACCTTTGCTGGATAATTAAACTTAATTCTACTAATTTTAAATGACCATATTAATATTTCTAATAGCTCTTGATCTGATATGTCTATCTTATCTTTTATTCTAGTTTGTCCACTTCCTAACAATGGAACCGCAACTGACTTACCAGCATATAGTCTATCAACTTCATTCCAAAAATTCATAAGAAAATTAACATAATCTTTTAACAATATCTCTGCTTTATTTTTATCATCAAACTTCGTTAAAGCCGTTAAAAAATATTCATTATACTTACAAATTGTACCTAATGGATACTTTTTCTTTTTTCCCATTTTTCTATTTTCATTCACTTCCAGTACTAAATCTAAACTATCTAATTCTTTTTCTATATAATCATCAAATTCACTTAAAGTTACTCCTAGCTTTTTCTTTATAAATATACCATTCAATGTACTTTCAGCAATTATAATATCATCAACTTGCGTATCAAAATACTCATTAAATGCAATTACTTTAAACCCATCTTCTTCAAATATATCTCCTACCTTAACATCTAAATCTGAACCATTTATATTTAATGAAACCTTACTTAACTTATTTGCTTTTAACCACAAAAATAAATATATACCTCCTAAAATTAATGTTACAAAAATAACAATATTAATTTTATTCTTGAACTTATCTGGAACTTCAAAAAAAATTGTAACATAAGTATAAATTCCTCCTAATATACCCATTATAGTTAAAAAGCTTTTAATAATTTTTGTATCAAGAATCTTAACCTTTACCTTCATTCAATTTTTCTCCTTTCTATATAATTTTATTAAATAAATTATACGATATATTAATTAAAATGTTAAATTTAATAAAATACATTCATTAATGTTCTTAATTCTATTCTTACAAATTATTATAAACAAAAGGACTCCTCAAAAGTGAGAAGCCATTAACAAGTAACTATAAAAATTAAGTTAACCTATAGCATTTTTTACAGCTTGATAATCCCAGTAAAGTTTTCCTTCTGATCTATAACACATAGCTACATGTGTACCTACATTTTTAATAATATCTGGGCATTTGGTTTTATCAACTGTTGCTGCATTATACAATACAACAATTTCCAACCCATCACGTATAGCTTTATCACATTCATACTCAATGAAACTTTTGTTACTCGAACTACCACATTTATTATAGTTAAAACAATAATTACATTCTCCAGCTCTACGTGACTTTGTACCTTTCCCTACTATAATGACAAACTTTTTAGATATATCAAGTCTTGATCTAAGTGATGCTTTAATACTACAATTTTTGCTACTATCGTTAGACTGTGTTATTTCATGAGCATCATGAAAAGACAATCCCCAATAATTACTATTATTCCATTTATACAATTGCTCAACTGCATCTTTATCTCCAGTCCAATCTGCTGCTATATATGTTTTAGTTCTATAATGCATACTAATAATTCTCCCCTTTTTATATTTTTTAAT
>OGSY01000307.1_pt1 | contig 30576 bp, 17 predicted proteins | sample 1574281 | NCBI WGS metagenome assembly OGSY01 (sample SAMN03295855, study PRJEB24534) | human gut metagenome | isolation source: fecal sample 5 from infant 8 | host: Homo sapiens | place: USA: Pittsburgh, PA | collected 2014-07
ATATAATAGTTTTAACTCCTTATACCCTTAAATATTGCACGTAGGAGCATGTATTAAAAATTATTTTGATACATGCTCCTCTATTTTAAATAATTTTTCTCCTTTCTTACTTATAACATTTCTTAAATTCACTGATTATTTTTCTAATTTTATGTATTATCTTAAGAATTTTATTACTTTTCTTTTTATTTTAATTATCATTTACGAGTATTTCATTTAAAATAAAGTATAAAACCCATAAATAAAATCCTACTCCTAAATTTAAATTAAAATTACTTTTACAATTATTCCATTATTTATTAACATTTCTAATTATGGTATAATTACATGGAAAATTTAAGTATTATATACACTATTTTAAACTTAAGAAAATAGGAGATGATTTTATGGCTGTAGCAATAGTTCAGCAGCAACAACAACCAAATGATAAGATTAATATTGACTTGTCTAATTCTAATGTTGCTGTAGTAAAAAGTAAAAAAGAAACTAATCCCCCTATAAAAGATGAAAAACAATCAAAGGATAAAGATAATTTAAAATCTGATAAAAAAACCGAGCCTAAAGTTGAAGAAAAAAAGCAAGATAAAGGTAACTCAAAGGAAGAAAATAAAGCTCAGGTAAAAACTGAACCTAAAGTTAAAGAGGATAAAGACACAAAGAAAAGTTCTGATGAAATTAAAGAAGAGGTAAAAAATCAAAAACCTGTTATAAAAGAAGTAAAATTACCTGTTGAAAAAGATTCAAAGAATTCTTCTGAAAATTTATCTAATAACTCAAGTGACTTTGCTTCAGATGTTAATAGAAGATTATATGAATATGAAAGTGTTAGAAGTAATCAATCTAATGCAATGAATGAAGCTATTCGTCTTCATAATGGAGACCCTAGCAACACTTGTGTTTTCTTCCAAGGTGCTTGTTTAAGAGCAATAGGAGTACCTGTTCCAAGTCATATTGGATACACTTCTAACCTTTGGAATTGGCTTGAAAATAATAACTGGGAAATGCATAGAGATTTTTCAAACATCCAAAAGGGAGATATTATCTTTGCAGGTGAATATCACACAATGTGTTTCATGGGATGGAAGGATAAAGCAAATGGTATTGCCTATGTAATGGGAAATGAAGCCTATACCTATGGAGATGCCTATGCTCATCGTAATTTAAATGGACAAGCTCCTACTAAAGAAAATGGATGGAATAGACAGTATAGAGCTACAAGATACTACAAATATAAAGGAAATTCTTCAAAAAACAATTCTGACATTGTAAAAACAAACATTGTAACATCAAGACCTCTTAGCTCAAATGATCATAAATATACAGTTGAAGCCTTAAAGGGTACTGTAACAGCTAAGCAAGATGTTTATATTAATGAAAAACCATTTCCTACTACTGAAGGAATTAAGCCTGTAGGACTAGCTAATGGCGGAGATAAATTAACTGTAACTGGTAGAGCCTCAAATGGATGGTATGAAGTTCTTTATAATGGTCAAAAAGCTTACATAAGTCATAGATATACTGACTTCTTAGAAGAAAAAGAAGCTCCATCTAAGTCATCTGATTCTGTTACTCACCTTGGAGTAGTTAAAACTAATACTTCAGATAAAAAATCTGATTCTAAAGAAGATAATAAAAAGATAGAAAGTTCTCTTAAAGACAAAGATGAAAAGGTGAACAAGGGAGATAAATCTACTGAAGATAAAAAGGTAGATGAATCTAAGGATAAAGCTACTAATAAAGTGGAATCAAATAAAACTGAACAAGCTAAGCCTTTAGAATCTAGTAAGCCAGTTGAAGAAACTAAAAAAGAGGAATCAAGTAAGCCTTCTGAAACAGTTACAAAAACTGCCTTTATAAAGGCGAATGGTGGTTTATGGCTACATTCTAGCAAGGATACTTCATACTCTTCTAGAGTAAATCTAATGAGTAATGGAGCTAAGGTTAATGTTTTAGAGGAAGATAACTCTTGGTTTAAGGTTAACTATAATGGAAATACAGGTTGGTGTTCAAGTAAATATGTAACTAACCCAGTTTCTTCTGAAAGCTCAACTAATAAAAAAGTAGAAGAAAATAAAGCTACAGAACCTAATAAAACTATGGAAGAAAATAAACCTAAGAAAGAATCTGAAACAAGCAAACCTGCTTTGACAATTGTTAAAACTGCTTCTATAAAAGCTAATGGTGGACTATGGTTACACTCTTCTAAGGATTCATATATCTCTTCTAGATTAGAAATTATGGATAAGGGTGAAAAGGTTACAATCTTAGAGGAAAGTGGAGATTGGTTTAAGGTTAACTATAGTGGTAAAACTGGCTTCTGTGCAAGTAAGTACTTAAGTGAACCTACTACTTATGAAAAACAATCTGAATCTAATAAAATAGAGGAAGTTAAAAATACCTCTCCTAGCAAGGCTGTAGAAGAAAGTAAACCTACTGCACCTATTAAAACTATGGAAGAAAATAAACCTAAAAAGGAAGCTGAAACAAGTAAACCTACTTTAACAAATATTAAAAGAGCCTCTGTAAAGGCAAATGGTGGTTTATGGCTACACTCTACTAAGGATTCCTATGCATCTTCTAGAATTACCATAATGAGTAATGGAGAAAAGGTTGATATTTTAGATGAAAATGGATCTTGGTACAAGGTTAACTATAATGGAACTATGGGTTGGTGCTCAAGCCAATTTTTAAGTAACCCAACTGTTATCTCTCAAAGCTCACCAAGTAAGCATGTAGAGGAAAATAAACCAGTTTATGAAAACAAAACAGTTGAAGTAAGTAAACCAGTTACTAGCACAGTAAAAACAGCTTACATAAAAGCAAATGGAGGTTTATGGTTACACTCCTCTAAAGATTCCTATGCTTCTTCTAGAATAAGCATAATGAACAAAGGATCAAAGGTAAGAGTTTTAGAAGAAAGTGGTTCTTGGTTTAAAGTTCAACACAATGGAAATATAGGTTGGTGTTCAAGTGAATTCCTAACTAACCCAGTAACATCACAAAGTAATACTGTGGAAGAAAGTAAAACAGTTCATCTAGTTCAATCAAATACTAATGAAGCTTCATTAAGATCAGCTCATGTAAAAGCTAATGGAGGATTGTGGCTACACTCATCTAAAGACTCCTCTACTTCATCTAGATTAACTGTAATGGGTAATGGCCACAATGTTGAAATCTTAGAAGAAAGTGGTTCTTGGTACAAGGTTAGATATAATGGAAACATAGGTTGGTGCTCTAGCAAATTTATAATTTAAAATTTTAAAATAAAATCTAATATGGACTTATTAAAATTAATCATAGGCTGATGATAGCTTAATATTAGTTTTAAATTCACCTAATAAATTCAAATCTTTTATAAAATGGGCTTATATAAAAATAGCTTTTATGCATATTTTTATATAAGCCCTTTCTTGTATTTGAATTATATACCTTGAAGTTGCCTTAGAAGTTTTATATATAATCACTAAATCTCTAATTTACTCATATATGTTTTTTTGATATAATAATTACTATGATTACGTACGTAAGGAGGTTAAAAATGGATAATAATTTCTTTTATAAATTTCCAGCACTTAAAGGAATTCAGGCATCTAGAGAGTTTTTCGTAATTATGTGTCCTTTATCTGTATTATCAAAGTTATTTATTTTTAATGATGATGAGCTACCTCCAGAATATCGTGCACAAAGATTATTAAATAAATCTAGAATACCCGAAATAACATCCTATATGGTGGATAATCCTAATGACTATGTATTTTCATCTGTTACAGCATCAATTGATGGTGAATTTTCATTTGAACCCTTTGAAAAAGCTTCAAATGAAAACATGGGAACTTTGCAAGTGTCTATGGATAGCAGACTATTAATAAATGATGGTCAACATAGAAGAGCAGCTATTGAGGAAGCTTTAAAAGTTTCACCTGAATTAGGTAAAGAAACTATCTCAGTAGTTTTATTTATAGATGAAGGACTTAATAGAAGCCAACAAATATTTGCTGATTTAAACAAACATGCTGTTAATGTTTCAAAGTCAATAGGTATTTTATACGATTCTAGAGATCCTATTGCCCTAACTACTAAAGCCCTTATTGAAAAAAATAAGTTTCTTAAATACTTCACAGATAGAGAACAACCCTCTTTGTCTAAGTATTCAAATAAACTATTTACATTAAGTAGTATAAATGAAACAAATAAAAAGTTACTTTGTAAACTTGACCCTAAGGATGAATCTACTCAAAAATTTGTATATGAATTTTGGAATTGCTTATGTACAAATATGAAAGAATGGCAGTTTGTTTTTAATAAAGAAATTAGCCCTAGTATCTTTAGAAAATCTTATATTAGTTCTAATGCTGTAATACTTGAATCTTTAGGTATTATAGGAAATTGTCTTTTTAGAAAAAACAAATCTAATTGGAAAGAATATATGATTAAACTAAATGAAATTAATTGGAATAGATCTAATCTAGAAGATTGGGGTAATCGTGCTATTGGAAATAACGGACGTATAGTAAAAAACTCTAACTATATAAAGCTCACAACCAACTTTATAAAATTAAAGCTTGGTCTTGAACTTAATAAAGATGAATTAGAGTTAGAAAATTCATATAGAAAGCTGAAGGAAAATAAAAATGAGTAGTTTAAATATAAATGACAAAATTAATAATATACTAGATGAAATGACTCGTGTATATAAAAATGATTCAAGACCTTGGGTTATAGGATATAGTGGTGGAAAAGATAGTACTACTGTTGTTTTATTAGCATTTAAAATGCTTCAAAACTTACCAAAGGAAGAAAGACATAAACCAGTTTATGTCATTTCATCAGATACCTTAATTGAAAATCCTATAGTATTATCTTATTTACAACAAAACTCAAAATACATAAATGAAGGTGCTAAAAATCTAGGATTACCTTTATATACTGATATGATACACCCAGATTATAATAATACATTTTGGGCTAATGTAATTGGTAAGGGTCTTCCAACCCCTACTTCTATTAGATTTAGATGGTGTACTGAAAGATTAAAAATTAAGCCTTCTAATAAGTTTATTGAAGATAAAGTTAAAGAAAATGGCGAAGTTGTTGTATTACTTGGTGTTAGAAAATCTGAAAGTATAGCAAGAGGAATTAGAATAAAAAATAGAGAAATTGAAGGTTATTTATTAACACCTCATGTAACTCTACAAAACACTTATGTTTATAATCCTATTGTTGAACTTTCAACGGATGATGTTTGGGCTATTCTACTTTCAAATAATGGTGAAACTCCATGGGGAACTAATAATAATGATTTATTTGCCCTTTATATGGGTGGTGAAGGCGGAGAATGTCCTTTTACTGTAACAAACGATTCAGAGACACCTTCTTGTGGAAATTCCAGATTTGGTTGTTGGATCTGTACCGTTGTTAAAGAAGATAAATCATTAACTGGGTTTATAGAAAGCGGAGAAACTGAACTTCAGCCACTACTTGATTTTAGAAGTTGGCTATTAAGCATACGTGATAAACATGAATATAGACAGAAGTATAGAAGAGATGGAAATCATTATTATAAAAAACTTTACTTAGAGAAAATGCCTTTACTAAATGATTATATTATTGATAAAAACCATCTATTCTTTGATAAAGAAAATAATGAAGGATATATAGATTTAGTTAGATCTAAGGAAACTGATGAGCTTTTAAATAAAAAGTCAACAGATAAAGACAAAATATTCCTAGAACTAATTCCAACAGTTGAATCTGGTGAAGATATTAAATTAGACATTAGTAAAATTCACTCTGATTCAAAAGGTGAATTCATAAATGTTGTTGGTTATGGACCATTTAATTTTAAGGCTAGAAAACTTATTCTTGAAAAATTACTTGAAACTCAAAATAAAATTCAAGAATCCTATGACCTTGATTTAATAACAATTCAAGAGTTAGAAGCCATAGATAAAATCTGGGATGACGAGGAAGATTTAACTCGTAGAAGCTTAGTTGAAATTTATTATAACAAAACTGGTAATAGACTTCCTTGGGATGATTATAAAAAACCTATTTTTGATAATTCTACATTAGAAACAATATCTAATTTATGTGTAGAAACAGATATTCCAGAAGATTTAATCAATAAATTACTTATAGAAAGCAATAAATATAAACATTTTACAAATAAAACTATACTAGATAAATCTATAAGCAAATTATTAAATCAAAAACATTTACACAAAAGTTTAGTTGAGGAGATAGACAATGATAATTAATAATATAACACTTAAAAACTTTAGATCATATGAAGATGAAACTACCTTCTCATTTACTCCAAATGGCAATAAAAATATAGTTTTAATTGGTGGTGAAAATGGAGCTGGTAAATCTACTCTATTTGAAGCAATTAAGCTTTGTATATACGGTCCAACGACTTATGGATATCTTGGTAATAACTATAATTATCAAACTAAAATAAAAAATAATATTAATGATAATGCTTTTAAAAATGAAGATATAGAATCATTTATAGGTTTAAGCCTTTCATTTAAAGAAGGAACAGAATTAAAAGATTATTATCTTAAACGTATATGGAAATATAAAAAGCATAAATTAAATGAAGAATTTAAAGTATTTTTAAATGATAAAGAACTTTCTGAAGATGATAAACTTTATTTTGATAAGTATTTAAAATCAGTATTACCTCCTTCACTATTCGACTTTTTCTTTTTCGATGGTGAAGAATTAAGCGATTTCTTTGTTGGTAAATCATCAAGTTCAAACTTAAAAGAAGCTGTACTTGAACTTTTCAACTATGATACATTTGATGTATTAAAAAAACAATTACTTTCTTATCAAAGAACACATTCTAAAGAAAATAAAAATTTAGATGAAGCTCAAGCTAGATATGATGAACTTTCATCTGAAATACATGAAATTAAAAATAATATATCAGAACTTAAAAATATAATTTTTAATAATGAATCTATCCTTGATGATCTTTATATAAAGAAACAAAATGCCGAAGATGATTTTAAAAATAGTGGTGGTATTTTTGAAGAAGAAAGATTGTTGTTAAATTCACAGATTAATAAGCTTGAATCTGAACGTACAGAAATAAATCAAGAAATTAAAGATTTTTGTAATGATACTCTTCCATTTTTAATAGTATCTAAGCTATTAAAAAATACTAAAAAACAAATTGATGAAGAAGAAGCACTTATTTCATTTAATAGTATAAGTAAAAAGTTATCTGGTAATATTGTAAAATCAACACTAAACAAACATCTACCTAAACATAATAATGTTAATTATGATGAAATAGCCTTAACTCTTTTAAGTGAAATGTTTGAAGTAGATAAAATGAATGATATTTCTAATATATTGGAACTTTCAAATGAAGATAAAAATTCTATTAATTTCATAATTAATAACATATTAGGTAAAAGTAATGATTTTAAATTTAATATATTATCAAAATTCACTAGACTTAAAGAAATTTCATTAAGTATTAAGATTTTAAGAGAAAAACTTAATTCAACAGTTTCTGGTGATTTTTTAAATAACTATTTAGAAACAACTGCTATTTTAAACAAACAAATAAGTGAGACTGAAAATATAATTGCTTCTTCAAAAGCTAAACTTGAAGAAAAATATAAGCAATTATCTTTAAAAGAGTATCATTTAACAAGAGCTAAAAATGAACTTACATCACTATTACAAAATAATAATGTTTTAGAAATGTCATCTAGTATAATTAGTTATTTAGATAAACTTCTAAAAAATATTACTAGAGATAAAATTGATGCTATAGAAGAAGAATTTATTAACATATTTAAAAATATTATAAGAAAAGACAATTATGTAAATAGTATAGTAATTGATGATTCATTTAACTCTACTCTTTACATAAATAAAGAATATGATACAAATGAAATATTAAATATATTAACTAACCTTGGTTTTGAAGGAACTGAAAAGAAATATGGTTCTAAATTCATAGATGATTTATTTAATTATTTTGATGTAGCAAACTATAAAAGCTTAACTAAAAAACTTGAACAAATAGCTTTAGTTCAGTATATTTCTTTAAGCTCAAAGGTTAATATAAATGATTTTTCAAAAGGAGAAAAACAAATTTATATACTTTGCTTAATTTGGGCTATTATAAAAAGTTCTGGTGTTGAAATACCATTTATAATTGATACACCATATGCACGTATAGATGAAACTCATAGAAATGCTCTAACAACAACATATTTACCTAATATAAGTAAGCAGGTTATTATACTTTCAACTAATAAAGAAATTGATAGTGACTTATATCAAGTTGTTAAGCCTTATGTATGTAATGAATATCTACTTCTTTACAATACAAATTTAAGAAAAACAGAAGTTAAAAATGGATATTTTGAGGTGTAATTATGGGATTTAGATTAAAAACGTCAAAAAAAACAAAAGAAATATTTGAAGAATTAGGTGGAAGTTCAAATCTTAAGCCCTTTGCATTAAGTAAAATAGCCGTTTCTATGTCCCTAAATCATGAAACACCTATTGAAGAATATGAAAGCAAGGATACAAATGGACTTGAACTACAAAGAGCTACTGTTACTGGTGAATTTGATGCTATATTCAAAGCTCTTATTGAAATGAACTTAGGAAGACATATTTCAGATGATGACTACTATCCTATTTATATGAAGCTTCATATGGATAGGGGTGCTGAACTTCTTTATAATAAATATAAATACTCAGGGGGTAACTTAGAAAAATTTATAACTAAGATACTTGATGAAGGAGATGCTAGTATATGATATATCTAGATAATAGTGCTACTACTCCAATTGACCCAGAAGTTTTAGAAGCAATGTTACCGTATTTAAAAGAAGAATACGGTAACCCTTCTAGTAGACACTACACATTAGCTGTTAATGCAGAAAAAGCTGTAGAAAAAGCTAGAGAGCAAGTAGCTAATTTAATTAATGCAAACCCAAAAGAAATTATTTTCACAAGCGGTGCTTCTGAAAGTAATAATATGATTATAAAAGGTGTTTCTGACTATCTTAAATTTTATGAAGATAAAGGAAATCATATTATAACATCTACTGTAGAACATAAATCAGTTTTACAAACATGTAAGTTTTTAAATGGTGATGTATTTTGGAATAATCCAGATAAAACAATTGCAAGTCAATTTTTAAAAAAGAAGAAAAACACTAAAAAAATTAATAGAGGATTTGAAGTAAGTTTCTTGCCTGTTAATGAGTATGGTCAAGTTACTGATGAAAACTTTAAAAACTCTATAAAAGAAAATACTATTTTGGCTTCTTTTATATGGGGTAACAATGAAATTGGATCTTTAAATAATATAGGCTCACTTTCTAAGATTGCCAAGGAAAATAATATACTTATCCATTCTGATGCAACACAAGTATTAGGGAAAGTTCCTATAGACGTAAAGAAAATACCCGTTGACTTTCTATCCTTTTCTGCCCATAAGATTTATGGACCAAAAGGGGTTGGTGCTGCTTTTATAAGACAAGAAAGTTTTAATAATTACAAGATGACTTCTCTTATACATGGTGGTCAACAAGAATTTGGATATAGAGCTGGAACCCATGCAGTTCATAATATAGTAGGATTCGGAAAAGCTTGTGAAATTGCAAAAAGAGACATGGATAATTATATAGAAAAAATACTTAATCTTGAAGAAGAAACTAAAAGAATTTTAAAAGAAAAGTATCCTGAAATAGAGTTTTTAGGAGATCCTGAAAATAAAATACCAGGTGTAATAGGTATGATTATACCTAATGTAATAAATGAGATGCTAATAAAAAATTTAGCTGATAAAGTAGCTATTTCGGCAGGTTCTGCTTGTGGAATTGGTGAACCTTCATATGTTATACAAGAGATTGGAAAGGCTAATTGTACTAATCACTTTATTAGAATTAGTTTAAATAAAAATTCAGCTATTAATTCTATTTCTCAAATACTTTTATAAAATCAAAGCCCATAATTAAATATGGGCTTTGATTTTATATTTTATTATATAATTTCTAATTTTAACATTTTATGATCTGATAATGAATAATCTCCATCTATATGAAAATTAATAATTCTACTTTTAATTGTCTTTTTATAAAAACAATAATCTACATGATATTCTTTATTTGTTCCTCTATTTTTATGTGTAGATATTGTTTCAGCACCAAATTCCTCATTATATATATCATGATAAAGACTACTATAACCTAAATTTCTTAACTTCTCTACTATCAAAGAATGATTTTCTTCACCACATAGTTTATCAAATATTTTATTACTATTAAAATCACCTATCAATATACAATCTTCTGTACATAATATTTCTTTTAATTCTTCTATAATATTTAATACTGTTTTTACATAATTTTTATATGTACTACGCCCATTATAAGGTTTTGCCCATATACCTATTATAGTTAAACCATTTTTTATTTTAATATATATACAATCATTTATTTCATTCTTAATTATTTTTCTATAATATTCCACATCAATATTATTAGAAACAAATAATCCTAAGCCTTTCTTTCTATCTTTTTCAGCAGACCATTCAAATAAATTTAAATTAAAACTATTATTTTCATTTAAACATTCTTGTATAAAACATATATCAAATTCACAGCATTTTTTGTATTTATTTTTACTTTTAAATCCACCATTACAATTCCAAGAACATAATTTCATTTTAAATTCTCCTAATCAAACTCATTATTCAAATCAAATTCTATACTCTCTTCAAAAACGCCCCTAAACTCATCTAAATATCTTTCATACAAACAATCGTTTGTATCTATTTTTTTTGTATACAGCATTGTCATTTTATCTAATTTTCTATCTTTTGTTGACGAGAAGCTATATGAAATAATTTTTTTTTCATTTCCATATATAACATTTGATATAATACCATCAAATAACTTTATTTCAAGATTTTCATTACTGCCACTACTATCATATATTTCTTTCCATAACTTCAATGTATCTTTTATCTTATTTTTAACATCTTTTCCATTATATTGTTTCTTATACATATCCATAGTTATATTATCAGTATAATTTGATAATATTACTTTAACTCTTACTTTTTTATTACTAAGCACTTTTATTAAATTTTTTCTATTTATTGATGTCCATCCATAACCATATACTTGCATTATAAATAATTCTTTTTTTGTACTATCTAAAAATTCTTCAATTATAGAAGAATCTGCCATTGTACTTTTTAAATTTATTACACCCAATTTAGCAGAATCAGATTCTCCATTAATACAATCACATACCTTATTTATGATTTCTTGTTCAGTATACATATTATTTAATACTTCTATTATACAGTTAACTAATAAATATGATGCTATAGTTCCTAAAATTATTTTTAAAAAATCATTAGTAACAACAAATGAAAGTATTAAAATTATTAATCCTAATACAATTAAAACAGCACATTTTTTAAGATTTATATATTTCCTTTTATAGCTATTAAACATATTTTCTCCTAACTTTAATATTATATAATTCAATTTATCTATTTAGTTTTACTATAAATCATTTTATTTATTAAATATATTCTATTAATTTTTATAACTCCCAAAAAGCTAAGTCTTTCATAAATGATGGTCTTTCACTATTACCTATCTTGACTAAACTATGATGTTTTGCTAGTCCTTTTATAGTTGTTACAAGTTTATCTTCTTCCTGCTTACTTTGAGCATTAAATAGTTTTTTAACATCTCTATTACTTAAGTCATCAACTCTATGAACTACCCAATTTAATATATAGTTAGCATAGTCATTTTTATCTGTTGAGAAGTGAGTTAGTAGTTGTGTTGAAAGTATTGTTCCTACCCCAAACTCTCTACCTTCTTTTAGTATCTTCTTTAAAGCTGTGAAATCTTTACTTAAAAAGTTATCTGCTTCATCTACTAATATTATTTTATTTAACTGCCTTAAATGACCTTCTATTTTACTATGCCCCCCTGCTTGCATTTGAGCATAGAATAAATCTAATGTAATTGCCACAACTAGATTTTGTATTCCTTCATCATATCCTGATAAATCTATTACTGTAACTCCATCTGTAAGTTCAAATAAGCTTTTAGTTTCAAATGGATCTGGTTCAAATATTTCAAAATCTATAAGATTGCTTAATGCAGAATATAAACTATCATCTTTTTTCAAATCTTCTCTTGATTCATAAACATCATAAACATCTTTTAATGTTGGTGCTGGTTTATCCCAAGTTTCTTGATTATTCTTTATAATTCCCCTTTTTTCATAAGCTTCCATTATAAGTTCCCTTAGTAAGGTCTCTTGCTTATTACCAAGTCTAAATCCTTTGGCAATAGTTTCTTTTAAACTATTAGCAGTATGAAGAGGAAGCATTGGCTTTGAGTTTGGCCCCTTTACTACTGATAATGGATTAAATGGCAAATGATATAACTCGAAAACTTTGGCACCTGTAGCCTCTATAAAATCTTCTTTTGACTTGTTGTAATCTCCTTTATAGTCAAAAATAAGAATTCCAATCTCTTTTCCATCAACATTATTCTTTGATTCTCTATGAATTTGAGTAATTACTGACTTAGTAAATTGAGTTTTACCAGTTCCCATAGTTCCGATTATTCCTGTATTAGTATGAAGAACTTTATTTGTATCATTTGGATAAAGAATGATTTTTTTATTGTTTTTCTCATTAGTTCCAAATATTATTTCCATATTTCTGCTTTCTTCAACTTTACTATTTAAATTACCTGGTATTTCTTTATAATCACCTAAAATATTTTCTCCTATTTCAAGTAATTCTCCAGTTGTGTTCTCTTTATAAAAACCATTTCTAATTACCACATCTTCATCAGTATTCTCAATAGTTTCTTTGATCTCTACACTTTGCTCAGGTATATATTCAATATTTTCTACTTCTGAAAAATCAACTTTAGAAATTAAATCTTCAATTTCACTAACTGTTTTAGTTATAAATTGAATTCCGTCTTCTTCTGCCATTTCTATAACCATAACATCTTCAGTTATTTCAGAAATATTTTTAGTTACTCCTCTTTTAAAGGATACCACAGCAGCTTGTCCCAAAACTTTATCCATTGAATCTACTATTTGATAATCTTCATTTAATAGCTTTCTTCTTAATTCAGAATATATTACTTTTTCCCAGTTCTGATTATTACAAACCCCATATAGATTTAATTTTTCTGCACTTGATACTACTAATTGCATCAAGAAATTTCTATATACCTTCTTTGTATTTGAAAGTATTTCACCATCTTTAGGTAATAATGTTTCTTTTAAAAGTCCTTTTGTTTTTTTAGCTTGTGTTATACCCTTTACTATGTATCCATCATCATTTATACCAATTTTAACTTCTATAGGATAATAATGAACAAATACTTTTTCATCTTTTTCTTCTATTCCAACCATTAATATATCATCACTTGTAGCACCATTATTATCAAACCCTAAGTTTTTAACTGAGAAAAATCCTTCTGATTGTTTTAGTCCTACCCCTCCAGAAACTCTTAAAATCTCTTCTAACGATATTGGTACCCATATTATATTTTCATTTTTAAACTTAGCTAATGCTAACTTAATAGCTGAAAGTATACTTATTTTTTCTTTAGGAAAATGTGATTTACTTGATAATAATCTTAATAACCAATCTCCATTTATAGCATTAAACATATTTATTATCATTGGAGAGTACTCTTCGGAATTTTCTATTTCATTCTTGTTTAAGAATTCTTCAATTACTCTTTGATAAGGAGTTGATTTTCTAGTTACAGTTATTGCATCATATCCTCCTGCTGTTGTATATTGATCACTGTAATGTATTATTAACAAATCTTTTGCATCAGGATCATTTTTAAAAAAGTTTAAATCAACCTTTGGATTTATAAATGTTACCCAATGACTTGCATTATATATATCATCTAATGAACTTTTACTTTTATTAGGAACTGAAATTGCTTTACATTGATCACTATTAAAAGGCTCTCCATTAGAAGCTGTATTTAGAGCATTAAGTTTCATAGCAACATTCATTAAATCAGTATCAGTATTTGCGTATTTAGTACCAAATCCAGTTCTATATGCATCACCTAAAAATACTGATGGAATTCCAGAGATTTCACCATTTAATATTACTCCTGATGGTATATCACTCATTTTTGATGTTATAGTCCTTACATCCTCACTCATCTCTAAGAATGTAATATGAGCATATTCTATTCCATCTTCAACTTTTTTTGTATAGAATTGTACTTTTTCTCTATAAAGATTAAGTATATCCTCCTCTGACATGTTGTCTACTTTTAAATCTATTCCATATAATCCTTTTATACTCGCTATGTTTTCATTAAAAGCAACTTCTTCAAAAGCATTTGTTATATTTTCATCTGAATATATAAATAAATCTATTGGTAATACATTATTTCCTGATTTAAGTCTCTTTGTGTAATACTTAAAAATTCCTTGAAGAATTTCCTTACTATCTCCTGTGTTTATTAAATTTATTCTAATTGCTGCATTTTCAGACATATTAAATAAATATCTAAAATGGCCTACAAACTCTTCGATTTTTTCTGTAACAAGCTTAGATACAAACTCCCTAGATCCTTTATATCTTGGTAATTTTTCATCAACATAATATTTCCACTCTGGAGAATGTAATTGTTCCATTGGAATATACAATTCATTTTCTTCTCCAACTATATAAGGTAAAAGATAAGTTGAAGTAAACCTCTTAATGATTTCATCTGATAACTCCTCGTCACCAAGTTCATCATTTATTTTTAATTGATATGCTATGTTTAAAGGATGTAATGGAGTAAATATTAATTCTTTATCTTCTATTTCTCTTTTTATCACTCCTAATTTAAATAAATTCTTTTGTTCTTTATTTAAATACTCACCTTCATTTATTGAATTTAATGCTTCTAAATAAACAATTATGAAATCCTTATATATTGATTTCAAATCATCATTTAAATATGTTAAACTAGGTAATCTTCTAGATTTTTTATAATACTCTAAAATTTTATAGTAAGCTTCTCTAACTTCAGAATATAGTAATATTTCATTTTTCTCTAATCCTTCTGTAGTTTCAATAAAGCAAAAGCCTTCTTTTTCTATAATCTCTTTTTCTAAAGCAAGATTTTTTCTAAATTCATCTCTTGTTAAATATTCTCTTGTCCCAAACTCTAGTTTGTTATCACCTATAGACTTAAAATCAGCCTTTTTTTCTCTTTTAAGTTTCCATACCTTCATACCTGTTGCATACTCTAGCACTTGACTTGTCCCAATTATTCCAAACGGTACAATATCATTTTCAATCTTTGCTGTAAATCTAATAAGTTCCTCATCATTTTCATAGTTAAAATTATCTGCTATTTTAACTTCTACTAATTCATCTGAAAGTATATTTATCTGTTCATTATTAGAAGTTAATTCATATTCTGATTTATTACTTTCAAACTCATTAAATATAATAGTTGAATCATTTGTATTTATAGAAATATAACTTTCATTCTTCTTAACAACCAATGTGTATTTAGATTTTATTGCCTCTAAGTATTTTTTATTAAAATTTAAAACAACTATTTTAAATTCGAATTTCATTTTTTCTGGTTTATAAACTACTTTATAAAAGTTTGATTTGAATTCATCTATCTTTAAGGTTACATTTAATTTCCTACCTGAAGTGGTAGCTTTTAGGTCGCCAACTATTCCTTTTTCATGAATATATTCTTTTTTTAGCTTATCATCAAATGTAAATTCTAAATCTATTTCTTCTAAGTTATTTTCATTAAAAACTATTATATTTCTAGTTCTTGATTTAGCCTTAGAAGTACCTTCTTCTTTATCCCATTCAACAGAAGCTCCTATATATTCTAGAGGTTTTATTTGTTTTTTATCTTCAACAGATTTTATCACATACTTATACTCAACATCTTTCCAATTAGCCTCTTTTAGCTTATCAATACCTTTATCATCAAAATATTTCTCTAATTGAGTTTCTGGATTACCATAGTTATGAATCTCATCTACTCTACCAAAATATAATGCATTTTCATTTATTTTATTTTCTAATTCTTTTCCTGATACTTCTCCTAATTTGCTATCATAAAACAATCCAAAATTTCTATATTCATTTTTATTTATATAACCTTTATTTATTATTTCTAATATTTCTCTATATTCAAAAATTGAATTACTATCTTGAAATAGTGAACTTTTTTTTCTTTCCAAATCTTTTTTAACAATAACTTTATCTACTTTACTAAAATTATTGTTTGAAATTTTTTCTTTAATATTATTTTGTATATAATTTACATGAAATGGCATACCTTCTTTTGAAAAAGATTCTGTTCCACCAACAATACTATCTAAAGTTGTATTGTGTATAAATAGTATTCCCTTATTTTCATATCCTGTTTCATGTCCAACCATATTTCTAAGTCTTGTTAAAAAGTCTGGTTGAACATTATCAATAGTAGCAGCAACTATTAATTCTTTACCATTATGAAAATTTAATTTATATGATTTGTACTTAACATTTCCATTTTCATCTTTGTATTCATAAGTTTCACTTAAAGTATTTTCCTTTAAAACATTATATAGATTTCTTACTTGTTCCTCAGTCTCAAATTGAATATTATATTTTGCTCCTGAATTTAAAGGATTATCTTTAAAAAACTCTAAAATTCTTTCTGATAAATAACTATAAAACTGATCTAACATATTGTGCATCCCCACTATCTGATTTCTTTTCTAGTAAGTTTAATTTTTCATAAAGCTGAATTATTTTTTTACTTGAATCTCTATCAAAAAATAATCCTCTTTTTTCAAATTCCTCAAATAAAATATTTAATTTCAGCTTTTTCTTATCATTAATACAAATTTTGGTCATTAATATTATATCATCTTCTGTCATATTTAAATTGTATCCTAATGCCCCTCTTCTCTTTCCAAAGTTCTTTTCAACAAATTTTACAAACCAATTTTTATAAGCATCATATGCTCTTTTTCTTGTTCCTTTATTAAATTGATATTCTAACGAGTCATAAAGTCTATATACTTCGTTGAATCCATTAACAGAACTTTGTTTTGAGGTTGGTTTAAATTCATTCCAATCGATATCCTTTATCTGACTTTGATATATATTTACAACTTCTCTTAAACTTTCTTCTATTTCATCTTTATCCATTAAATTATAAGCTTCTGCTAACTCCAAATAGCCAAGTTGATTTTCATCTCCATTTGTATTTAACAGTTCTAATGCTACAGCATGTGAAAATAAGGAATTAACTTTACCTTTTAATAACTCCCATCCTAATCTATAAGCAGTTCTATTTTTTGAAGTACTTTCCCAAGATAATGTATAGTAAACTTTTTCTATTTTATCTAATTCAGCATTTTCAAATTTATCTAACTTTATACTCAATTGGGATATATAAAACATATAGTAATATTCTAATAGCCTCTTTAATGAATCCTTATATAACTCTTCATGTTTTATTAAAAATCTAAAATCTTTTATAAACATTTCTTTTACATAAGGAACATAGCAATTATATCCACCCATTGAGTATTTTTTTTCTTTTAAAGTTGGCAATGATTTTAATACTAATTTATATAATATATTGTTTACTTCCGTATCATAATGGCTTAGTGCTTCTTTCTTTATATTTTCATCAAACAGTACTGAATATAAAAAGCTAGCTATCTTTTCATCTGCTTTTGTTGAGTTTATATAATTTAATGTTTTAATGTCAAAGTTAACTAACTTTCCATCTTCTATAAACATTGTTCTTATTATATCCTTAAAAGTCTCTTCACTTAAATTTCCTTCATAGTCACCAACCTGTTCAGCAACCTCTTCTATAAACTCATCATAATTAAATGTACCTTCTATTTGTTTATTTGAAATAAGTCTTGAAAAACTTCCAAGAACCCCTGAAAAATCATCAACTAATGTCTTTTCATTAGCTGCATATGGTAAAAGCTTGTATCTAGATCCTTGTTTATGAGTTAATCCCTTTTCTGTAAACTTAAATCCATCTTTAAACTCTTTTAAATCTATTTTATAATCATTAAATTCACTCATGCTTAAATCTCCACAAATCTATAAATTTCAAATTGGTCATCATATTCTAATCTATATTTCTTATTATTATCTCTATTTTTTTCTGTAAATAAAAGATTTTCATTTTGAGAACCAGCAACCTCTAACTTGTTTATAAACTCAATGAATTTAACAAATTGATTCTTGTCCTTCTTATTTGGTCTATAACCCTTAATAACCTTTTTTAATAATTGATATAATGAATAATCTATATCAATAGTTTCTGAATTTTCTAAACTATCACTCTTAAATTTAATTTCCATAGTATTTAAGAATTTTATTAATTCACTATCTTTATTACTAGGTAAATTGCTTATATCCGCTTTAAATTCAATCTCTTCACTAACCTTGTATTTATTTTGATTTTTTCCAATAAAAATGTTTATACTATCTTTATCAGCTTCTCCATTCCATTTTAAAATTCCATTTTTTATAAAACTATATAAATCTTTAAGTTTACCTTTCTCACCTTTATTCCAATAATAAAGATTTCTTATAAACTCATCATAAATATCATCATTTAATGAAAAGACATCATTTTTGCCACATAGTAAATAACTTCTAATAAATAGTTTTAATAAATCAATTCTTATTTTATTTACTACTTGCTTATCATTAAAATCTAACTCTTCAATAGTACCTAAAAAACCTTTTGGATAATCAATATTTTCATTAAATAATTCTATTAAATTTACTGAGTTATTAAATTTAATCACAAAATCATCTAACTCTTCATTTCTTATATTTAATGGATCTAATTTATTTAATCCCTCGAATATTGATGATAGTTCTTTATGGCTAAATAATATATTAGGCATTAAAGAATTTATATATTCTTCAGGTTTTAATCTTGATATTTTTTGCTTAAATATCGGGGAATTAATATCTATATAGGTTCTAGATATTAATATATCATGTAAGAAATTCAATAAAGCTCTAGTTGATATTATAGCTTTGTTTTTTATTATTACTTGAACAAGTAATTCTATAATACTTTCTTGAACATTCTCATTACTTAGAAGCTCATAATTAACTTTTATTGGACAGGTATTAGAAATTGAACAGTTTGTACAATTCTCTTTGTATGATTTATAAAAATAGTTTAACTCTGATTTATTAGTAATCTTTCCAAGTAACTCTTTTATATATTGTGATTTAACTTTACCGTCTTTTATTGTGTAAATATGATAATCACAAAAATTCACAAATTGAATATTACTCTCTGAATCAAAATCATTTTCTACTATGGTTTGTTCAAGTATTTTATTTTTATCTACAAATTGTTTTAATTTAGTAAATCTTGAACCATACTTAGAGTCAATAAAGTTATTTAAAGTTCCAAGATTTATAGCTAATATAAACTTTTGATTGCTTGAATTAATTTTTTCATCACTAAACTCATCTAATACATCATTTAAAGTATCCATAGAAGTTTGATTAGGTTCTAAACTTTCTGTAGCATCATTATGTAACTTAAACATTGATATTACATCTGGATATTTATCTTTATATTTATCTTTGAAATAGGATATTATATGGGATTTACCGTCTCCTACACTACCACAAACTAATATTAGTTGTGCTTTATTACTTTTAGAAGCATTTATTATTAACTCCTCAAGCTTACTTTGAACATTTCTTTCTATATGCATATATTTCTTAAAATCACTAAAGCTATTTAATCCCTCTACAGCTTCTTTAGAAGATTCCTTTAATCTACCTAATTCATCTATTAAACAATTTCTCTTTATCTCTCTTATTTCTCTATTTTTTATGTTATTTTCCTTTTCTTCTTTTAAATCTTTATTAATCGATATTATTTTTTTTAATTCAACTTCAATTTTCCTATGATCATTATCTATAAATTTATTAAAGTCCACTAAAATTCTCCTTTATCTCTAAGATTTTTAATCATTTATTATAAAAAGCTCCGTAATTCTCTCAAAAATTTCTATAAAAACCAATAATATATTCTTATTATAAAATCTCTACGTATAATTGTCCAATTCCTTGTATTAACTATAATTAGATATAAAATTAAAAGGTAGCTTAAAACTACCTTTTAATAACGCCAACAATTACAAATATTCTTTCCACTAGCACTTACACTTACTCTACTTGTTGCCTTTCCCCTTATAAATTTACAATCTGGAGTTTTATGAACATAGCTGTTTCCACTAGCTACATACCCATAGTCTGAAGTGGCTTGTGGCTTATTAGGATCACTACCTTTGCTATCATAACCTGTTCTATGATCATGACTAGCCGTACCCCCATTTGGTTTAAATGTTCCATTATTTTTATTATTTGATTGATTATTTTTACTACTTGTATTACTACTATTTGAAGACTCTCTTTTTGCTTCTTCTCTCTTTAACCTTGCTTTTTCTGCCTCTTCTTTAGATTTTCTCTCTGCTTCAGCTTTAACTATTTTTTCTTGTTCCTCTTTTTCAGCTTTCTTCTTTAAAAGCTCATTATAAACTTCCTCTTTTTTAGCTGTTTCAGCTTTTAAGTTTTCATAAGAGCTTTCAAGCTTTTTATAATTATTTTCTTCTAACTTATACTGATCTTCATTAATAGTATTATTATTTAATTCAACCTTTAAATTTTCATATCTCTCTATTGTTTCTTTATATTCACTTTCATTTATTCCTAATTCTTTTAAAGCATCACTTTGAAAATTTTTATTATTATTTAAACCACTATTAATAATAAAATTTATAAGAATTATAAATATCCCTGGATAAACTATATAATTTAACTTTTCATTTCTACTAAATCTTTTCATATTTTTAAAACCAATTGCTATGGATGGTAAAACTAAAAATATAAAAAATTCCCTTAATAAAAAATTGCTCCCATCTTCTTTAATAAAAAAAGTAACTATACTGAATAAAATAAGAGATCCATAGTATACAGTCATAACTTTCTTGTATTTTCCATTTACTCCTGGTAGCTTCTTAAATAATTTCTTTAAATCATTTTTCATACTAAGTTATTCTCCTATCTCTCTTTTTAGCTCTTCTATCTTTTTATCTAAATCCTTTGAAGTATTTTCTTCATAATCAGAGTATTCCTTGCTTAACTCATCATATTTATTTTTAAGTTCCATATAAGACTCTTTTCTTTCCTTTGCCTTGTTATTTTCTAACTCTAAAGCATTACAATCGCTCTCAGTCTTTATGTATTTTTCTTTAAAGTCTTCTTTATTCTCTTTATAAATACTTTTATTAAGAGATATCATTAATAAACATCCTATAAATAAAATAATAGGAACTTTAAAAATAGAAATTTTCTCCTTTAATAAACTTTTCATTTTTTCCCCCTTAAAAATATAAATTCTCATATATATTTACATATTTATAATTTTAAGTCAATAAAGTTTAAATTAAATTCAAGAAAATATAAATAATTTTAAAAATTAAATATAATCATCTGACATTTTAAGTTTTATATCTCTTTCTTGTATTCCTCATAATTCTTTCTAGCTTCTATTTCAGATTTCATTGCTTCATTAAAAAGCTCTTCCTCTGATTTAAATAATTTAGCTATTTTACTCTTACTATTTTTAAACTGGTTAAAATCAACATCATTAAGAATTCTATCTATATAAAACTCTCCATTCTTTTCAACTATATAGGCTGTATAATCATCCATTCCACCTGATATGGTATCACTATTTTTGTCAAACTTTATCTCAAATTCCCTATGAAATTTTACCCTATATTCATTATCAGGCTCTTTTACAATACTTTTTATAGAAACCTTTGACATCTTCAATTCACTTTCTAAATTATACTTAAGTGTAGCATTAAAAGTTAAATTATATGTCTCTGCAACTTCCTTATTAGAAATTATCTCCTCACAATTAACCTCTTCTTTAGAATAATCAAAATCAACAAACTTAACTAAGAGTTCTTCAATAGGTTCTTTAATCCTTTCATCATAAGTAAGATCAATCCCTATGTTTTTATAATCCTTTATTTCCTTCTTAGCAATAATAAAAAATGATAAAGCTAAAAAAACTCCTAAACTTAAAATTGAAATAGTTACCCCAATTCCCTTTTTCATATCATATTCTTCCTTTTCTTATTTATTTCTTATTTTCATATTTCATTTAAAACTATCTTTTAAATTTTTCTACCTCTTACCTCTCTTCCTTTTACTCATATTTTATATCTATTTCCCCCTTAATGTATAACAAAATTGTTAATTATAGCCATTAAATAATAGTATTAAACTCTCTTATTCACCTCTAAATTGAACTTTCAATGTTTTTTTAAATGACTTTCACAAGTTTGTGACGGACTTTCAAAAAGTCCGTCATACTCTAAAGCCTTGGTATGACTATCTTTAGACATATCTTGTCAGACTTTTGCTATTTTTCACTCACTATATATAGGGTATTTAATAAATGTCTTTTTTTTATACTATTTTTTTATTTTCCCTATTATATAGGAGTAAAAAAAGTCCGTCAATTCCGTCAAAACCCTTGGTATCACTAAGAAAACTCTGGCTCAAAGTCCGTCACAAGTACGTCACAACTCCGTCACTAAAGCATAAAAAGCTATATTTTCTCCTTTAGATAAATATAAAAGTCTATAAATACTCTCCTATTTCCTACTTAACATCTTTAAAATTTATGTAAATGTTGTATAATGATAAAATAAAGAATTAAGAGGTAAGGGAGATCTTGTTATGAATAATTATTTGACAGAGGAAAACGTTAGAAAGTTAAGAGAAGAATTAGACTATAGAATGTCTGTTGTTAGAGCAAAGATTGCGAAAGAGAAACTTGAGGCAGCAGCCCATGGTGATAGATCAGAAAACGCTGAATATAAAGAGGCTTGTAGAAACTATAGAGAAAATGATAATAGAATACAATACCTTTTAACTATGATTTCAACAGCAATAATAGTTGATGAAGAAAGTAATGATAAATCTACACTAGGTCTTAACAGCAAAGCTAGAATTAAATTTGTTGAAGATGATGATGAGGATGTTGTTACTTTAGTTACAACTATGGATTTAGATTTAGAAAACATGTGTATAAGTATAGAATCAGATTTAGGAAAGGCCCTAATGGGTAAAAATGTTGGGGATGTAGTAGAAGTTGAAGCTCCTGGTGGAAACTACACTGTAGAAGTATTAGAAATATTATAATAGGCTTAGCTTAACTTATAAAAATAATTTACTACTATATTGTACAGTAGAAATTTTTCTTTAAATTTAAAACTTATAAATTATGCTCTATTCTAATATCAAAAGAAAAATTTAAATTTTCTAATCCTAATTAATTATTAGCTATTTAAAATATTTCTTGATTAAAAATAATCTTTATTTAAAATCAATAAAGGTGGATATATAAATAAGAAAACTTATAGATAGTATAGAAAGAAAGAATATGCTTACTTCTTAAAACCTATCTATAAGTTTTATATTTTTATCTTGATACAGCCACTTACTCTTTATTATCTAGCAGTTCTTAAAGTTATACTTTCCTTCTTTGAAAGTTCTCCATTAGAATATTTAGCAGCAATCTTGAAATTATAAATTGTATGTCTGTTTAATCCTTTAAATTTATATGATGTTTCTTCTCCACCTACTTCAGCTACCTTTTTGCCATCTCTGTAAAGAACATATCCTTCTAAACCCTTTGTAGATTTAGGAGCACTCCAAGTAACAGTTACGTTCTTCTTAGCTATTTCTGAAGCCTCAAAATTATTAACAGGTCCAGTAACTATTTCTCCTTCATTATTAACCTTCTCAAGAGAATTCATAGCTTCTTTTAATCTTACTGCAGCTTCATCTACCCCTTCCTTAGTAGCTTCTATATCATTGTTTAAGTCTTTTGCATGATTTAATGCTTCTTCAAACACTGTCCAGCTTTCAATTGTATAATCTTCTTTAATTAATTTATTAGCTTCTACTAAAGTTTTATTTAATTCTCTAGCTTCTATTAATCCTTCATAAGCTTTATTTAAATCACTTCTTAATTTATCTAATTGTGATAAATTAATTTTATCTAAGGCATTTACTTTTTCTACTACCTTAATATATCTATAAGCTGTTGCCTTAGTATAATCCTCTTTATTTATTTCCTTAACTAAAGCTTTTAATTCATTTATTTCATCCTCTGTTGCTTCTCTATCCCTCTTAGTAACACTTATTTCTCTTACAGCTGCAAAGTTTGCTCCATTAAATGTAGAAAGGGCTATTAATTTAATTCCATTTGCTTTTATAGCTTCATCTAACTCTATTTTTTCCTCAACTCCATCTGTGAATTCTCCTTCTTTAACAAATGCCCATTCTCCATTTATATTAGCCTCTAACTTATATCCTTTAATTGAACCATTTATTTCTTTTCCACGAGATAATACATTAACTGTATCAAAGTCTAATTCTTCACCAAAATCTATAGAAAGCCAGTGATTTCCAATATGAGTATCTCCACCACTATAATTTGTATGCCATAATGTAGATTCATTTCCATCAATAGCATATGAAGCTAGCCCATCATTACCACTTGGTGGATTCATTTCTGAACAAGCACTTGTAGCCCAATTTTCTCTGCTATACTCAATTATATCAGAGCCTTCATAAGAATTATAAAGTTCTTTTGCTTCATCATAGTATATTGAACTATTTCTTAATTCAATATCTCCCATAACTCCAGTAAAGTTATTATCAGAAACCATAATAGTTCCACCATTTATCTCTTGATTTATTAATGACTTATCATATGCAGAATTCATTAATTCACCATCAATATAAACTTTAAGAACTCCGTTAACCTCTCTAACTGCAGATATATGATGTAATTTTCCATCATTTACTTTACCAACAAAAGTTGATTCAGTTGAAGTTTCTACATATTCATTAGTTCCAAAAGTTCCATGAGCCTTTTCTGTAACAGTGGTTACTTCTGACTTTGAAGTAAGATTTAAATCTTTAACTTTGAAGTTTACATATCCTTCTTCATCAATTGATAGCTTTATTTCCTCTCCTTGGCTTAATAAATTTACATTAGATGATGTAGTATTAATAGCCATAGATACTGCAAAGTCAGTTTTTCCTTTAAAGCTTTCATTTGTATCAACTTCATAAGCTTTATTAAATTCTAAGAAGTATGTGTCTGAATTTCCATTATACTTCTTATTTATATTTTCTCCACCTATTAATTCCTCTCCACTTTGTACTGAAACAATTTTTCCATTATTATAAACAGGAATTGTTAAAATTGTTGTAAGTGGATTTTGAAGAGCATCTCTTTCTCCATTTATATTTAATTTAGCCTCTCCTTGAAGTTTATTAGAAGTATTTATAACCACTGTTCTATAATCATCTAATAATTTAGTCTCAGTAATTTCATTTCCTTCAACTGAATAAACTCCTTCTCCATTTTCAACACGCTCATTATACTTAATAGTTATTTCATTCTCTCCAGTTACCTTAGCAGAAACTATTTCAGAAGCTTTATTATCTACCTTTCCATATTGAAGTATTCTAGTTTCATAAGGCTTTAAAGTTACAGTTATGCTATCTCCATAAGATACTGATCCTATATCACCAACTTTATATGGTAATACTTGATTTCCTTTAAGATTTGATACTGACTTTGGAACTCCTACTATATCAGTTAAATCTAAAGTATACTCTTTAGTCTCTCCCGTTGGATTTCTAAATGAAACTATACCTTCATTGCCATCCCATGCAGAATATCCATAAACACCCTCTGTAGCTCTATGTCCGAATAACTTAGCCTTTTCTAAAACATTAAAATTATTTTCCACAAAGTCTAAAACATCTGCATTAACTTTCCATTTTTCATCATCCATTATTGATGGTGAGTAATATAATTCCCAGAATGCTGTTCCACGAACTGCATTAGCAAATAAGAAATCTCTAAAGTCCTCTGTAGTTGCAAAACTTCCATCAGATACACCATATATTGGCTCATGGTTATATATATTCTTTGCAGGGAATTGTATTTGGTTTGATTTATAAATATCATGATAAACAGCATCTCTATAAGTTATTTTTTGTTGATGTCTTGAACCTGTACCAGCATGTCCTGTATCTTGTGAATTTTGTATCCATACAGTATTTACCCATTGAAGAATCCATGGACTTAAGTTTACATAACAAGTTGCATTTATAAATAGGTCCTTTCCTTCTTCTGCTCTACTAGCTCTCATTGTTTCCCAAGCATCTGTCCACTTTTCCCATAGGTCTGTTGTATAATACATATTGTTGTGTCCACCAGTCATGTGATCATGATTTTCACTTGTACAAGGTCTAAGAGCAAATCCATCTAGTTTCCAATAATCTATATCAAATCTCTTTTGGTAATCCAAGAAAAGACTTGTTAAATTCTTAATATACCTATCTGAACCAACACAAACATTTACCCCATTATTAGTTTGAGCATATCCAGTTCCCATTTTTTCTAAGTATCTTGCAAAACCACCATAGAAATTATATCCTCCTTGTGGTCCAAGCCATAATCCAAATTTTGATTGAAATTTACTTGTTAACTCTGTAGATGTATATAACTCATTAGGAAACTTATCATTAAACTCCCAAAATCCAGTTCTATTCATACTATTTCCAGCTTGTTCTTTTGAAATATTAGGGTTAAATTCTGGATCTCTATAGTTATGCCATCCATCGTCTACTACATAAGAATCGATTGGTTCCACTCCATTTTCTGTTAATCCTTTTTCTGTTCCATAGAAAGATTTAGAAATACTTTCATCAGTTATTGTAAGCATATTATCATACCATGAATTATATTGCTTTCTAAAATCAGTTGGTGTAGCTATTTCTGATATATATTCAAAGAAATCAGTTTGAACAACATCTGTATCTACTCCCTTAGCAGCTCCCACAACATTTTGCCATGATACAAACTTTCCATCTGTAGTTAATTGATTATCCCTTTCTAACTCTTCAAAACTTTTACCACTATAATATCTTATTTGCATTCCATCATCCACTACATCAGTATCTGCAGCTGGGAATTCTGATCCAAAGAACATACCATTTGCATAAATAGGCTGTCCTAGCATCAATTCATTTTTTCCTATTAATATGGAAGTTACATCTTCTAAATCTGGATGGGACCATAAAGTATCCTTTATGCCCTCTTCTAATATAAAGTGATCTAAATCAATATAATCTATCTTTGCATTTTCATTATTAGTTTTGATTTCAAGGAATGATCTTATATAATGGTCATCATTTTCAAGAACAGTAACCATATCTATATCATACTCAGTTCCATTAAAATCATATGGCTCATATGAAATAGTAAGCTTTTTCCCATTTTCAATATCTTCTATCTTTGTAGAGGAAGTATCTATTGTTAAATCACTTGATTTAATGGCAGTTTTAGGTGCTATTGGTTCCTCTGGTTTTTCATATTTATCTGAATATAAATTTATTTCCGCTCCTGAAAACTCCTGTGTATTGCCTAAGGCATCTGATAATTGATCTATTCTTATATATCTACTTTCATAAGTTTTATCAAAGTTACCATAGACAACATCCCCTACATTATGAAGGTTACCTTCTTGATGCAAGTTAAAGTCTTCTCTAGTAAACTCACCTTCTCCAGCTTCTGTCCAATTTTCTCCATCTTCACTTACATAAAGCTTGTACTGTCCCATAGTTCCATTTTTTCCATAATTAGCATCAGTAAATCCAGGTCTTTTTTGGTAAGAAAATGAAGATACTGTTTTAACTTCTCCTAAATCAATTTTTAATGATGTTGGATAACCTGTTATATTATAACTATCTATATAAGTATTTTTATCTCCATCGAATAATTTTTCAATATCTGTAGCTGGATATGCTGTTCCACTATTAGCTGTAAGGGTTGCATTCCAGTTAGCTCTATCTAAAACTTCCTTTGGAGAATTAGCTTCTACTTCTGGTAAATCAGAATTTTCTTGTATTGTATTTATAATAAAATCTTCTGAACCTAATTGTGGAACTAAAGTAGTGTTTGCTCTACTATTTTCTATTTCACTTGTTAATACCTTCCCGTTTTCAATAGAAAACTCTCTAGAAATGTACTCGTTTCCAATAGTGATTTTATCTTGGCTCTTACTAGCTACAACATCCTCTACCTTGGCTCCATTTGCTAATACTGATAATGGTGCTGTGTTAGTTAGAGCCACACTGAGCCCTAATGTTAAAGATAATGATTTTTTTGAAAGTTTATTAACTTGCACTTCTTTCCCCCCTATTAATCTAATTAAAGTTTCTACATAAAATATATTTTTCTAAAACACTACTATTTTAATTTATACCTTTATAATGTATATGATAAATTCAGAAAATTATGAGATTATAATATAATTGTGTAATATAAATCTCTTCTTTACTCAACCTTTTAACAATATACTTTTTTTAAATGTTCTATTTTTAAAACTTCTATCTTATAATGTATTTATTACTAATTTTTAGAAAAAGGAGGAAGGTTTATTTTATGAAAAAAGATACTATTCTTGGTGCTTCTATTGGCTCTACTGACTTTCATTATCTTCAAAAGGATTATGATGAAATAAAGAAATTAAACTTAAATACTTGGAATGAGGTAGCTTGGATAGGAGATGAACTTAATTCTAAAATTGTTATGTGGACAAACTCCTCTCCTGTTAATAATGTTACCCTTTCTTCAAGTGATTTTATAAATGAAAATGGGGATTTAATCTCTTCAAATAATATTAAGATTTCTTGGCTTAAAGAAACCTTAGCTAACATAGGACGTAGTAATCCTTCTGCTCCCCTTGAACCTTTCCCAGATATTATTCATAATTCTGGTTCACTAAATATAGAAAAAAATAAAATAGCCTCTGCTTGGATTAATATAAAAATTCCTAGGAATGCAAAACCTGGAATTTATAATGGTTCTATTGAGGTCACTGCTGATGAATTAGAAAAAGCCTATACTTTTGATTATTCCTTTGAAGTTTTAAGCTTAGTACAACCTCTTCCAAGGGAAACAAATACTCAAATTGAGTTTTGGCAACATCCTTACACCATAGCAAGGTATTATAGAATCTCCAAAGAAGATTTATTTACAGAAAAGCATTTTAAATATTTAAGAGATAATCTTGAAGAGTATAGAAATATGGGAGGACGTGGTGTTATAGCTACTATAGTTAAAGAAGCTTGGAATCATCAGTCTTATGATAGTGACCCTTCAATGATTAAGTGGAGAAAAAACTCCTATGGCACCTTTGAATTTGACTACTCTCACTTTGATAAGTGGATTCAACTTAATGTAAATTTAGGAATTCTAGATCCTGAAGAGGGCTTTGGCCAAATAAAGTGTTATAGTATTGTCCCTTGGAATAATAGAATTCAGTACTTTAATGAAGCTACTAATAAAGAAGAAGCCATAAATCCAAACCCTGGTAGTGATCTTTGGATAAACATTTGGACACAATTTTTAACTTCATTTATGTCTCATCTTGAAGAAAAAGGATGGTTTAACATAACTTATATTTCAATGGATGAAAGAAGTATGGATGATTTAAAAGCTTGTGTTGATTTAATTGAAAGCATAACAAATAAATCTTATGAGCATTTTAAAATTTCTTCTGCCATGGATTATGAAAGTGGAAATGACTACTCCTTCTTAGATAGAATAGATGATATATCAATTGGATTATCCCATATAAATCATAATTCTAATGATATGAAAAACATGGCCACTCATAGACAAAATCTTGGATTATTAACTACAATATACACCTGTACTGGAGATTATCCAAGTAGTTTCACCATAAGTGATCCTTCAGAAGGTGCCTTTACTATGTGGTACTCCCTATACCAAAACACCAATGGCTTTTTACGTTGGTCATGGGATGGTTGGGTTGAAAATCCTTTAGAAAATGTTTCTTATAAATATTGGGAACCTGGAGACCCTTTTCTTATATATCCAGCAGAAAAAGATAGTATAGATAAAACCTTCTACTCTACTCCTAGATTAGAAAAATTAAAAGAAGGTATAAGAGATATAAACAAAGCTAAATATCTTATGGAAAAGGCTCCAAACTTAAAAAATTCTATAGAAAATTTAATCTACTCTCTAAAAAGACCTAATAAAGGAGAAAATTCCTATGGCTCTGCAGTAGCAGCTTCTAAGGAAGATAGAGATTTAACTATCTCAGAAGCAAATAGAATGAAAAAAGGCATAAATAACTTTGCAAGAGAATTTATTTCATTAACTATGAAAACCTTGTAGTTAATCTACTTAGAAATTTTCACCCTTTAGCAATCAATAAAAATAGACGTGTATCAAAGTAACTTTTTATAAAACTTACAAACAATATGAAGAGAATATCTAGATGAACTTTAGAATTTAAATTATTACGTAGAAAATATCACGTTAAAAAGCTGAGACTGTT
>OGSY01000320.1_pt1 | contig 28737 bp, 25 predicted proteins | sample 1574281 | NCBI WGS metagenome assembly OGSY01 (sample SAMN03295855, study PRJEB24534) | human gut metagenome | isolation source: fecal sample 5 from infant 8 | host: Homo sapiens | place: USA: Pittsburgh, PA | collected 2014-07
CAAAAGGACTAAAGTGAGTAAAATTTTAGAAATATGCCTTTCGAAAGACCTTGGTGGACTCGAACTTTATGTAAAAAATATAACGCAAAATTTAAACACTTATGCATTTATAAGTAAAAAGTCAAAATTAAAGGAAATTTTTAATAGAGGCAACTTAAAATATTTTGAATCTGCAAATTTTAAAATATTTACACTTTTTAAACTTTTAAAAATTATCAAAAAAAACAATATTGAAATTTTACATTTTCATCATCGCAGAGATATGTTATTAGCTGTTTTAGTTAAGGCTTTTTTTAATAAAAAATTAAAATTAGTCTATACAAGACATATGCATATGACTCGCTTCAAGAGTGATTTTTATCATAGATTTTTATATAAAAATATTAATCTCATAATAGCAGTTAGTTATCTTACAGAAAAACAGCTTATAAAATTTATACCAGATGAAATTCGCCCTAATACTATAGCTTCATATATTGGGGTTAAAAATCCAGCTAATATTAGCAAAGATTATAAAATTAAGCTTAAAAGTAGATTTGGTTTAAAGGATGAGTTTGTCATTGGAATTTTTGGAAGAATTGAAGAAGCCAAAGGGCAGCATATCGTTTTAAGGGCATGTGAAATTTTAAGGCAAAACGGATACAATGCCAAGGTTTTAGTAGTTGGTGGATGTATGGATAAGAATTATTTAAATAGCCTAAAAAGTAAATTTATAAATGATATTTTTGTAGATTTTGTAGATGAGCCAACTGATATTATGCAAATTTGCAATGTGGTTGTGCTAGCTAGTAAAAATGAAACTTTTGGATTAGTTCTCGTTGAAGCGATGAGATGCGAAGTAGCGGTTTTAGGAAGCAATAAAGGCGGTCCTACTGAGATAATAGATGATAAAAAAACTGGGTTTTTATTTAAAAGTTTTGATAGCTTGGATTTAAGTAAAAAGCTTGAAATTTTGATAAAAGATGAGAGTTTGCGACTAAATTTGGCTAAAAACGCTAAAATAAAGGCTGATGAAAAATTTGATGAAAAGAGGCATTTTAGTGAAATTGAAAGGATTTTAAATGAAATTTGATACTTCTGTTATGTGTTTATCGCCAAATTTTGGTGGAATGGAGATTGATTCTTTAAAATTAACTAAAAAATTAAGTAAATACAAAAATATAATCTTAATAGCCAAAAAAGATAGTTTTATATCTGAAAATTTTAACGAGTTTTTAAAAGATACTCAAAATGCAAAACTTGAAATTGTTGATTTTAAAAATTTCTTTTCTTTAAGCTTGATAAAACAAGTAAGAGGTTTGATTAAAAAATATAAATTAAAAAATTTAATTTTTTTTGGTGCAAGAGAGCTTAAATCTCTTCATTTTGCGTTGCGGGGGGGAGTAGTATTAATCTCATAGTAAGACACTCAAGGATAAGTAATTCTAATAAAAAAGACATATTTTATAAATTTATTTATCAAAATATAAACTATCATGTAGTACTTTGCAAAACCATGGAAAACAATATAAGAGAAAAAACTCCTTTTGGTAAAAATACAAAAATTGTTATGATTTATAATGATGTTAAAAAGTTTGAGTTTGAAAAAATAAAAAACGATAAATTAGTGCTTCTTCATACTGGAAGAATTGCCCCTGGAAAAGGGCAGGTTGATGCTATGAGGGCTTGTGAAATTTTATATAAAAAAGACATTGATTTTATTTTTTATATAGTTGGTGGTTTTCAGGATAAATATAAAGATGAGTTTATGAAAATTTATAAAAACCTTAAATATAAAGATAAAATCATCCTAACAGGTTTTTCAAAAGAGGTTGAGAAATACTTGCAAATCTCTGATATATTTTTATTTCCAAGTCACGGCGAAGGACTTGGAAATTCATTTTTAGAGGCTTTGAGTGCAGGGCTTAAATGTATAAGTTATGATAATACTGTTTTTCCTGAGTTTAAAGAGCTTGGTTTCGATTTTGCTATGGTAAAAAATAAAGATATTAACGCACTTTCAAAAGCACTTTTAAGCGTTGCAAATAAGAGCGCTAAATTTAACGTTTTTAAAAATAAAGAAATAATAAAAGAAAATTTTTCAAACGAGGCAGAAAAATACTTAGAAATTTTAGTTTAATTTGTTACAAAATTTATATTTTTCTTAAAATTTAATATAAATACACCCATATGGAGATTTGCACGGACAAATGACACTTTTAATTGTCTATAGAGCGATTAAATACTTTATAGGTTAATCTATAATACAAGCCATTTGTTATATATTTTATTCCGCCAAATTTCCTAAGCCTTTTTTTTCTTGCTTTTGATTTTTGTTTGCCTAGTACATCTCTTTGCTCTATGGATGAGTTTATCCCAAAGGGATCGTTTGTTTCAATTATATTTTTATCCAAGCAGTAAATTTTAAGCCTATCCATCTTAAAAAACTGAACCCAACAATCAGCCTCTAAAATAAGTGGTGTGTTTATTTTGATTAGTTTTTTAGCGGCTTCTTTGGGGATGATATAGCCATAAGTTCCTGTGCCTTTTGCAAATTTATATATATTTATATTATCATTTATTTTTATGGTTAAATTTTTAAAATACTCATCCATTTTATACATCACACAAACTAGTTCATGGTTGTTTTTTGTTTTTAAAAACTGCTCGATTTGGTTTAGATATTTTAAAAACTCATCAGAGCATAGTGCATCATCTTCTAGTATTAGTGCATATTTGATATCTTCATCTATAATTTTTTTATAAATTTTTAAATGACTTAAAGCACAGCCTATCTCACCAAGAGTTATAAAGCTATTTTTGTAATCATACACAAGCTTATCTAATTCATATTCACTTAATTCTTTTCCATAAACAGCTTTTATAAATTCATAATCAAGATTAAATTTATTAAAATTTTTAATAAAAGCTTCTTTTTTATCACTATCTTTCTCTAAATTTATAACAAAAATTTTCATTTGGTTTTCCTTAAATATTTTTAATTATATTTGATTTTGCGTTTTAAAATTTTCATAAAACTTATTAAAATCATTTTTTATAATGTTAAATTCAATATCTTTGGTGCAGTTTAAAATGCCATTATCATCAAGCTCTTTTGGCTCTTTTATCTTATAGCTATATCCAAAAATATAGTCTTTATCCTCTGGTAAAACATAGACTGGATTTGTATGAGTAAAAACGCAAAATGCAGGCGTTTTAATGGCAAAAGCAAGGTGCAAAAGTCCAGTATCAGGAACGATAATAAATTTAGCATTTTTTAATAAATTTGCCAACTCATCAATACTTTTTTTATTGAGTGAGATATAGGGGATATTGTTTGGTGCTAAAAAACTATCTATTAAATCTTGCTGTAAAAATTCTTGACCTGGGTTTTGAACTATGGCTGGAATCAAGCCGTAATTTTCATAAATATGTTTGATTAATTTATATATTTTATCAAAGCTTAAAATTTTTTTTAAATCACCTGAACCAAGTGAAATGAGATAGCTGTTTTTACTCTCTCTCTTTCGTGCAGTATGATTTTCAGCTAAGTAATACTGTGGCATAGTATTTAAATTTGTAAATTTAATTTCAGAAATCATCTCGTAGAGATAATTTGTCATATGAAATTTGTTTTTAAATTTATAAATATCAGTGTTTGTTTTATTTTTGACTGTTTTTTTAGCAAAAGATAGCTTTGTCATAGACTTTGATGAAGTTCCGTTATATAAATCTATCATTAAGTCAAATCTTTTAAAGATTATTTTAAACTGAGTTGTGATTTTAGATGATAAATATTTAAGATAGTTATCTTTTTTTCTATTCATTGTGATTATTTCATCAATAAAGGGATTGTTTTTTAAAATTTCATATCCGATTTTATCAGTCACAGCAGTTATTTTAGAGTTTGGAAATTTATATTTTAAAGCTTCAATGATGGGTGTTCTAGCTAGCACATCGCCAAAAAGTCCAAGCATAATAACGCATATTTTCATATCATTTTTCATCTATTTTCCTTAAAAGCTCATTTGCCATCTTAGCTACTAAATTTGGATTAATCTCATTTATGCAAAAGTCACTCTTATCTATCTTAAAAGCGTCGATTTTTTTGCCAGTATCAACGGTGAGATTAAATGGCGTTAAAAAGGAGTTTCTTTTGCTAGGGCGATTGCCAAAAAGCGTTATAGAGGCCCTATTTTGTGCCCAAGCAAGATGAGTTATGGCGCTGTCATTGCCTATCGTCAAAACGCAACTAGAAACAAACTCCACAAGCTGATCAAGGCTCATCTTCTCAAGCAACTTAGCCTTTGTAGTCTTTGTGATAGCTAGTGCCTTTTGCTTCTCATCATCGTTACCGTAGCAGATATAAATCTCATCCGCATCAATCTCATCGATAACTAGGTTAAATTTAGTATAAATTTTGCTTGCCTCACTTGCAAATGGGGCTATCAAAACGCGGTTTTTAACTACCTTTTCTTTTGCGCTAAAACACTGCGCTTTGTTTAAAATCTCATCTTTATCAACTTTAAAATCAAGTGCAAATGCCACAAGAAAGAGATTTCTAATGATAATATTTTCATTATAATCAATCATAAATTTTTTACTATAAAAAAGCGAGCTAAGCCCCTCTCTTGAGCTAAATTTATCAAAGCCAACAACATTTTTGCAAACTATCCTTGCAACGAGTGCTGACTTAATCAAACCTTGCAGATCTATAGCCAAGTCATAGCCCCTTTTTCTAGCTTTTAGAAGAGTTTTGATACTTTTTAGATAATTTTTATTTTTTAAGTTTAGCTTAATCGTCTCATTTATAATCGGATGATTTTTAAGAACTCTACTAAATCGCTCTTCACAAATCCACTCTATCGTAGCGTTTGGATAGTGCTTTTTAATAAACTGCAATACAATCGTAGCTTGAATTATGTCGCCAAGAGCTGAGAGCCTAATTATAGCTATTTTCATTTAATTCCTATTTTTCTTAATATTTTACTAAAAAAAACTGAAAATAAATTTTAAAAAGTCAAATTTAAAACAAATTTGACTTTTTTAGGTTAGATAATTAGCTATTTGTTTTATGTAAAAAATACATATGTTTGTGATATTGATCTATCACATCATTTATTAAGGCTTCTTTGCTCCAACCAATTACATCATAGTCTTGACCACCTTCAAAGAGATAAACTTCGGCTCTATAGTAGTTATCATTCATAGCATAATCAGGAGTTTGAGTTTTTATAATTTTTACACCATAAATAAAATCGGTATCTTCACCCATTCCAACATGAATATTAATCTTTCCATTTATGCCTATTTTTTCTATTCTTGCTTTTAGTCCATTTTTTATAAACTCATCGCAAACTTCGTTAAAGGCAGGCTCTGCAACTTCAAGTAAAAAATCTCTTGCATCATCTTTATTAGGCGTATCAATAATATTTTTAAGTCTATCTTGCCATCTTTTTGAGCTAGTAAGTCCTGTTGGGAGGTTGAAAATGCTTCTTGTGTAGCCTTTTTCATAATCAACCCTTAAAGCCTTAAAAAGCCCATACATGCAGCCAAGTAGTGCTATAGAAAGTGGAAGTGCTGAGATGATAGTCATAGTTTGAAGTGCATCAAGCCCACCGGTATAGAGTAAAACAGCTGCGATAATACCTATTAAAACACACCAAAATATCTTTTGCCAAACAGGAGTTCTATCTTTTCCGCGTGAGCAAAGCATGTCTATAACCATAGCAGATGAATCAGCCGAAGTTATAAAAAATAGACATATCATCAAAACTGAAATACCAGATAACACACTTGTTAATGGAAATTTTTCTAAAAATACAAATAAAGCTAGTGAAACATCCTCATTTGTTACATCTGCAAGTCTAGTAAAGCCCTCATTTACAAGCTCTATTGCACTATTTCCAAAAGCGCTCATCCATAAAAATGTAAATCCAGATGGAACTAAAAGCACTCCAACAACAAATTCTCTTATAGTCCTTCCGCGTGAAATTTTAGCTATAAATAGTCCTACAAATGGCGACCAAGAAAGCCACCAAGTCCAGTATAAAAGCGTCCAACCACCAAGCCAATTTTCATTTTTTTTCTCATAGGCAAAAAGGTTGAAGTTATCACCTATGAAAGATGTTAGATAGTTTCCTGTATTTTCTACTAGTGATTTTAAAAGTCCAGTTGTATTTCCCAAAACAAATATAAAAGCTACAAATAAAAATGCTAAAAATATATTTGAAAGACTTAAAATTTTTATGCCTTTATCAACACCGCTTGTTGCAGAGATTGTCACAAAAACTGTAATTATTAGTATTGTGATAATTTGAATATTTGTAGTCATTTCTATGCCAAAAAGATAGTTAAATCCAGCATTTATCTGTAAAACTCCATATCCAAGAGAAGTTGTAACACCAAAAAGTGTGGCAAGTACAGCTAAAATATCAATTACATCTCCAAATCTTCCATAAATTTTATCTCCAACTATTGGATAAAAAGCAGATCTTAAGGTAAGTGGAAGGTTGTGTCTGTAAGCAAAATAAGCTAGTATTATAGCAACTATACCATAAACTGACCAAGCGTTAAATCCCCAGTGAAAAAATGTAAGTTTCATAGCTTGTTTTGCAGCTTCTATGGTTTGAGGATCTGCTGATGGAGGGGCTAGATAATGCATAAGTGGCTCACCAACTCCAAAAAACATAAGTCCAATTCCCATTCCTGCTGCAAAAAGCATAGCAAACCATGCTAGATTTGAATACTCAGGTTTTGAGTGATCACTTCCAAGTTTTATATTTCCAAATCTAGATATCATTAAAAATAGCATTGAAAAGAAAATTAAAGCAACACTTAATACATAAAACCATCCAAAATTAGTTGTTAGATAGCTTTGGATCGCTTTAAGATTTTTTAAAGTAGATGTAGGAAAGACCAAACAAATACTTAAAACTATAAAAAGCACTATAATCGATGGATAAAAAACCGCTGGATTATAGGCTTTTTTAAATTTAAAATTCATATATTTCTCCTTTGTTAAAGGATATACTCTATAAAAGTTAAGTAAATATTTATAAAATATTAATAAAATACACTTTTTTTAAAAATAGCTTAAAAGACTGTATATTGCGACTTTTAGCAAATTTACACTTTTGCTATAAAACAAGTTTTTTCGCTTTTGTCTTTTTGGTAAATTTCAACATTTAAAAAGCCATTTTTATTTAAAATTTCCTTAACCTTAGTTGGATTTAATTTATTTTTAAGTTTAATCCCTTCGCCTAAATTTTCCCATTTTTCAAGTGTTTGTTTTGTAGTACCTTCTAAAAATATCATAAATTTGCCATCTTTTTTAAGAACTCTTTTTATCTCTTTAAATGCAATGTCTAAATTTTCCCAAAAATAAAGCGTTTCAAAAGCAGTTACTAAATCAAATTTGCTGTCACTAAAACTCATTTTATGAACATCTGAAATATTCAAACAAAGTCTTTTATTAACCACTAAATTTTTGCAAATTTCAGCACTTAAATTTATACTAGTTGGCGAATAATCAATGCCAAAAAGCGTTGAGTTTTTAAATTTAATGCTTAAATTTAGTAAATTTTGTCCGCCGCCACAACCAATATCTAAAATATTTAATTGTTTATTTTCATCTAAATTTATTTTAGAAATAGCCCACAAAGCACCCTCGTTATGAGCTTCATTCATTCTTTTTAAGGTTTTTATTCCTTCATCTCCATCTGGAAATTTAACTTGACTTCTGTTTTGTGAAATTTCATCATTTAAATTTTGCATAACTTGCCTTTATTTATAAAATTCTTTTAATTTTAACAAAATTAATTAAACTCATAGTCAAATTTAGCTATCATTTTATATATTTTTAAATATCTATATTAAGGACAAAAAATGGATAAAAAAACTATCAAAGCACACAAAATTACAGATGGTGAGTATGAAAAAATTCTCTCTATTTTAAACCGCGAACCAAATTTATTAGAACTTGGTGTAATTTCAGCTATGTGGAGTGAGCACTGTTCTTACAAGTCAAGTAAAAAATATCTTACAGGTTTTCCTACAAAAGCACCATGGGTTATACAAGGACCTGGTGAAAATGCAGGAGTTATTGATATTGGTGGAGACATGGCAGCTGTTTTTAAAATGGAAAGTCACAATCATCCAAGCTATATTGAGCCATTTCAAGGTGCTGCAACTGGAGTTGGTGGAATTTTAAGAGATATTTTTACCATGGGAGCAAAACCTGTGGCAAATCTAAATTCGCTTAGATTTGGAAATATAAAAACAAATAAATATCAAAAACATCTTTTAAAGGGTGTTGCAAGTGGGATAGCGCACTATGGAAACTGCACTGGAATTCCAACAATAGGTGGAGAAACAACATTTGATGATAGCTTTGATAGAAATATTTTAGTAAATGCTTTTTGTCTTGGAATAGTTAAAAAAGATGAGATTTTTTATGCCAAGGCAAGTGGAGTTGGGAATTTGATAATTTATGCTGGCTCAAAAACAGGAAGAGATGGGCTTGGCGGAGCTGTAATGGCAAGTGATAGCTTTAATGATGAAAATAAAGCCTTAAGACCAACTGTTCAAGTAGGAGATCCATTTGTGGGCAAGCTTTTAATGGAAGCTTGTTTAGAATTATTTAAAAAAGACTATATAGTTGGCATTCAGGATATGGGTGCAGCAGGACTTACAAGCTCAAGTTTTGAGATGGCTGGAAGAAGTCAAAGTGGTATGAAGCTTTTCCTAGATCAAGTTCCTATGCGAGAAGAAGGTATGACACCTTATGATTTAATGCTAAGTGAAAGTCAGGAAAGAATGCTAATTTGTGCAAAAAAAGGCTTCGAAGATAAAGTAATTGAAATTTTCACAAGTAGAGGGCTTGATGCAGCAGTTGTAGGAGAGGTTACAAATACTAAAAAAATGGAACTATTTTGGTATGATGAGTTGGTTGGAGAACTTTCAATAGAACCACTCAGTGAAGATGCTCCTATACTTGATAGGCCAATAAAGAGACCTAATTATTTAGATGAAATAAAAAATATAAAAACTCATTTTAGCATTCCAAAAAAAGAAGCTTTTTTAAAGCTTTTTAGTGATGAAAATGTAGTTGATAAAGGCTATATCTATACTCAGTTTGACTCTACAGTTGGCACAAACTCAGTTAAGAAGCCTGGTTATTTAGGTGCAAATATTTTAAGAGTAAAAGAAAATGGGGTTATGCTTTCAATGGGGCTTGATTGTAATCCTAAAATGAATTTTGTAAATCCAAAGGTAGGGGCTTCTTTGGCAGTTGCTACAAGTGGAAGAAAAGTGGCTATGAGTGGCGCTAAACCTTTGGCTATAACTGATTGTTTAAATTATGCAAATCCTGAAAATCCTGAAATAATGTGGCAATTTATGATGGGTTGTGAGGGCATAAAAGAGGCTTGTAAAGAGCTAAATACCCCAGTTGTTAGTGGAAATGTTAGTTTATATAATGATAGTGATGGTATTAATATTCATCCAACACCTGCAATAGTTTGTGTTGGTGTAAATAAAAATAAAAATTTACTAAGCATTTTTAAAAGTGGTGTGAGCGTGTATTTAGTCGGTGAAACAAATGGCGTTTTTGCAGGATCACTTTATCAAACTGTGATTAATAATGAGCTTGGTGGAGAATTGCCTGAAATTGATTTTGAAAAAGAAAAAGCTTTGTGGGATTTAGTAATTTCACAAAACAAAGATGATAATTTAGAGTTTGCAAATTCAGTTGGAATTGGTGGTATTGCTATAACTTTAGCAAAAATGGCCGCTGTTTCAAACATCGCAGGTGAGTTTAAAACTAATTTTGAAAATGAAAATTTTATTTTTGATGAGAGTTTTTCAAGAGCAATTATTGGCGTAAAAGATGAGGAAAAATTTAAAAAAGAGGCTCTAAATTTAAGCTTAAAAGTTGTAAAACTAGGTGTTAGCGGTGGAGATAAATTCATACTTGATGATATGAGTTTTAGCATTGATAAGCTTAGAGAAATTTATTTTAAAACACTTGAAAAGCTTATTTAAATGTTTTATTTTATTTTAGCTTTAATTATATTTTATTTTTTAGCTAAATCAACAAGTAAAAAAACATATAAAAAAACTACTAAATTTAGCCTTTTGGAGGCTAAATTTATAGTGAGTTTGTTAGCAAAAATAGCAAAAAGCGATGGTAGAGTAAATGAAGAAGAGGCTTCTTTGCTATCCCAAATTCTAGATGATTTAGTTTATAAATTTGATGGAAATAGCAATGATAGAGAGATCTTAAAAGTTGTTTATAATAAAGAAAAAGAAAATATTAATAATGCGTATGAGGTGGCCTTTAGATATAAAAAAGAGTTAAATTTATCTTTTTTAGATGCTGCTAATAGAGTTATATTTTTTCTAAATATGGCTTTTATAGATGGAGATTTTAGCCATGAAGAAAAACAAATTATTTCTAAAATTTGTGATGGGTTTGGACTCCCACCACACATAAAAGAAGAAATTTTTGCTAAATTTCAAAATACTTATCAAAGCCACTCACAAAATACTTACCAAAACGAAAATGTAAAAAACCCTTATGAAGTTTTAGGCCTTCAAAAAGGCGCAAGTTTTGATGAGGTTAAGAAACAATATAGAAATTTGGTTCGTAAATATCATCCAGATATCTTAATGGGAAAAGGTGCTGATGAGGAGATAATAAATGCAGGAACCAAAAAATTAAAAGAGATAAATGAAGCGTATGAAGTTTTACAAAAAGAGTTTAAAAGGTGAATTTTTAAAAAGGAGTTAAGGTGAAAAAAAGCATGAAAGCGCTAATTAGCGTTAGTGATAAAAATGGAATTTGCGAGTTTGCAAAAGAGCTTGTAAATTTAGGATATGAGCTAATAAGCACAGGCGGAACATATAAATTACTTAAAAAAAATGGCTTGGATGTTACTGAGATAAGTGATTTTACAAAAAGTCCTGAAATGTTTGGTGGCAGAGTTAAAACACTCCATCCAAAAGTTCATGGTGGTATTTTATTTCAACGAGGCGTTGATGATGATGAGGCAGCTAAAAATGACATTGAAGCTATTGATCTAGTTTGTGTAAATTTATATCCATTCAAAGAAACCATCAATAAAACTGATGATTTTAATGAAATTATAGAAAATATTGATATTGGTGGACCAACAATGGTAAGAAGTGCTGCAAAAAACTATAAAAGCGTTTTAATAGTAACTGATAGTATGGATTATGATTTAGTAATCAAAGCTATTAAAAATGGCAAAAATGATGCAGAGTTTAGAAAAAAAATGATGATAAAGGCTTATGAACATACCGCAAGCTATGATTCCATGATAGCAAATTATATGAATAAACGTTTTAATAATGATTTTGGTGAGTATAAATTTATAGTTGGCAAAAAAGTTTTTGATACTAGATATGGTGAAAATCCTCACCAAAAAGGTGCTTTATATGAGTTTGAAGATCACTTTACAAAACACTTTAAAGCTCTAAAAGGCGAAGCAAGTTTTAATAATATGACAGATATTCATGGAGCTTTAAGTTTGGCAAGTAGTTTTGGAAAAAGTCCTGCTGTTGCGATTTGTAAACATGCAAATCCTTGCGGTTTTGCTATAAAAGATAATCTGCTAAATAGCTATAAAGAAGCTTTAAAGTGCGATCCAGTTTCAGCCTATGGTGGCGTTATAGCAATAAATGGAACTTTAGATAAAGAACTTGCTTTAGAGCTTCATAAAAAAGGAACTTTTATGGAGGTTATTATTGCTGCTAATGTAACAGATGATGCTTTAGATGTTTTTAGTGATAAAAAAAGAACCAAAATTTTTACTCAAAATAGTGATTTTTTAGTTAGAGCAAATGAGAGTTTCGACTTTAAACATATTGATGGTGGGTTTGTATATCAAGAAAGAGATTTTGTAAAAGATAGTGAAGTTGAAAATGCAAAATGTGTAACCAAAAAACCAGCTTCAAAAACTGAATTACAGGATTTAAAAATTGCTTGGAAAGTAGCAGCTTTAACAAAAAGCAATTGTGTAGTTTATGTTAAGAATAGTGCCTTAGTGGCTATTGGTATGGGCATGACAAGTAGAGTTGATGCAGCTAGAGCTGCTGTTTTAAAAGCTAATGATATGGGAATCGATCTAAAAGGTGCAGTACTTGCAAGTGAAGCGTTTTTTCCATTTAGTGATAGTATTGAAATAGCTGCAAAAGTAGGAATTAGTGCTGTTATACAACCTGGTGGATCAATAAGAGATGATGAGGTTATAAAAGCTGCTGATGATAATAAAATGTCAATGTATTTTACTGGAATAAGGCACTTTTTGCATTAGAAAGCATAATTAAATTTGGCAGAGATAACTCTGTCAAATTTAATTTAATATACAGTTTTTAAATTTATTTAATTACTTTTTTATTAAAATACAACCTATATGTTTAAGCATATAAAATGATTAAAACAGCAATTAAATTATCAGATTTTATAAATTTGATAGTTTAAATTTGGATTTTAATCGGCTTTGTATCTAAGGTATGTTGGCTCATCAAGATTATCATATATATCTTTTAAATCTATATCGCTTCCACTAACTCTTTGATTAATCTGTCTTCTTGAAATTGCTTTAGTTTCATCCAAAGAATCTTTTTGGCTGTCATCTTCTTTTTTTTCAGATGCTTCTTCAAAACCTGTTGCTATAAGTGTTACTTCAACCCTATTATTTTCTATAGATGCATCAGTTGTAGTTCCAAAGATAATGTCTGCATTATCATGAGCTGCTTCTTCTACTAGGCTAACTGCTTCACTTATTTCAAGCAAAGAACAATCAGGATGAATTTTAAAATGTATTAAAACGCCCATTGCACCATTTATACTCATATCGTCTAACAGTGGGGATTGTATTGCTTCTTGAATAGCTTCTTTAGGTGCATCTTCTCCTTCGCTTACTCCAACACCCATTAAGGCTAGACCCCTATGAGACATTATTTTTTTAACATCGGCAAAGTCAAGATTTATATCACTATTTCCTGAATCAAGTATTATAGATGACATACCACCAACTGCTCTTGCTAAAACATCATCAACCATTTTAAAGCTTTCTTTAATTCCTGCTTTTTTATCTATTAAGCTAAGAAGTTTTTGATTTGGTATTACAAGTATGGAATCACACTCTTTTTTTAACTCATCTATTCCCGCCTGTGCAAGAGATGCTCTTTTTTTACCTTCAAATTTAAAAGGAGTTGTTACAACACCTATTGTTAAAGCCTTATTTTCTTTAGCTGCTCTTGCAACTACTGGCGAAGCACCTGTGCCTGTTCCTCCACCAAGACCTGCTGAAATAAAAACTATATCTGAATACTCAAGCGCATCTTTTAATAAATCAAAATTTTCCTCAGCAGCTTTTTTTCCAAATTCTGGCTCCATACCTGAGCCCATATCTCCTAGTCGTAGTTTAGTTTTTGCAATTGATTTATCAAGTGATTTAGCATCAGTATTTGCCACGATGAGTTCTACTCTATCATAACCTTCTCTAATCATATGATCTATCATATTGCAACCACCGCCACCAACACCAATAACCTTCATTCTAGCACCATATACACCTTTATTTTCCTCTATTGTAAAACCGTTCATATCCTTATCCTTTAAAATATTTGTTTTAATCTATTAATAAATTTTTTAAAAGCACTTATATCATTAACATCTCTTAATGTTTGAGTTAGCTTCACCGAAGTTTCATCATCTTTTGTTTCTGAGTTTTCATTTTTATATTCTTCTTGGTTATTTGAAGAAATAGACTTTTCAAAGTCTATTTTTTTATTATCAAGATACTTCAAATGTCCATTTGAATCTATTTCGTATCTAGTAAAATGCCCAGCCCCATATAGGCAAAGCCCTATAACACAAGAATACTCACTATCATTGCAAATTTCATAAAGTCCACCAATTTCTTTTGGTTTTGCTAATCTTACTGGAATATTGCCAAAAGCCATAGAAATTATATTTCTTATATCATTATCTATTTTTGCTAAACCGCCAGTTACAACAAGCCCAGCACCAAGCCTATTTAAATATCCACTGCTTTCAAGTTGTTTGTAAAGTAGCAAAATGGTTTCTTCTATTCTCGCATAAACTACTTTTATAACTATATCCATACTTGCGGTGTGTGTTGATGAGTTTTCACCCATAGTTGGAATTCTAAGTTCTTTGGTATCTTCTTCAAGTAGTTTTGAGTAGTTTGTTTTTAGCTCCTCTGCATTTGCAAGTGGAGTATTTAGCGCTTTTGAAAGATCCATAGTTATATTTGATGAGCCAACCGGAAGGCTTTCATTATATATGATTGAATTTCCTAGATGAATTACTATATCACAAGTTGCACCACCCATATCAATAAGTCCAACACCAAGCTCTTTTTCTTCTTTGGTAAGTGTTGATATGGCTGAAGCATAGCCAGAAAGAACCATATTATCTATCTCAAGTCCTGCAAGTTTTGTTGCTTTTATTAGATTTCTTACAGAGTTTTCATCAGCTGTTACAACATGAGTAAAAACTTCAAGTCTTGATCCGCACATTCCAATTGGATCTTCTATGTGATCTTGTCCATCAACCTTGAAACTATATGGTAAAACATGCAAAACAGCTCTATCTTTTCCAACTACTGCATTATCTTGAGCTAATTGCATTGCTCTTTTGATTTCACCTATTGTTATTTCGCCTGATAAAACACTGACTATACCTTGGGATTTTACACTGTGTGTATATGCTCCAGCAATTGAAACTATTATTTTATCAGGATTTTTACCAGCACTTCTTATGGCTTCTTTTGTTGCATTTTTTATAGAAGAAGCAGCTTTTTCAATATTTGTAATAACGCCTTTTTTAAGTCCTGAAGTTGTGTTCTTTCCAACGCCACATATACTAACTCCACTTTCATCCACCTTAGCTACAACAGCGGTTGTATTTATGGAGCCAACATCCAAGCCTAATATATAATAATTATTATCATTCAATGAACTATTCAATGCTTTTACCTTTATAGAATTGTTCTATTTTATATCTTTTTTCTAGCAAATTAAGTAAGTCTTGATTTAATTCAGTGTTTTTTAAATTCGATATATTTTCTTTTATACTCTCTTTATATTCTGCTATTTTTTCAGGATTTTCAAGTTTTTGATCTGTGATTTCATAAGATACTGCTTTATTATTAAGAATTATATAACCTTTTATTTTTCCAACTGTGTTAAAAAGCTCATTTATAAAATAATTTGCTTCCTCTTCCGTTAGACCATCAACTGTTATTTTACTATCTCTTGAAATGTAACCAAGATCTTTTACTTTGTCATTTGTATCAAAACTACTTAGACTTTCTTTTGCTAAATTTTCAAGTTCTATTTTTGCTTTTTCATCTCTATAGTCATTTTTAGCATATTCGTAGGCTTGTTCAAAATCCATAGTTTTTGGAGAATTTATTTGTGCTATTTTTGCTACTAAATAGCCATCTTTATATTCAAATGGCTTCAAAAACTCATTTACATTTTTACCAATTATTTCATTAACTGGAAAGTCTAAATCATCTTCTTTTATATTTAGTTTTTCATTTGTTTTTAAATCGCCATTTTTTAAAGCAATATAGGCTTTATTTGCATCTTTTTTGGTTATATCAAGTTTATAATTTTTTAAAACATCTTCTTTTGCTTCTTCAAAAGTTTTTAATGTATCATCACTGTTTAGATATAAATTCTTATTTTCTTCCCAATATTTTTTTATTTTGTCTTCATCAATATCTTGATCTAATTTTACAAAATAACTTTCTAACTCATAGTTTGTTTTTGTTTTATAACTGTCTTTTTGTTTTTCCCAAAATGCTTTTATCTCTTCATCTGTTGTATTAACATCATTAAAATTTAAAGTTTTTATATCTATTTTAACTCTATCTTGCATAAAATATGCACTTGCTAAAGCTTGTATTTCTTCTTTTGAAACACTCAAATTTAAAGCATGACTAAGTTTATCTAGGATAACACTTTTTCTAAGATCGCTTTCAAAATCTTTTGGTTTGACACCAATTCTTGCAAGGGCGTTTTTATAAATTTCTTCATCAAGTGTTCCTGCTATTTGAAATTCAGGCATAGAGACTAGATACTTAGCAACATCTTCATTATTTGCACCAATGCCTAAATCGTTTGCAAAATTTAGTTTTAATGTATCTTGTATTATTTGTGATAAAGCAACCATATCAAGATTCATCTTATCAGCTTGCTCACTAGTCATAGTTCCACCTGAAAGTGAGTTTAAATAGTTATAAATATTATTATATTTTTGTTGAAATTCTCTTATTGTTATAGGGGTATTTCCAACTTTTGCCACAGAAGATGAGCTATCTGCTTTAAAACTATACGCACCCCATCCAACAAAACCTGCTCCAACAAAAGCAATAGTGCTTATCCAAATAGTTGGAATTAGTGCTTTTCTATTTTTTTGCATCCAATTTAACATCAATCTCCCTTTACTAACTAACAAAATTTTGTATATTTTACTAAAAATAAGCTTATATAAGCTTAAAATCGAGCTTTTATTTTTAAAATTTTACACTTTTTTACTAACATTTTGTTAGTTAGTGCAAAAAATTTATAAAATTAGAAATTTAAGTATATATTTTTTCGTAAGATAGTATTTTGCAACTATTATCTAAAAGTGCAATTTCTTTTGCTAAATTTGTCATAGTTCTATTATATGCTACAACACCATATCCTCTAATTACTAAAAAATTTGTTTTATTTGTGATCATTGTTTTATAAATTTCATAAGGTGCTCTTTCGTACCAATCATCCAGATTTTTAGGATCATAAATTTTAATTTTTTCAAATTTTTTATAACCAAAGAAATCTTTTGGGATTATATAATCATGATTTAGTGAGTAACTAACAGTGTGTGGAGGCATCGCAAAAGCTATAAATTTTGCTTCAAAAATATTTTTATAAATATTTAAATGAATATCGCTATCTATACTTGCATCATTCCATCTATAGTCTTTTTTATCATATAAAATAACAAAGTCATCTTCTAAAAGTCCATCAAAAATTGCATCTTTTTTATTTATCATAAATTTATTTGAGGCTATTTTTGCAGAAAGTGAGCCATGAAATATACCAAAAAAATTCTTCCTAAACATTGATAAAGAAAGCTTTTGAAATAGCAAAGTGGTTTGATTTATGTCCAAAATTTAGCCTTTTTAAATAAAATTGTGTTATTATACACGAAATTTTTAAAGTTAAGGACATATGTGGTACATACTCCTGTTTTGTTAAACGAGGTACTAAAAGCATTTAGCGATATAAAAAATGGTACTATAATTGACTGCACACTTGGATATGCGGGGCATTCAAGTGCTATATTAAGACAAAATAAAAATATAAAATTAATAGGTTTTGATAGAGATTTAGAAGCAATTAATTATTCAAAAAAATATCTTGATGAGTTTAAAGATAGGGTTTTTATAAAACATTCAAATTTTTCAAATTCACTCAGTGATATTAATACAGATGATGTTAGAGGAATTTTAGCAGATATTGGTGTTTCGTCTTTACAACTTGATAAAAACAGTAGAGGATTTTCATTAAATAGTGATAATCTTGATATGAGAATGAATCAAAATGATAAAAAAGATGCAAAATTTGTTATAAATACATATAGCTTAGGCGAGCTTGAAAGAATTTTTAAAGAATATGGCGAACTTAAAAACGCTAAGTTTATAGCTGGTAAAATAGTAGATTATAGGAAAAAAAAAGAAATATTAAGTGTAAAAGAACTGGCAAATTTAGTTGGGTTAAAACCTGTTAGAAAAAATGGTATTTTAGAGATAATTTTAGTTTTACAAGCCTTAAGAATGGAGGTAAATGATGAGCTTTTGGAACTTGAAAATTTACTAACATCAATTGAAAAAGCAAATTTAAAAGATACTGTGGTTGCTATAATTTCATTTCATTCTCTTGAAGATAGAATTGTCAAAAATAGATTTAAAAAATGGGAAAAAGAGTGCATTTGTCCAGATTTTTTCATAAAATGCGAATGTGGTGGAAACCACGCCTTAGGCAAGATAGTAACAAAAAAACCAATCACTCCAAGTAAGGGTGAGATACTTAATAACTCACGAAGCAAATGTGCAAAATTAAGGATATTTAAAATAAAATGAATGAAAACATAAATTTTCAAAATATTAATCTAAAAAATACAAATTTGCAAAGTCAAAACATCGATAACAATAATATTGATGAAAAAGGTAAAGGGCTTAGTCTTTTTGATCTTGTTGTGGCTTTTTTAATTTTGGCTTTGGCAATTGCTATTTTTGTACCTATTATTTATATTAGAAATGAAATTTATTATATTAGTAGAGATATTGAGGAGCTTCGCGTAAAACATTCTGTACTGGTTGAGGAAAATAAGGATTTAGAAAATAAAATCGAATCTTTAAAATTTAAATATGAAATAATTGATCCATTAAGTGTGGAATTTGAAAATGAGTAATCAAATGCTTTTACTGATAGTTTTTGCCGCAATTTTATTAATTGTTTTAGTAGTTAGTTTTTTTATATTAAGCCAAATTTTAAAAAAAGAGATCTTAGATACGCAAAAATTTATCTATGAACAAAATCAAAATAATGTTTCCTTAATAAGTGATGTAAATGATAGTTTAAAAGATAATTTCTATCTTTTTAATAAGAATTTAAATGATAGTGTTACTAACTCAAACATAACAACAACTAACACGCTAACAGGTGGTATAGATAGCCTAGATAAGCGTTTTAGACATATTTTAGATAAAATTAACGAACTAGAAAGCGCTAACAATTCGGCAGTTCTTTTAAAAAATGAAGTAATGAAACTAAACTCAATTTTTAGTAATCACAAGCTTAGAGGAAATTTTGGTGAGTTTGAACTATATAAAATTTTAAAGTTGAGTTATGGTGATAATAGTAAATTTTATAAAACCCAATATAGACTTAAAAATGATAAAATAGTAGATGTGGCTCTGTTTTTAAAAAGCAATCTTATCTTAGGAATTGATTCTAAATTTCCTTTATCTAGCTATCAAAAAATTTGTAACGGATTGGATAATAATGAAAATATTTTGGAATATCAAAAAGAGTTTGTTAAAAATTTAAAAAAACATATTGATGATATTTCAAATAAATATATAATTCCAGAACAAACAGTAAAATATGCCATTATGTTTTTGCCTAGTGAGGCAATATTTAACTATATTTGTTCAAATTTTAGCGAGCTTTTTGAATATATGGTGAAAAAATCAGTATTTTTAGCAAGTCCTACAAATTTGCTTGTTATTTTAAATTATGCAAGTGTTTTCATAAAAGATGAGAATATAAATAAAAATATCTCTTCTATAAAAAATGAAATTTTCGAACTTTCAAAAATTTTTGAAGAGTTCAAAAAGCAAGGTGAGAGTGTTTTAAACAGCTCTAATAAACTAAATAAAAATATAGAAATTTTTTATAAAAACTCAAATGTAATTTATACAAAATTTAAAAATATTGAAAAATTTTAACTATTATTTGTTACAAGCTTGTCCAAAACATATTGCTCCAAATCCCTTTTTGGAATTTCTTTTTTAATAGCTTCATCATAAATTTCTTGAGTTTTGCTTGAGTATTTTTCATAAGGAAAATATGGAAAATGTACTTGCCAAGCATCTTTTATAAGCTTATGAGTAAGTTTTTTTCTAGCATAAGCTTTGAATATGTCAAAACCTATAAAAATACAAGAAGTTGTTAAAATTGTTATTAAAAGCGAAACATGGATATTTATCTTTTCAAAAAATTTATGTCCAATTCCAATAAGTGGCATTAAAACTGCAATACACAAAATTCCAAAAATTATGTATGATTTTCCATATTTAAATTTAAAATTTAATTTCGAAGGATCTACTAACATTCCATCATTGTAAGCTGAGTTTGCTTCCAGTAAATCTCTAAATAAAACAGGTTTTTTTGATACAAAAAACATACCATAAAGAATTTTATCTACAAAACAGTTAGTTTTCATTTTTTTACCTTAAATAATTTTTTCTCCTATTTTACCAAAAATTTCTCAAAACTTTGTTATAAGTATTATTTTTTAACTTTTATAAATTTATATTTTGATAAAATAAAAATCTCAAATTTATAAAAGGATTTTAAAATGGCTTCTAAACTTGGTGAAATTGTCTATGTAAATGGTAAATATATGGATAAAAAAGATGCAAAAATAAGTATTTTTGATAGAGGATTTATTTTTGGTGATGGAATTTATGAAGTAGTTCCGATAATTAATTCAAATTTGGCAAATAAAGATGACTTTTGGGAGAGATTTACAAGAAGTCTTAATGAAATTGAGATAAAACTTAATTTTAATAAAGAACAAGTTTTAGAAATTATTTATAATCTTATTAGGAAAAATAATATTATTGAAGGGGCTATTTATTTAGAAATCACAAGAGGCGTAGCACCAAGAAATTTTATATTTTTAGAGGATTTAGAGCCAACATTTGTATCATTTGTTTATGAATGTGAAATACTAAATAATCCTTTAGCAAAAAGTGGTATAAAAATAATTTCAACTGATGATTTAAGATGGAAAAGAAGAGATATAAAAAGTGTTTCACTGCTTGCTCAATGCATTGCAAAAACAAAAGCTTATAAATTGGGAGCTAATGAGTGTGTTATGATAGAAAACGGACACATTACTGAAGGTGGAAGTTCGTCGTTTTTTATAGTAAAAGATGATGTTTTAATAACAAAACCACTTTCAAATGAAATTCTTCCTGGAATTAGACGAAAAACTATACTAAAAATCGCTTCAAAGCTTAACCTAAAAGTTGAGGAGAGAAATATAACTTTAGATGAGGCTTATAGTGCTGATGAAGTTTTTATGAGTGCTGCAACTTGGGTTTTACTTCCTGTTGTTCAAATAGATTACAAGCCAATAAATGATGGTAAAATAGGCAAATGGAGTAAAATTTTAAGAGATGAATATGTAAAAGTAATCAAAAAAGAGGTTGGTCTTATTTAGTTTTTAAAACTTTTGTAAAATTTATTCTTTGTGGAGGGTAGAGTTTTATCTAAACCTCGCAAAGACTTCATGCAAAATTTAAAGATGTAAAATAATAAATTTAAGCTCACAATCATTAAAGATTAAGATTTAAATCAAACTTAAATTTATTTACTGTCTGACTTTTGAACTTCATCGATTATACTAAGATCAATATTTTCAGAATTTCTAATTATATTTTTTAATTCATCAAAATAAAATATATTTTTTCCATCTTCATATCTATGGCAAAATTTTAAATTGTGTGATTTAATAATATTATCAACTATATAAAGCCCAAGTCCAAAGCTTTGTTTAGCGTTGCTTCCTTTTGAAAATGGCTCTATATAAAAGCTTAAATCTTGTTCTAAGTTTTCTCCTTTTGTGTGAAATTCTAAAGAATTTTCCTTTATATAAATTTCTACAAATTTATCAGTTGAATACTTTATCCCGTTATCAATAATATTTTTTATAGCTATGCTAAAAAGCTTAAAATTTACTTTAAGCTCTAACTCTTTATCACCATAAATTTTAATATTTTTCCTATCAACCATTGCTAAATTTATAGCTTCGTCTATAATTTCACTTACAAGATAGATGTCAATTGTATTCAACTTTTTTCCAGAAGTTGCCTCTTCAACTGCTGCAAATTCATTTATAAGTTCTTCGAGTTTTTCAAAAACAGAAATAAGCCTTTTTTGATACTTATCTTCTGGTATCATCTCGGCTGTAATTCTACCTTTTGTAATTGGAGTTTTTAACTCATGCATGATATTTCTTAAAAAAAGCTGTCTTGATTTATTTAATTTTTTTATCTGCATTACAGCAGTATAGAACGCATCAGCGACTTCACTTATCTCATCATTTCCAGTTTTTGCATTTTCTATATTTAAATCCCCGTTTGCAAATTTGTCAATCTGCCTTTTTATCTTTCTTAAAGGTTTTATTTTTCTTATGATAAAAATATATGTTATCAAAAGAATTGTAAAAACAAATAAAAATATAACTTTTATTATATGGTAGCGATATGGTTGATAATCTGCATCTTGAAGTAAAATCTCTTCATCATTGTGCTTAATTTTTAAAAAATGGTGTCTGTTATATAAAATTATGGCCGAAGTTCCAAGCTTGACACTTACTTCTTGCAAAACAGTTCCATTTTGTTCAATAGCAGCTATATTTTTATCATCTGATATTTTTACCATATTGTAGTTTTTCATCTGATTTTCATACTCATCTTGGCTAACTAGTTTAGCAAACCTATAAAGTGCCGTGTCAGAAACTGTTGAGTATTTGTTATTAAGTTCTTTTGTATAGTTTTCTTTATCGTAATTAATAAGCCATAAAAAAGCTAAAAAAATACTTGTTGTTGATAGTATAAATATAAAGGTTATACTATAAAATATAGATGAATGTTTCATAAATTTTCTTTTTTTATTATTGTATCAACTTATAGCCAACGCCCCTTATTGCGTGAATATATTTTGGATTTTTAGAATTTTCTCCAAGCTTTGCTCTAATTCTTCCAATTATTACATCTATGCTTTTATTTGTTGAGTCTTCACTTATCGCATCGCAGTTATAAATTAACTCTTCTCTTTTTATAGCTCCACCTTCTTTTTGTATAAGATATGCTAGTATGTCATACTCAGCAACTGTTAGTTTTAGTGGTTTTCCTTTTAAAGTTATGGTGTGTTCAAATTCATTTACAACAAGATCTTTTGTAGAGTTCTGTTTTTGTTCATTTTGACTAAGCAAACCCTCGCTTCTTCTTATAACACTTTTTAGTCTTGCAAGAAGCTCTTTTGGGTTATATGGTTTTGGTAAGTAATCATCTGCACCAAAATCAAACGCATTTATCTTGTCAGTTAAATCATGTCTTGCACTTGATACAATTATTGGAACATTGTTTGATTTTCTTATTTCTTTACAGACTTCGAGTCCATCAAGTCCAGGCAGTGTAAGATCTAATATAACAGCATCAAAATTATCTAAATTTAACTTTGAAAGACCGATATATGGATCATCAGCCACTACAACTTCCATTTTAAATTTTTCTAAATACTCTGTTAAAATTTCAGCTAGTTCAACATCATCTTCAATCATTAAAATTTTCATACAATGCCCTTTAAATTTTTAAGACATTATAACTAAAAGTGTTTATTTTTATGCTTAAATTTTGTGATTAATAACTAGTGTGAAAAAGTTTAAATTTAAAGTTGATTGACTTAGACTAAACTTTATGATACAATAAGACTTAAATTTTTAAAGTAAAAATATTAAACTTGATTTATAATAGTTTCATTAGAATTATTAAATGATAGTTAAAAGGAGATTGGAAGTATGAGTGATAGCCTATATGAAACTTTAGGTGTTAGTAAAGATGCTAGTAGTGAAGATATAAAAAAAGCATATAGAAAACTAGCAAGAAAATACCATCCAGATATTAACAAAGACCCAGAAGCTGAGAATAAATTTAAAGAGATCAATGCAGCTTATGAAATTTTAAGCGATGATGAAAAAAGAAGACAATATGATGCCAGAGGTGATAGTATGTTTGGCAATCAAAATTTTAGTGATTTTGCAAGAAATGCCGAAAATTTTGGTGATTTAAATGACATACTTAGAAATATTTTTGGCGGAGGCTTTAAAAATGCAGATTTTAGCGGTAGCTTCGGTGGTGGTTTTGGAGGATTTGGTGAAAATTTAGACATAAATGCAAGACTTAATTTGGATTTTGATTTTGCTATAAAAGGCGGTGAAAAAACAATCAATATAAATAATCAAAGTATTAAAATAAGAGTCCCAGCAGGTGTAAAAGATGGGGAAAAACTTCGTATAAGAAACAAAGGAAAAGTCTCAAGCGATGGAAGAAATGTAGGGGATATAATTTTACACTTAAGCGTTACTCCAAGCAGTGAGTATGAAATAAAAGATGATGATTTATACAAAGAAATTGAAATTCCTTTAAAAACTGCTTTATTTGGTGGTAAAGTTGAAGTAAGCACTCCAAAAAAAGAAGTCAGTATAAAAATCGGTAAAAATACAAAAAATGGACAAAAAATAAGACTTAAAGGATATGGTATTCAAAACAGAAATACAAAAATCTATGGAGATTTATACCTAAAAGTAAATGTTTTGCTTCCAGATATTGAAAATCTTGATAAAGAAGCTATAAAAATACTTGAAGAAAAACTATAAGATAAATTTATAAAAATATTTTAGAAAGGAATCTATTATGCAAAGCTATGATGAACCAGTTTATATGATAAGTGTAGTTGCTAAAATTTTAGATATTCACCCTCAGACACTAAGACAGTATGAAAGAGAAGGATTGATCGAGCCAGATAGAACAAAAGGTAAGATGAGACTTTATTCTCAAAATGATGTTGATAGAATTAAGATGATTTTAAGATTAACTAGAGACTTGGGTTTAAATTTGGCAGGAGTTGATGTTGTTTTTAGGCTAAAAGAACAAATTGATGAATATGAAGAAATGATAGAGGATCTAAAAAAAGAGATTGATAAATTTTCAAATACGGGAACAAAAAGATATTTAGAAAAAAGACGAACTGGATTTGACTTAATTTTTGTAGATGATAAAAAAAGAAATTAAATTTATAAATTTATAACAAATTTTAAATTTTGACTTAAAACAAAGCTTTTTTATGGTAGTATTACAAACTTATAAATTTAAATCAATTTAATATTTTAAAAAGGTTTGGTTTTGAATGAGAAATTTAGTAGAATAGGTTTTATCCTAGTTGTTGCAGGAAGTGCAGTTGGTCTTGGGAATGCGTGGAAATTTCCTACTTTAGTAGGGCAAAATGGTGGATCTGCTTTTATACTTTTATATATAATTTTAACTTTATGTGTTGGATCAACTATATTTTTAGCTGAGTTAAGTATTGGAAAACTTAGTGAAAAAGACCCAGTAAATGCCTATAAAACTCTTGCTCCAAAACATAAAAAAGCTTGGTCGCTCGTTGGTTATACTATAATTGGTGCGATTTTAATAATATCTTTTTATAGTATTATAATTGGTTGGATTGTAAAATACTTCTTTATGAGTTTTGGCTCTTTACCAGTTAATATAAATAGCTCAAAAACTACTTTTGAAAATTTACTTTTAAAAGATTTTTTAAGCCAAATTTTATGCTTTAGCTTTGTCTTTTTTATAACTTTTTTTGTGGTATCAAAAGGGATTAAAAACGGTATTGAAAAGCTTAATATATGGATGATGCCAACACTTTTTATACTTTTATTTTTAATGCTAATTTATTCTATGAGTATGGATGGATTTTATGAAGCGGTTAAATTTTTATTTGTGCCAAATTTTGACGCTTTAAATACAAATAGCGTTTTATATGCTTTAGGACTTGCTTTTTTTAGTATGTCAATTGGAGCAGGGTCGATTATAACTTACTCAGCAAGTATAAATGACAATACAAATTTCTTAAAAAGCACATTTTCTATAATTTTTATAAATATTTTAATTGGTTTAATGATGGGACTTATAGTATTTACTTTTATTTTTGAATATGGTGGTGACCCGTCACAGCAAGGTCCTGGACTTATTTTTATCTCGCTTACTTCGCTTTTTGCAAATATGGGAGTTTTAGGAAATATTTTAGCAATAACTTTTTTTATAGCTTTATTTTTTGCAGGATTAACAAGTGCAGTTTCTATGGTAGAACCATCTGCGTTTCACCTTATAAATGAGTATAAATTTAGCCGTAAAAAGGCACTTATTTTAATAGGAATTGTAGTTTATCTTTTAGGAACTATTTGTATTTTATCCTCACTTAGTTTAACGAGTGATTATTTTACATTTTTCAATAAAAGCTTTTTTGATTTGCTTGATTATTTAGCTTCAAATATCATTATGCCTCTTGGTGGATTTTTTGCTGCTATTTTTGTCGGATTTATCCTAAAAAAAGAGACTTTAGAAACATTTTTTAGCCACTGTATGAGCAAAAAAGTTTTTGAAATTTGGTATTTTTTCGTTAGATTTATAGCTCCAGTAGCTGTTGTAGTTATAATGATAAATTCACTTTTAAAAGCTTAGAAAAAGGTAATATAATGAATGAAAAATTTAGCAAAATTGGTTTTATTTTAGCAGTTGCAGGAAGTGCAGTTGGTCTTGGAAATGCGTGGAAATTTCCTACTTTAGTAGGGCAAAATGGCGGATCAGCATTTATAGTTTTATATTTACTACTAACATTTTTAGTTAGTTTTGTTATATTTTTAGGTGAAATTGCAATTGGAAAAATAAGCGAAAAAGATGCCGTTGGTGCGTTTGAAAGTTTAGCTCCAAAAAATAAAAATTTATGGAAATTTGCAGGGTTTTGTATAATCGGTGCAATTTTAATTTTTTCATTTTACAGCGTTATAATGGGTTGGATTTTAAAATATGTAGTTACAAGTATCTATTTTTTACCAAACTCTATGAAAGAAAGCGAGGAAATCTTTAACTCGCTTTTGACAAAAGATTTAGGTACTAGTATATTTTACTTTACAATTGCTGTTTTAATGAGTTTTTATGTTGTTTCTAAAGGTGTAAAAAGTGGTATTGAAAGGTTAAATATTTGGATGATGCCAGCACTTTTTATATTTTTGATAATAATGCTAATTTATTCTATGAATATGAATGGCTTTTTAGACTCAGCCAAATTTATGCTTATGCCTGATTTTACAAAGCTTAATAAAGACTCTATCTTATCAGCCTTAGGTTTAGCATTTTTTACCTTATCTCTTGGTGTTGGAACTATAATAACTTATGCAGCTAGTCTTCCTAATAAAACAAATTTACTAACAAGCTCACTATCAATTGTTTTTATAAATATTTTAATTGGCATTATGATGGGCTTAATTGTCTTTACCTTTATATTTGAATACGGTGGAAATCCAGCTCAAGAAGGTCCTGGTCTTGTATTTATATCTTTAATTACTCTTTTTTCAAAGCTCGGCTTTATTGGGAATTTATTTGCTGCTATGTTTTTTATCTCGCTTTTATTTGCTGCTTTAACAAGTGCTGTTTCTATGATAGAACCATCAGCTTTATTTCTTATAAATAACTATAAATTTAGTCGCAAAAAAGCTTTAAAATTTATCTTTGTGTTTGTTTATATCATGGGAATACTTTGTATTTTATCTTATCAAAACGTAACTTCTAACAACTTAACATTCTTTGGCAAGTCATTTTTTGATTGTTTAGATTATTTAACTTCAAATTTAATGATGCCAACAACTGGCATAATCGTAGCTATTTTTGTTGGATTTGTTATGAAAAAACAAAGCCTTTATGCTTTGTTTGGACTTTATATGGGAAGAAAATTATTTTTAATTTGGTATTTTCTCTTAAGATTTATTGCTCCAGTTGCTGTTGTTATAATCATGGTAAATCAACTATTTTTTAGCTAAAAAGAGATTTTTATGAGAGAAGAATTTAGTAAAATCGGTTTTATTTTGTCAGTTGTTGGTGGTGCCGTTGGGCTTGGCAATGCTTGGAAATTCCCAACTTTAGTTGGTATGAATGGCGGATTTGCCTTTGTGCTTTTATATTTGCTAATTACCATAACTATTGGATTTGCCATATTTTTAGCCGAAATTTATATGGGTAAATCAAGTAAAAAAGATCCAGTAAATGCCTATAAAACATTAGCTCCAAACAATAAAGAAAAATGGAAATTTGCAGGTTTTACTATGGTAAGTGGAATTTTAGTTTTATCTTTTTATTTGGTAATTTTGGGCTGGGTTATAAGATATATTTTTATTTCACTTTTTGCTTTGCCAAAAGATATCGATAGTGCAAGAGCCATGTTTGAGGGATTTGTTGGAAGTGATCTTTTAGGAAGTATATTTTTCTTTTTCATAGCTTTTATCTTAACTATTTTAGTTGTTTCAAAAGGAGTAAAAAGTGGCATTGAAAAATTAAATGTCTATGCTATGCCAACGCTTTTTATTTTGCTAGTTTTAATGCTTTTATATTCGGTTAGTTTTGATGGTTTCAAAGAAGCATTTAAGTTTTTATTTTATGCCGATTTTTCAAAGCTAAGTGTTGATTCGCTTTTAACAGCTTTGGGTCTTTCATTTTTCACACTTTGTCTAGGAGTTGGGTGTATATTAACGTATGCAGCATCCTTAGGTGATAATGTAAATCCAGTAACAAGTTCATTTTACATAGTTTTAATAAACATTGCAATTGGATTAATGATGGGACTTATAGTTTTTACCTTTGTTTTTGAATACAGTGGTGACCCAACCCAACAAGGTGTTGGCCTTGTATTTTTCTCACTTATTACGCTTTTTGCAAAGCTTGGGATAGTTGGAAATATTTTATCTTTTTTGTTTTTTTTAAGCCTATTTTTTGCAGGTATTACTTCGGCGATTTCTATGATAGAACCATTTACTTTTTATCTTATAAATGAGTATAAATTTAGTCGTAAAAAAGCACTTTGTTATCTAGGTTGTTTTGTTTTTATCTTAGGTTCACTTTGTATAATGTCGCTGAATTTAAATTTTAGCCAAGCATTAAATTTTGGCGGAAAAAGCTTTTTTGATATTTTAGATTTTGCAAGTTCAAATGTTGGACTTCCTGTTGGAGCTATTTTAAGTGCTATTTTTGTTGGATTTGTCATACCAAAAGAAAAAGTAAAAGGATTTTTTATGCC
>OGSY01000329.1_pt1 | contig 28334 bp, 26 predicted proteins | sample 1574281 | NCBI WGS metagenome assembly OGSY01 (sample SAMN03295855, study PRJEB24534) | human gut metagenome | isolation source: fecal sample 5 from infant 8 | host: Homo sapiens | place: USA: Pittsburgh, PA | collected 2014-07
GTATAATACATTCACTTTATTAAAGGAATAGAAAATTGAAAAAAATAATTTTTATTTTATGTTTTGGTAGTTGTGTGCTTTTTGGCAAAATTTCAAATATTTTGGTTACACCTGAAGCGTTAAATGATGTTTTACTTATTGATGTAAGAACAAAAGAAGAGTTTAAAAGCTTTCATATAGCCGGTGCTTTAAATATTCCTATAACAACTGAAAATGGTTATAATGCTAATTTTTTAAATGAGTTAGAAGATTTGAACATTGATAAGAATAAAAAGATGGCTGTTATTTGCAGAAGTGGTGCAAGATCTAGTGCAGCTGCAAAACTACTTGATAAAAATGGCTATAAAGATGTAGTAAATTTAAAAGGTGGCGTTGAGAGATTAGCTAAAGAATATAATTATAAATTCATAAAAGAGTAGAAAAATCTACTCTTTTACTTTTTAAATTGCTTTTTGTATAAAACTAGTTAGAATGCTAGTAAATTCATCTGTGTTTTCTATTGTGATGCCTTCTTGAATTTTCGCAACCCCTAAAAGAACTTTTGCTACATCGTTTAATACCATATTATTATCTTTTAGTTTTTTTATAATTTCATGGTTTGGGTTTATTTCTAAAATTGGTAGAATTTTTGGCAGATTATCCTGTCCCATTTGTTTTAAAATTTGTTGTGTTGCAAAGTCTGGATCATTTTCATCATAAACCAAACACGAAGCTGATTTATTAAGTCTTGAGGTTACTCTTACATCTTTTACTTCATCTTTTAGAGCTTCTTTTATTTTTTCTGTAAGTTCTTTAAAGTCATCTTGATTTAACTCTTCTTTAAATTCAGCACTTGTTACTGGCTTAATAGGAGTTTTATCATATTCATAAACCATAGGCATAATAATGGCATCTATCTCGTCATCGCAGATTAAAACCTCAATGTTATTTTTATTAAAATTTTCAAGAAGAGGGGAATTTTTCAAAGTCTTAGCATTTTTTCCAGTGATATAATAAATTTCTTTTTGATCTTTTTGCATATTTTCTTTATATTCTTTTAAACTTATAAAACCATCTTTTTTATTTGATTTAAATAGTACTAAGTTTAAAATTTCATTTTTATATGGTGTAAAACCATAAAGCCCCTCTTTTAAAACTTTTCCAAAAAGCGAATAGAATTTTAAGTATTTTTCAAAATCTTTTTCCTTTAAATTTTTTAACTCAGATAGAATTTTTTTAATACTTGCCTCTTTTACGTTTTGCATTATAATGTTTTCTTGTAAAATTTCCCTACTTACATTAAGTGGTAAATCTTCAACGTCGATTATGCCTCTTACAAATCTTAAATATGATGGTAAAAGCTCTTTTTCATCATCGGTTATAAAAACCCTTTTTACATAAAGTTTAACACCACTTTGATAATCAACTCTATATAAATCAAAAGGCTCAATGCTAGGAATGTAAAAAAGTGTTGAGTATTCTATTTTTCCTTCAGCTTTTGTATGTATATATAAAAGTGGGTCTTTGCTATCGTGACTGATTTGCTTGTAAAAGTCATTGTAATCAGCCGGCTTTAACGCACTTTTTGGCATTTGCCACAATGCACTTGCTTTATTTACTTGAATATTTTTTATCTCTGTGTGACCCTCTTTTTCTCCATCTTTTGGTGGGATATAGTCGCTTTTATCCATAAAAATTGGATAAGGGATGTGATTTGAATATTTTTTAATAATATTTTCTAGCGTATACTCATCTAAAAATTCATCATTTTTCATATAAAGAGTTATTTTTGTTCCAAAGTTTTCCATTTTTACTGGCTCAACACTAAAATTTGTAGCATCACTTTTCCATATATTTGCATCATTGGTTAAAGCTTTTTTACTCATTACTTCTATTCGATCAGCAACCATGAAAGCAGAGTAAAATCCAACTCCAAATTGTCCTATTAGGTTTGAATCTTTTTTAATATCGCCACTTAAATTTGATAAAAATCCTTTTGTTCCACTTCTTGCTATTGTTCCAAGATTATTGATCAAATCTTCTTTATCCATTCCAATGCCGTTATCACTTATAATTAGAGTTTTTTTATCTTTATTAAACTCAATATTTATTTTTGGAGTATAAGAAAGCGCTTTATATTTATCATCTGTAAGACATAGATAATTTAGCTTGTCAAGCGCATCACTTGCATTTGATATAAGCTCTCTTAAAAAAATTTCTTTATTTGAGTAAAGTGAGTGAATCATTAAATGTAAAAGTTCGCTAACTTCAGTTTGAAATTCATGTTTTTGTTCCATAATTATTCCTTTTTATTTCAAATTTTTAGCAGATTATACAACAAAGTGATTAAAATTGCAAGAAATAATATATTTTTATAAAGTAAGTTGATATTATTACTATCAACTTACTGAGTATTAAAATTTAAAATTATTTTTTAATTAAATATTTACTATTTACCCAGCCAATTTTTCCATTTTCGAAAAGAACTTTATAGTAATTCTTGTTCTGCTCAAAAATTTCAACACTTTCATCACTGTTAGGTATATAAAAAATAGTTGATTTTTCAATAGGTAAAATTTTAACTTTTGCATCTTTGCTTACAATTCCAACATTATGAGAATCTTTATTATATATATGAAATCCTATCAAAATACAAGCAAATATGAGTGGTGTGGTATTTTTACTAAAAATATATAAAAACAAAAGCAATATAACACCCACATAAAGAGCAGTTTTTTTATAAGCATAAAATGGATCATTTTGTGGATTTAACTCTGTTTGGGTACTCAAATCATCAACTTCAAGCTTAATACCCAAAGAAAAACTTTCAAATTGTTTCGTTTTAGCATTAAAATAGGAAAAATCAAATTTTTTTATATTATTATTAAAAACAACAAAGTAAAAACCTTTTTGGTTTTGATATCCACCTTTTGTTGAAGTCATACCTTGTCTTATGATATTTTCATTATTTATATAAAAGCTTTTTAAATTTGTATTTTTTGAAGATAATTCAATAGTCATAATATTTGAATTTGCATCAAATTTTGCTGTTTTGTAGTTTAATACTTTTAATTCATCAGCTACAATATGGGCATAACCATTTTTTTCTTCTATAGGTAGAATTTTAGGAAGTTTAGGGCTTATGTTTGCTTTTTGAAAAAATTCTCCGTTTCTTTTTGCTATAATTGAAATTTTATTTAAACTTGCATTTGTTTCTTTTGCCTCAAACCAAAGTTTAGTTGAATAAACGCCATTTATATCTTTATCCCAGTTTATTTTTCCTTCATTTAACCACTCCAAATTCGGAGTTTTGTCAACTGTTAAATTTAAATCTAAACTTATATTTTGTTGAATATCTGCATTGAAATTTATGCTAAAAATTTGATTTTGATAAACGTTTTTAGGAACATTTCTAGTTGATAGTAAAAAATCGGTTACTCTCACTTCTTGATAAATCAATGAATCATCAAGCTCCAAATTACCATCTTCGTTTGGTGCAATTTGTTTTAAATCATCAAGTGTAAGAGTATCTTTATTTAAAATTTCATCAGTTGTTTTTGCTGATTGGTTTGAATTTTTTTCTAAAAGTTCATTTGAAGAAACTGGCTTTATGCTTTTCAAAAACTCTATATCAACATCTTGTGCAAAAACAAAACTAGTAAAAATGAGTAAAAAAACTACTCTTAACAAAGAAAACCTTTTAGCATTTTAACGCCATCACTACCACCTAAAATTTCCTCACAAGCACGCTCTGGATGTGGCATAAGACCAAATATTTTTTTATTTTTATCACAAATTCCAGCTATATTTAAAACCGAACCATTTGGGTTTGATTCATTTGTTATTTTTCCAAACTCATCACAATATTTTAAAATAATTTGATCATTTTCTTCTAAACTTTTAATAGTTTTTTCATCAGCATAATAATTTCCCTCGCCATGAGCTATTGGTATATTTAAAACCTCGTCTTTACTGCATTTTGAAAGAAATTTATTATTGTTTGAAATAACTTTTAAGTTTTGAAATTTAGAAATAAAATTTAAATTTTTATTTTTTAACATTGCGCCTTCTAGAAGTTTTAACTCTAAAAGCATTTGAAATCCATTGCAAATTCCTAAAATATAACCACCTTTTTTTGCATGGTTTAAAACCTCACTCATAGCTGGACTAAATTTAGAAATAGCAGCTGTTCTTAAGTAATCTCCATAGCTAAATCCACCAGGCAGTACAACCAAATCAGCACAAAATTTGTCTTGCTTATGATTTATTATCTCACACTTAAAGCCAAGTTTATCAAAAGCATATTTTGTATCTTCATCACAGTTAGTTCCTGGAAATTTTATAATTACTACTTTCATAAAACTATCTCATAATCTTCAATAACTGTATTTGCAAGAAGCTCTTCACACATTTTAGTAACTTCTTTTTTTGCATCATCTTCATTTTTTTTATCAAGATCAAAAACAATTTGCTTACCAATTCTTACATTTTTAACATTAAAACCGAGTGAGCAAAGAGCATCCTGCGTGGCTTTACCAGCAGGATCTAAAACTAAATCTTTTAATTTTATATTTACAATTACTTTCATACTTTTACCCTAAAATTCTTCTTAAAACTTCTTCATAAGCAACTTTGACATTGCCAAGATCTTGTCTAAATCTATCTTTATCAAGTTTTTCGTTTGTATTTTTATCCCAAAATCTGCAGCTATCAGGACTTATCTCATCAGCTAGAATAATTTCGCCATCTTTTGTCTTTCCAAACTCGATTTTAAAATCAACCAATTTTAAATCTTTTTTATCAAAAAAATCTTTTAAAATTTTATTTATTTTCTTAGCTTCTGTTTTTAAAATTTCAAGTTCATCTTTTGTTTTAACAGCGTCTAAAAGCAAACAGTGTTCATCATTTAAAATAGGATCGTTTAGTTCATCGTTTTTATAACAAAACTCAACTAATGTAAAAGGAAGAATTGTGCCATCTTTTATGCCAAGTCTTTTTGTAAGACTTCCTGTTACAATATTTCTAACGACAACTTCAAGAGGGATAATTTTACATTTTCTAACTACTTGATTTGTATCATCGATTTTTTTTACCAAATCTGTCTTGATGCCATGTTTTTCCAAAAGTTTAAAAATCTCAGTGCTTATTTTATTGTTTAATGCACCTTTTCCACTTTCTTCGGCTTTTTTAACACCATTAAATGCAGTTAAAGAGTCCTTAAACTCAGCTATTAAAAGATCATCATCTTCTTTTACACTCCACATCTTTTTAGCTTTTCCTTCATAGATTAGCTTGTCTTTTGTCATTTTCCATCCTTTGTAAGATTTAAAACCTTTATAGTGTCAACAGCAGTTTTAAGTTGCATATCATCATAAAGATCTTTTTTTGTTATTATTTTTTCTTTGTTTTTTTCTTTAGTATTTGTTTTGTTATGGTCTAAATTTATAGTTTTATTGCTTTCTGTTTTATTATCATCAATTTTTTGAAGTTCGTTTTCAAGATGTTGTTTTAGATCAGTTTCTTTTATAATAAATGCCTTATCATCATTAGGAACTTTTCCATAAAATACCTCAAGATCTGGCGTAACACCTTTATTTTGTATAGTTCGTCCACTTGGTAGATAATATCTTGCTATTGTCATTTTTAGAGCTTCTTTTTCATTTAATGGAAGTATAACTTGAACACTTCCTTTGCCAAAAGTTTCTTCTCCTATTACAACAGCTCTTTTTAAATCTTGCAAAGCTCCACTTACGATTTCACTTGCACTAGCACTTCCGCTATTTACCAAGACAACAAGAGGTAAGTCAGTAATTTTTTCATCTTTTTTTGCGCTATATTCAAGATTTTCTTTTGCATCTCTTCCTTTTTGAGATACTATCACGCCTTTATCAACAAATAAATTTGTAAGTCCAATTGCTTGATCTAAAAGTCCACCTGGATTATTTCTAAGATCTAAGATTATACCTTTTGCCTTTTTATTATTTTTAGCAAATTCTTTTATAAATTTAGCTGATTCTTTTGTAACTTTTTGATCAAAATTTGTAACTCTTAAATATAAAATATCTTCATCTTCTATATTCTTTGCATAAACAGAATCAACTTTTATAATATCTCTTATTATGTTTATATCAAATGGACGAGGCTCTCCTTTTCTTACTATTGTTATTGTTATTGGAGTTTTTGGTTTTCCACGCATTTTACTAACTGCTTCTTCTAGGGTTATGCCTAAAGTTGCATTTCCATCAATTCTTAATATAACGTCATTTGATTTTACACCAGCTTTGTCAGCAGGAGTTCCTTCAATAGGTGATATTACAGTCAAAGCTCCATCTTTCATGCCAACTGTTATGCCAAGTCCTCCAAACTCTCCTTGAGTTTGAACCTTTGTATCTTCAAATGCTTTTTCATCTAAAAAGCCAGAATGTGCATCTAGGTTTGTCATTAGGCCAGAAATTGCTTTGTTAATAATTTCTGAAAAAGTAAGTTCATCAGCATAACTACTCTCAACAGTTGTAATAACTCTTGTAAATTTAGCTAAACTTTCAAGCTTTGTTTCTTCTTTTTCAGGTTTTTTTGGTGTTTGTGCATTTAAATTTGTTGATATAACAACTGATGTGACTATGGCAGAAAATATGCCAAAACTTAAAATTTTACTTCTTTGTTTCAATCCATTCTCCAAATATAATTTTATGTGGGAATTTTAGCATAAATCAATAAAATTTAGATAAATAATTCACATTTTTGTAAAAAAGTATAAATTTAAAAATTTCATTTAGGAAACTTGACAATTAAAGACTAAAGTTATATAATATCATCATTATAAAAATAAAAAGGAAAAAAGATGAATAATATATTTGAAATTTTAACTGATCAACTTACACAAACAGTTGAGAGTTCGCTTTCTTTGGCTCTTCATTCAAAAAATAGCGAGGTAAAGCCATTACATATGCTTTGGGCGATGAGTACAGATACAAGCTCGATATTAAATCAAATTTTAAATAAATTTGGCGTTTCGAACGAAGCATTAAATTTGGAGATAAAATCTCGTATTTCAAATTTGCCTACAAGTTCAAATGTAAATAGGGATAATATTAAAATTAGTTTGGATTTGATAAACTCATTGGATAACGCAAAAGGGCTAATGACAAAACTTGGAGATAGTTTTATAGCTATTGATACTTGGATTTTAGCAAATTTAGAAAATGATCCTATTAAACAAATTTTAAGTAAATTTGTAGATTTAAATGAATTTAAAAAAGAGCTTGAAAAGTTAAGAGCAGGGCAAAAGATCGACTCAAAAACTGCTGATGAGACAATAGATAGTTTGGCAAAATACGGTATCGATTTAACAGCTAAGGCAAGAGAGGGCAAGTTAGATCCTGTTATTGGGCGAGATGAAGAACTTCAAAGGGTTATGCAAATTTTAATAAGAAAAACTAAAAATAATCCTATTTTGCTTGGTGAGCCAGGTGTTGGAAAAACTGCAATTGTTGAAAGTCTAGCTCAAAAAATAGTAAAAAATGATGTTCCAACAAGCCTTGCAAACAAAAAATTAATTGCTCTTGATATGAGTGCATTAATTGCAGGTGCAAAGTATCGTGGAGAGTTTGAAGATAGACTAAAAGCGGTTATTGATGAAGTTGTAAAAGCAAAAAATGTCATTTTATTTATAGATGAAATCCACACAATTGTAGGAGCAGGTGCAAGTGAAGGAAGTATGGACGCGGCAAATATACTAAAACCAGCTCTTGCAAGAGGTGAGCTTCACACAATCGGTGCAACAACACTAAAAGAGTATAGAAAATATTTTGAAAAAGATGCAGCATTGCAGCGCCGTTTTCAGCCTGTAAATGTCGGTGAGCCAAGTGTTAATGAAGCTTTGCAAATTTTAAGAGGCATCAAAGAGCGTCTTGAAGTTCATCACAATGTTAGCATAACTGATAGTGCATTGGTTGCGGCTGCAAAGTTAAGTGATCGCTATATCTCAGGTAGATTTTTGCCAGATAAGGCTATAGATTTGATCGATGAGGCAGCAGCTGAGCTTAAAATGCAGATAGAAAGTGAGCCTTTTGAGTTAGCAAAAATAAAGCGAGAAATTGTAACTTTGCAAGTTGAAAAAGAAGCCTTAAAAATGGAAGATAAAGAAAAGAATGAAACAAGGCTTAATGAGATAGAAAAAGAACTAGCAAATTTAAATGAAAAGAAAAATGCCCTAAATTCACAATTTGAAAACGAAAAAAAGGTATTTAGCTCTATAAGTGATGCTAAAAAAAGCGTTGATAGTTTAAAAAATGAAGCTGAGATGGCTAGGCGAAATGGAGATCTAAACAAAGCTGCTGAGATAGAGTATGGAAAAATTCCTGCTAAAGAAAATGAGATAAAAGCTCTTGAAGAAAAATGGGCAAAAATGCAAGAAAACGGCACGCTTTTAAAGAATGAGGTTGATGAGAATTTAGTAGCTGGAATTTTAAGTAAATGGACTGGAATTAGTGTAGCTAAAATGCTAACTAGTGAGAAAGAAAAATACCTAAATATTGAAGAGCATTTAAAAGAGAGTGTTGTAGGACAAGATGAGGCACTTCATGCATTAGCAAGAGCAATAAAGCGAAATAAAGCAGGTCTTTCAAGTGCCAATAGACCGATTGGAAGTTTTTTGTTTTTAGGACCTACTGGAGTTGGAAAAACTGAGTCGGCAAAAGCTTTGGCTAAGTTTTTGTTTGATGATGAAAAGGCGATGATACGCTTTGATATGAGTGAATATATGGAGCGCCATAGTGTCTCAAGACTTCTTGGAGCACCTCCTGGATATGTTGGATATGATGAGGGCGGACAACTTAGCGAGGCTGTTAGAAGAAAGCCTTATTCGGTTTTGCTTTTTGATGAGATAGAAAAGGCTCATAAGGATGTTTTTAATATCTTGCTTGGAATTTTAGATGATGGTAGAGCAACCGATAATAAGGGTGTTACAGTTGATTTTAAAAATACAATTATAATCTTAACTTCAAATATCGCCTCAAATGAAATTATGGAATTCAGTGGTGACAGAGAAAAAAGAGATGAGCTTGTTAAGACTGCTTTGAAAAGCTATTTTAAGCCTGAGTTTTTAAATAGACTTGATGATATCATCGTATTTAATCCTTTAAAAGAGGAGAATTTAGTAAAAATAGTAGATATTATGTTCAAGTCGTTACAAAGCAAGCTATTGGAAAGAGAGATAAAAGCTAACTTAACTCAAAATGCCAAAAAACTTATCGCAAGTGTTGGATATGACGCTGAGTTTGGTGCAAGACCGCTAAGAAGAGCAATGTATGAGTTGGTTGAAGATGAGATAGCTGAGATGATACTCAAAGATGAGATAAAAAGTGGCGATGAGATAGTAATAGATGCTGATGAAAACAATATAAAAATAAATGTAAAATAGTAAAAATGGCAGTTTTGGCTGCCATTTTGGTTTTAAATTTCTATTTAAAACTAATACACAAATTCTTAAAAATAAATTATAATTTTAATGTATAGATACCAAATTAAAATAACACTGATAAATGAAATTTACCATACAAGGCAAAATAAAAACATCCAAATTTAAGAAACAAAGTTATATAATTTCTTCATTGCATTTAAATTTTAAATTTAAAAATAAAGATAAATAAATGAAAAGATTTATAATTTTTTAAAATTATAAATCTGTGTCGCTAGGAAAAAACAAATGGGATTTCTTTACAAAAGATGTGAAATTTGTGGAAATAAAATAAAAAAATGTAATTCTATAAGTGATTACATCTTTGGTACCATATGTGCAAGATGTAGTAAATGTGGTTTGGTTCATGGCATTAGTCCTGCTTGGATGTTTATTTTGGAATGGTTTGTTGGGTCTGTTTTTTGGCTATATATAATTTTAATAGTTTTGGCAATAGATTATATATTTCCGGCAAAATTTGGCTTAGAAATTTGGATAATTGCAACTGCAATATTTTTTCTACTTTTAAGGTTGTTTCTAGGGTTGATTTACTGGGTTCCATATAAAACAAAATATAAAAATATTAAATTCTTTCCAAAAAAATGTAAAAAATGCGGCTCAAAAATATCAATTGCAACTTCTAAATACCCAGCTATTTTGGGCGTGTATAAAAGTATGTGTGAATGTTGTCATACAGAATATAAAATAAAAAATAAATTTGAAAAGATTTTTATGTTTAATGTAAAATATCTTTGGATTTTTTATATATTTCTAATAAATTTTATTTTAATTTCTGCGTTAAAGACAGACAAAGACAGTGATTATATTTTAATTTTAACATTTGTTTTGTTTTATCTATTATATAGAATTGTTTTAAAAATTTTACCTGTTGAAGAATTGGATAAAAAGATATAAAAGGTGCAAAAGCCAAATTTAAATTTATAAATATCTATCCAACTCAATTAATTTTGAGCCATCCAAAAGTAGTCTATTGTCAATTTGTAAAAATGTTTTGATATCTTTGTCAAATTTAATCTTTTCCACAACTTTAAAATTATCTAAATTTACGATGACTAGCTCATCTTTAAAAAGAACAAAAAGCTTGTTTGATAAAATTGTCACTCTACTTTTAACAACATATGGTTCTATATCAAAGCTTAAGGTGCTGGTTTTTTCAAAGCTGTTATTTTTAAATTTGGTTTTTAAAATAGTTCCATCTTTTTTAACGACGATTATAAAATCCCCATACTCTTGCATAAATTCGACATTTTCTTCCTCATCATCAAAAACTTTTTGAAGATTTGCAGGCTCTTTTAATGCGTAAGATCTAATGCCTTCCAAAAGATTGATAATAAAAAGATTGTCTTTTATAATGAAGAGTTTGTTGCCATAATTTCCATCTTTTTCTTTTAAATTTGTGTCTATTTTATTTATTAAATTTAAGTTATTTTTGCCGACCTCATATATATAGATAAAGTTGCTAGGATTTTTAAAGTTTTCAAAATTTTGTAAAACATAGAGATAGTTTTTGTATAACTTCATATCTAAAGTCTCGCCTTTTAGTTGGACTTTGTAGAGTAAATTTAGATTTTTATCGACCATGTTTAGATTGGAATAGCCCTGAAAAGAGTCACTAAAAAAGATAAATTTATCACTTATAGTTAAATTTCTAACATAGAGTCTTTCTAGCTCATTTATTATTTTAAATTTATCACTATCATTTAAAATAGCCTTTTTTAGGGCTTTATCTGTTAAGATGTAGTAATTTTTCTCATCTTTTGTAATAGAATTTATTTCTTTGTCGCTTAAATTTAACTCATAAGAGTTTGGAAGTTTTTTTATAAAATTATTATCAACTATATTGATAGGCTCTTCTTTAAATAAAAAATTCACACCTTTATCAGATGTAAATTTAATAGTATCGTTGGTTTTTAGGTTGATTAGTGTATTGCCACTCCATGCGAGATCTTCTTTTTTTATTCCACTACCAAAGATGATAAAGTTGGAGTAGTCAAATGGAAAGCTTCCATCATAGCCCAAGATATTTTCTCTACCACTCATCTTTAAGACAAAGTCTAAAGGGCGATTTGATATCTTTAATTCATCATTTCCCCAGTTTTTCTCAAAAACAAATATATTAAAGCCATCTTGTTTGGTTATGATATCATTGCCACTACTAAGGAAAAATATATCATCGCCACCGCCACCATTTATCGTGTTGTTACCGCTGTTTAGGATAAAGATATTGTCACTATAATCGCTACATTCTAAGGTGTTGTTTGCATCATTGTCTATTATAAAAAGAGCGTTTAAGTTATCATCATTGCAAGCTGTAGTTTCATCACAGATAATCTCATCTCTAGGAAGCAAATTTAGATCTTTTAAAGAGCCTTTGGGCGTAGCTAAAGAGAGGATTGTTTTTGGAAAATATCCCTTTTTTATGCCATCATTTATAAACTCTTTTGCATCATCAAAATTTCTTATCTCTTTTGAAAAGGAGAGACCAACAATCAAAACTAAACAGATTAAAATTCTCATTTTGTCACTTCCAAATTTACTTAAATAGTAAGCTTCCAACTCTTATCATATTTGAGCCACATTTTATAGCTATTTTATAGTCAGAGCTCATTCCCATCGAGCAAATTTCAGCACCTTTATTTTGCAAGCTTTCATAAATTAGATAAGCTTTTTCAAAACTTTTTGCAACTTCTAACTCATCATCGCTATGGGCACCAATGCACATTATGCCTTTTAAATTGAGGTTTTTACAACTCTCTTTTATGGCGCAATAGCTCTCCTTTGTAAGGCTTATATCAAGTCCGGTTTTACTATCTTCATCTGCTATATTTATCTCAAGCAAAGTATCGAGCCTATAATTAAGCCTTTTATCTACAGCTTGTGCAAGTTTTATGGAGTTGCAACTTTGCCATAAAGTAGGGCGGATTTGTAAAAGGGCATTTATTTTATTTGTCTGCAAAGTGCCTATGAAATGCCAGTTTAAATTGAGTTCTTTTAGCTCATCACTTTTTTTAACAAGATCTTGAACTCTGTTTTCTCCAAAGCTCATTTGACCCTTATTAAAAAGCTCTTTGATCTCTTTTGAGCCGACATACTTGCTAACTGCTACGAGCTCAACTTTTCTGCCATTTGAAAGCTCGTTTATCTCATCTAAAAGTTTGTTTAAATTCATCAGTTGTATGCTCCAAACATTCTTAAAAAATCATTTATGATAGTAAATGCCATAAGCGTGAAAAGTAGTGCCATTCCAGCGTAACTAAGTCCCACAAAAACTCTATCACTAACTGGCTTTTTAAAGATGATCTCATAAATGTTAAAAACTATATGCCCACCATCAAGAACAGGTATTGGAAAGAGGTTTAAAATACCCAAATTTACTGAAATAAGCGCTGTCAATACCAAAAGCACCGATAAACTTATGCTTGCTGCTTTTGTTGTGATATCGGTAATTGCAACTATTCCGCCCATTTCTTTTACTGAAACAACGCCACTTACTAGCTTTTGAAGGCTTACTATGATGAGCTTTGAGGCTTCAAGGCTTTCATTAAAAGCGTATGGAATAGCACTAAATCCTTTGTGATAAACTCTTATAAAATCGCCTTTTGGAGTTATTCCAATTAGTGGCTTTTTAATATCTTCTCCAAATAAAGTTTTGGCATCTCCTGTTTTTGGTGTAAGAGTTAAATTTAAGGCTTTTTTATCTCTTAAAATTTCTATATTCATGGTTTGTAATGTAACTAGTTTTGAGATATCATCCCACTCTTTGATAGGCTTGCCATCAATGCTTAAAATTTTATCATTTGGCATTATGTTTGCGCTTTTGGCAGCTGAGTTTTCCATAACTTGCCCAACAACAGGAGCCAGTTTTTCAACACCTATAAATCCAAGTGCAATGTAGATAAAAAATGCCAAAATAAGGTTAAAAAATGGTCCCGCAAGAAGTATATAAATTCGCCCCCAAGGGCTTAGGGTGTTATAGCTATCTTTATCATAGTTTTTAAGTGCTGGGTTGGCATCATCTTGTCCTTTTAGCTGGACATATCCGCCAAGTGGAATCGCACTTAACGCATAAGTTGTAGAGCCAAATTTTTTAGTATAAATTTTTTCTCCAAAACCGATGCTAAAAACATTTACACAAACTCCAAGTTGCTTTGCTGCTAAAAAATGTCCAAGCTCATGAAAGAAAATCAAGAATGAAATGACTAAAATAGTTACAAAAAAAAGTGGTCCCCAATGCCACAGTGCTACAGCTAAAACTATTAAAACAATGGCTAAGTTTAAGTTTTTTTTATCCATTATTTTTTTTCCTTTGCTTTATTTCTTTTACATATCCAAAAATATATAAAAACCCTGAATAAAGCGTTAAAAATACACTTATCCAAAGTAAAATTGTGCCACCAAACCATTGCATTGTTAAAAATATAATTGTTATCATTTGAAAAACAGTTTTAACTTTTCCAGCCATTCCGGCACTTACTTTTATCCCATCGCTTGCCATTATAACTCTAAATCCAGTTATAAAAAACTCTCTTATAAGTATTAGATAAATTGCCCATGGGTTTGCTCGTCCTAAATACATTAGTCCTATAAATCCAGCAAGAGTTAGCATTTTATCAGCTAACGGATCTATTATTTCACCAAATTTGGTTATTTGATTCCAGCTTCTTGCTATATATCCATCAAAAAAATCAGTAATTGATGCTAGTAAAAAAACAACGACTGCAAAATAATTTATCCAACTAGTATGTAAATTTGGGCAAATTTCACCTAAATTTACAAGTAAAAAGAAAAATAAAAATGATAAGAATATCCTAATAATAGCTAAAGCATTTGGTAAATTTATCATTATTTAAATGTTGTTCCGCCATCAACTATAAAAGTATGTCCTGTAACCCAGCTAGCCTTATCTGAACAGATAAATAAACATGCTCCTGCTAAATCAGTTGGCTGACCCATTCTGCCAAGAGGACTAAGCTCAGCTGTTTTATCTCTAACTTCTTCATAGTTTACAAAAGCTCTTAAGGCATCAGTTTCTATTGGTCCACCACTTACCGCATTTACTCTTATATTAAATTCACCAAGTTCAGTTGCTGCATATCTTACCATAGCTTCAACTGCTGCTTTACATGTTCCATGACCTGAATAATTGTCTATATATACTCTATTTCCAGTTGAACTTATTGAGATAATTGAGCCTCCGCCATTTTTTTGCATTCTTTTTGCTGCTTCTTGAGCGCCAACTACAAAGGCATTTACTGTTGCTGTAAATATATTATTAATTCCACGAGGTTTTAATCTCATAAATTTAGTATATCCACCAACTACAGCTCTACCTGATATAATAGCATTTGATATGAAAAAATCAACTCTATCAAAGTCTTTGTCTATTTCTAAAAATAGTTCTTTATATGTTTCAGGTTCAAGTATATTAAGAGGATAAGATTTAGCTTTTATGCCGTATTTATCGGCTAATTCTTTTTCAATTTCTTTTGCAAGCTCTTCATTTGAATTGTATGTAAAAGCTATATTTACACCATTTTGTGCAAATTCTTCAACTATTGCTCTTCCAATACCTCTTGTTCCACCACTTATAACCAGCGTTTTATTTTTAAAAAAATTATCCATTAAAATCCTTTTATATCATATTGTTTCATTATTTTTTCTATTTTTAATAAATTCTCTTTACTTGGTTTGCAAAGAGGAAGTCTGTATTCTAAACTATCGATTAATCCTGCTATAAACATTGCTGCTTTTATAGGGATTGGGTTGCTTTCGCAAAACATAACTTTATTTATATTGTATAAATCATCATTTATTGCTTTTGCTTTTAAAAACTCATTATCTAGTGCAAATTTAGTTAATTTTGCAGTGTAATCAGGAAGCAGGTTAGAAGTAACTGATATAACTCCTTTTCCGCCATTACTTAAAATTGGATAATTTATTGCATCTTCACCGCTTATTACACAAAGCCTTGGTTCATGAGCTAATAAATCAACACATTTATCTATATTGCCACTTGCTTCTTTTACACCAATTATGTTTTGACAATCATTAAAAAGTCTAATTATAGTTTCTGTTGAAATTTCAACTCCACAACGACCCGGGACATTATATAAAAGAACAGGTAAATCAACTGAAGCTGCTAGCTCTTTGTAATGTAAATAAAGTCCTTCTTGTGTTGGTTTGTTATAATAAGGCGCTACTGATAAAATTGCATCCGCGCCATGTTCTTTGGCAAATTTTGCAAGTCCAACCGCCTCATGGGTTGCATTACTTCCGGCACCAGCTATAACTTTAACGCCTGTATTTTTGCATACATCAACTGCTATTTCAATACATCTTCTATGTTCATCATGAGTTAGTGTTGCACTTTCCCCAGTTGTACCAACTGGAACTACTGCGTTTATGCCATTTTCAATTTGTCTTTTTATAAGTCTTGCATAACCATTTTCATCCAAAGCACCATTTTTAAGTGGTGTAATAAGTGCTGTCATGGCACCACTTAATATAGCTTTTTCCATCTTTTACTCCTTTTGTCCGTTTTTTAAAACACCAATTGTCAAATTTGATTTATTAAAATACTTTTTAAAAGCTTCTTTTATATCATCTTTTTTAAGTGAGTTTATATCGTCTTGATAGCTAAAAAGCATATCTATATCGCCACACATTATATAGTTTGCATATATTGAAGAAACCTTACTAGTGTTGTCAAATGAGTAAACAAAATCAGATTTTACACTATTTTTTAATTTTTCTATCTCATCATCTTTAATTAAATTTTCTTTTTGTTCCTCTATGAGTTTTAAAATTTCATTTTTTAATTCATCTGCACTAATTCCTGGATTGCAAACTGCAAAAATTATAAATAAATTTTCATCAATACTTGAAAGATTGTAAGTATCTATTTGGTTTGCTAAGTTTTTTTCATCAACTAAAACTCTATTTAAAAGTGAGCTTTTACCACCACTTAAATATTGACTTATCGCTTCAAATTTGATTCTATCTTTGTGTTTAAATGGTGGAATTTTATATGCAAGTCCTAAAATTTCAACTTCACTTTGTTTATGAATAACAAATGATTTTTCTCCATCTTGAACTGGTTCATAAGTGTGCAAATTTGGTATTTCACATCTATTTTTTATATTTTCAAAGTATTTTTTTGATAGGTTAAAGACAGTTTTTTCATCTATATCACCAACTATTAATAAAGTTGCATTTTTAGGTTGATAATATATTGAGTGAAATCTTTTTATGTCATCAATACTCCAATTTTTAATATCATCTTTAAACCCAATTGGAGTCCAATGATAAGGATGATATATAAATGCATTATTAAAAAGTCTAAAAAATAGATATCCAAAAGGATTATTATCTGTTCTCCAAAGCCTTTCTTCTAAAACTACATTTCTCTCAGGCTGAAATTCTTCATCATTTAAGTTTAAATTTTCCATTATATCGGCATATAATTCAAGTGATTTTTCTAAGTTTTTATTTGAGCATTTTATAAAATAGTGCGTATAGTCAAAGCCTGTAGATGCGTTATTAATACCACCAAAACCTTTAACTATTGCATCAAATTCTCCAGCTTTTCTATTTTTAGTTGATTTAAAATTTAGATGTTCAAGCATGTGAGCTATGCCACTTTTACCCATAGTTTCATTTCTTGAACCAACTCTATAAATAACATTTACACTAATAACATCACTTCCTAAATTCATAGGGACATGATAAATTTCAAGTCCGTTTTTTAATATAAATTTATTATATTTTGGTAACAAATTTATCCCTTCTTATTTTTTTATTTCTATACCGATAGCTTCTTTTATATTTGAAAAACCATCTTTTTTAAGAAGTTTTATAAGCCCTTCGTTTATATCTTTTGCAATAGTTGGACCTTTAAAAATAAAAGAAGTGTAAATTTGAATTAAACTTGCACCATATTTAATTCTTTCATAAGCTTCCTCGGCACTATCTATACCTCCACAGCTTATTAGAGTTGTTTTTCCAAATAATTCTTTAGAAATAGCTTTTAAAAGCTCTCTTGATTTATGTGTTATAAGTTTTCCACTAATACCACCTTTATGTTCTTTTATATTTGGTGAAAGAGAGTAATCAATGCTTGTATTGTTTATTATTATCCCATCAGCTCTGTTTTCTACTGCTGTGGTGCAGATTTCAATAGCTTGATCGTATGCAAAATCAGGTGAAATTTTAAGTAAAATTGGTTTTTTAGTTAATGGCTTTAAAGTTTCAAAAAATTTTTTTATATATTCACTTTCTTGTAAATCTCTTAAATTTGGAGTATTTGGTGAGCTTAAATTTACAACAAACATATCACAAACTTCATCAAATTCTTTTACAAGTATTTCATAATCATTTAAAGCTTCATCATTTGGTGTTATTTTATTTTTGCCTATATTTGCAACTATAACAGAATTTAGTGGGTAAAATTTCGAAACATTTTTTTTAACAACTTCCATTCCTGCATTGTTAAAGCCCATAGCATTTTGAATACTTTCATTTTTTACAAGTCTAAAAAGACGTGGTTTTTCATTTCCAGGTTGTGGTTTTGGTGTAACTGTTCCAAACTCAATATGTCCAAAACCAAGACTTTGCAAAGCTTTTAGTGCAACACCATCCTTATCAAACCCTCCAGCTAAACCGATGGGGTTATCAAAGTTAATTCCCCATAAATTTTGTTTTAAAATTTCATCATTTTGTAAATAATTTCTACCAACTACATTTAAAATCCATGGATTATTGTTGGCAAATCTAAGCCCTTTCATAGCTAAGGAATGCGCATTTTCAGGGTCAAATTGAAAAAATATTTTTTTTAGTGTTTCATATTTCAAAATTTATTCCTTTTTTAAATAAACGGTATTCTAACAAATCTTACTTTTAAATTCTCTTAATTAAAAGTGCCTTTAAGTTTTTTATAATCATCACATTCAAGGCTTAATTTTTCTTCACTTCCAAAACCTACAATTTTTCCTTCATTTAAAACTAGGATATTATTTGCATTTTTTATGGTTGTAAGTCTATGGGCAACTACAAATATAATTTTATCTTGTTTGATATTTTCTATGACTTCTGTAATTGCATTTTCACTTGTGTTATCAAGTGCCGATGTTGCTTCATCTAAGATTATGATTTGTGGGTCTTTATAAAGCATTCTAGCAATTGCAATACGTTGTCTTTGACCACCACTTAAATTTGATCCAAACTCATTTAAAACGGTATTTATACCATTTTCTAAGCTCATTACAAAATCATACGCATTTGCCATTTTCAAAGCTTTAATTACTTTTTTTTCATCAAATTCACCACTATATGCGACATTATTTGCAATCGTGTCGTTAAAAATATAAACTCTTTGGCTAACAAGACCGATGTTTTGTCTTAAACTTTTTAGGCTAAACTCATATAAATCACTATTATTTACCAAAATATTTCCGCTATTAATGTCATAAAATCTTAAAAGTGTGTTTATAATAGATGTTTTTCCGCCTCCACTTCCACCAACTAAGGCTATAATTTCGCCTTTATAAGCGCTAAAACTAATGCCTTTTAAAACATCTTTATCGCCATATTTTAAATAAACATCTTGATATATTATGCTTTTTGCATCGTTTGGAAAATCTTTCGTTCCTCCAACAATTGAAGGTGTTTTATCAATTAGTTCAAATATTCTTTCACTTGCAGCTACTGCATCTTGCATATTATTATAAAGACTTGATATTTTTTTAATTGGGGTATAAAGTAAAAAAAGTGCTGTTAAAAACGAAAAGAAACTTCCTACGCTCATTGTGCCATCAATAACGCTTTTTCCACCAACGATTATAACAACTGCAACTCCAACTGAACCCAAAGTCTCCATTAACGGGCTTACGAGTTCGTTTATTTTAACTGATTTTAAGTTTAGTTTAAAAAACTTATTATTTTCTTTTTTAAATCTATTTAGCTCTTTTTCTTCTGTGTTATTTGCTTTAATTATCTCTATATTTGTGTAAATTTCGCTTAAAACTGAGCTTATATCAGATGTTTTTTCTTGGGACTCTCTTGATATTTTTTTCATTTTTTTTGCTAATAAGCTTAGTGGGTAAATAGCTGCCGGAAGTATGATTAAAGCAAAAAAAGCAAGTTTTGGACTTTGGTAAATTACAACACCTAAAAGACCAATAATGGTAAGTAAATTTGTAAAAAACTCAGGTATCATATTTGATACTATATTTCTAATTCTATCGATGTCATTTATAGTTCTACTTATTAGTTCACCTGTGCGTATTTCGTTAAAAAATTTCATATCCAAATTAGTTAGATTTTTTACCATTTTTTCTCTAAATTCTCGTATAATATCTTGACCTATATAAACGGTAAAATATCTTTGCATATACCCACCAGCTCCTTTTATAAAATATACAAAAATAACTGCATAAGGTAAAATATATAGTAAATTTTCATTTTTTTCTATAAAAATTTTATTTAAAACAGGTTCTATAAGCCATGCAGTTAGCGATGTTCCAGCTGCTGCCATAATCATACCTATTATTGCAAAACAAAATTGTGGTATATAGTTTTTTATGTAAGGCAAAAATCTTTTAAAAACTTCTTTTAAGCCTTTATTTAATTCGCTTTTTTTCATTTAAATTTTCTCCCAGCTTGTGCCATTTGGCGTGTCCATTATAGAAATTCCATTTTTTAATAATTTATCTCTTATCTCATCAGCTTTTATAAAATTTCTTTCTTTTTTTGCTTCATATCTTTGATTTATTAAATTTTCAATTTCCTCTTTTTGTTCATTGCTTACGCCAAATTTAAAGTAATTTTTATCTTCTAGAATTCCAAAAATATTTTTAATAAACCCTAAATTTGCTAAAATTTCGCCTTTTTTAGATCTGTCTTTTGGGAATTTATCTAAAAAATCGTTACTTAAATTTACAAAATCATCAATTGTGGCAAAAGCTTTTGAGGTATTCAAATCATCGCTTAAAGCTTTTATTATCTCATCTTTAAACTCTAAATTTAACTCTCCTATCTTGGAGTTATCAACTCTTTGTAAAAGTCTATAAATTTTATCAAGTCTTTTTTTAGAGGCTTTTAAATCTTCTAAGCTATAGTTAAAATTTGCCCTATAGTGTGAACTTAGAAGATAAAATCTTAAAGCCTCACCAGGCACTAATTTTAAGGCATCTTTTATAAAAAAACTATTATTTAAACTTTTACTCATTTTTTGATTGTCTATTTGAATAAAGCCATTATGCATCCAGTATTTTGAAAGATTTTTATACTCACCACATCTACACTGCGCAGCTTCATTTTCATGATGTGGAAAAAGTAGATCCATTCCTCCTGCATGAATATCAATTGAGTAGAATTTATTGTTTGAATCAAGATGAGCTTTTATCATAGCAACGCACTCTGTATGCCAACCTGGTCTTCCTTTTCCAAAAGGACTTTCATACCATAACTCATCAAATTTCCATAAAACAAAATCTTTTGGATCTTTTTTTAATTCATTACTTTTTACTCTTGCTATAGCTGCATCATCGCTATTTTTTTTGCTTAAACTAAGATATTTACTGTCTTTTTTTGTATCAAAATAAATGCCATCATCTTTTATTTTGTAAGCCATGCCATTATCTAATAATTTTGAAATATATTCAATTATATTTTCCAAATTTTCAGTCGCTTTTGGCTCTAAATCAGGCCTTAAGACATTTAGGTTATCCATATCATCCAAATATCTTTTTATATAAAAATTTGTGATATCTTCTAAGCTTTTGCCGCTAGTTTTCATTTTATTTAAAATTTTATCATCTATATCAGTAAAATTTCTTACAAATTTAACCTCGTAACCTAAATTTATAAAAACTCTTCTTAGTAAATCAAAACTAACTGCACTTTTTGCATGTCCTAAATGGGCATCATCATAAACTGTTGGACCGCATAGATAAATTCTTACAATATTTTTATCAATAGGTTCAAAATTTACCTTTTTTTTCATAACACTATCAAATATAATCATTAATTATTTCCTTAAAAACTAAAAGCAATAAAACCTCTATTGAGCATAAAGCAAGTATTATAAAGATTTTTTTAGGGTTTATTATATCTAAAAAATTTCTAAAGCCAAACTCTTTTAAATTCATAATAAACAGGTAAAAACCACCAATTGAGCTAGCTAGTGCTAAGCCTGCTGCACCTAAAGGTTTTATAAGTAAAAAACAGCTTATTATATTTAAAATAAGGCTTTTGATTGCAATTTTTGCAGCTATATTTTGTTTATTTTTTGCATAAAGCCAGAGCGAAAAAATTTTAGCTAGTCCAAAAGGAAGCAGTCCAATCATAAACATACTTAAAACAAACATTGAATTTACAGTGTCACTTCTTGTAAAAGCACCTCTTTCAAACAAAAGCCAAATTATTTCTTTACTTAAAATAACACCACCAATTGTAGAGAATAAAAGCAAGGCAAAAAGTAGATGAAATGCTTTAGAAAGAAGAATCAAAGCAGTTTTATCATCATTTTTACTTATTGTCTTTGCAATTTTTGGAAAAAGTGCTGTTGATAGTGCAATAGCAAAAAGAGCAAGAGGAAGCTGGAAAATTCTATTTGCATAGTATAGATAGCTTATACTTCCAAAAGCTAAAAAACTTGCAAACCAAGTATCTATAAAAGCCCCAATTTGTGCTGCACTTGAGCCAATTACTCCGTGAAAAAAATTTTTATAAAAGCCTTTTGTATCAGCTTTTTTTCCTTTTTTTAATGCAGTGATTCCAACACCAAAATATCTTAATAATTTTAGTTTTTTTAAAGCAAATAAATGCACAAGAAGTTGCATTATTCCACCAATTACAACGCCTACACTAAGATATAACACTATAGTTTCATCATCTTTTCCTTTTGCTAAAACTAAAGATATTATCATTGAGATATTTAGTAGTGCTGTTGAAAAGGCTGTTGTTGCAAAGTGATCTTTATATTGCAAAAGCGAGGCAAATAGTGTAACTAAAAATATAAAAGTTAAATACCAAAAATTTATTCTTACATAAGGAACTGCTAAATTTATAGTTTGTTTATTGAATCCAATGGCTAAAAATTTTGTAAACAGTGGAGCAAAAACATTAACTAGAAGAGTTAAAAACAGTATAAAAACAGTAAATTTTATTAAAACAGTTGTTGCAAAAATAGCCTTTTTTTTAGCTTGAGCAAACCCTGGTAAAAAAGCTTGTGTGAAAGCACCCTCGCCAAATAACCTTCTAAATAAATTTGGTAATTTAAATGCTATAAAGAAAATATCACTCCAAACTCCAGCACCCAAAACACTAGCTGTTAAAAGGTCTCTAAAAAGCCCTAAAATTCTAGAAACAAATATTCCTATGCTATTTGTAAAAAACCCTGCAAAAACCCTTTTTTTAGCCAAATTTAACTACCTATTTATTAATTTAAAGTAAAGAAATATTATAGTATAATTAACCTTATTTTTTTATTTAAGGTTAAATTTGCAAGAAAGCTCTTTTAGTGTTGAGAATTCAGTTATTTTTTTAAATGGAATTTGGGATTATAAAGTTAGCAAAAAAACTATCTCTCTTATAAAAAAAGATATGAAAAATCTTAAAGATAAAGTTACTTTTGATTTTTCCAATTTAAAGAGTATGGACTATGCTATTGCTATAATTATCTATAAATTTGCATTAAAAAATAATTTAGAAATTAATTTTGCAAACTCAAATAAAAAATTTGATTCTATATTTTCACTAATAAAAGATGACATCCCTAAAAAGACATATAAATTTAAGAAAAAAAATTTTTTTGAAGAAGTTGGAATTTCAGTTTATGGTGCATATTTAAGCTTTCTAAGTTTTCTAAGTTTTTTTGGCGAGCTTAGTTTAAAATCTTTTTATAATCTTTTAAATTTAAAAAAACTTAGGTTTAAGGCTATTTCAAATGTCTGTAAAGATGCGGGGATTAATGCAGTTTTTATAGTCTGTTTAACCTCATTTTTAATAGGAGTTGTGCTTATTTATATAGGCTCAGAAATGCTTGCTGATTTTGGTGTGACACTTTTTATAGTTGAAATTATGGGAATGCTTACTTTTAGGGAGCTAAGCCCATTAATAGCAGCTATCGTAGTTGCTGGAAGAAGTGCATCTTCTTTTACTGCAGAGATTGGTGTTATGAAAATAACAGAAGAAATTGATGCGATGAAAACAATGAGTTTTGATCCATTTATAAATTTAGTTATTCCACGTATTTTAGCGATGATTATTATTATGCCATTCATTGTTTTTTTAGCAGATATGGCAAGTATTTTTGGTCAAATGCTAGTTTCATATTACTATTTAGAAATTGATTTTTCAATCTATTTTGATAGACTTAAAAATTTAGTTGAAATAAAACATTTTTATATTGGACTTGTAAAAGCACCATTTTTTGGGATGGCAATAGCTTTAATAGGATGTTTAAGAGGTTTTGAGGTAACTGGAAGTACATCAAGCATTGGAAAGCTTACTACAAAAAGTGTTGTAAATGCGATATTTTGGGTTATTTTAATTGATTGTTTATTTGCTATATTTTTTCTTAAAGTTGATTTATAATGTTTATAGAAGCTAAAAATTTAACTATAAAATATGGTGATAGATTGATTCACAAAGATGCTAGCTTTCATATCAAAGAGGGCGAAATTTATGGCTTTTTAGGTGGAAGTGGTAGTGGCAAAACAACCCTAATGAAAACTTTAATTTATTTAAAAGAGCCAAGCCAAGGAAAAGTCTACATGTTTGATAAAGACTTATGGTCTCTTAATATAAAACAAAGAGAAGAGATAAAGCTTAAAACAGGTGTTATGTTTCAGTTTGGTGCACTTTATTCATCTATGAATGTGCTTGACAATATTGGAGTATTACTTAGAGAATATAGCTTTTTAAGTAAAGATGATATTAAGGATATTTCTATGTTTTGGCTAAAAAAAACAGGCCTAAAAGAAGATGCGGCAAATCTTTTTCCAAGTGAGTTAAGTGGCGGTATGAAAAAAAGAGTTGCTCTTGCAAGAGCTTTGGTTCTAAGCCCAAGAGTACTTTTTTTAGATGAGCCAAACTCAGGACTTGATCCAGTAAGTGCAAGAAGAATGGATGAACTAATAGTTAATTTAAGAGATAGTTTAGGAATAACAGTTGGTATGGTAACTCATGATAGTGACTCTATTTTTAATATACTTGATAGGTTTTTAATAATTGATAATAAAAAAGTAGCTTTTGAAGGAAATGTAGAAGAAGTTAAAAATTTTGAAAATAATCCTTTAAAAGAACTTTTTGATAGCAGAAATAAGGAAAATTAGATGGAAAATAAAAACTCTTTTACAATTGTTGGAATTTTTACTACTTTAGTAGGAATTTTAACTATTTGTTTTGTTTGGTGGATGACTACAAGATCTGATTCAAATGTTCATTATACAACCTATTATATACACACAAAAGAGCTTCCAAATGGACTAAAAGAAGGTTCGTCGGTAAAATATATAGGAGTTCCAGCTGGATATGTAAAAGATATAAATTTTGCAAAAGGTAGTGATTACGGAATAATTGAGATAGCAATTGATGTTCAAAATGATTTTCCTATCAAGAAAAATAGTATTGCAACCACTGAAATTCAAGGTCTTAGCGGACTTACTACATTAAATTTATCAAAAGGAGATGGTGAGAGTTTTTCTAAAAATGAAAAGCCAATTTTATACCTAGATAAAAGTTTTTTAAGTAAGTTTAACTCCGAGGCAAAAGCTATAACAACTGGAGTTAGTGAGGCAATTAAAAAAATAAACTCAGTTTTAGATGATGAAAATCTACAAAATTTAAAACAAACCTTAAGCTCTATAAATTTAACAGCTTCAAATTTAAGCAATGCTGAAAATTTTGCTAAGTTAAATTCCATTTTAAAAAGTCTTGATGAAATTTTAGCAAAGATTGATAAATCAGACATCGATGAAAGTTTAAAAAATTTTAATGAATTAGTTAAAAATGCAGATAATTTTGCAAAAAATGCAAATAAAACAGCTCTTAATTTAAATAAAACCTTAAATTTGATAAACTCTGATTTAGAAAATGGAAATTATGATATAAAAGAAATATTATCTCCTACTTTACATGAAACATCTTTGACTTTAATGGAATTTAAAAAAATGCTTCGAGAGTTTCAAAATGCTCTATTTAGGTTAGAAGATGATCCATATGATTTCTTTTTTAGAGATACTCAAAAGCAAAAAAGATCTCAAACATTAGATTAAAATAAAAGGAAGAAAATGTATAAAAAGATATTATTAATAATTTGCGTATCTGTTTTACTAGGTGGCTGTTTAGGTAAAAAAGCAAATCCTATAAGATACTATGAAATGACCTATAAAGGTGAGGTTTGCAATAACAAATTGCAAAATTCAAAAAGAATTTATGTTGCAAATATACAAGCTCTAAATTTAGCCGATAGTAGAAATATTTTAATTGTAGATGGTAAAAATAATATAATTTATGTTGATGATGCGAAATATATTACAACACCAAGTGAGATGGTTTATAAAGGAATTGTTAGTGCGGTTTCATCTCAATGTGAATTTGAACAAATTTTTAGACCTACAAAAGATACGTTAGTTTTAAATACTTCACTTTTATCTTTGCAAGTAAATTTTGATCAAGCTGAAGTTATTTTAGGATATGAGCTTGTTAAAAACTCAGAAATTTTAAAATCAGGCGTTATTAAAAACCACACTTTTGTGCCAGATCCTTCAACTGATACGATTTTAAAATATATGGATATTTCAGTAAATGAGGCCTTAAATAAGCTTATTAAAGAGATAAAATAGAAATTTAAAGGAAAAAAATGATAGTTGAGATTGAAGGTGTTTTAACTAAATTAGAGCCTGGTATGGCGGTAATAAAACTAAATAACGGGATAAGCTATGGAATTATCATTTCATTAAATTGCTCAGCAACCCTTGTAAAGGGCGAAGAAACAGCTTTATTAATAAAACAAATCGTTAGAGAAGATGCAAATTTATTATATGGTTTTAAAGATAGTGATGAAAAGATGATGTTTGAAATTCTTTTAAAAGTAAGCGGTGTTGGTGCAAGTACTGCAATGGCAGTTTGCTCTACTTTGAAATATTCTGATTTTGCAAGTGCTGTTATAAATGGTGATACAAAGGTTCTTACAACAGTTCCTGGTATTGGTCTTAAAACTGCTAGAAAAATAATAGCAGAATTAAGTGATGCAAAATTAATAAGTAGCCAAAGCTTAGAAAGTTATAAAAGTGAAAGCATAATGGCTTTAGAAAGCCTAGGTTTTAAGAGAGATAAAATTCTTAAAATTTTACCATCTTGCAAAGCTCAAAATACAGCAGATCTTATAAAAGAAGCATTAAAAAAATTAGCATAAATAAGGAGAAAAATAGTGAATTTAGGACTTGTATTTGGTGGACAAAGTTATGAGCATGAGATAAGCATAGTATCAGCTATAACTTTAAAGGATGTATTAAAAAAAGATATCAAATTTATTTTTTGCGATAAAGATAGGGATTTTTACTTAATAGATTCAAAAAATATGAAAGCTACATACTTTAGTAGTTTTGAGTATAAAAAATCAAAAAAACTTATACTTAAAAATGGTGGTTTTTTTAGCGAAGGTGCTTTTAGTAGCAAAAAAATAGATGTTCAAGTTTATGTAAATTTAATACATGGATGTGATGGAGAAGATGGAAAACTAGCATCTCTTTTTGAATTTTTTGATGTTAAATTTATAGGCACAAGACTAAAACCAGCAATTTTAAGCTACGACAAAGTTTTAACTAAATTTTTAGCAAATATAACAGGAGTAAAAACTCTTAATTATCAAATTTTAAAAAGAAATGAAGAAATAACTATAAAACCTCCTTTTATTTTAAAGCCAGCAACTCTTGGAAGTAGTATTGGTATAAGCATCGTTAAAGATGAGAGTGAGATTACATATGCACTTGATAAGAGTTTTGAGTTTGATGATACGCTTTTAGTTGAGCCTTTTTTTGAAGGTGTTAGAGAATGTAATTTAGCTGGCTATAAAGCAGACTCAAAGATGGAATTTTCTATGATAGAGGAGCCAAATAAAGATGAATTTTTAGATTTTGATCAAAAATACTTGAGATTTAGTGATAGTAAGACCATAAAAGAAGCTAATTTAGATGAAAAATTAAAAGAAAAATTAAGAAAAGCTTTTTCTAAAATTTACTCATATGGATTTGATGGAAGCCTTATAAGATGTGATTTTTTTATAATTGATGATGAAATTTATCTAAATGAGATAAATACAAATCCAGGAAGTTTAGCCCATTATTTGTTTGATAACTTTGAGGATAGACTTTATGATTTAGCTAGAAGTTTACCAAATTATAAAAAAATAGATATAAATTATAACTATGTAAAATCAATTTCTGTTTATAAGTAAAAATTAACTAAAAATATGATAAATTTTACATATAATTTTATGTAAAAGGTTATAGATGCCTAGTTTTAAACAAGATGAAATTTATACTGCAACCGAAGTTGTAAGGAATTTTAGTGCGGTTTTATCAAAAGTGAGTGATGGTGAGCTTAAAAAAGCTGTTATTGTAAAAAATAACAAATTTGAAGCTGTTATGCTTAGCTTAAAGGAGTATGAAAGACTAGAGCGTGCTGTTGAGCTTTTGGATATAGTATATTCACAAAAAAGGCACAAAGATGGCAATTAGAGAAATTTCATACTTAGCAAAAACCTATAGAATTAGCTATGAAGTTAAAAATCCAGATAAAGAAAAATCTATTTTAATAATTCATGGTTGGGGTGCAAATAAAGAGATAATGATAAAAGCTTTTGGCTCTTACC
>OGSY01000344.1_pt1 | contig 27339 bp, 29 predicted proteins | sample 1574281 | NCBI WGS metagenome assembly OGSY01 (sample SAMN03295855, study PRJEB24534) | human gut metagenome | isolation source: fecal sample 5 from infant 8 | host: Homo sapiens | place: USA: Pittsburgh, PA | collected 2014-07
ATAAAAGAATTGCTGGTTTATGTTAATATCTTCTGTTTAATTTTCAAAGACCATTTCGTCGTCGCCCTCAAGCGACTTCTTTATTTTATCATCACCTTCGAACTTTGTCAACACTTTTTTTAAAAAACTTTTTAAGTTGTTTTCTTTCAACTTATTGTCTTTTTTTGTTGGCTGTCCTTAGTGACAGGTATTATCTTAACACCATTTCTTTAATTTAATTTAAATTTTACTTTAGTTTTTGAAAAACATCCAAACTAATCTTTTAAATCCTTTTATTTTCTCTGTATATCATATATTGATACACTAGGAAAAGTTTATAGATATTATATTCAATTACTATTCATTTATGGATAATTTTGTATGTTTAACCCTTGTAAAAACCTAAATTAATAATAAATCATTTATCATAATCACCCTTTTTTCTTTAAAATATTCATATAATTACTAAACTTAAATAAAAAAATACTTTAATAATATAAAAAAGAAGAGAATAACTAAATATCCTCTTCTTTTAAATAAACTTATTTATTATTTTCTAATTCGCTTAATTTCTCATCTATAAGATTTAAAACATATTCTCTATCTTCTGGTATATTTTCAAAATCTAACTCATCAACATTTATTCTTAATATGGGAGAGACATTATAGTTTTCGAAATACTCTCTATACTCATTATTAAGCTTCTCCCAATATTCTCTTTCAACTACCTGCTCGTAATCTCTACCTCTTTTTTGAATTCTTTTCATAGCTTCATCTACTGATATTTCTAGATATACCATTAATTTTGGTGCTTTAACATGCTCTAGCATATTTTCTAAAAGCTCCTTATATAATTCAAACTCTTCAACTGTCATTTCGCCCTTTTCACATAGCATCTTAGCAAATATAACATCTCCATATATACTTCTATCCATAACTGAATTCTCTACAAGTCCAGCTTCTTTTATATGCTTGAATCTTTTATTTAAAAAGAATACTTGAAGTGGAAAAGAATATCTATTCCTATCATAATAGAATTTTTCTAATATAGGATTGTCCACAACAGGTTCCTCATAAGCTATTAATCCTCTCTCTGCTAAGATGTTCATTAAAGTACTCTTACCTACTCCAACAACTCCATCTACAACTATCATTTCCCAATTTCCTCCTCTATCTATCCTATCTAGTATCTCTCTGTAAAGATTATTTTTCGTATTTAGAGACAACATTGTTCCTCCTTAAGCCTTATAAGTCATCGTTCACCTTATAAAATATTTTATGATCTCTCCATTCACCATTAATGTATAAGTATTTTTCACTAATACCTAATTCATTAAATCCACAAGCTTTTAATACTCCTTGAGATCTAGAATTATCCATTAAGGTTGAAGCCTCTAGTCTATGTAACCCCATTTCTTCAAAAGCATAACTACATACTGTATTAAGTGCTTTTTTCATATAGCCCTTTCCTTGATACTCCTTATCTATGGAGTATCCAACAAAGGCATTTCTTAATATTCCATAGACTATATTGGATAATTTTATTTTTCCTATTAGTTTTTCATCTTTAAATATACCTAAATCAATTGAAGTTCCATCTATAAACTGTCTAAAACTTTCTGTTAAAATTTCTTTTTGTCCTTCATAAGTATAAAAACTGCTATCTCTAGTAGGTTCATACTGTCTTAAATGCTCTTCATTTCTTATATAATAATCAAGCATTTCTTCTGTATTCTCTGGAGTTAAATTTCTAAGGGCTAATCTTTCAGTATTTAATTGAAACTGAACTAATTTAACCTTATCATTAAAGTCATTTATATTTATCCCCATAATATATTCATCTTTCTGAATACCATTGTTACATACATTATATGATAATATACCCTCAAGCATAAAACCTAAATCTAAATAAGCATTAAAGTTTTTTATATCTGAAACAAAAAGATTAATTTTATATATGTCTTTTTCAGCAAATAAAACCTTTAAAATCTTTCTTAAAGTCTCTTTCATAAGTTTATAGTTATCTTCTTTGTAAAATTTAAATTTAACATCAACTTTCTTATTTTTACTATCTAAATCCTTCAAGAAAAATCTACCTAGTATTATGCCAACTTTATCTTTTACAACGTATTCCCTATCATTTCCTCTTATTGCTTCTATAAATACATTCTTATCAAAAGACATACTCTACTCTCCAATTTATATTTTTTACTTTACTAGCCTCTTCTTAGTATTTAAGTATAAGTAGAACATTAAAATGGCAGATAAAATTGCACTTGCAGGTATAATATAAAATGCCTTATCTGGTCCAACGCTTTCATTTAACAATCCAATAGCCTTGTTAAGAATCATACCAACTAAACTAGCTGATGTTATTATAATACCTGTAATATATGCAACATTCTTATCAAAAACCTTACTAATAGTTAAAACTGTAGTTGGGAATGTTATTGAGAAGAATAATCCTGATACAGATATTATCACCATACCGTTTCTACCTAAAAGTAAACCTAAGATACAAAGTGCAGCTCCTATTATTAATGTTTTATATAATATATTGAAATATCCTCTTTTTTCTACTACAAATCCACCAAATAGTCTTCCTATGGTGAATATAGCAAAAAATAGTGATAAATACATTCCTGCCTTTTGCTCATTTATATTATAACCATACTTCATATAATTTACGAACCAATTTGATATACCTTGCTCTGTAAATACATATAACCCTAAGGCAAGCATATAGGCAACTATTACCTTATTTGATAAAGCTTCTATTATAGTCATCTTATCTTTTTCTTTAACTATTTCTGTTCTAGGTATTTTAACGAATATAAAGCATATGAATACTGCTAAGTAAACTAAACCTACAAAGAAATACATAGTTCTCCAGTTAACTCCTCTTGCAGTTAATGAACCAAATAATCCTTGGCCAACTGAAGAGCCTAACCCGTAGCAAGCATGCATAACATTCATTATTACGTTTTGTGCCGTTAATGCTAATATAGGAAGAACTGTGTTACATGATATTGCAACCATAGCTATACCAGCACTACTTATTACCATTCCTGTATATAACATTAAATAGTTCTTTGTAAAAGATAAAAATATAAGTGATAAAAATATCACCATCAATCCAGCTAAAAATACCTTTTTCTGTCCAAACTTTTCGCAAAGCATTCCACCTATAAATGTTAATACCATATAAGCAGCTGAAGTAGAAATAAGTAAGTTACTTATAGTATTATCGTTAACTCCAAATTCCTGTTTAAATACTGGTATGAATATACCTTTAGTATTTTCAACTATAGCTGCTAAAATCATCATTATAAATAGAAAAGCTAATGCAACATAATTTTGCTTTTTACTGTTCATTATTACTCTCCTTATTATTTAAAATAAATAAAACTGTATTAGATCTATATTATTAAAATATACTACTTTAAACCATAAAAAATATATAATCTATAGTAGTTATTTATAAAAAACAAAAACATAAAAATTATACCATAAAAACATTGAATAGTGCTTAATTATGTATACTTACTCTACATAATTAAAAACTTCTTTATATTTTAAAATCAAAAGCTTTATAAATAGAAAATGGGCCCCTATCAAAATAATTTTTATTATCATATTTTGATAAAGCCCAAATTTCTCTATATTAAATATATTCTTTTATTAAATCTTTAACCACTTCTGATGCTATTATCATACCAGCTACTGGAGGCACGAAAGATACACTTCCTGGTATTTGTCTTTTAGCTGAACATTTTTTAGTTCCACCAGTACAAACACATCCTGTTTTGCAAGTAACTACATCTTCAACCTTTGGTTTTCTAGGCATTTCTTCTGAATAAACAACCTTTAATTTCTTAACCCCTCTTTTTCTTAGTTCATATCTCATAACCTTAGCTAGTGGACATACCTTTGTATTATATATATCCGCTACTTTAAACTCTGCTGGATTTAATTTGTTTCCAGTTCCCATTGAACTCATAAGTTTTATTCCTTTTTGTTCACAATAAACAGCAAGAGCTATCTTAGCTGAAACAGTATCAATAGCATCTACCACATAATCTACATCATCTGGTATTATTTCTTCTAAATTATCTGGAGTAACAAAAACTTGTATAGTCTCCACATTGCAATTTCTATTTACTGAAAGAACTCTTTCCTTCATAACCTCTACTTTGTTTTTACTTATAGTTTTATATGTAGCATGTATTTGTCTGTTTAAATTTGTTAAACAAACAGTATCATCATCAACTAAAATTAAGTTTCCTACTCCTGCTCTAGCTAAAGCTTCTACAGTAAAGCTTCCTACTCCACCAACTCCAAATACCATAACTTTGCTCTTTGCTAATTTATCTAAAGCATCTTTACCTATTAGTAATTCTGTTCTTGACAATGAATGTTGTAACATAAACTTTCTCTCCTTCTTAAGTTAATAAAATTTCCCCTATGTTAATCCTCTATAATATGTTCTAAAATAAATATCTCAAACTTATAATGTTTATTCTTATACTTAATAAACACACAAATTCATTAATATTATATACATTCTACTTAATATAAATAAAGTTTTTCATTTATATTAACATATAATTCTTTTAAAAACTTACTTCTATCTAGAAAATTTATATAAAATTTCTTGGATTAAGCCCTAATTTAAGTAAATTCTAATCAATAATAAAAGGCTAAAGTGTGTTTTTAAATCTATTTACTTTCTAAATTTCTATGATATGATCTTTTTTTAATATATAATAACTTTATGAATTTAATTTGAGGAGGAATTTAAAATGACTTTAGGAATAATCGCCGCTATGAGCGAAGAATTAGAAATTCTTTTAAAAGACATGGAAGTAAAATCTAAAGAAACTAAGGCTAATATGACTTTCCACCAAGGTACTCTTTGGGGTCAAGAGGTTGTAGCCGTTGTATGTGGTATAGGTAAGGTTAATGCTGCCGTTTGTACTCAAATATTAATAAGTGAATACAAAGTTAATAAGGTTATAAACGTTGGTGTTGCTGGTGGTATAGGCATGGAAATATATCCTGGTGATGTTGTTATAGGTAACTCATTAGTTCAATATGATATGGACACATCTGCCTTTGGAGATCCTATAGGACAAATACCAAGATTAGATACCTTTGATTTTAAATGTTCACAAGAATTAGTTGACCTTTGCGAAGAAGCTTGTAAAGAAAATGAAGAAATAAAGAGCTTCACTGGAAGAATAGTTACTGGTGACCAATTTGTTGCTAGTGTAGAAAAGGTTAAATGGTTAGAAGAGGAATTTGGAGCTTCTGCTTGTGAAATGGAAGGTGGAAGTATAGCTCACGTTTGTTACTTAAACAATATTCCATTCCTTGTTATAAGATCAATATCTGATAATGCAAATAATGGAGCACATATGGATTTCGCTGAGTTTACAGCTATAGGAGTTAAAAACTCTACTTCAATATTAAAATCAATGATTTTAAAAATGGCTTAATATAAAAGGATATTATCCAAAATAAGTTTTATTATATTTTGGATAATATCCCTTTTTATATTTTATGAATGAATATTCCACTTCTAAGCTTAGGCTCAAACCATGTTGATTTTGGTGGCATTATTAACCCCTTATCAGAAATTTTCATTACCTCTTCTAGACTTGTTGGATAAAGAGCAAAAGCAACTTTCATATCCTCTGATACTCTTCTTTCTAATTCTTTAATCCCTCTTATACCTCCAACAAAATCTATTCTCTCATCATTTCTTACATCTTTTATTCCTAATATAGGCTCTAAAATATTATCTTGAAGTATAGAAACATCTAAATTTTTAACTAAATCAGTTTTTGTTTTTTCTATTAGTGAACTTTCATTTTTCTCTTTATACTCTAATTTGAACCAATTTCCATTAATATACATCCCAAACTCTCCTTTATGTTTAGGTTTGGGGTTATCTTCCTTATTTAATTTAGTTATTTGAAATTTTTCTTCTAATTTCAATAAAAATTCCTCTTCACTTAATCCATTTAAATCTTTAACTACTCTGTTATAATCTATAACTGTAAGTTCTGTTTTGGGAAATAAAACTCCTAAGAAATAATTACATTCATCCTCAGGTAAGCATTCTCCCTTTTCTCTTCTTTCTAAACATACTTTTACAGCTGCTTCTGACCTATGATGCCCATCTGCTATATATATTGAATTAATTTCTTTAAACTCTTTTATTATTTCATCTATAATAGATTTATCATCTATCTTCCAAACTCTGTGCAAAACTCCATCATCAGAAATAAAATCATATAAAGGCTTTTCTAAAACTATTTTTGAAACTATATTACTTATTTTTTCTGAATCTCTATAGGTTAAAAATATTGGCCCTGTTTGAGCATTACAAGCTTTTATATGTTTTATTCTATCTTCTTCTTTTTTGTCTCTAGTAAGTTCATGTTTTTTTATTGTGTTATTTAAATAATCATCAACAGATAAGCATGAAACAATTCCCCTTTGAGCCTTTCCATCTAAATCTAGCTCATAAACATATAAACAATCTTTTTCTTCTTTTATAAAAATATTATTTTGAATAAATCTTTCCAAATTCTCTCCCGCTTTTTTATAAACCTCTTCAGAATACTCACTAATATTTTCTGGAAAATAAGTCTCAGCTTTATCAATATTTAAAAAGGAAAACTCATTGTTTTTTACTTCCTCTTTTGCTTCACCCCTACTCAAAACATCATATGGTAATGCAGCAACTTTTTCTACTAAGTCCTTTCTTGGTCTTAAAGCTTTAAAAGCTTTTATATTAACCATATTCCTCACTCTCCCTCTAAAAATTAACCCCTATTTTAATTATTATTAGATTTCATTCATATATAAAATCAGTAATATTTAAAATAAGGCTTTTTTTCTTTTTTATCTAAAGTTTAATCTTTAAATCTACAGTTATATATTTTAATACATCTCTTCTTTTATTATATTTATAACTTCCTCACCTATTTTCATCTGAGCCTCTTTTGTTGAAGCTCCAATATGAGGAGTTAAACTTACTTTAGGATGCTTTATTAATTCTAAATTTTTACTTGGCTCTTCTAAGAATACATCTAGTCCAACGCCCCCTAAGGTTCCATCATTTAAACTAGTTATTATTGCATCCTCATCTAGTGCTTTTCCCCTAGAAGTATTTATTATAAACACTCCCTTTTTAACCTTTTTTAATTCTTTACTTCCAATTATACTCTTAGTTCCAGAAATATTTATAGAAATAAAATCTGATTCTCTTAATAACTCATCAAATTCTACTTTTCTATAATTATTGTCTATATTCTTAATATCCATCAGATCAAAGTATATTATTTTCATACCTAAAGCTGTACATTTCTTAGCTAATTCAGATCCTATTCTTCCCATACCTATAATTCCAAGAGTTTTTCCTTCAAGCTCAACACCAACATAATCTTTCTTTTTCCAAAGACCATCTTTCATAGTTATATTAGATTGATTTAAAAATCTTGCTAAAGAGAACATATGGGCTAATATAATCTCTGCAACTGATGAAGAACTTGCATTAGGAGTATTTCTTACTTTAATTCCATTTTGTTCAGCATATTGAACATCTATATTATCAAGTCCTACTCCACCTCTTATAATTAATTTTAAGTTTCCACCTTTAATCGCTTCATCTATTAATTCTCTTGTAATTTTTGTGGCAGACCTTATAACTATACAGTCTACTTCTTTTATTTTTTCTTTTAAATCCTCTATATCATAATGATTAGTATCAACATCAAAACCTAGCAATTCCAAATTGCTAATAGCTTTTTTATCTAATCCATCATTTAAAAGTATTCTTAACATATTAAAATAGCCCCCTTAATAAATTATTTAGTATAAAAGAAACCCACACTGATCAGTGTGGGCTTAAATTTATTCCAATTCTAAAATTTCATTTATATTGCTTAATAATTCTTTTATATCTTTAACTTGGCAGTCAGCCATGTGTGCTATTCTAAATGTCTTATCCTTTAGCTTTCCATAACCATTAGATATTTGAAATCCTCTTTTCCCAAGTTCCTTATTTAAAGCCCCAATATCTATATTTTTATTATTTTTTATAGTTGTAAGAGTATTTGAATAGTACCCCTTTTCAGGATAAATTTCAAAGTATTTTTCTGCCCATTCTCTAACTATTTTAGCCATTTCAATATGTCTATTGAATCTATTTTCTAGCCCTTCTACATTTAATATATAATCTAATTGGTAATCTAAAGCATACATATGTGAAATAGAAGGAGTTGATGGATATTGATAATCCTTCTTTTTAATATATTTATATAAAGCTAATAAATCTAAATATGTTCCTCTAAACTTAACCTTTTCTGCTCTTTCCCTAGCTCTTTCTGAAAATGTACATATTGCTATTCCTGGAGGAAGACCTAAAGCTTTTTGTGAAGAAGTAATACATATATCTATATTAAGTTTATCCACCTCTATTTTACTTCCACCTGCAGAACTAACTGCATCAACACAGAATATAACCTCTGGATATTTCCTTATAACTTTGCTTATTGCTTCTAAATCATTCATAACCCCTGTAGATGTTTCATTATGAGTTACTGTTATCAAATCATACTGTCCAGTTTTAAGAACTGAATCAATTAAATCTACATTAATACTTTTTCCCCAAGGAACTTCAAATTTATCCACAGGAACATTATTACTTATCCCCATTTCATACCATCTATCCCCAAAAGCCCCCACAGAAAATACAGCAGCCTTCTTTAACGTACAACTTCTTATAGCTCCCTCCATTAATCCACTTCCTGAAGTTGTTGATAAAAGTATTTCATTATTAGTAAAAAATAATTTCCTTAAATTATCGCTTATTCTTCTTTGTAATTGAGATGCCTCTTTACTTCTATGTCCAATCATAGGAGTAGCCATTTTTTCTAATACTTCCTCTCTTACCTCCACAGGTCCTGGTATAAATAACTTTTTATGCATGTAATCCCCTCCTTTACTTGAACAATTATTTTATTTATTAGTATATAATAAATTTTCTTCATTGGTGATACAAAAATAAATAAAAATAATTATAAATTGCCCTTTTAGAAATAAAAAAAGACCTCTATCAAAAAAATATTGATTAAGGTCTTTCAAATATAAATTAAATCATATCCTGTAAAATGTTGAATTTATTCTCCATTTCCTTTTCACAAGTTCCACTATGAAACTCATTGCAATTTAAACAGCTTTTACAAGAATTCATTGAAGATACTGCCTCTCTATGCCTAGCTGAATAATCAACACAATTTTCTGCTATATCTATAAATTCTTCACTAATAGCCATACAAATTCTCCTTTCTCAGAACAATACTATATGCTTAGTATTTTCTAAGAAAGTTTTTTTATACTAAATTATTCCTCTTCATCATTCCAAAATAAAACTGACTCTGTTTCTCTACAGTATTTTACACATATACATTGTCCTAAATTTCTAGGGCAAAGTCTACAAAGACAATTTTTTTCTGTTCCATCACATCTATCATTCTTAAAATCTATACAATACTTACAATTTATACTTGTTCCAACAGCCATAACAAACCTCCTGTTCCTCTCTTACATACAGTTAAAAGTATATCACTTTTAATCTTTTCTTTAAAACAAAAAGATTCTTATAAATATTATATTTATTTAAATTGTAAGTTTAAAAGGAATACTACTATATTTGTTTAATTCTCATTTATCTTATAAACTATCATTAAAATTTTCTTCCTTATCAATTGTCTTATTATCTAAAAACCCTGTAGTTTCATCAAATTCAATAAAATCACCTATACAAGGTTGAATCTCATTGCATACTTCAATATTATCTTCTACTAAATCCTTATTTAATATCTTTCTTCTATATAAAATCTCTAAAAAAACAAATAATAAAACCATAGAAATTAAAGATGCTATGTTAACCATAAAGGTTCCCTTAACATAACTTACACTTGGAATAAACATTATAATTAAATATCCTATGGCATGTACAAATACAAATCCAATTAGTACACTCATAAAAATATAAATAAAATATCTAGGTATTTCAAAGAAATATGGTCTATCTAAATATTTTAAATTCATTATTTTTAAAATTAAGCTTGAAATATAAATAAGCAGTACTGAAATTGAGGATAAAATTATTATAAATGTAAGCTGTTTCCCTAAAGAAAAAGAATTTATCTGAAAATCTAAATTTAATAAATTAAAAATTAATAAGACTTTCTCACCAATAAAATTTAGGAAGTTTCTTACCCAAATAAGTTTATCACTAATTAAAAGCTTACTTACTGAAAATATTAAAATTAAACCCTCCATAAAAAATATTGGAAATATTCCTGCAAACATTCTATCCTTAACAATTAAATTCATAATAAAAATTATTGAAGTAAATAATAATACTAATGCTATGAAATAAAGAAAACTTATAATAAGTCTATCTAAACTAAAAGAATTTCTATATGGTATATAAAAAATTAATTTTATAAATATGTTAATCACCATAGGCATTAGAGAAACTCCATAAATTAAAATAAATTTAGAAAAGAAATATTTCTTTATATTTCCCTCTCCCACAGCTAAATTTTCCTTTAACTCCTTTTCTTTATCCTTAAATAAAAATCCAACACTCCAAACTAAAAATAAAAATAATAAAAATTTATCTACACTACCCATTGAAAAACATTTATTTATTATGGAAATATCTAAATCCCCTTGCCCTGCCTGAAAAAAGTATCTTATCATACTGTAATTTCCCATTAAAAAGAAATAGGCTATTCCTAAGACTATCAATCCTCTAATCCCTCTAGACTTGTATTTATCTAGAATTAAGTTATTACTCTTCATAAAATTCTCCATTCACTAAAGTATAAATTCTCTATAAATATACTTTTATAAATATATTTTTATGATTTTTATTTCTTTAAGTAGCAAATTTTATTTAAAAACATATATTAATATAAAGAGTGATTAATTGCTTCTTCATTTTTGACTACTCCTCTCCTTAGAAAAGGAAGAAGTGCTTAATACATTCCTTGCTTACTTTGCAAGTTTCCTCCCATCTAAAAATAAAAAAACAGGTGATTTCACCTGTTTTTTTATTTATATAAATTCTTATATTTATCTAACAAAAACTTGGAATAATATCATTAAAACTACTCCAGGTATTCCTAAAATACCTGCTATTAAAGCAGTTAACAAATTTATTCCTATAGTTATTCCAAAATAAGCTCCAAAGTAATTAACAATCATAAGTAGTATAGCCCCAAAGACACTATTAATAACCAAGCCTATTATTTTCCCTATTGATCCAAATATTAACCTTAAAATTAATATTGCAACAAGCACTCCTACAATTAGAAGAATTATATCATCTAAGGATAAAGCTCCTATATCCATAAATCTACCACCTTTTTAAATTATACTTATCCTAGCATTCTTAAATATATGTTCCATACTAACTTTTATACCTCTTTTTTTAGCTTCTCTTATTAGGTATTCATATCTAGCGTTAATATCTTGCTCTTTATATATTAAAGATTCTATAAGTTTATCATCACAAGCATTTTGAAAAGCTGATCTTGCAACCTCCATTTCTAGTATGGTTTGCTCAATAGCTTTTAATATTTCCTCATCTTCATTTGAATAATCTATCTTTTTTATTAAATAATCAGAAATTTTCTTTTTATCCATAACTAACACCTCCAACTTATTCATTTGGAATTATTACCAAAATGTCCAAGTTATATTCAGGTGTTATAAAGATTTAACTTTGTATTTTAACTTTTTTAACTAGTTAATTCCCTTGTATTTATATTATTTAATTACCGATATAAAGATTTAATACTATATTTTAATCTCAATTTGTATTATAAAATAATTTAGCTCTTATTTAGAATCACAAGGCCTAAATAATATTTATATAACAGTTCTACCTTCTAAGGCTTTAGATAAAGTTACTTCATCTGCATACTCTAAATCTCCCCCAACTGGGATTCCTGCTGCAATTCTAGTAACCTTAACATCTAATGGCTTTAATATCTTTGAAATATACATAGCTGTAGCTTCCCCTTCAATAGTAGGGTTTGTAGCTACAATAACCTCTTTTACATCTCCGCTCATTCTTGCTACTAATTCTCTTATTCTTATATCCTGTGGTCCTCTTCCTTGCATTGGAGAAATAGTTCCATGTAAAACATGATATAAACCATTAAATTCTTTAACCTTCTCCATTGTCATAATATCCTTAGGTTGTTCAACCACACATATTATATCTTTTTCTCTATTAGGATTTGAACATATTGCACATGGATCTGTATCTGTAAAGTTACCACATACAGAACAATATTTAATAGTTCCTCTTGCTTTTACTAAGGCATTTGCAAATTCCTCTACCTCATCCTTTGGCAAATTTAAAATATGTAAAGTTAATCTTTGAGCTGATTTTTTTCCTATACTAGGTAACTTAGCAAACTCTTCAATTAACTTTTCTATAGCTACTGGATAAAATTCCATTATTTTTCCTCCTATTATTTAAACTAAATTCTCTATATTTATAAAAAACTCCGCTGAGAAGTTTCAGCAGAGTTTTCAAATTTAATAAGTATTTCTATTAGAATAATCCTGGCATTCCCATTCCACCAGTTAATTTACCCATCTTTTCTGAAGTTTCTTCAGAAGCTTTTTCTAAAGCTTGCTTAACAGCTGAGAAAACTAGATCTTCTAACATTTCAACATCATCTGGATCTACAACTTCTGGCTTTATATTAAGTGCGATTAATTCTTTCTTTCCGTTAACTTTTGCAACAACTGCACCGCCGCCAGCTGAGCCTTCGAATTCTGATGCTTCGATTTCCTCTTGCATTGATTGCATTTGTTTTTGAAGCATTTGTGCTTGCTTCATTAAATTATTCATGTTTCCCATTCCGCCTGGAAATCCACCTCTTGCCATACTTACATCCTCCTTAAAAATTAACTCCTTAATATTATATAGTATTTTTGAAAAATTTACTATAATATTAGATTATATGCTTAATCATTATTATTTGGTTACAATTTTATTCTATTCTTCAACTATTTCTAGACCATCACCCATAATGCCTGAAAGTCTAGCTTCTAAATCAGCTTCCTCAGCTTTTTCCTCTTCTGTTCCTTGTTCTACACTATATACAACTCTTACAGGTTCCTTTAAAACTTCTGAAAATATATCATTTACTATTTTAGAGAAATCATGTTTTTCAAGTCTTTCTTTATTATGTCTATATTCATAAGTATATCTAAATTCAACAACACCTTTGTTACAAGAAACTTTGCTTATACCCTTTGCTAAGGCTATATAAACCATATACTTTCCTCTACTCTTAAAAGTTTCAAGTATATCTTTCCAAACCTTTCTTAAATACTCTGGTGTTAGGGTTGAATTTTCATTTACCACTTCATAATTATTTGAACTTTTTATAACATTCTGTTGTTTATTATTTAAAGTTTTATTATTTGAAGTCTCATTTGAAACTTGTGATTTAACCTCTTCTAAATTAGTATTAACCTGTATATTTCCACTTCTTATTGCTTGTTCTAACTTATTTATTCTTGCTAGCATAACTTCCTTAGATGTATCATACTCTATTTTGCACATTTTTATTACTGCAAGCTCTAAATAAACTCTAGCCTGTTTACTAAGTTTAGCCTCTTCATCACATTCTTGCACAATTCTTATGCATCTCATGATTTCTTCAACCTTTAACTTAGCACCTTGCACTTTAAGTTTTTCTATATTTTCCTCAGCAGTATCTAAAACTTCCTCTGGATTTGAAGTTACCTTTATCATAAGCAAGTTTCTATAATGAACTATTAAGTCCTTTATGAAAAGAGTCATGTCTTTTCCTGTAAGAACTAATTCTTCTATTATTTCCATAGCACTTTCTATATCTCTTTTTATTATAGAATCCACTATTTTAAATAAATTATCATTAGTTACAAGCCCTAACATAGAGACTAATTCATCATAATCTACCTTACCATCCCCTATAGAAATAGCTTGATCTAATATACTTAAAGAGTCTCTCATAGCTCCATCAGATACTCTTGCAACAAGGTCTAAGCTTTTATCATCACAGAATATACCTTGCTCAGTAACTATTTTTCTTAGTCTTCCTGTTATATCTTTTCTACTAATCCTTTTGAAGTCAAACCTTTGACATCTTGATAATATAGTTATAGGTAATTTTTGAGGATCTGTTGTAGCCAAAATAAAGACCACATTCTTTGGTGGCTCTTCTAAAGTCTTTAAAAAAGCATTAACTGCCCCAATAGAAAGCATGTGAACCTCATCCATTATGTAAACTTTAAACCTAGCTTCTTGGGGTGGATATTGAACATCATCAATTATATCCCTTATGTTATCTACACCATTGTTTGAAGCTGCATCAAGTTCAGTTATATCTATTGCTAATCCTTCATTTATTTTTTTACACATCTCACACTGATTACAAGGCTCTCCGTCTTTTAAATCTAGACAGTTTAAAGCCTTAGCCATTACCTTAGCTGTAGAGGTTTTACCAGTTCCTCTAGTACCACAAAATAAATATGCATGAGCTGTTCTTTCATTTATTATCTGATTTTTTAATGTAGTGGTTATATGCTCTTGACCTACAACATCATTAAAAGTTTGTGGTCTCCACTCTCTATACAAAGCTTTATATGCCAAATTATTCACCTCTCTAAGCCTGTATTAACATATAATTATTATACATCAAAACAAGCCATAATACCTATCACACTTATTTTATATTTTTCTTAGTTAAACCATTATATCATGATTAATATTTTCTTTTTTAAAAATAAATATATAATTATCTTAATAATATTTTTATGTTAACCTTGAAAGGAATTTTTATATGTTTTCTATAATTGTTGCCAAAAGTATTAATAATATCATTGGAGTTAATAATAAAATGCCTTGGAATATTCCATCTGATTTAAAAAGATTTAAAGAACTTACTATGGGTAAAAAAATATTAATGGGAAGAAAAACCTTTGAATCTCTTCCTTTTGTTTTACCTGGAAGAACTCATTTAGTTTTAACTACAAAGAAAGATTTTTCTTATAATCATAAGGACGTAATTATTTATAATGATTTAAATAAGCTTATTTCTGAGTATAAAGATAGCAGGGAAGAAATCTTTGTAATAGGTGGTGGAAAAATATATTCTGAGCTTTTAAAATATGCTTCAAAATTATATATAACTGAGGTTTTAAAGGAATATAAAGGAGATACTTATTTCCCTAAAGTAGATTATTCTAAATGGATAAAAACTTATGAAAGTTCCATTTATGAAGAAAATGGTAATAAGTTTAAGTTTTTTAACTATAAAAAGATATAATCTTCAATATATCCTTAGCTATAATTTATTTAGAGGTTATTATAATGCTTATTCCTAATGACTTAATAAAAAGTAAAAACTCCTATTTAAGTAGACATATGAAATATCTACTTAATGGAGTTTTACCTTTTTATAACTTTTTATTTAATTATTTAATATGATTCTTCTAAAGATACAACTTCTCTTTTTCTAAATACTAACCCTGCTATTAATCCTCCAACTATAGCTGGAACAACCCAGTTAAATCCTAGGTTTGCAAGAGGTAACTTATGAACAAATTCAAATTTTATTCCTAAGCTATCAATTACAGTAAGTAAGCTTATTAAAAGAGTTGCATAAGTAGCTCCCTTTACCACTACATTATTTGGAACGAATTTTTCAAATATACTCATTACTACTAATAATATAGAAACTGGATAAATTAAGCTTAATACAGGTACTGCAATTTCTATTATTTTATCTACTCCTAAATTAGAAGATAATGCACTAAATACACATATTGCTATTACTATATATTTGTATTTTAATTTTTTGTTAGATACATCTTCAAAGTATTTAGCCGTAACAGAAGTTAATCCTACAGCCGTTGTAAGACAAGCAAGTCCTATTACTATTGCTAACATAATAGTACCTGTTGACCCTAAAATTGCATTAGTTATATTCATAAGTAATGTTGTTTGTGAAATACTGCTATCATATAAAGTTGAAGATGTAGCCCCTAAGAATGTTAATCCTCCATAAACAATAGCTAGTCCAATACATGCAATTAAGGCAGATTTTATTGTAAGCATTCTATTTTCTTTTTTATCCTTATAACCTTTACTTGCAAATGAAGCCATAACAAGTGCTACAATTCCTCCAGTTCCTAAAGCATCCATTGTTTGATATCCTTGAGTAATCCCAGTCATAAATAACTTACCTGAATTAACTTTTTCTAAGTCTCCAATAGGATTTATAATCCCCTTTATTATTAATACTGCTAATGATATAAGTAATAATGGTGTTAGAACCTTTCCGATTATATCCATAACCTTATTAGGCTTTATTGTTAGCACAAAAACTATTAAAAAGAATATTACTGAAAATACATATGGATTTACATTTCCTAAAAGTGGAGAAATACTCATTTCAAATGTTGTTGCTGCAGTCCTTGGCACTACTAATATAGGTCCTAAGCATAGCATCATTAAAATTTCTAAGGTAATACCAAACTTTTTACCTGCTCTTCCAACAACCCCTTGGAAAGATCCAGCCTTAGAAACTGCAACTATTGATAAAAATATTATTCCTACGTCTGATATTATAAATCCTAAAAAACTAATTAACCATTCACTTCCTGATGTTAATCCTATGTATGGAGGAAATATTAGGTTTCCAGCCCCAAAGAATATAGAGAATAAGGCAAATCCTATTACTAATATATCTTTCTTTTTGTTCATTTTTTACAACCCCAATCTAATTAATTTATATTTTTCATATAAAAAAGCCACATAGTGTAAAACTATGTGGCCTTAGTGCCTTAAATAAAAAGCCACATAGTGTTTATCTATGTGGCTCTACATGCATTTTAAACTTAGCCATCATAGATACAAACCTAGTTTGCATCTATGAATCTTTTATATATCATAAACGCAAACTTAACTATAATAGCTAAAGTAAAAGGTATTTAATTTTGAAGCTCTAGTTAAGTTTAAATTTTTCATACTCAATACTCTCCAAATTTCAATTTATTATCTTAATAGAATTTTAATTGTTAAACCATAAAAAGTCAATAGGAATTAATGATATAATATTAAAAAAACTTTGAAAAACCTATGAATAACATAAAATAGCTTTTAAATATTAACTTATTTATGGCAATTTAATATTATTAGTTTAGCATCCCGCATAGTAAACTAATATTTTATCTACTAAGTTAGATACTTCCTTATTACTTTCTACAAAAATCTTTGCATTACTTTTTATAGTTTCTTCATCATGAGAATTCTTCATAGCCTCTAAAGAAGTTTTAGCCTTATCTAAATTATTTATTATATCATCATTATATGAAGCAAATTTTTCTGGAACCTTTACCCCTTTAAGATCCTCTATTAAACATTTAAAAAAATTATTTGATCTTTCTAACTGTTCAATCATAGTATTATTTAATTTACCAGTTTCAGATACTGTTCTCATATTTTTTATAGAACCATCTACGCTCATATTAACAATAGTTGATGAAATTTTATCTATATACTCTTCTTCGTCTTTACTTTTCTCTTCTTCCCTACTCTTTTCTATAGGAATATTTATTGTATTTTTTTCACCGCTTGTACTACATCCAAGAACGAAAAGCGATAAAGTTACCCATAGAATTCCTACCAAAAGTTTTCTTCCCATAACTTCCTCCGTAAAATTACATTTTTGTCATAAGTATGTCTATATAATTATACCAACAAGTATAAAAAATTTTATTAATGTTTCGTGAACATATAGAAAACATAATTTTACAAAATAAAAAAAACTTTTAACATACTCTGTTAAAAGTTTAATTACATAATAAAACCGTGCACCTCACTTCGACAATAACTTATGAACGTTACCTATGCAGTTAGCTCAAGCCAGACGTATCCACGGCACATGAAAATGACTGCTTATCGCTGCTTCCTTCCGGACCTGACGAGGTTCACAGGTTTCCATTGCGTGGGGCCCAACTCTCAACACCACTTACATAGGGCAGACTCCACAAGTTAGAGCCTCTATGAGGACTTCGATCCTGCTGTAGCGGATTGCAGGTTACAGGGCACCGCTAACTCCCCATCTAGCACGGCATGGCGGAGAGAGAGGGATTTGAACCCTCGGTAGAGTTTCCCCTACACACGCGTTCCAGGCGTGCTCCTTCGACCACTCGGACATCTCTCCATAATAAATATTAATTTGTAATACTTTTTCATTCTAACATATAAGTCTAACCAATTCAATACTGAAAATTTAATTATAATTATTATACTTGTATGAATAAAATTAGTATAAATTAGAAATTTTAATTTAAATAATACTTTTACATTATATTTATTTTAATATAATCACTTAAAAATGAGCTGTATCAAAGCTTAAAAAGAAAATTAAAAATAATATCTTCTAAATAAAATTGATACAGCCACATATAAATCTAATTTATAAATATACCTTTTCTCTTTTTCTTTCCTCTTGAAACAATAATTATTATTGCCACAATTCCAATAATAATTCCTAGTAAGCTAACTAATTGAGCAACTCTAATATTCATAAAATATAAACTATCTGTTCTTAGCCCTTCAATAAAGAATCTTCCTAGAGAATATAAAGATATATAAGCAGAAATAACTACTCCCTTATATCTATCTGTAATATTATATAAAATTATCATCAATAAAATGGCCACAAATATATCCCATATACTTTCATATAAGAATGTAGGATGATAATATGCTCCATTTATGTACATACCCCTTTGAATAAACTCAGGAAATTTACTGATAAACTCACTAGTTACTTGTCCACCATGAGCCTCTTGGTTAAAGAAATTCCCCCATCTACCTATTCCTTGGGCTAATATAAAAGCTGGAGCAACAATATCTGCATAGGCTAAAAAATCTACTTTTTTAACCTTACAATAAATAAATGCAGTTAAGAAAGCTCCTATTATTCCTCCATGAATTGCTAAGCCACCTTGTCTTATGTTTATCATATCCCAAAAGCTATGATAATTTTCAAGCTCAAAAAGCACGTAATATGCTCTAGCCCCTATAATAGCAAAAGGAAAGCACCATAAAAATAAATCTAAGATAACATCAAAGTTTAAATTCTTTTTCTTTGCGTTAATACTTACCAAGGTCATTGCAATTAAAATTCCTAATGCTATGATTATGCCATACCATCTTACTTCAAAACTACCAATTGAAAATGCTACTGGATTCATCTAACCTCTCCCATTCCTTTTAATTTTTTATAATAATACTACAGTAAGATTGTTAAGTAAATATGTATCATTCTCATTTAAATAAAAATATTATAAAAAAACTTAATAATAAAATCTGTAATATAACAGTCTTATTATTAAGCTTCTATCTTATCTATTTAGTTTTATATTTAGAATCCTGTTTTAAACTAGTATTAATTTTTATTGATATATTCATACATAAGATAATTTATTAAAAAGTCTCTTTAATTTTTTATCGATTAAATTTACTGTAAAGTATCTGTATAAAATACATTTATAAATGGAATTTCAATCTCTTCTCCTGCACTATTTTTAATCTTTTTAGATTCAACTAATCCTTTAACTTTTATTTCACTTCCATTTTTTAAATCTGGCAAATCACCCTTGCATAATACTCCTAAGTACACTGAATCAGCTATGCAGCAAGTCATATCTATTTGAGTAATTGCAAATTCTTCTTTTTCATATAATTCACTAACATATAAAAGCCCTTCTATAGAAATTTCTTTTCCTACAAAATCTTCTAGATGAAGTATTAATTCTTCTAAGGAACTATGAAAATTTTTCTCTGTAAATACTAAAGCTTCATTACTATTTAATTTTTCATCAGAGTGCAGATGATTATGTTCATTCTCTTTATGTCTATCATGATATAACTTAACCCCTTTTAAGTTTAAGGAGACCTGATTAATATTTAATCCATTGGCTATATTTAAAATAACTAAAGCAAAAATAAAAATTAAATATCCACCCTTAAAACTCCTTCTAGTTGAGGTTTTAAAAATATTGAAAAATTGTATAACTAAAATCAAAAATAATAATATTATAGCCAAAATTACATATGCCTTCATATCTCTTGATATAATCAAAAAAATCTTTTCACTCATAAACATTTTTACTATTAAATATTCAAAGCAAAATAATATAAGAAACCATATGAATTCACTAAAATTAAATTTTCTCATAAAGGTTCCTCCTTAAAATATCAAAGCTGAAGCTATGAAGCAAAGTGAAAAGACTACAAATAAAAGTTTAATTACAAAAGATTTTTTAAATATAGAAAATAACATTATTGTATTTTTTAAATCTATCATGGGACCTATAATCAAAAATCCAGTTATTGATCCTAAAGAAAATCTATTCATAAAGGTACTAGCAACAAAGGCATCTGCCTCTGAACACAAGGAAATTAAGAATGAAAAAGCCATAAGGATTATTATTGATAAAACTGCACTATTTTCAAAATAAAAAATAATATCTCTTGGTACAAAGGTTTGAAATATGGCTGCTAAAGTTGCTCCCACTATAAAATATTTTCCTATTTCATAAAACTCTAAGGATGTATGCTTTAAAAGCCTTATAAGTTTACTAGAATTATCATCTATTTCTGAACATCCACAAAGACATTTTCCTTGTAATTCTCCCTCTCCATTATCTATGAAAATATTATTTTCTCCACTTAAACAAAGCATAAGTAGCCCCGCTATGACAGCTATTGAAAAGCCTACGCCCACTCTCAACAATACTACCTTTATGTTTCCATCAAAGGCATAATATGTTGATAATATAACTAGTGGATTAACTATAGGAGCCGCCAACATGTAAGTTATAGCCACATTTAAAGGCACCTTTTTATTTAATAATCCCTTTGTTATAGGCACTGTGGCACATTCACAAACAGGTAAAAAAACTCCTATTATCCCAGCTTCAATTGATCCTAATAATTTATTTTTAGATATGATTTTATTAAAAATATTATTTGAAATATAAACTTGCATAAAGGAAGCTAGCACTGCCCCTATAAGTATAAAAGGCAGTGCTTCTATTACTATACTAGAAAAGACTATAGAAAATTTATTTAAAAGCTCCATGTTTATCCCATCATCCTGTTTATAAGTCTTTCTTTGTTAAAGTTCATATTAGTTCCTTCCTTGCCTATGCAATTAACTATATGGGCATTATGATTAAATCTTTCTATCATATCTTTATATTCTTTTAAAGCATTTTCACTTATTTCATTACATTTATTTAAGACAATAAGATTGCTTAATGATATGTTCGGTATTATCATTGAAGGTATGTTCTTTAAAAACATATTAAAAGTTGTCATATCAATTAAATTAACTATAATCCCAATCTTTAAATATTCCTTAAGCTTACTATTTGTAACTTTATCTATAAACTTTTTAGTTTCACTAACCCCATTGCACTCAATAAAAACTCTCTTAGGCGCATAAAACTTTAAGCTTCTTATTAAATCCTCTTCCTTTAATTCATCCATGCTATAAAACTTTTTTACATTAATATTTTTTCTACAATTTATTAATTCTTCCTGTCCACGCTCACATTGTATTACTAAAACCTCCTCCTTAGAAAAATCATCTAAAATGTGATTTATGAAGGATGTTTTTCCTGATGATAAAAAACCTGTTATTAAATCAACTGAACATTTTTTCACATAACCCTCCCCCTTATTTTTAAGAAAATAATTTATCTATGCTATCTTTATTTAAATTTCTTCCTATAATACAAACTCTACCTGTATAATCACTTTTATAATTAACAATAGAAATATCATTTGGTACAAAATCAAATTTAAACCACTTATTATCTTTAGATTTTATTATCCCCTTTGCCCTTAAAACCTCCCCATGCTTGTTATTTTGAAATTCATTTAAAATTTTTACTAACTCAGAATATTCAAAGGTTTTTGGTGTCTCCACTCCCCAATTTTCAAAAAACTCAGGTGCAGAAACTCTTCTTAAACCTATTCTTTTAGGCTTTTTAATATTTATATTCTCTATTAAACTTTCAACTTTTTTCTCTGAAACTTGAATTATTCTTTCTGGGCTTAACTTACTTAACTCAGTTGTTATAATATTAGCCTTATTGTTTATTGTTTTTATTTCATTACAAACATGAGTAATTTCATTATCAGAAAGTTTTTCTACCCTAGTTAATATTACTGTGTTTGCATTTACTAATTGACTTCTATAAAAATCCCCAAAGTTTTTCATATACATATGAACATTTTGAGCATCAACCATGGTTATTTTCATATTTATTCTTAAACCCTCTATATGAGCTTCTTTTATAGATTCAAGAACTTGAGAAAAATTAGCTACTCCTGAAGGTTCAATTATGACTCTATCTGGTCTGTAATTTGATATTATGTCTAAGATATTTTGTTTAAAGTCACCCTTTATGGTGCAACATATACACCCAGAATTAATTTCTTTTACTTCAATTCTTCTATCTTTAAGTAAATCTCCATCAATTCCAACTTCTCCATATTCATTTTCCACAATAGCTACCTTTTCATCCTTTACTAAGGTATCTAAAAGCTTTTTTATTAAAGTAGTTTTGCCAGCTCCTAGGAATCCTGAAATTATATCTACTTTCATTTAATCCTCCTAATATAGAAACCATATTCTTATTGATTATATTCTTAAAACAAAAGGATTATTACTTAAAGTAATAATCCCTAAATCTCTAAAAATAAGTAAAATAAAAGCTTAAGAAAGACTTTATCTTTCCTAAGCTTTTATTTTGTAAATACCACCAAAACCAATAATTATTTTTTACTTTTATTATTTTATATTATAAGTTGAATTTCCTGAAATCCACTCATTTATATCTTTGTCTACTACAACTTTTCCATTTGCTATTACCTTTATGTTTTCTGGCTTATAAGCATCTGGGAATGCTGTATATTTTCTTTTTCTAATCCACATATTTTGTATATCATCAATTTTTAGATTTTCATCTTTTAATTTGAAAGTATAAGTGTCTTTACTTCCAGTCATAAAATCATTTCCTGGGTTGTCCATTTCCCATTCTTGAGTTTTTCCATCCTTTGTTTTGATTCCAAAATACATGTAGTCATCTGTTCCAGCATCTTTTTCACCACTAGTTGATATGTAAGCTACTAGTTCTTTTACATTCTTTCCAACTGATGGATCATTACCCTCTGATACATCGTGTAAGAATCTATAAATATATCCCGCTGTTCCTTTTTGAGAGTTAGCTAGAGTTACCTTTGCTGCATAATCCCAATCATCCCAACTATGACTCATGCTAGCATGACTATAGTATATTGATTTTCCTGTTTTAGCAAAACCTCTTGCATATTCTTTTGACCATGCATTAAAATCTTTGTTTTTTAAGATATCAGCATAAAAATCCTCATTAGTTTTGCAACCTACTGTGTTTATTTTATACTGTTCTTTTCTTTCCTCTGCAAAAGTCTCAAACTTAACATGTCCTGCGCTATCAACGGCAGTAACATTAGCAGGATGATATGGAGTATCTATATCTCCAAAATAGTGCATAGCCTCTCCAAGATAGAATGTAGCTTGTTTATAGTTTCCTCTTTGCCATTCATATCTAGCTAATGCTGAAAATTTTCTTATTTGTGATTCCCCTGTGTCAGGTATAGAATAAGCTAAATACCAACTATTATCCTTTGAGAAATTATTATCTGTATCAGGATCCCAGAAGTGATCTTGATATAGATCATATGCATTCTTATCATAATCTGGATAAGTAGAACCTAATTGAAGCTCATGCATGTTCTCTTTTAAAATCTCTAAGTTTTTTCTTACACTTTCTGGTTCATTTTTGGACAGATCATTTTCTAAGATTGAAACCCCTTGAGTTACAATCATAGCATGAGTTCCTGTTCCATCAATCTTTCCATCCCAAGCGTAGACTTTAGTTGATGCCCCAGCCCATAGGCTAGTTGCTAGCGCAGCACAAATAAGTGCCTTACAAATCTTTCTTTTCATTTTTATATCCCCCGTTAATTTTTTTCAAGTATTAATCTCCCCTTTTTTGATAACGATTAACACTTGCACTGAAATTATACCATATAATTACCATAAGCTCACTAAATTTTTGAATATTTTTTAAAATATTTTTGAATACAATTCAAATTTTAATTAAACATATCTAACCTTACCCACTCTAAATTGTTAAACTTATTTTTAATATGAAAATTTACAATTATTAGTGCTATAATAAGTTAAATCTTGTTTTTTAATTTAATAAGAATTTTTACGCATAATATAAGGGATGGAATAAAATTTGAAATAAATTATAAGGCAAAGGATTTTAATATGGATAATAAAAATTTTCAATCAAAAACAGGTTTTAACCTAGAAAACACTTATTTAACTCTTCCAAATATATTCTTTAGTGAACAAAATCCAAAGGGTTCAAAAAATCCTAAACTTATTAAGTTTAATACTTCTCTTGCTGAAGAACTTGGACTTAATGAAGAAGTTTTAAACAGAGATTTTGGTCTTAATATATTTGCAGGAAATGAAACTTTCCCAGGAATTGTACCAATTGCACAGGCTTATGCAGGTCATCAATTTGGTCATTTTACAATGCTAGGAGATGGTAGAGCACTCTTATTAGGAGAACATGTAACTAAAGATGGTAAAAGATATGATGTTCAATTAAAAGGGTCTGGTAGAACAATATATTCAAGAGGTGGAGATGGAAAGGCTGCCCTTGCACCTATGCTTAGAGAATATATAATAAGTGAAGGTATGCATGGTCTTGGAATTCCTACAACTAGAAGCCTTGCTGTAGTAAGTACTGGCGAGGAAGTTTTAAGAGAGAGATTTGAACAAGGTGCTATATTAACAAGAATAGCTTCTAGTCACATTAGAGTTGGAACTTTTGCTTATGCAGCTCAATGGGGCACTTTAGAGGATCTTAAAAGTCTTGCTGACTATACTATTAAAAGACACTTTCCTAATATAGCTAATAGTGAAAATAAATATATTTTATTTCTTGAAGAGGTAATAAATCGTCAAGCTGAACTTATAGTTAAGTGGCAAAGTGTTGGATTCATTCATGGGGTTATGAACACTGATAATATGGTAATCTCAGGAGAAACTATAGATTATGGACCATGTGCATTTATGGATACTTATGATACAAACACAGTATTTAGTTCTATTGATTATGCTGGTAGATATGCCTATGGAAATCAACCTAATATGGCCTTATGGAACTTAGCTAGATTCTCAGAAGCACTACTTCCTCTTCTAAACCCTAACCTAGATGAGGCTGTTAATATTGCTAAAAAGTCCATATCAAACTTTTCTAAACTATATAAAAAATATTGGTTCAATAAAATGAGAGCTAAACTTGGTCTTTTCACAGAAAAAGAAAATGATGAATTGCTAATTGAAGGGCTTTTAAGCACAATGCAAAAATATGAAGCAGATTTTACTAATACCTTTGTATCTTTAACTCTTAATAAATTTGAAGATGAAAAAGTATTTAGTAGTGATGAATTCAAAACTTGGTATGCTCTTTGGCAAAATAGATTAAAAGAAGAAAATAGACCACAGGAAGAAGTAAGGAATTTAATGATGAATAATAACCCTTATATAATTCCTAGAAATCACTTAGTTGAAGAAGCTCTTAAAAATGCTGAAAAAGGTGATTTTACTTTTATGGATAATCTATTAGAAGCACTAAAGAATCCTTATAGTTATTCTAAGGATTTAGAAAAGTACACTAAGTTACCTGAGAAAAGTGACACTCCTTATGTAACATATTGTGGAACTTAAAATTTAATTATATAAATTAATAGAATATAAATTAATGGGATATAAAAAGCTTATAAACAAAAGCTTTTTATATCCCAATTTTTATATCTAAATCTATATATAATTTTCCTAACTTAAAATATATTCATTACCTCTATGTCTTTATTTCCTGCCCCTTCCATCATCTCATTGTACATTCCAAGAATTTCTTCTCCATAGGTAGGGCTTGGTGCCCAATTTTTGCTTAAATCAATTACTGAATTAGCTTTCCCAAATATTGAAGCAAAGTGTCTAGGATCCTTTGTTTCAGCCTTTGGATATCCTTCTACCCCTGCATATAATGCTAAATGATCCAAATGAGCCTTTACTCCCTCATTCCAACTTTTAAATTTCATATGAGCTTTAGGGTCTTTATCGCTCCCACCCTTATTTGTTTTTAACCCACATGGATTATGATATGAAGCATCTAATACTCCTCCAAAATTACCATAGGCAGTTTCCTTAGCTGCTTGTACATACGCTAAAGCTGGATTAACATCTCCATGTTCATCTGAATATTCCCAATATAAATCAGCAAGTTCAATAAATTCCTTAGTGGCACCTTTACCTTGTGCCCATTTTTTAGCATCATCAACTGTTATAAAGACATCTGAAACTATTGGTATATCCTCTTCAGTTTCTATTTCTATTTTTACACTCTGCGCCTCTGTTACATGAACCACATCTATGTTTATAATTGTTAACATCACTAATATTGCTACTATTAAAGTTTCTATGTTAAATTGGTCTTCCTTCACAATAGGATCCTCCTAATACTATTACATAATATTCTCTATAAATAATATGCTATCCTATTCTTATTTATGTAAAAAAAGTGAGCCCCAAACTTGAACTCACTAAAAATCATTACTCTTTATTAATAACTTCCCAAAATATTAAAATTAAAGTTCCTACAAAATAGCATATAATATCTTTTACATCAAAGGATGTACCTATGAGTATTGTAAAAAATCTACTATTTTGAAGATGTAATATCTCAACTATTCTAAAGTATTGTAAAATCTCAACTAAAACACCAAATAAAAAGATATACGTAGGTAAATTTTTTATTTTTCTTCCAATTATTCCTCTTATAAATGTGTATATAACTATTACAACTAAAACATCACCTATATAAGGTCTAATAAAATTATCATGTACAAATAGCGCAATAAAAATCTCAATAATTAATAAGATTAAAAAGATAGCTAAATATCTTTTATTTATTTTCATAAAAACACTTCTTTCACACTAATTTTTTTATATAAAAATCATATAAAAACATCATAAATTTTTATTAATTATAGCACATAAAATCATAACCACCCGTAAAACGGGTGGTTTGCTCTAGCCCTATAAGGGCATGTTA
>OGSY01000351.1_pt1 | contig 26378 bp, 21 predicted proteins | sample 1574281 | NCBI WGS metagenome assembly OGSY01 (sample SAMN03295855, study PRJEB24534) | human gut metagenome | isolation source: fecal sample 5 from infant 8 | host: Homo sapiens | place: USA: Pittsburgh, PA | collected 2014-07
GTTTTAAATATATTTTTGGGCATAATTGCAGTTGTTATTGCGCTTTGTATTGTAATCCCACTGTATTTTAGACGAGTTGTTGAGACAAATGAAGTTCACATAGTTCAAAGTTCAAATAAAACAGTAAGCTATGGAAAAGATACAGGAAATGGAAATACTTATTATGAGTTTCCTAGCTGGGTGCCGATTTTTGGTATAACAAAGATAGTTTTACCAGTTTCTGTTTTTGCTATAAAAATAGATGATTATGAGGCTTATGATTTAGGAAGACTTCCTTTTGTTGTGGATATCACAGCTTTTTTTAGGATAGAAGATTCAAATTTGGCAGCTCAAAGAGTGGAAAGTTTCGAAGATTTGCAAACTCAACTTACAAATATTATTCAAGGTTCAATTAGAAGCATTTTATCAAGTAGGGCACTAGAAGATATTTTGCAAATTAGATCTGAGCTCGGGGATGATTTTACAAAAGCAGTTAAAATTCAGCTTCAAAGCTGGGGAATAGAACCTGTTAAAAATATAGAATTAATGGATATTAGAGATAGTAGCGGAAGTAAAGTTATATTTAACATAATGGAGAAGAAAAAATCCGAAATTGAAAAAGAAAGTAGAATAGAGGTTGCAAACAACTTAAAGTTAGCTCAAATAGCAGAAATTGAAGCTGTTCAAGCAACAGAGGTAAAACAACAAGATGCCAATAAAATAGTTGGATTAAAAACCGTTGAAAACGAAAGAGAGGTAGCTATTTCAAAAGAACTTGCAAATCAGCTTATAAAAGATCAAGAAAAAATCACAAAAGAAAAAGAGATGGAAGTAGTTAGAGTAAAAGATGTAAAAGAAGCTGAGATTAAAAAACAAGTTGAAATAGTTAGGGCCGAGCAAGATCAAAGAAAAATTGAAATCGATGCCGAAGCTAGAAAAAATGCTAAAATCAAAGATGCAGAAGCTATAAAAGAAAATCAAATTTTAGTTGCTCAAGGTGATAAAGAAAAGCAATTTCTAGCAGCGGCAGCTCTTTTGGAGATGAAAGATAAGGAAGCCCAAGGAACTCTTAAAATAGGCTCAGCTGAAGCTGAGGCTTTAAGACTTAAAGAGTTAGCTCCTGTAAATGCTCAAATAGAGCTTGCAAAAGAAATTGGAGAAAATGAGGGATATCAAACTTATTTAATCTCTATAAAACAAATTGAAGCTAATAGGGATATCGGGCTTGAGCAAGCAAAAGCATTAAGTAATGCAGATCTTAAGATCATCGCAAATGAAGGAAATGTTGCAAGTGGAGTAAATAAAATAGGAGATGTTTTAAGTTCAAAAGGTGGTACAAATTTAGCCTCAATGCTTGAGGGGTTAAATCAAAGCGAAATAGGAAAAAAAATAATAGATAAATTTACAGGCAAAAAAGAAGAGTAAATTTGCTATAATAACATTAAAATTGTGAAAAGGTTTTATTTTGAGAAGTTTTGAAGATATTTTATCACAAAAAGATGCTGAAATAAAAAAATGTGAAGATTTTGCATACTTTGCAAAAAATATCATTTTAAGTGGTGAAAATATAGAGATTTTACTAGAACTTTTAGATGAAAAAATCAATTATTATTTAAATCTAAAGTGTTTTAACTATGAGACAATAGCTTTAAATTTAGATATGGTTGATAAAAACATAATAAGACAAATTCAAATTTTAAAATATGATTTAAAAAAAGATTTTTCAAATTTAGATGAAGCATGTCAAAAGTATGATATGCTTTACGTATTAGAGAATAATGATTTAAAAAGCCCTGAAGATATACAAAATTTCATCTTAGAAAATGAGTTTTTTAAAGAATATTTAGAAAAAAAATATGAAGAAAAAGACAACAAAGATACAAATAAAAGCATTAAAGGAAGTGGTTTTTACTCACATATATTTTATTTTATCTTACTTATAATAGGTTGGGGTGGATTTTTATATCTTCTTTTTGAAAAGATAAATTAAGAAATTAAATGGTGGAGACAAGCTACTTTTGAAACAGCTCCAAAAACACCATATCATCGATATTTGAATATTTCAGGTAATTTTTTAAACCGATTACCCATATTTTTTAAGAAAACGCTTAAAAAATAACAAAAACCTGTAAAATATCGAGAAAACTTAAGAGATTTTGTATCAAAAAGTGAGTTGTTTAAGGTTTGAAACTTAAATTGTCACTTTTTCGAATATTCCCTTTTATTTTTCTTAATTGATATTGTATATTTTTTTTCTATTAAAGTCAAGGGGTATTAAAACCCCTCACTAGAAAAATAAAAGATAAAGGTTTTGTGACAATTTAACCCTTAACTATTGAATGTATTATACCAAAAAATAAGTTAAATATGCTAATAAAATGCGATAAAAACACAAAAAGATAAGAAAAAATGAATGGGGGTGGGTCGCTCAGTGTTTTTTCCTACTTGTCCTTTTATATAAATTTCAAACAGGAAGGGACAAGCAGGAGCCTAAAAACACTTCGCTTATTTTTCGCCATCACAATTTTGCCATTTTTTCTTCCAGACAACGTCAAGGGCGTCGCTTCGCTCGTGGATTGCCTACGGCAACCCTTGACGGTCTGTTGCAAAAATAGCAAAGTGATGGCTAAGGGGAAAAACCCCCACCCCCACCATTCATTTTTCCTATACTGCAAATTTTACTTTTTTATGTGTTAAGTTGTCCCTATTTAATATTATATATTATATATCTACATTTGGGGGGTAAAGTGCTTGGAACTCCCATTCTACCGACCGTATTGAGGGGTAGAAATAGTAGCAATTCTTTCATTTTTTAGCTCATTTTCTAGCTCTTTGAGTTTTGTTTCGATTTGTGGTTGAATTTTAAATATTTTTGAAAACTCTTCAAAGCTTTTAAAAATCTCGTCAGGGTTAACAATCATATCATTATTAACCGTATACATTTTTGTTTGCATAGCCTCAAGTTTTCCGTAGTCATCACGCTTAAAACCCCCTTGCTCTTTCATTTCAAACCTTATCATTTTTCCAATTTCTTTAATTATTATCTCATTTGACGCCTTTAAAAACTTTGTTAGCTGTGATGAGTGTTCTGCGAGTGTATTATACTCATCTTGGGTTATTTGTGGGGTGTTTTGCTGAATTTGTTTTTCTTTTGCGAGCCTATTTTCCCTTTTGTTTAATTCGATTTCTTTGTTATTTAACTCATTTTCTCTCGCTTTTATCTGTTTGAATTCTTGATGAGTAATATGTTTTCGCCCTGTTTCTTGGGCTTTTTGTCCTCTTTCCATTTGTAGGATTTCGGCGACTTTTGTCTGTAGCGTTGATAGTTGTTGTTTGGTTACTTTGCCGTATCGCTGAACGCCGTTGTTGAAACTAGATAGTAAAATGTGACAATGAGGGTTCATTTTAGCCACATATTTTGAGGTATCCAATGGTGCTTCCTTTGTATATTTTCCACTTTTTCGATTGATTATATGGTAAGCCTTGCCGTCTGTATCGACCCAGTAGTCTTTTCCTGCCGTTAGACATTTAGGGTGAGGTGTATTCAGTGTGTCTTTTTCAACCAAAAACCCCTCGTCGAAGTGCATATACGATGCGACAGGATAGTATCCTGTTGTTTCAATGATTGCCTCAAATACTTGGAATATCTGCTTTTTTGTTGTATCAGGAGTTATGTTCAAAATTGCTTCTTGTAAGGTATTTTGAAATTTTGGGCGATTTCCTCCCTTTCCCTGCTTATTTTTTTCATATATTTTCATATTTTCGTCAAAAACTTTTCTTAAAAAAGCCAACATATTAGGTGATTTTTTGTCTTTGAGTTCTGAAAAATCATTCTCTCTTTTAACCAGGTCTTTTGGGAGCAAATACGACGGCTTTTTTTCTCGTCGATTGTGCCTTAAAGAATAGTATATAGACTTTACTTTTTTAAAGTTTATACTGCTTTTATGCTCTCTGAAAATACTCATTTTTTCTCCTTCTTTATTTATATTTAATTATATAAATTATTGGAATAACTTATGTAATTAAATCAATAAAAACGCACCCAAATAAATTAGAGTGACCTAATTTAATTCACTCGTTTTTTATGTTTTTTTACGAAAACAAGTTCATTTCAAATATCCAAAATTAGGTCGTTATAGGAGCTAATTTATTGGCTAATAAATTAGCTCACTAATTTATTTAGACTTCGTCTAAATAAAACGTGAGCTGCCACAAGGGCAGATTTTTATGACCAAGCGACAAGCACTTGGCTCATAAAATAAGTAAAAAAGCGTCACACTTTTTTACACACATCCACCTTTAAAATAGCTATCACTATTTTTTGATTGTAACAGTCGCCCTAGACACTCTAAAACACCCTCCAAATCTTTAGGAGGGTCATCTATTACTATTGCTTTATTACTTTCGTTTTTAGTAGTTATTGTCGTTTCTTTTTTGGGTTTTGGTGTTGGTGCAATTTTTGTTCTCTTTTTTACAAAATATGTAGCCCAACCCAAAAGTATTTTCCGTGCTACTTTCTTGCTTTTCGTTTTTAAATTTCTACTTTTTCGCTTTAAATTTTTAAATTCTTTTTCGCTTAACAGACCCTTTGCCTCGAAATGATACTTACCCTCGACGGTTTCTATTCCGTTTATATTTATTTGTCGCTGTTGTTGTTCAACTTTTTTTGTTGTTTTATAGGTTTTAAAGCGAATGCTTGTTGTCCTGTTTATAATTGTGTCTTTTGTTGTTTTGTTTCGTTTGTTTTTTCTGTTTGCGAATTGCTGCCAATACTCGGCGGCAACCCTCGTTAGATTTAAGCAAATGCCGTCAAAAATACGATTATTAGATAAGTATATTAACTCTTTTTGTTCTTGAACGCCACTTACTTTTCCGATAGTTTTTCGTTGCTTTAAGACGTATCGGAAATTAAGGTATCTTTGCTCTGTAATTCCTTGTTTTGGGATAAATTTTCGTAGCCAAAGATAGACTTTTTCATAGTCTCTTTTGTTGCATATTATGAGTGAATGTTTATGTATTAGACCATTTTTGTGTCGTTCAAAACATCCTATACTTGCTATCCGAGCAGGAGCGTCATTAACAATTTCTTTTTCTTTTTGGGTTAGTTTATCAGCAACTATTCGATTACATTTGCCCTTTTTCCTAATACAACTATTAAGATAATACACTTCATCATCAAGCTCTTTAAAAGTCAGGCAAATGCCCAAAAATGCATATTCTGAACTATGAAAAATGGTTTCAAACTTGTGCAAGATATTGCCATTTTCTAGCTCTTGAATTTTTATTAGTTTTTCTGTTGTTATTTTGTCATCTAAACCCCTAGTATAAGGAGTTTTTAAGCTATTTTTCGTTATAATTTTACTTGATAACAAATCCAGTCTCTCCACATCTCTTGTGGAGGGCATTAAATTACTCATTTTTATCCTCCAAAATATTAAAATCAACGATAGAGCGTATATAATCAAGCCACCAACTCAATACTTTACGAGTTATTTCGATATTTGTGCTTTTATTGTATGACATAGCCACTTTACTTTGTGAGTGCCAGAGCGTGGTTTCTATTGCATATTCTGAGAGTTTGTTTTGATTTAAGTTTTCATAGCAGAAAGTGGAAACGGCTTTTCTAAGGCTATGTGTAGTTAGATTTCTATCGCCCTTTATGTCTTTGTGTTGAAAGCCTTTTAATGCCTTGCTTAAAGCCTCACTTGTTGGGGCTAGATGTGTTTTACGGCTTTCAAATATATAGCCGTTTATGTTGTGGTTTTGTTTGTTTAGCCACTCGCCTAATTCTTGTGGAATACCCAAATATTCGACTTTTCCAAGTTTTGTCTCATTTTCGGCAAAAGCTAAATAGTATTCGCCATTTTCATCAATTTTTATATTTTTTTCGTGTAAATTTCGTATGTTTGCACTTCTTAAACCAGTTAGAAGTCCGAATATTAGGGCATTTCTAATGTTTGATTGATGAGGATATGAATAGATATATTCAACTAGTTTTTGTAATGCGTCAGTGCCTTGGATATAAGCGTATTGACCCTTTTCATATACCTTAATGTATTTTAATTTTTGCCCCCAAGTTATGTCTTTCTCAACCATATTGTTCGCAAAAGCCCAGGCAAAAAAGTCCCTCATCAATGAAAAAAATTGTGACATTGAGGTATATACTTTCCTCTCTCTAAGTTCAATGACAATATCTTGGATTGCTTGCCACCGAATAAGCCTAATATCGGTATTATGGAGAACTTGGGCGTGGTTAAAAAGTTTGCGTTTTTTATCAATAGTAGCTATTTTTAGCGTATCATTGACTTTTAAAAACGCCTCAAAAGCATTCTTGAATATAAACTCATTGTTTTCATTTCTAAAAGCTTCTTCCATTGCAATACATTGTGTAATTGCATCTCGGTAGCTTATATCGTCTACGCTTCCGATTATTTGCCATTTATTCGGACTTAATTTTGCGTAATAATTTTTGAAAAGCCTTTTGCCGTTTGCACTTCTTTTAATTCTAACGTAGAGATTATTGTTTAACTTTTCTTTTTTATCGTCGACATATTCATCGAGTGTATAGGCTTGTAAAAAGAAGTTAGGGTTTTTCCTAAATTCAACATTGTCGCGTATATATTTTGTTTTTGTCATAACAAATCCTTTATGGTTTTGTTATTAATTATATAGGTTTTCACCCTTTTTTTTAAAAAATAGGTAATTTTAGACAAAATAGGTAATTTAAATAGGTAATTAATGAATATTTTATATAATTATTGCGATTACCTATTTCGTTTACTATCAGTTTGAAAAGCCTAAAATATGGATATCGAAAAAGTGAGATGGTGGAGACAAGCAGGATCGAACTGCCGACCTCTTGAATGCCATTCAAGCGCTCTCCCAGCTGAGCTATGCCCCCAAATATTTTAAAATATAATTCTACTGAAAATTTCTTATAATATCCTTTAAAATAAAAAAATAAAAAAATTTGCAAAATAAATAAATTTTTAAGTTTAAATTTGGTATTATTTCAATTCAGTTTTAAAAATGCGGGAATAGCTCAGGGGTAGAGCACAACCTTGCCAAGGTTGGGGTCGCGAGTTCGAATCTCGTTTCCCGCTCCATTAAGGTGTTTTGCCCAGGTGGCGGAATGGTAGACGCAAGGGACTTAAAATCCCTCGGAAGTTTTTTCCGTGCCGGTTCAAGTCCGGCTCTGGGCACCATTAGCGTTGCAAGGCGACATAGCCAAGTGGCTAAGGCAGGAGCCTGCAAAGCTCTGATCCTCGGTTCAAATCCGAGTGTCGCCTCCAACAAATAAAGGAAAAGTTATGAGATTTATTTTATCTGCATTTATAGCGTTATTATTTTTAACAGGTTGTTCTAGCACTTGGCATGGTGTTAAGAGTGATACTAAACAAAATGTTGAATGGACAAAAGATAAAGTCCATGATGGAGCAGAGTGGGTCTCAGAAAAAACTGAATAGTTCGGGAAATGGCTGAGCGGTCGAAAGCGGCGGTCTTGAAAACCGTTGAGGGTCACACCTCCTGGGGTTCGAATCCCTATTTCCCGGCCATTTATACTATCTAAAAATACTTTTAAATAACGATAATACCGTTATTATCTTAACTTCTAAAAATCATCAAATTTTATCTATTTTTTATGAAATTTCAAGATATTACATAAAATATGGCGTTTTGTTACATAAAATGGTTTTAAAATTAGGAGTTAAAATGACTTCTAATACTTTGATAGATTTATGCTAACAAATAGACTTGGCTATGCTTATTCAAATGTTGATGGTTATGAATTAGATATAGATGGTGAAACTTTAAATGTTAAAGATATTTCATCAAAAAGAATTAAATTTGACAGTATAGCTTACTATAAAACAAATACAGATACAAATCTATATGCAAAAGCAAGATTTATATATGAACTTGATGGTAAAAGTGGTATTTATGCACCTAATATAAATAAAGATATAGAAAGTGAAACTAAAGGTTTTAGTGGTGGAGGTGAACTTATAGTATAAAACCTCTATCAAATATAAGCTTTAGTGTTGGAGCAATGGGTGGTAAAATAGATGAACTTAGTGCAAATCTTAGATTTGTGTATGGGTGGTAGTAGATATATCAAAAAATAATTATCAAATTAAATTTATCAGTCTATAAAAAATAGACTGATAAAATATTGTGTAATATACTTCTACTATATTGATTAAAAAATAAAAATTTATATTTTTAGTGTAAAATATCAGATACTAAATTCAAAGGATAAATTTATGCAAATAATAAAAACTTCTATTTTGATGATTGCTTTGATGTTTTTGTTTATGGCAATTGGTTATTTAATTGGTGGACAAAGTGGTATGATAATTGCATTTTTGATAGCCTGTGCAACAAACTTTTTTAGTTATTTTTTTAGCGATAAAATAGTTTTAAAGCACTATAATGCAATTTTAGTAACTAAACAAAACGCATCTGGTCTTTACGATATAGTTGAGAAACTTTGTAAAAAAGGTAATTTACCACTTCCTAAAATTTGTATTATTCCTGATCCTACTCCAAATGCTTTTGCAACTGGAAGAAATCCAAAGCATGCTGTTGTTGCAGTAACTGAAGGTCTTTTAAATTTAATGAGTGAAGAAGAGATTGAAGCTGTTATTGCTCATGAGCTAAGCCATGTAAAGCATTATGATATTTTAACTGGCTCAATTGCAGCTGTTTTTGCAGGGGCAATCGCAATTTTAGCAAATATTGCAAAAATGGGAGCTATGTTTGGAGGCAATAATAAAAACTCAAATAGATCAAATATTTTTGTTTTAATCGCTCTTGCTGTTATTGCTCCACTTACTGCTACTATTATTCAGCTTGCAATTTCAAGAAGTAGAGAGTTTGAGGCCGATCGTGGTTCAGCTGAGCTTACTTCAAATCCAAACGGACTTATAAAAGCACTTTCTAAGCTTGAAAGCTATTCTAAAAATCCTCTTAAAAACGCAGATTCAAGCAGTGCTCATATGTTTATTGTAAATCCACTGAGTGGTAAAAGTAACTTTTCATCTTTATTTAGAACTCACCCAAGCACAGAAGAGAGAATTAAAGCACTTAAGAATTTAAGAATAAAAGCTTAAATTTAGTTAAATTTAAGTACAATTTCAGATTATTGTAAATTTGTAACATAAATTTTGCATAGTTTTAAAATTTTTAGTAATTTTATATAAATTTAATTAAATTGCTATATTATTACTAAAAGTCAAATAAAGGTTTTTGTATGAAAGAGATATCGTTTAGGAGCTTTTTAGTAGTTGGGCTTACGCTTTTTTCTATGTTTTTTGGTGCTGGAAATTTTATATTTCCACCATTTTTGGGTAATCTTGCGGGAGAGCAAACTCCAATTGCAATAATTGCATTTTGTTTAACAGCTGTTTTATTTCCTATTTTAGGTATTGCAGCAGTTGCAAAGTCAAATGGACTTCATAATCTTGCACAAAGAATTTCACCTAAATTTGCACTAATTTTTTCAATATTTTTACTTCTTATAATTGGACCATTTTTTGCTATTCCAAGGGCTGCAAATATGCCTTTTGAGCTTGCTATTAAACCATTTTTATCACAAGGCTTACAAGCCAGTTTTATACCTTTATTTTTGTACTCTATAAGTTATTTTATAGTAAATTGGGCTCTTTCAAGAAATCCAACAAAAATGATATCAACATTGGGTAAAATTTTAACTCCTATTTTACTTATTTTGATACTTGTTTTATTTGCTGTTTCTATTATTGATCCACTTCACAGTTCTTCATTTTTAGAAGCAAAAGGAAGTTATGCAGCTCATCCTATAACTACTGGTATTTTAGAAGGTTATCAGACAATGGATGCTTTGGCAAGCCTTAGTTTTGGACTTGTTATTTTGCTTACTTTTAAAAGAATTGGCATAAAAGATAATGAAAAAATAGTAAGTGCAACCATAAAAGCAGGCCTTTTGGCAGGACTTATTTTGATGATAATTTATATGATGCTTTCATATATTGGTGCAAGTGCAGGTGCAGCAGTAGGTTTGTTTGAACAAGCACCTACAAATGGAGCTGAAATTTTAGCAATAGCAACTGAGTATTGGTTTGGAAAATATGGCATTATAATATTTGGTTTAGCAATGTTTTTAGCTTGTTTGACAACAACTGTTGGTCTTACTTGTGCAATAAGCGAATATTTTATAACAATTACAAAGATTAAGTATAAACATTGGATAATCATTTGGTCTGTTATAAGTTCACTTATGGCCAATGTTGGTCTTACTGCGATTATTAATTATGCGGTGCCATTTTTAGGCATTATTTATCCACTAGCACTTTCTTTAATAGTTTTATCTTTATTAAACAATAAGTTAAATGAGGATAAATCTACCTATTCTTTAGTTATTTATGTTGTTTTAGTGATAAGCTTAATTGGAACTTTTGATAGAAGTTTTAATATTGCAATACCAGGTTTGGTTGATTTGTGTAGGCTTTTACCACTGTATGATCAAAGTCTTGAGTGGATGATACCGGGCATTATTTGTTTATTGGTTGGTATGATCAAGATAAAATCAGGTAAAAAATAAATATTTACATAGAGGGCTTTTGCCCTCACATTTACATTAAAATTTGCTTTTTGTATTTTTAATCTTGTTTATCAAGTTGTAGTGCTAGATCTTTAACACCTTTAAAATTTACCTTTCCTGTACCTAAAACTGGAATTTTTTCTACTTTATGAATAACACTTGGTCTCATAAGAGCATTTAGATGTGAATTTTTTATTAGTTCTTTTATCTTGTCAATACTTTTTTCGCCCTCATAAAGTAAGACTATCTTTTCGCCTTTTTTATCGTCTTTTAAATTTGTAACACTTATAATATCATCATCGCATAATACTTCATGAAGTGCATTTTCAACCATTGAAAGACTTATCATCTCACCACCAAGTTTTGCAAAACGTGATATTCTATCTGTTATATATATAAAATAGTCTTGATCTAAGTATCCTATATCACCTGTTTTGTAATATTTTATGCCATCTGCCTCAACTAAAACATCACTAGTTTTGTTAAAATAGCCTTTCATAACTTGATGTCCGCCTACTAAAATAAGACCGTTTTCGTAATCTTCAAGCTCTTTTAAGGTATCTGGATCTACTATCTTTACGATAGTTCCATTTAATGGCATTCCAACACTTCCTTTTTTGTTAAAAACTTGCACTTTCCCATCTTTTAATTCATTTGGTAAATTTACACTAACCACAGGTGAAGTTTCTGTTGTGCCATAACCTTCTAAAATTTCTTTATCAAATTTTGCTTCAAATTCATTTTTTGTATTTAAATTAAGTTTTTCACCACCTGCTACTGCGTATTTAATACTTTCAAACATATCTTTTGTAACTTTTTTATTTTTAGTATAAAGTCTAAAGAATGTAGATGTTCCGAATATAACTTCTGCTTTATGCTTTTGAAGCATTGTGCCAAGAGTAAATCCATCTGTTGGATCAGCTACAAAAACGCTTTTTAGGTTTGAATAAAGTGGATAAAGTGTAGTTAAAGTAAGTCCAAAAGAGTGAAAAACAGGAAGACTTGAAAGCATAACTTGGATATTTGCTCTTCCCAAAAGATCACTTACTTGAACTATATTTGTAAGTAAATTTTTATGTGTTAATACTATGCCTTTTGGTTCACCTTCGCTTCCACTGCTATAAATTATTGCTGCTGTGTCATCTAAGTTTGCTTTTTTAAAATAGAGTTTTTCAATTAAAATTTTAGGCAGCATGGCTTTAACAAAAGCTCTTATTTTATCAAATTTTGTAATTTTTAAATCTTCTAAATAAAAGAATTTCTGTTTAATTTTTGTGTTGAAATTTATATCTTTACTGTTTAATTTCTCTACAAATTTTTTAGAAGTTAAAATGGTTTTAATACCTGCATTTTCTAAGCAGTTTTGCAAAGAGTTTGTGTTTGATGTGTAGTTTAAATTTATAATTACTTTTTTTTGTGTAAGAAGTGTAAGGTTAATTATCGCACAAGCGTTTGATGATGGAAGCAAAATTCCTATATTTTCTTCATCTTTTAAATTAAGTTTTTTTGCAAACAAAAGCACACCAACAAGTACTTTGAAGTTTGATAATGTTTTGGTGCTAAAATCAACCATAGAAGCATGAAATGGAGTTCTTTTTACCCATTTTAGCCATTCATATTGAAGTGGCTTTTGCAAATCTAGATAATCCCCAAGATTAAAATAAGATAGTTTTATAACCTCTTTTTTAAGATTGCTTGGTGAAATTTGTGAGTCTAGGGGTTGACTAAAAGATATATTTAAAACTCTTCTTTTAAATGTCTTTTTCTTATAACTAATATCAGCTCTTGAAAAAAATGAACCCCAAAAACCTCTTATATGAAAAGCAACTATTTTAGCACCCGTGTCTTTTATAGCAAGCATATATCCTTTTTTAAAAACATTTAAATTTGAGTTTTGAGTTATGTGGCCTTCTACAAACATCGCCACAACTTCACCATTTTTAAGTGCAGTTTGTATTTGATTCATAGCAAGTTTGTTTGTACCTTTTCCAACTCTTATAACATCAAAAATATTAAAAAACCACTTCAAATGAAGTTTTTCATAAAAACTTACATGCATTACAAATTTAATTTTTCTATTAACTGTAATTTGTATTAATGCCCAATCGATAAAGCTTAGGTGATTTCCAAGCATTAAAACCCCACCATTTTGTGGTATATCGCCTTTAACTCTTACTTTATAAAAAAGTTTAAAAAATGGCATTACCAAAAGTCTTAAAGTTAAATTTGGTACAATAAAAAATGAAATTATTGAACAAAATAGCGCACTTAAACTTGCTAAATAAAAAATATTTTTTGAGTTTATACTAAAATATGCACAAAATATCGCTAAAAATAAAAATATAACCATAAAAATGTTTTGTATGAAATTGCTTCCTGCCATTATCTTACCTGCATTTTCCTTTCCTGCATTTAGTTGAATATTTGCATTTAAAGGGATTATAAAAGCCCCACCCATAAAGCCAAATAAAATAGCTGTTAAAAACATTAAAAAGATAGAATTTACACTTGCAAAAAGCACAAGCATAATAAAAAGTCCAAAAGATGAGATGCAAACTATTCCTAGTTCTACTCTTTTTTTAGATAAATAACCTGAAAATAGTGCCCCAAACACTATTCCGATTGTACTGCTTGCTAAAATTATTTGAATTATTGCAACATTATCATCTATAATATCTTTATAGTGCCTTGGAAAAACTGCTATTATAAGCTGAGCCAATGCCCAAAAAACAGAAACTCCAAGTACGCTTAATAAGATGTTTTTGTTTTTAAAAATTAGCGTTAAATTTTCTTTTAGATATCCAAAAGTTATATATTTTTTAATTTTAAACTCACTTGTCTTATCGCCAGCTTCAAAATATGGAATTTTAAATGCAAAATATGTTTCCAAACATGTGAAAATAAATAAAATTATTCCTATAAACCAAACAGAACTCATCATCTTTCCTGGGCTATCAGCAATAATTACAAATTTTTCAAAAATTATAGAAAAAATTAAAGATGAGAGTAAAATAGCAATAATTGTGGCAGATTCCACTACGCTATTTGCTAAAGCAATATTTTCTTTTTTTGCAATTTGCTTTATAAGTGCATATTTAGCAGTAGAAAAAATCGCACTTTGAACAGCTAAAAGCAATGTCATGAAAAATGCAAAATAAAACCAACCCTTAAAGTAAGCAATAGTTATTAAAAATGTAAAAATTATAGTAATAGCTGCTGCAATCCTTGAAATTTGAGTACGCGAAAATTTATCATTTAAAAATCCAGATAGCGAAAAAAGTGAAATATAAGGAAGTAAAATGAGTAAATTGACAATTGCAGTAAGAGCTATTAAAATATCACCCGAATAACTTTTAACTAAGATATTTTGAATGGTAATTTTGTGTCCTAAATCAACTACTGCATTTATAAAAAGAACTACAATAAAAGGCAAAAAGCCTTTTATGTTAAAAAGTTTTCGCATATCTTTCCTAACATTTTTTATATAAAAATTATTTTTATTTGTAAATTTAAGATTTTAGCGAAATTAATAAAATAAATTAAGAAAATTTGATAAAATAGTCAAAATTTATAAAATTTAAGGAAAAAAATGGAAGTAATAATTACAAATAAAGATGTTGGGAATTTAAGGAAATTTATGATACTCTATAGTAAAAAGGCAAAAAGACAAAAAATAATGAGCTTTTATGCTGTACCATTTGAGTTTGTTGTTGTTGGTCTTATTTTAGATGGTCTTTTAAAAACAGTTCCTATTTTAAGCTTAACTTCTTTGGTTTTGGCTATTTTATGGTTAATATTTTTTCCAAAATATTATAGAAAAATTTGCAATAAAGAGCTTGTGAAGTCAGATAATTTACCAGAATCTAAAATAAAAATGAAATTTAATGTAGATGAAAATAATATAACTTTTTCAAACGATGAAAAACCAAAGCCAAGTGAAATTTTTAACTTGAACTCGCTTGATAAGATAGCAAAAACTAAGGAGAATTATTTTATCTCATTTAAAGAGGGTCATCACATCGTGCTTCCACTAAGTGATGAGACTACAAAAAAAATAAATGAGATAAAATCTCGCTTTTCAAAAGGTAGTATTGAAGAAGTTACTCTTTAACTTCTGAAACTTCATTGCCAATTTGTCTATAAAGATCAAAGTAGTAGATAACAAACTCTTTTACATCTTTACAAATTGGCAAATAGCTTGATTTATAAGGTGCGCAAAATTTTGATAAAAACTTATTTGCATCTTCTTTTTCATCATAGATTTTTGCTAAATTTTCATAGTTTTTTATACAAAGATCTTTAAAATCACTATATTTTTCCAAATTAACTTTTAGTTTTTTACCATCAAACTTTAAAGCCTTGCTTTCAAAAAGAAGAGTTAGATGAATTAAACTTTCGCAATAATATGCCTTAACAGGGTCATTTTCCATCCATGAGATAAGTCCAACACTTCTTTTTATAAGTTCGGCAAAAACTGGAAGTTTTAACTCTTCAACTTCATTATCAAAAAATGCTATAAGCCCACCAGTTGTGGCTTTATACTCTTCTATGAATTTAAAAACTCCACTTTTATTCATTAAAGTTTCACTATCTTCATCTATAAATAAAATATGCCCAAACTCATGTCCTATAGTGCTTACTCCATAAACTTGACGCCAAATTTCTTTTTTATTAAATAAAATATCGCGCGTATAGTTTAAAAACTCTTTTTCAAAAATTTCATCATTTATTTTCATAAACGGTTTTGCTTTTATGCTTTCATAAACATGATCTACAAAAGCAAATATTTTTTTACCTGAGTTTGCACTCACAAACTCATCATTTGGCACAACTTGTGCACTAAAAAGTCCTTCTAAATCAGCTCCATAATAAATCATTGGGGTTGAGATATAAAGTTGTGTTTTATCTATGTTTGAATTAACCATAGAGTGCATTATTTGGTTATTCGAGCCAATATTTTTATAGACATTATCGAAGCTATTTTTAACCGATTTTTTTATCTCTTTTTCGTCATATGTAGTTTCTTCTTTTAGCCTTATATCCCATTCTAGAGCAACTGCGTGAGTGTAAAAGTCTTCATAATATTCAAGTGGATGACCAATTTGAAGATATGATTTAGTATCCATCCATGCCATTTCAGCATCTCTCCAAACTTTTATAACATCACTATTATCTGTGCATGCAAATGCAATTTTTAATTTTTTAAAATATTCTATATATGCTTTTTCATCGCTGCTTATAGCAAGAAGAGATAGCGCTTGGATTAAATTTTCAAACTCATCAATTAGTTTTGGCATATCTAAAAAAGCTTCATAATATGTTTTTAAAACAGCACTTGTGTTATTTTCATTAAAAAATACAACTCCGTAAGTTCTATCGCAAATTTCACCTCTTGGGGTTTTTTGATAAAGTTCATTTTTTTCTATAAATTCAAATGGATTGCTCATTGAAGCAAAAATTTTAGAGTTTTTATCAATTACTATATGTTGCCATTGTTTTTGAATTTTGTTTAAAATAAGGCCTATTTTATGAACACCACTTATTAAGGCCAAGTTAAATTCATTTAAAATTTTATTATCGACTGCTTTTAAGATTAAATTTCTATGAGAGTTTTCGTGTATTAAAGATACAAAATCATACATTTCATCACGTATTTTCAAAATTTTATCTTCACTGTAATTTTTCTTTTTTAGTTCAGTTAAAAGAGGGTCTGTTTTTAAATCAACAATTCGTCTTAAAACGGCTATTTTTTCAGACTCACTTCCTTTAAAGCCACAAATTTCAAGTGCTTTTTTTACATAGTCATTATCTTGATTTTTATATAAATCATTTATTATCTTTTGATTTTCATCTGAATATTGTAATAATTTTTTATAATCATTCATAATTTATCCTTTTAAATTTATAAAAAAATTTTAGCAAAATATAATTAACCGGTATTAAAACAAACTTTAAAAATAGTTGGTAAAATCATAATAATTTTATAACTAAAGGAAATTTATGGATTTAAAAAATATGGGAGAGCCAAAAATAAAAATAGTTGCAATGCCAAGAGACACAAATCCTGCTGGAAATATATTTGGCGGATGGATACTAGCTCAAATAGATAAAGCCGGGGCAGTTGCAGCAAGGGAAGTTGCACCAATTAGAGTTGTAACTATCTCATTTAAGGAAGTAATTTTTAAAGAACCTGTTTTTGTTGGGGACTTAGTCAGTTGCTATGCAAAAATTATAGGAGTTGGAAAAACATCTATAAAGGTAAAAGTTGATGTTATAGTTCAAAGGTTAAATGAAGATAATAAGGTTGTTAAAATACCAGTAACAAGCGCAGAAGTAACTTATGTAAGCGTTGATAGGGCAGGAAACAAAAGAGTTATTGATGAAGATTTGAAAAAAATTTGTGGGTTTTAAATTAGAACAAAAAGAAAATATTTAGGAGAAGTGCTTTCTCCTAAATATTATTATAAATTTTTGATTTTACCCTAAAAATTCTCTTTTAAAATACTCTTTTGGAGCTTTACATAAAGGACAGGCGCCAGGAGCTTTTTTGCCACGATGAACATGACCGCAAACTTCACAAACCCAAACATCTTCTTCTTCGCTTTCAAAAAAGCCTTCATTTTCAAGCATTTTTTTGAGTTCTAAATACTCTCTTTCGTGCTCAACTTCAACTTTTGCAATAGCTTTAAAAAGTCTTGCAACATCTTTTTTGCCCTCATCTTCAGCTATTTTTGCAAAACCTGGATACATTTCTTCGTGTTCAAATTTTTCTCCAGCTGCTGCATCAAGTAGATTTTTATCCATTTTATCAAGCGGTATGTTGGCCATTTCATGATGTTTTTTAAGCTCAGCTCTTGCGTGCCATTTTTCATTTTCAGCTGCTTCATAAAAATGCATTGCAATAGCATGATATCCAGCTTCTTTAGCCAAATCTCCATATAAATCATATTTGTTTCTAGCCATTGATTCACCAGCAAATGCTTTCATCAAATTTACAGAAGTTAGATCAGTTGTTATGCACTCCATCTCTTTACCACAGCATACTAATTTGCCACCACCGACTTTTTGTACTTCAACTTCATTACCACATTTATGACATTTGTAAGTCTCATATTGCCTCATCATTAAACCTTTCATTATCAAAATTAAGAGATTTTATCATATTAAAAAAAATTTGTCAATAATAAAATTTATTGATACTAAGTATCAAACAAAATATTAAAAGTAGTTTGAAATATCAAGTAAATTCTAAGCTTTAAGAAATTTGATATTTATGATTTTATATTATTTTTGTGTAAAAGATGTGCGAACACATCTTTTTTGTATTTTGTAGTTTTTATAACTATGTATTCAAAATTTATATATTGTTTTTTAAAATTTATTTTTTGATTTTTTTATAATTTTCATCAAGTTTTTTATAAATTTCATCCATATTTATAACGCCTGAGTTTAAAATTTGACTTAATACTTCGTTATCTTCTTTGCCATTCCAAATTTTTACATAAGTTCCGTTTTGATATCCATGATCTTGTCTAAATTTGTTTAACACATTTTTGCCAACATATTTTTTGAAAAGCTCATTTAAGTTTAAGCCGCATTTGAGTGAGAGTCTAAAAAAGTTAGTTAAAAGCTCATGAATTTTAAGTTCAAAACCACTGCATTCGTGGATTATAATCTCAATATCGTTAATAATTTCATATAGATTATATTCACTCATGCTGTAGGCTTCAAGTGTAAAATCCCTAAATCCACTAACTGAAATAATATCTTTTACAATATCATCAATATTTTTATTCGGATATGCTTTTTCTAAGACCAAGCTCATTATAAAATGCCAAATATCAGTTAGTTCAATCTTTATATTTTCACTATTTGCTTTTTGGTTTATGCTTTTCCAGTGTTTCCATGAAAAGCTATCGATTAGTTCAGCACACTCCATATAAATACATCTTTTCCAATTTATGAGTTTGCCATTTTGTGCGGTTCCTTCTTCCCATTTTTTGCCGTTTGTTTCATCATTTAGTCGTTGTTGCATTAAAAACATCTGTTTTAGAATTTCTACATTTTCCATTAAATTTCCTTAATATTTTCATTAAATTATACAAAAAATTTGCTATTATTAAGTAAATTTTATAAAAAAGGCAAAAAAGTTGTATGAAGAAATAGATAAATTTGTAAAAAAAATGCATCTTTTATCTTTTTGCGTGAGTTTTGATAATAAACCATATTGTGCAAGTGCATTTTATACTTATGATGAAAAAAATTCAAGTTTAATTTTTGCTTCAGATGAAAAGACAAGCCATATTCAAATGGCTTTAAAAAATACAATTGTTTCAGGTGTAATACATCTTGATACAAAAATAGTTGGAAATATTAAGGGTGTTCAGCTTTTAGGCGAGTTTAAAAAGGCCAATGAAGAGCAAAAAAAAATTTATTTTAAAAGATTTCCTTACGCGCTTGCTTTAAAGCCAAATATTTGGTGTATGGAAATTTCGTGGGCGAAATTTACAAATAACAAGGCTATCTTTGGTAAGAAATTAATTTGGGAAAAAGCAAAATAAATTTTTTTCTTTAAACTAAATATCTTTTAAAGCAATTTCATCATTGTTTATAATGCAAATTCCTTTATTTAGAACATTTTGAGCTATTTTTTTAGCTTCTTTTAAACTGTGCATAGAAGCAGTTCCACACTGATAAATATTAAGTTCTGGAATATTACTTTGTGAAGATACATTTAAAACATCTTTCATTGAATTTTCCCAAGCATTGATAACTTTATCAATATTTGGATTTCCTATTAAGCTCATATAAAAACCAGTTCTGCAACCCATTGGCGAAATATCGATTATCTCAACATCTTTACTATTTAGGTGTTCTCTCATAAAGCCTGCAAAAAGATGCTCTAATGTATGTGTTCCATCTTCGCTCATAATCTCTTTGTTTGGTAGGCAAAATCTTAAATCATAAACGCTTATAATATCACCTTTTGGGGTTTTCATACTTTTTGCAAGTCTTACTCCCGGAGCTTTCATTTTTGTGTGGTCAACTTTAAAACTATCAAGTAGTGGCATTTTATTCCTTTTTAATTAAATGTAATTGCAAAAATTCCTGGTTTTTGCATTTTTTTAATAGTGTCTTTTATATATTCATCTTCTTTTAATCCATAAATTTCAAGTGTTTTATTTTTGTAGCTAAGACTTACATTTTTTATATCACTATAGTCTAAAACTGTAGCTAGTTTTAAAATAAAACTTAGCCAAATAACTGAGTTTTCATCGGGTAATAACTCTTTTAATTCTTCATATTCAATTTGACTCATACTTTTTTTTCCATTTTGTTTTATTATCGTTGCAATTAGAGCTTTTTCTTTATGTGTATAGCCATAATTAAGTGCGTTTAAGATAATAAAATTAGCGTTTAAATGCTTTGAGTAAAAGCCTATTTTTCTTCCAATGTCTGTGAGTTTTGAGGCTGTTAAAAGTTCATTTATATAATTTTCACTAACTTTATGAAGGGGTTTTAGGGTATAAAAAAGCTCTTTTGAAAATTTAGTTATATTTGGACGATTTTGAGTTATAAACCTATCTTGTAAGCTTTTTAAAGATGGATTAAAATTTCCAGGAAATTTTGCATTTTTACCTATTAAATTTGTTAAAAAAACTCCCTCTCTAACACCAACTCCACTTGTAATTATCTCTTTTGCTTTTAAAATATCAGCAACTTTTTTGAAAATATAAGCTCCGCCTCTTATCGTATCAAAACGATCTTTTTTTATAAAAAAGCTTCCCAAATCTGATATTTTTGAAGAATAAATTTTTTCTATAAAGCTTTTTTCTCTTTCATAATTATAGGAAAATCCATGAACCATTTTTAAAGGATAATTCTTTCTTTGTATAATTGCATTTGAAATGGCTCTTAAGCTTCCCCCAATTGAGATAATTGTATTGTTTTGAAAATCTTTTGGAATTTTATCTGTTAACTCTTTAACAAATTTATCAAGTCCATTTAAATTTTCTTTATCATAAAAAAGCTCTTTTAATCTTACAGTTCCTAAATTTAAAGAAAGTGTTTTTACAACTTTTCCACTTTGTATTTTAGCAAGCTCTGTTGAGCCACCACCAATATCAATAGTTGTTGCATTATCTGGGTATTTTACAAGTCTTGCTGCTCCAAAGCCACCATAGTATGCCTCCATATCGCCATCTACAACTTTTAGGCTAATGCCAAGCTTTTTAACCATATTTATAAACTCATTTGCATTTTTTGCATCTCTTAAGGCTGATGTTCCAACGGCTAGAATTTTTTGAATTTTATACCTATTTAATATTTTTCTAAACTCCACAAAAGCGCCAAAGCATTTTTTCATAGCATCTTCTTGGATAATTCCGCTATGCTCATAGGCTCCTTCACCAAGTCTTACTTTCATTTTATATTCGCCAAGTATGTAAAATCCAAGCCTACTAGTTCTTCCAAAAATTACCATTCTTGCTGAGTTTGAGCCAAGGTCTATAACTGCTACTTTTTTCGTCATTTAAAAGCCTTATTTAATTTTTTACTTGTTTTTGAAATTGGAATTTTAATAGTTGCAATGACTCCTTTTTGATCACTTCTATTTTTAAGTGAAATTTGAGCATTCATTGCATCGGCTGCACCTTTTGCTAAAAATAAGCCAAGTCCAGCACCGCTTTTATTACCACTTCGTTTAAATGGTGCAAAAAGATCCAAACTTTCATCTATTCCAATTCCCTCATCAACAACATCAAGTTTAAAACAATCGTCTAAAATAGTGCTTTTTATGATAATAGCTGAGTTTTGTGGTGAAAACTTAACAGCATTTTGAATGAAATTTTGGACAATATGTAAAAATAAATTTGGTTGAATGCTCATAAAAAACTCATCTGGTTTTAATTTTGTAATTATTGCCTTATCTTTTGATTGTGCTAATATCTTAAAATTTAAACAAGTTTCTTTTATAAGTTTTATAATGTCAATTTCAACAGGCTTTTCAAATTGTGCACCTTCTTGTCTTCCAACTTCTAAAATTGAGCTTATCATTTTATTCATATTATCAATTGAAATATTATTATTTTTTAAAGCTTCTATATATTTTTCATTATCTCTTGGCTTTAAAAGTGTAACTTCATTTTTGGTTTTCATAACAGCTAGTGGAGTTTTTAACTCATGAGCAATGCCTATAAAAAGTTCTTTTTGATATCCTATAAAAGTGTGAATTCTATCAATAAGCCTATTTATACCCATTCCAAGAGGTTTGAATTCTAATGGAATTTCATTTTCATCTATGTGGTCAAGTGCTATTTCATTAAGTTTTGAAAGCTTGGCTGAAAGAAGCTTAACAGGAATTAGAAGAGATCTCGATAAAAATAAAGCAAAAAATAAAATTAAAAATATCATGGTCGCATTTATAATGATAATATCAGTTAATACTTGAGAAACTAATTTGTTATAAAAAGTTGTGTCCGTATCAAGTATGATAATGCTATTTTTATAGGGATATTCAAGCATAAGAGATGATTTTTCTTCTGTTTTTATGCTTGTATATTTTGGTTTTTTTAGATTTTTTTCATTTTGAATTATTTTTACATTTATTGGTGTGTGACCAAGCTCTTTTGTGTAAAAGTTAAAGCTATCGGTTATATTTTGAGATGATAATTTTATAGCTTCTTGATTTAGAACCTGTACCACTGTTTCAAAAATATTGATTTTTATATAGTGGTAAAGCATAGTTGAAAATATTAAAATTAGCATCGAAGAACCCGATGCTAACTGAATGATAAATTTAGTCCTTAAGCTTTTTTGGGAAAGCAAAATCTATATCCGCGTCTTCTTACAGTTTCTATTGTTGATATATTTAAAGGTTTATCCATTTTTTGTCTAATTTGGTTTATTGCTACTTCAATCACATTTGGAGTAACAAGCTCTGGCTCCTCCCAGATTGCATCAAGGAGTTGCTCTTTTGAGACTATTTGATCGCTATGTCTTGCAAGATGAGTTAAAACCTCAAATGGTTTTCCTTTTAATTCTACTTCTTGATCTTTATAAATTATTTTTTCCTCATCTGGGTCTATTGTAAGTTCGCCTATTTGAATTACATTTGTACCACCAAATCTAAGTTGAACTTCAATTCTTGCTAAAAGCACATCAAAATCAAATGGTTTTTTTACATAATCGCTTGCTCCTGCTTTTAATGCTTTTATTTCACTTTCTTTATCTTCTTTTGCTGATAGCATTACAATTGCAGTTCTAGGGCATTTTTGTTTTATAATATTGATAAGGTCAATTCCATCTCCATCAGGAAGCATCCAGTCTGCTAGAACTAAATCATAGTTTCTTATGCCGATATAATACTCAGCATCTTTGAAGTTTTCAGCACAGTCTGCTTGATAACCAAATTCTTGCAAACCCTCGGCAATTGTTTTATTTAGAGTAACTTCATCTTCTACTATCAAAATTCTCATTATACTTTCCTTAATTTTAAAATTATTCCAGCGATTATAACAGAATTTAAGCTTAAATTCAAGTTTTTTAAAAATATCTTAAAAAATTTCTTCTATCATTGCCCCAACATCTGCATTTTGTAAAATTTCTTTTTTTATAATTTTCATAGAAAAATAATTTATTGTTGGGTATTTTTTTTTAAAAAAATCACAAAAATAATTTAAGGCATCTTCAACTTTTACAAATTTATTTTTATTAAACTCATTTTCTAAAATTTCACAAACTAGCGCATAGTCGATAAACTCATGAGCTTGAAATTTTGCATCTATTTTTATCTTTTGAGCTTTTGTTCGCTCAAACTCAAGCATTCCAATAATTGTTTTAAGTTCTAAATTCTCAATTAAAACAGTTATCATAAAACCTGTTTTTCCTCTTTAAAAATAAGTCTTTTAATATTTGGAATGTGTTTATAAAATACGATAAAAACAATTATTATAATTGGTGCGTGTGTGTTTATCGGTAAAATTTGTGGATGTATTATTAGTGAAAGAACTAAAAAGGTAAAAATTCCACTAAGTGATGCAATGGATGAAACTTTTATAAATTTTCCTACCAAAAACCAAACAATTAAAGATAAAGCAACTTCAATTGGTAAGAATACTGCAAAAACTCCATAGCTTGTTGCCACACCTTTTCCACCTTCAAATTTTAAAAATGCACTAAAACAATGCCCTAATACAGCCATTACTGCCATCATCCATAAAACATTTTCATCAATTCCTGCAAATTTAGCAATAATAATAGGCAAAAAGCCTTTTAATACATCGCAAATTATCGTAATAATTGCTATTTTTTTTGCATTTTTTAAATCAATATTTTTTAAAACTCTATAAACATTTGTTGCCCCTATGCTTTTGCTTCCTTCTTTTGTGATATCCACACTATAAAGAGACTTTACGATAACAACTCCAAATGGAATTGAAGCTATTAAATAAGCAGCCAAATAAAGCATAATATTTGGATTTGTTAAGAAATTTATTAATCCGTTCACTGTTTTTCCTTTAAATTTTTAAGCCTGAAATTTTATCAAAACTATTTTAACTTTTCCATAAAAGAGCTATTTTTTCATCAAAAATATCAGTTTTTTTGGCTGAAATTTCAGTTGTTTTAATATCTAAATTTTTTAAATTATACTTCTCTCTTAGCTCTTTTAATTTCGCACTTTCTTCCAATACAAGCTCATTTAATTTATTTTCAAGTGCCTCAAGCGCATCTTTTGCAAGTGCGACATCTTTTCTTTCATTTAAAACTCTATTTGCACTTTTTGAACTTGTTAAAACTTTTGAAGCATTTGTTTTTGTAAGAGTTTTATTTCCTAAAAACATACCTAAAATAGCACCTCCGATACTAATAGCTGCGTTTATTCCACTTGATTTAACATCTGATTTTTCTTTATCAAGTTTAATTTGAGCTTTTTGAATTTGAGCTTCTAATTTTTCTTTTTCTGCTTTAAATTTAGCTTCAAATTTGGAGGTTTCATCCTCTAAAATTTCATTGCATTTATCATTTAGTCTTATTAAAAAATCGCTTTTTTCTTCATTTGGTTTTGAAATTTCACCAAGAGCCTCAAAAAGTGTAAGTTTAATATTTCTAAAAATATAATCTTTAAAATCTTTTGCTTCTTTGCTTAAATCTTTATTTGAAGCTATGAATGAAGGAAGTGGCTCAAACTCGCTACCCTCTTTTGCTGTTTTGCTTAAAATTTGATTAAAATTAAAGGCATTTTCCCAGTTTATTTCATTATTTGTAAGCGGTATTGCCAAATTTAAATCTTTTTGGCACTCAAAATCTTTTGTTTTGTATATTACTTTTGCACTAGCTAAAAGATGTGGTATTAAATTTAATGAGTTTTCATAATAGAAATATTCATCAATATTTGGTGAAATCACAGGTTTTGTTTTTGATAGCGTTAAATTTAATGGTTTGAAATTTTCTTTTTTATCGGCCATTAAATTTGAAATTTGATCACTACTTAATGGGCCTTTTAGATAGCTTAATGCAAATCTTGAAGAAATTATTTCTAAATTTGATTCATTTATATTTTTAACTAAAAAACTTCTTTTTTTAAGATTTGAAATTTGCTCCAACAATTTATTTTTATCACTTTCTCCAACACCAGTTAGCCCATCGATTACTCTGTTTTTATCCTGAGCTGTTTGAAGTCTTCCAATAAACCAAGTGCCTATGTTAGAAAGACCTTTGTAGTCTAAATCTATTGGGTTTTGTGTTGATAAAACACATCCAATACCAAAAGCTCTTGCTTGTTTTAAAAGAGTTAGCATTGGTGTTTTTGACGGAGGATTTGAAGTTGGCGGAAAAAATCCAAAAATTTCATCCATATATAAAATCATTCTTAGACTACTTGTGCCATCAGTTGTTCGCATCCATCTTATGATTTCATTTAAAAGTAGTGTCACAAAAAACATTCTTTCATCGTCATTTAGATGTGAAATTGTAAAGATGTTGCATCTTGCTTTTCCACTATCGTTAAAAAGCATTTTTGAAATATCAAGTTTTTCGCCTTTGCACCATTGTGAAAATGACGGACTTGCGATTAAAGAGTTTAGCTTCATCGCAAATTCCATTCTTTTATTTGCTGGATAAAGAGTTTCTACATCAAAAACTCCAAGCTTTGAAAATGGCGGAGTTACTATTTGATGAATCAAATCTGCAATACTTAAATTTAGATTTTTTTTGAAATTTTCTAAAAATATGTTTTGCAAAAAAAGTTCTTTTGAATTATCATTTTCGCCTATTAGCGATAATACTGAGTTTGATAAAGACAGTGTGTATTCATTTAAGCTTTCTTCATCTAAATTTAGAGGTGCTTCAAAATTACTTAAAAGACTTACTCCAAGTCCGGCGCTACTTTTTGGAGTAAATATTTTAAACTCAGCACTGTTTTTTAATAAATTTACTCTATCTAAACTTTGAAATGAGCCCTCAATGCCATTTTTCCAAATTTCAGCTGTTTTTTCTGCTAGCTCTTTTGTTGTCACACCTTTGCTTTTTGCCTCATTTTCATCAATATATGGTAAAAAGTCATCTGCTTGCATTTTTGGAAAAGTAAGAGCTAAATTTGTCATATCGCCTTTTGGATCGATTACAATTGAGGGAATATTATCAATAGCAGCTTCTTCTAAAAGTGTAATTCCAAGACCAGTTTTTCCGCTTCCAGTCATTCCAATGATTGCTGCGTGAGTTGTTAAGTCCTTATTTTTATACAAAAACGGCTCACCATTTTCTTTAAGTCCTAAATAAAATAATTTCAAATTTTCTTGTAGCATTTTCGCCTCTTTTT